>ERZ1645187.1464-NODE-1464-length-21643-cov-42.335418_pt1 | contig 21643 bp, 20 predicted proteins | sample MGYA00575352_ERZ1645187 | MGnify/ENA primary metagenome ERZ1645187 (study PRJEB40837, sample SAMN11349314) | freshwater sediment metagenome | isolation source: river sediment | host: Sediment | place: India: Wazaribad , New Delhi | collected 2017-02-21 ... | reverse complement strand
ACGTGGTCGACCGCGAACACCGCCAGCTTCATCGGGAACTGCTCCCCGTACTCGGAGGAGAGCTGGTCGATCAGACCCTGCCGGGAGAAACCGGCGTAGTCGAGGTACGACTGTGCCGACTCAATCGCGTTCTGTTGCGCGACGGTGAACTCGGGCTGGACTTCCTCGGTCGGCTCGCTCTCCGCAGCCTTGGGCTCGCTCTCCTCATCGGCGGCCTTGGTCTTCTCATCCGTGGCCTCGTTGCGCTTCTCACTGGAGCCACTGGACGATCCGTCCTTGGCCGTCTCAGTGTCGCCACCGCCGCCGCCCATGGACACGGCGGCCACGATCACGATGATGGCGGCGGCGAGCCACCAGCGCTTCTTCGTGTACCACGCGCGAGAGGCTGATCCGTTCGCGTTGTCTGCCGCTGCCGGTACGCCGGGGGGCGCCGGTGCCGCATCCGCGCTCTGCACATGCTCGGTCCACCCAGAGCCGTCCCACCACCGCATCGCACCTTGCGAATCCCTGTACCAACCGGGCTGCGCGCCCTGGCTTCCGCCACCCATATCGCTCATGACTCGAACGTAGGGCGGCGCCGCGGAGGTGGAGGCTGAAGCACCATTTCCGCGGGTGACATATGTCCCACCGTGAGTTCAGTGGTCAACCCCTGGGCTCAGGCGGAGGTGAAGACGCCGGCCCGCAGGACCGGCACGACCGGGTCGACGTCGAGTACGGCGGCCAGGTCGACGTCTTCGTCGAACCCCTTCGCGACCAGCTCCCGGCCGCTGGCGCAGGCGCGCAGCTGCGCGCCTAGGTCGGCCTCCACCGAGCGCCACGCCGCCACCGCGAGCCGGGCCTCGGGGCTGAGGTCCGAGACGCCCGCGTCGACCAGCGCTGCCAGGAGCGCCCCGGCACCCCACAGGTCCTCGGCGCAGGGTCGGAGGGATTCGTCCAGCCACCGCTCGCCTGCCGGGACGACGGCGAGTACGGCGCCCTGGGCGACCCGCGGCGCCAGCCACGCCGCCACCGCGGCCCGGTTGCGCAGGGCGGCCGTCACGACCGCAACCCCACGGTCGGCCACACCACATTCGGCCAGGGCAGCGCAGATCGTCGAGCCGTTCGGCGACGGCAGCACCACCCGCGAGAAGCGCCCGGCCGCCGCCATGGCCGCCGGCGACAGCGAGGGCGACCCCGGCCGCTGCTGAGCCTCGAGCCGGCCCAGCGCCAGCACGGCGTCGTTCGCGGCGGCGTACTGCTCGGCCCGCTCGCCGCGCCACGGGTAGGGCAGCACCCGGATCCCCCGGCGCACCGCCACCGAGACGGTGGTGGTGAAGGACAGCACGTCGACCACCACCGCGATGTCGGCGGACTCAGTGCCTTCAGCGATCGCACGACCCCCGGTGACCCCCCACTCCAGCCGCACCCGATGCGCGGACTGCCGGTGGGCCGGATCGACCGCCGCCAGGTCGGTCACCAGATCCGGACGCGGTCCTCGGGGTCCAGCCACAGGCCGTCCCCGTCCCGAGTGTCGAAGACCTCGTGGAACTCGGCCAGGTTGCGCACGATGTTGGCGCGGAACTCCGGCGGCGAGTGCGGGTCGATGGTCAGGTACTGCAGGTCCAGCTCCTTGCGCCGCTTGGTGCGCCAGCAGTAGGCCCAGTTCAGGAAGAGCCGGCGCCGCTCCTCGGGCGTGGCGGCCGAGTCGGTGGCGATCAGGTACGCCTTGTGCCCGATCGTCAGCCCGCCCAGGTCGCCGATGTTCTCGCCGACCGTCAGCGCGCCGTTGACCTTCTCCCCCGGCAGGCTGCGCGGCTCGAAGCCGTCGTACTGGTCGATCAGCGCCTGCGACTTCACCTCGAAGGCGGCCTTGTCGTCGGCGGTCCACCAGTCGTTGAGGTTGCCCTCGCCGTCGTACTGGGCGCCCTGGTCGTCGAAGCCGTGCCCAATCTCGTGGCCGATCACCGCCCCGATGCCGCCGTAGTTCTCCGCCAGCTCGGCGTCGGGCGAGAAGAACGGCCGCTGCAGGATCCCGGCCGGGAAGCAGATCTCGTTGGTGCCCGGGTTGTAGTACGCGTTGACGGTCTGCGGCAGCATGAACCACTCGTCGCGGTCCACCGGGCTGCCGATCTTGGCCAGCTCCCGGTCGGTCTCGAAGGCCGCCGCGGCCGCCACGTTGCCGATCAGGTCGGCGGCATCGACCCGCAGGGCGCTGTAGTCGCGGAACTTGGCCGGGTAGCCGATCTTGGGCCGGAACGTCGCCAGCTTCTCGTAGGCCCGCTCCTTGGTCTCCTCGCCCATCCAGTCCAGGTCGGCGATCGAGCGCCGGTAGGCCTCCAGCAGGTTGGCGACCAGCTCGTCCATCAGCTCCTTGGCGTGGGGCCCGAAGTGCCGGGCGACGTACTCGCGCCCGACCGCCTCGCCGATCGCGCCCTCCACGAACGCCACGCCCCGCTTCCACCTCTCCCGCAGCTCGGGCGTGCCGGACAGGGTGCGGCCGTAGAAGTCGAAGTTGGTCTCGACGAACTCCTCGGTCAGGTACGCCGCCCGCGAGCGCAGCACCTTGGCGACCAGCCACGGCCGCCACTGCTCGATCGGGATCTCGGCGAGCAGCCCGGAGAGGTGCTCGAAGAAGGAGGGCTGCCGCACGCAGGCCTCGGCGATGGTGGCGTCGCGGCCGCCCAACGCCGCCACCCAGGTGCTCCACTCGAACGCCGGGGCCAGCGCGTCGAGCCCGGCCCGGCTCATCAGGTTGTAGGTCTTCTGGACGTCGCGGGTGGCGACCCGGTCCCAGTGGCCGTCGGCGATCCGCGTCTCCAGCTCCAGTACGCCGGCCGCCCACTCGGCTGCCTGGTCCCGGCCGGCGAGCTCGAAGAGCTTGGTGAGGTAGGCGACGTACGCCTCGCGGATCTCGGCGAACTTCTCCTCGTGGTAGTAGCTCTCGTCGGGCAGGCCGAGCCCGCCCTGGGTGAGGTTCACCAGGTAGCGGTCGGACTGCTTGGCGTCGGTGTCGACGTAGGAGCCGAACGCCCCGCCGCCGCCGATCCGCTCGAACTCGCCGAGGAACCGCGCGAGCCCGCTCAGGTCGGTGACCGCGTCGGCCCGCTCCAGCAGCGGCCGGATCGGGTCGATGCCGCGGGCGGCGATCGCCTCGGTGTCCATGAAGGAGGAGAACAGCGCCGCGATCTTGGCGGCGTCCTCGGCGTTGGCCGCGCCCTCGGACTGGCCGGCGGCCAGCTCCTCGATGATGGCGTGGACCTGCTGCTCGGCGGTGTCCGCGAGCATCACGAACGGCCCCCAAGCGCTGCGGTCCGCGGGGATCTCCGCGGTGTCCAGCCAGGTGCCGTTGACGTGGCCGAACAGGTCGTCCTGGGGCCGGATGTCGAGGTTCATGCCCGCCTGGGCGTCGTCGAGAATCGTCACGGCGCCCACCCTAGGCGCTGGCGGCGACGGTGCCAGCCTGCTCTGCCCCGGATACGGGGAGAGACAGGGTGAACCGCGTATGCCCGGGCCGCGACTCGACCGCCAGCGTGCCGCCGTGCGCGACGGCGATCGCGTGCGCCAGCGACAGGCCGAGCCCGGCGCCGCTGGCGGCCCGGGTGCGCGCGGAGTCGCCCCGGGTGAAGCGGGTGAAGACGTCGGGCAGCAGCTCCGGGGAGATCCCGGGCCCGTCGTCGGTGACGGTGACGAGCACCCGCGGAGCCGATCCCGCCTCACCACCGACGCTGGCGACGCACGTCGTGACCGTCGTCCCCGCGGGCGTGTGCCGGCGCGCGTTGGAGAGCAGGTTGCTCAGCACCTGGTGCAGCCGCAGGTCGTCGCCGGTCACGGTCACCGCCTCCTCGGGCAGCTCCAGCAGCCACCGGTGGTCCGCGCCGGTGACCCGGGCGTCGGCGACGGTCTCCATCACCAGCCGGGTGACGTCGACCTCGGTGCGCTCCAACGGCCGCCCGGAGTCCAGCCGGGCCAGGAGCAGCAGGTCCTCGACCAACGACGTCATCCGCCGGGCCTCGGTCTGCACCTTGCCCATGGCGTGGGTCAGCCCGTCGGGCTCCGGCTCGCGCAGGCTCAGGTCGGCGTACCCGGAGATGGTGGCCAGCGGGGTCCGCAGCTCGTGCGAGGCGTCGGCCACGAACTGGCGCACCTGCTGCTCGCTGCGGTGCCGCGAGGCCAGCGCCGACTCGACGTGGCTGAGCATGGTGTTCAGCGACTCGGCCACCTGCCCGACCTCGGTGCCCGAGTGCACCAGCCGGTCCGGCACCCGGGCGGTCACCCCGATCTCGCCGGTGGCCAGGTCGGTCTCGGTGACCCGGTGCGCGGTGACGGCGACCTCGCGCAGCGGCGCGAGCTGGCGGCGTACCACCAAGACGGCGACGATGCCGGCCGCCGAGGTGCCGAGCAGGGTGAACAGCACCTCCCAGCCGACCAGGTTGGTCACGGTCTGGCTGACGCTGCTGGTCGGCAGCCCGGTGACCACGGTGATCCCGTCCACGGTGGAGGCGAGCAGCCGGTAGCGACCCAGGTCCTGCAGGTCCAGGGTGACCGGCTCGTCGGTCGCCTCGAGGTCGGCCAGCTGGTCCAGTACGTCGTCGCTGACGGTGTCGAAGGCACCCTCGGTGTCGATGACGTTGCCCGCCGCCGCCCCGGAGGCGAGGTACGCGGTCAGGGTGCCGGCCTCCTGGCCGAAGGCCCGGCCCAGGTCGTCGGGCGGCCCGCCGGGCCCCTCGTCGGGCACCTCGTCCGGCAACCGCCCGAACTCCAGACTCCGCTCGCTGCGCTCGTGCGACTGGATCAGCTTGTCGTCGAGCTGGCCGGTCAGGAAGCCGCTGATCGCCGCGGTGGTCAGCGCCGAGATGAGCAGGCTGACCAGGGCGACCAGGGCCACCACGGTGAGCACCACCCGCGCGGTCAGCGAGGCGGGCAGGAGCCGCCGGCTCATGTGGTCGGCTTCAGCACATAGCCGGCACCCCGCATGGTGTGGATCATCGGCTCACGGCCGGAGTCGATCTTCTTGCGCAGGTAGGAGATGTAGAGCTCGACCACGTTGGCCTGGCCGCCGAAGTCGTAGTCCCAGACCCGGTCCAGGATCTGCGCCTTGGAGAGCACCCGGCGCGGGTTGCGCATCAGGTACCGCAGCAGCTCGAACTCGGTGGCGGTCAGCGTCACCTCGTCGTCGCCGCGGCGTACCTCGTGGCTGTCCTCGTCGAGCACCAGGTCCCCGACCACCAGCACCGAGCCCTCGCGGCGGCTGGTCGCGCCCGACCGGCGCAGCTGGCCGCGGAGCCGGGCCACCACCTCCTCCAGGCTGAACGGCTTGGTGACGTAGTCGTCGCCCCCGGCCGTCAGGCCGGCGATCCGGTCCTCCACCGCGTCGCGCGCGGTGAGGAAGAGCACGGGCACCTCCGGCTGCTGGCGGCGTACCTGGCGCATCACCTCCAGCCCGTCGAAGTCGGGCAGCATCATGTCGAGCACGATCGCGTCCGGGGTGACCCGGCGGGCCTCGGTGACGGCCTGCCGGCCGGTGTGCGCCGCGGTCACCTCCCAGCCCTCGTACCGCATCGCCATCGCGAGCAGCTCGGTGAGGTTGACCTCGTCGTCGACGACGAGCACCCGCACGGGCGAGCCGTCGGGTCGGGTCAGGGCTGAGGTGGCGCTCATGCACACCATCTTCACGGCTGCGGCACAGGAGTCACCTGTCGACTTGCTGTGGGCTTCCTGTGAAAGCGGGCCGCGGGTGCCCGTCAGTCGCGCACGTGGACGACGAGCTTGCCGGTGGCCCGGCGCTCCTCCAGGTCGACCAGGGCCTGGGCGAACTCCTCGAAGGCGTACGTCGCGCCGATCGGCGGGCGCACCACGCCGCTGGCGAGCATCGGCTTCAGCTCCTGCCACTGCTCCTGCATGAAGCCCGGCCGGACCATCGCGTAGGCGCCCCAGCCGACCCCGCGCACGTCGACGTTGTTGAGCAGCAGCCGGTTGACCTTGACCTCGGGGATGCCCTGGCCGGAGGCGAAGCCCACGACCATCAGCCGGCCCTGGGGGGCCAGCACCCGCAGCGAGTCGGTGAAGGCGTCGCCGCCGACCACGTCGATCACCACGTCGACACCCTGACCCTGGGTCAGGGCGGTGACGGCGTCGCGGAAGCCGTCGAGCAGCACTGCCTCGCCGGCGCCCGCGGCCCGCGCCACCTCGGCCTTGTCGTTGCTGGAGACCACCGCGATCACGCGGGCGCCCATCGCGGTGGCGACCTGGATCGCGGCGGTGCCGACCCCTCCGGCGGCGCCATGCACCAGCACGGTCTCGCCCGCGCGCAGGCCGGCCCGCTCGTCGAGGGCGAACTGCGCGGTCAGGTAGTTCATCGGCAGCGCCGCGCCCTCGTCGTACGACGTGCCGTCGGGCAGCGGGAAGACGAACGGCGCCGGCACGGCCACCAGGTCGGCGGCGCCGCCGTGCGGCAGTACGCCGGCCACCCGCTGGCCGATGGTGAACCCCTCGACGCCAGCGCCCACCTCGGCGACGGTCCCGGCGACGTCAACCCCCAGGGTGAACGGCGGGTCGGGGCGCAGCTGGTACTCGCCCTTGGAGAGCAGCAGGTCGGGGAACGAGACCCCGACGCTGTGCACCTCGATCAGCACCTGGCCGGGGCCGGCGACCGCGTCGGGCACCTCCCGGATCTCGACGCCGGCGGGACCAGTGGTGGCGGTGACCTGGGCTGCGCGCATGGGGTCACCCTAGAAGCCCGACGCTGGCCCGCGGGAGGTGCCCGCGCGCAATAACCATGTGAGGTTCGTCGGGGGCTGCGGGCATGATGGGCGCCGTGTCCGATCCCCTGCTCGACAACGTTGTCGACACGCTGTCCGACCAGGCGACCGGGCGGCGGCTGCCGCGTGCGCTGACCCCGTTCCGCACGCCCGCCTACCGCTGGCTGGCGGTCGCGCTGTCGTTCAGTTCGTTCGCCGGCGGCGTGTGGTTGGTGGGGCTGGTGTGGGAGGTCTTCCGGCTCGGCGGCGGGCCGGCCCAGCTGTCGCTGGTCACCACCGCCTCGGCGGTCGGGGTGATGATCCCGCTGCTGCTGGCCGGGGCGGTGGCCGACCGGGTGCGGCAGAAGCTGATCCTGCTGACGGTCGCGACGATCGAGATGTGCGGGATGGCCGTGGCCGCGCTGCTGTCGGCCGCGGAGTGGTCCTCGGTGCCGGCGTTGACGGCGGTCGCCTTCGCGATGGGCGTGACGATGGCGTTCTACCACCCGGCGTACTCGGCGATGCTGCCCTCGCTGGTGCCGGCCGAGGACCTGATGGCCGTCAACGGGTTCGAGGGCATGGTGCGCCCGGCCATCGGTCAGGCGATCGGGCCGGCGGTGGCGGGCCTGGCGATCGGCGCGTGGGCGCCGTCGGCGGCGTTCGGGATCGCGGCGGCCGCGATGGCGTGCTCGGCGCTGATGCTGCTCCGGGTGCCGAACGTCGCGGTGGTGCCGCGGCTGGACGAGGAGCACGCAGGCCGGCCGGTGCGCGCCGCGATGGCCGACATGGCCGAGGGCTTCCGCTACATGCTGCAGACCCCGTGGCTGTTGGCCACGCTGCTCTTCGCGTGCCTGATGCTGCTGGCGATGATGGGCCCGCTCGAGGTGCTGATCCCGTACCTGATCAAGTCCGACCTGGGCGGCGACGCCGACGACCACGCCCGGGTGCTGGCGGCGTTCGGGATCGGCGGAGCGCTGGCCTCGCTGGTGATGTCGTCGCTGCCGATGCCGCGGCGCTACCTGACGATCACCACCCTGGCCTGGGGGCTGAGCGGGCTGCCGTTCCTGCTGATCGCGCAGGCCGAGAACGTGTGGACCGTGGTCGGCGCCGGTTTCGTAATGGGCGCGATGTTCTCGTTCCCGATGGTGATCTGGGGGACGCTGCTCCAACGCCGCGTGCCGCCCCACCTGCTGGGCCGGGTCTCCTCGCTGGACTTCTTCGTCAGCATCTCCCTGATGCCGGTGTCCATGGCGCTGGCCGGGCCGGTCTCCCAGGCCATCGGGATGGCTCCGACGTTCTACGTGGCCGCGCTGGCGCCGGCGGTGGCCGCCGTACTGGCCGTGCTGTGGGGCAAGCTCCCGGCCGACGAGATCGCCAACCCCCTAACCTGACCACCGCGGTGGTGGCCGGAAACACCTCTATGCGGCCTTCTGAAGTCACCAGGTGACTTCAAAAGGCCGCACAGACCCCAAAGCGAACCCTGTTGCATATAAGCAACGGCCCCGTAGACTGGAGACGTGGACCTTGCAGAGCGCATCTCGACGCTGCGCCGCCTGAACGGGCTGAGTGCTCGTCAGCTCGCGGCGCTGGTCGCCGTTGCCCCGACGACCGTGACCCGGATCGAGTCCGGCGCGGTCAGCCCGTCGTTCGACCTTGCGCAGGAGATCTTGACCGTCTTGGGGGAGCCGATCGGCTTCACCGGCGAGGCGGACATCGCCGCGATCACCGCGGCGCGCTCGGCGCTCGACCAAGCGCTCGCCCTGGAAGTGGCGCCGGGTGTCGAGAGTTGGTTCCGCCGGTGGGCACGGATCGGACTCGTTGACGCGGCCGGCAGGGCCGTGCCCGGCAAGGAAGCGGAGTTGCTGTTCCGTGCGGGCCGCGCCGCACGCCTCACCCGTCGTCCTGGTGCCCAGGACTTCAAGCCGGGCACGAGCGCGACCGCCATTGCCGAGGCCCTTGGTGCGGCCGGCGTCGCGTACGCCCTAACAGGTGATGCCGGCGCGAACCTCTACCGCTCCAGCGCCGGCGAGGCTTGGCCGGTGCTCTACGTCGAGGACGTCGCGGGCGCCGCAGCGGCGGCCAGGCTCATCCCGAAAGAGCCGGGCTCCTTCGGGATGCGGGCCACGCTGATCCCGTTCGACGGCGTGAGTGAGCTTGGCCGGACGACGATCAACGGACTCACTGTCGCCGCGCGCGATCAGGTGATCCTGGACGCCTATGGCGGCATCGACCGCATGGCCGAGCAGGCCGACATCCTGCTGGGTCGGCGTGTGGCATGACTGACTTCCAGGCCCCGCGCACCGAGATCGAGTGGAGCCGTCGCGCCATCATCAATGCGGTCGGCGTTCTGGCTGCGCACGCCGAGTCCCTCACCCTCGTCGGGGCGCACGCGGTCTTGCTGCGAACGATGGCACTCGACGTGCCCCGGATGCCAACGGGTGATGGTGACCTCGGGGTCACGCCTGGGTTGGTCGGCGACCTGCCCAGCATCGAGTCCCTGCTGGCTGGCGCGGGTTACGAGCACCGCACGACGGCGCGGCCGGGGTTGTGGGGCCGGGAGCCATACGAAGAGGCCGATGGCACTCGGGCGTTCCGCGAGAAGATCGACCTGCTCGCTCCGCATGGGCTCTCGGGCACGGCCAGTCGCACCAAGCGCGGCGTCCCGGCCCTGCAAGAAGCCCACGGAAAGCTCGCGGTGGGCAAGGTGCTGGGTCTGGAGCTTGCGGCGTTCAATCGGTCACCCCTGACGATCGTTGACTTCGCCGATCCGCGGCTTTCGACTCAGATTCACGTCGCCGAGATCCCAGCGCTCATCCTGGCCAAAGGCTCGAAGATCGGCGAGCGACTGCGCGACCCTCGCAAGGGCGCCGTCCGTGACAAGGACCTCGGTGACCTCTGGCGCCTCATGGCGGTTGCAGACGCGCGGGAGACGGCCCGCCTCATCGCCGAGTTCCTCGACCACCCCGAGGTCGGGGCCGACGTTCGTCAGAGCGTCGAATGGACCGCCGCTGTGCTGCGTGAGCCGGTGAGCCGCGAGCGGGCGAAGTCCGCCTTTGACACCTTCGTTGACCCTGCGGAGATCGACCTGACCTTCGCCCTCTGGCGCGACTTGTTGTCGGGCTGAGTCAATGCCGGGGTCGATGACGCTGGCCGGAAACACCTCCTGTGCGGCCTTTCGGAGTCACCTGGTGACTTCAGAAGGCCGCACAGACCCCAGAACGGAACGCTGCGTCCGAGGGCCGGCGCGGTGCAGGCCCGCGGCGGAGGCCGCGTCACGCCGTACGCCGCCAGGTGTACGGCGTCGTGGTGGTCACCGGGACCAGCCCGGCGCGCTGCAGGATCGGGCGGGACATCTCGGTGCAGTCGCTGTGCAGGTAGCGCACCCCGCGGGCCACCGCGGAGCGCGCACGGCCGGCGGTCAACGCCCGGTAGAGCCCGCGGCCGCGCCACTCCGGCACGCAGGCGCCGCCCCACAGCCCCGCGAACTCGGTCCCCGGAACCAGCTCCAGGCGGCCGGCGCACAGCACCCGCTCGCCGGCGCGGGCCACCCAGTACTCGGCCCGCCCGGTCTTGGCGACCTGGCGCGTGATCACCTGCTCGGGCGTCGGCCCGCCGCCGAACACCTCGGCCTGCATCACCGCGGCCCGGGTCAGCCAGAGCTCGGCATCCGGGGCGTCGTCGACCCGGCAGACCTCGACGCCCTGGGGGAGCTCAGCCGGCATCAGGCCGGCCACCGCCGCGGCCTCGCCGATCATCACGGTCTCGACCGGCTCGGCGTGCAGGCCGGCGGCCTCGAGCGCCGCGGGCAGGCCGTCGGCGGCGTCGTGGCCGCGGGACTTCCACTCCACCTCGACGATCGCGGGATCCGCGACCAGGTCACGCACCGTGCGCTCAACCAACGCGCTGAGCTCAGCGCCCCGCAGCCCGCCGAGGTCGCGGTAAGTGACGAAGCCGGAATCCTCGAAGCGCGCGATCCACAGCGGCGGGTCGCGGCGTACGTCGTCGGCGTCCGCCACCTCGGCGGCCTCGCGCAACTGGTCGTCGTACGCCCTCAGCAGGGCCGAGGCTGGCGCGGTCACCGGCTCCACCGGATCGCCGCCCCCTCGGCCCACAGGTCCCAGCCCTCGGGCGTGACCTCGTCGCTGCGGTTCCACAGGGTCAGATAGAGCGCCACCGGCGACCCGCGCAGGACGATGTCGGCGTCCTCCAGGGCGTCGGCCTGCGAGGCGCCAGCGCGCGTGGTCACCGGTTGCCCGGGTCCGACCTCGACCAGCCACGAGGGCCGGGCCACCCCGGGTGCCGGCTCCGGCAGCACGGCCACGGCCATCGGCTCGGCGGCCCGCAGCCGGGAGACCGGCCGGGGCATGAAGCCGGTCAGCAGCTCGTCGATGCCGTCCAGCGCCAGCGCCGGGTCGATCCAGGTCTCCGACGCCTTGGGGTAGCGGCCCAGCGACGCCGACAGCGCGTCGACCGCGTGGATGGTGGTCTCGTGGCACTGCCGCCGCGCCCAGAAGTCCCGCGCCCGGAAGGGCCGGTCGGCCTCGACGCCGGCCAGGAAGACCAGCGCGTCGCAGTCCGGCGGCGTCTCGGTGATCGCCTGGGCCAGCTCCACCGCGCCCTCGCGCAGCCAGTCCAACGGGTCGGGCGCGCCCAACCCCTGCCGCTCGAGCGAGGATGTGTCGAGGGGCTCCTCGCCGCGCAGTTGGCCCGCGGCCCAGCGGTGCACCATGCCCTGGTGGGCGACCAGGCGGCGTACGGTCCAGTCCGGCGTGGTCGGCACCGGCGCCTCCAGCCCGGCGCGGTCGGCGTACCGCACGAACGAGACCAGCGCGGCGCGCAGACCCTCCAGGTGTGCCTGGAGGTGGGCGGGCTGAGCCCCGGCCGAGACCGTCATGCGCTGAGCGTGACAGGTCAGTCCGATCGGCGCCCGTGATATTCCGCGCCGAGACCCCGCTGTGATGTCATGGCCGCATGGATCTCCCCTTCGGCATCGACTTCGGCGGCACCGGCATCAAGGCCGCCCCGGTCGACCTCGAGACCGGCGACTTCGGCGGCGAGAAGGTCAAGATCGACACCCCCCGCCCGGCGGACCCGGAGTCGGTCTCGGCGGTGTTCAAGCAGCTGATCGACCAGTTCCCTCCCTCGCACGCGCCGGTCGGGGTCACCGTGCCGGGCATCGTCCGCCACGGCGTGGTCTGGTCGGCGGCGAACATCGACCCGTCCTGGATCGGCACCGACGCCGACGCCGTCTTCACCGCCGCCCTGGAGCGCGACGTGCACGTGGTCAACGACGCGGACGCCGCCGGCCTGGCCGAGGTCGAGTACGGCGCCGCGAAGGGCCGCCGCGGCCTGGTCATCGTCACCACCCTGGGCACCGGGATCGGGTCGGCGCTGGTGCACGACGGCGTGCTGGTGCCCAACTCCGAGCTCGGCCACCTCGAGATCGGTGGGATGGCCGCCGAGAAGCGTGCCGCCAACAGCATCCGGGAGCGCGACAACCTCTCCTGGGAGGAGTGGGCCGCCCGGCTGACCGTCTACTACCGGACCCTGGAGCGGCTCTTCTCCCCCGAGCTGTTCGTGGTCGGGGGCGGGGTGAGCAAGGAGGCGCACGCGTTCCTGCCGCTGATCGAGATCGACACCGAGATCGTGCCCGCCGAGCTGCGCAACAAGGCCGGGATCATCGGGGCGGCGCTGGTGGCGAGCCGGCCGCACTAGCCTCGTCGGGGCCCATTTCGATGACCGGCTCGATGACCGCCTCCAGCGCGGCGACCACCCCTCGTAGGTAGCGCTCGACCACCTTGCGCTCGGCCGCGGTGAAGCCGCGGTCCAGCTCGTCCAGGGCGAGGAACATCGGCATCAGGTGGGCCGAGGCCTCACGCCGCCCGGAGTCGGTGACGCGCACCTCGACCCGGCGCCGGTCCTCCTCGTGCGCGCGCCGCTCGGCGTGCCCGCGGCCGACCAGCCGGTCCACGATCCCGGTGGAGGCGGCGGTGGAGACGTCGAGCCGCCGAGCCATCTCGGCCGGTCCGATCGGCTCGCGGCTCAGCTGCTCCAGCGCGGTGAGCTCGCGGTCGCTGAGGCCCGCGCGACGGGCCACCACGTGGTGCATCCGGCTGCTGGTCGCCATCAGCTCACGCAGCGCGAGCAGGCTCGAGGTCTGCCAGCCCGACGGCATCCGGCCGGCCGGTTGATCCGCCATCGCGTCACCTCCGTCACACCCTGGGGCTTGACCCGCTTGCCATAGTTGCTAACTTACTTAGTAACTTGTTCCCCGAACGATCCTACTCCTCGCTACCCCCGGAGATGTCGATGTCCGAGACTCGTGTCAGCGGTGCCGCCAGGCCGGCCGTGCTGATCACCGCCCGGCGTACCGCCTGGCTGGTGGCCCTGCTCCCGATCCTGCTGGCCGGCGCCGTGCTCGGCATGGTGGCCGAGGGCGAGCGGGACGCCTCCCCGGTCGACTCGATGCCAGTCGGCTTCGACAGCACCGCCGCGGTCGAGCTGCAGAGCCAGCTGCCGGCCGAGGACGGGTCGGTCGCGATCGTGCTGTGGACCGCCGAGTCCGGGGAGCTCAGCAAGGACCAGCTGGCCGCGCTCGGGCAGCAGGCCCAGGGCGGCCCGCTGGTGGTCGCCGAGGACGGCACGGCGGCGTACGGCGTGGTGCCGGTCCAGGCGGCCGACGCCTCCGAGAACGCCGACCAGGTGGAGAAACTGCGCGACCGGCTCGCCGCCGAGGTCCCCGACGGGGTCGAGGTGGCCGTCACCGGCCCGGCGGGCATCCAGGCCGACATCGCGGCGGTCTTCGACGGCGCCAACCTCCGGCTGCTGACGGTGACCGCGTCGGTGGTGGCGATCCTGCTGATCGTCACCTACCGCAGCCCCGTGCTGTGGCTGGTCCCGCTGACCGTGGTCGCGATCGCCGACCGGCTCTCCGCGATCGTCGCCACCCAGGTGCTCGAACGCATCGACTACGTCTCCTGGGACGAGTCGACGGTGGGCATCCTGAGCGTGCTGGTCTTCGGCGCCGGCACCAACTACGCGCTGCTGCTGATCTCCCGCTACCGCGACGAGCTGCGCACCCACGCCTCGCGCAACGACGCGATGGCCCGCGCCCTGACCCGCACCGCCGAGGCGGTCTTCGCCAGCTCCAGCACCGTGTTCCTGGGCCTGCTGACCCTGCTGCTGTCGGTCTTCCCCAACACCCGCGGCCTCGGGCTGGCGTGCGCGATCGGCGTGCTCATCGCCGCCACCTTCGTGATGGTGGTGCTGCCCGCGGCGCTGGTGCTGTTCGGCCGGTGGATCTTCTGGCCGAGGGTGCCGCACGAGGGTGAGACCGCGCTGGTCGAGGGCCAGTCGTTCTGGCGCCGGGTCGGCGACGCGGTGGCGCGTCGGCCGGTGGCGTTCGTGGCCGGCACCGTGGTGCTGCTCGCGGTGATGTCGATCGGCCTGTTCCGGATTGAGACGGGGCTTTCCCCGGCCGACCAGTTCCTGGAGACGCCCGAGGCGATCACCGCCAGCCAGCGGCTCGCCGAGTCGTTCCCGGCCGGGACCACCGACCCGCTGCTGGTGGTCACCCGCGCCGACCCGGAGGCGGTCACGAGCGCCGTGGAGCAGGTCGACGGGATCGTCTCCGCGCAGGTCACCACCCAGGCCGACGGGATCGCCCAGCTGGACGCCGTACTGGAGAGCGAGCCGGGCAGCGAGGAGGCCGCCGCGACGGTGGTCGCGGTGCGCGACGCGCTGGCCGACTTCGACGACACCCACGTGGCCGGCGGGGACGCCGAGGCGCTGGACGAGCGGGACGCCTCGGTCCGGGACCGCTGGGTCATCCTGCCGCTGATCCTGGTGCTCGTGCTGGGCGCGCTGTTCGTACTGCTGCGCTCGGTGGTGGCGCCGCTCCTGCTGGTGCTGGCGGTGCTGGGCACGTACGTCGCCGCGATGGGCGTCTCGTGGTGGGTGTTCGTCGGCGTCTTCGACTTCGCGGCGATGGACGTCGGGGTGCCCCTGTTGGCGTTCCTGTTCCTGGTCGCGCTCGGCGTGGACTACAGCATCTTCCTGGTCACCCGGGCCCGCGAGGAGGCGGCCGAGCACGGCACCCGCGACGGGATGCTCCGCGCGCTGACGGCCACCGGCGGCGTCATCACGAGCGCCGGCATCCTGCTGGCCGCGGTCTTCGCGGTGCTCGGGGTCCTGCCGCTGGTGGTGCTGGCCCAGCTCGGCGCGATCATCTTCGTCGGGGTGCTGCTGGACACCCTGGTGGTGCGCACGGTGCTGATCCCGGCGCTGGGCCTGACCCTGGGCGATGCGTTCTGGTGGCCGCGCAAGGTGGATAGGCGCACGGGGTCTGACGCCGATGCGCGGCTAGCGTCGACGCTGTGACCGACGACAGGACCAACGACAGCACCGACGCCGCCGTGACCGACAACCCCGAGCTGCACCGCTTCGAGGTGTACGCCGACGGGCGGGTCGCCGGGTTCGCCGACTACCGCCTCGGCGACGGCGTCATCGACTTCGTGCACACCGAGATCGACGACGCCTTCAGCGGTCGCGGGCTGGGCAAGGTCCTGGTCACCGGGGCGCTGGACTCCGCCAGGGCCTCGGGGCTGCAGGTGCTGCCGCACTGCGGGTTCTTCGCCTCCTTCATCGCCAAGAACCGCGAGTACGCCGACCTGGTGCCGGCCGAGAGGCACGCCGAGTTCAATCTGGCCTGACCGCGCGGCGGCGCGCCCGCCACCACCACACCGCGACCAGCACCAGCACCCCGTCGACGACCAGCGTGGTGAGCAGGCCGGCGTACCCGCGGACCTGCCCCTGCACCCGGTGCACGGACGGGCGGTCCGGGAGCACCCGCACCGGCAGCACCCCGCTGGCCTCGGCCTCCTCGGCCGTCTGCCTGGTCACCCGGGCGGCCCAGAGCGTCTGCTCCGGGTCGACGTCCCGGTCCAGCCGGAAGCTGACCCAGGGGTCGCCGCCGCTTCGGCTGGAGACCTCGACCAGGCTCGCGTCGACCAGTACGCCGTCGGAGCTCAGCCGGCGCGCGTCGAGCACCATCGTGAGCAGCGGCAGGTTCACCAGCAGCGCGATCAGCGCCATCGACACCACGAACCGGCGGGCCCGCCGCTGGCTCATCGCGGCGCCGGTGCCGTCCTCGGCCCCCGCGCCCTCGTGAGACCCCGCGCCCTCCTCAGACATGGCGCTCCCCTCTGACATGGCGCCAGTGTGGCAGCCGCGAGGACGTAGGGTGCCGTGCCATGGCGTCGTACTTCCCCGTCCGCGCGTTCGTCGCGGCCCTGACCAGCCTGCTGCTGGCGCTCGGCCTGGGCGCGCTGCCCGCCGAGGCCGCGCCGCACAAGAAGCGCACCAAGGCGCAGATCGCCTGGACCGCCGACACCTGGGTGTCCGGCTCCGGCGCCGGCTACGCGCTCACCGGGACCCTGAACGGCAAGAAGCGCCGCGCGGTGCAGCTGCAGTACAAGACCGCGTCGGGCTGGCGCACCCTCTCGCGCACCCGCAGCCAGGACCACGCCTTCGCCCTGTCGGGCACCTGGGACTGGTACGGCGTCCACAAGGTGCGGGTCCGCGTGCCCGCCACGGGCCAGCACCGGGCCGCCTCGTTCGGCCACGCCGTGACCGTCCAGTCCGGGTACGCCGCCCGCGGCCTGGCCGATGACTACAAGCTCACCCGGTACAAGCAGCGCCGGCTGCGGATGGACCCGTGCCAGACGGTGAACTACCGGATCAACACGGCCCAGATCGGCCCGGCCGTCGACCCGCTGGTGCACAGCGCGGTCGCGCTGTTCTCCCGGGCGACCGGCATCGAGTTCAAGTTCGTCGGCACCAGCGACAAGATCGCCCTGCTGGCCGGGAGGCTGGAGAAGCGCACCGACCTGCTGATCGGCTGGGCCAACGAGGGCCAGCTGCCCAGCCTCAAGGGCACGGTGGCCCGCGGCGGCCCGCTGCGCGTCGTACCGGGTCGGGACCGCAACGGCCGGCTCTGGAAGGTCACCCAGGCCGGCGTCACCGTCAACTGGAACACCACCACCGCCGGGCCCGGCCAGGCCGTCGACCTGACCATGGACTCCCAGAGCCGCGCCACCCTCGGCATGACGCTGCTGCACGAGATGGGTCACGCGTTCGGGCTGGCGCACGCCAGCAAGGGCGAGGAGGGCCGGCAGCAGCTGATGTACTGGTCGATCGACATGCTGCCGTGGTCGGACGGGTGGTTCCGCTCGCTGTTCGGGGCCGGTGACCTGACCGGGCTGAACAAGGTCGGGCTGGCCGCCGGCTGCGTGCGCTGAGGCCGTCAGGCCGAGGCGGCGGTCGCCCGGGCGACGATGTTCTCGAAGCGCGCGGCCATCTGCTCCGACAGCGCCTGCGCGCCCGAGAGCGGGCGGACCATCACCATGAAGTCGTCGATCAACCCGTCGTCGTTCACGTGCAGGAAGTCGCAGCCGGTCAGGGCCTTGTCCCCCACCTTGGCCTCGAAGACCAAGGCGTGGTCGGCCGCGTCGGCGCCGCCGATCTCGCGCACGTAGGTGAAGTCGGAGAACACCTGGACCACCTCGGCCAGGATCGAGGCGGTGATCGCCTTGCCCGGGTAGGGCTTGAACGCGACCGGGCTGCGGAACACGACGTCCTCGGCCAGCAGGTCGGCCATCGCGTCAGGGTCTCTGGCCTCGACGGCCGCACGGAATGCCTGGGTGGTGGGGTGGCTCATGGGTCGTACGGTACGACGACCAGGATCGGCGCGAGCAACTCCTCCCTCACCAGCCGGGATCCTCGGGTCAGGCCCGTGACCACCGTGGGCTCCACCCAGAAGCCCCCCGCGAGACGCCCCGGCATCGCGGCTGCGCCGCCTCCGGTGGCGAAGCCGCCGCCCTCGGCCGTGGCCAGCGCCAGGTAGCGCAGCACGCGGGCCCGGTGCACCGGGCTGATCACCGGGCCGCAGACCGTGGCGGGGTCCTCGGGGTCACCGGGGGCCAGCGCTCGCATCGCCGCGACCGCGGCCTCCACCGCCTCCTGGTACCGGGCGGCGGGCACCGCCACCGTGGTGGCGACCCCGCACCGCTGGCCGGCGTGCGCGCAGACCTCGCGGGCCGCGGCGGCCACCCGCTCGCCCAGCTCTTCGGTGTCCAGCTCTCCGATGACCACCGGCGCGCCCGCGCCGCCGGTCTCGGCGCGCAGCCGCGTGCCGGCTCGCTCCGCCGCCACCCGGACCCGTTCGGCCACCACCGCGGACCCGGTGAAGCCGATCGCGCCCACCCGCGGGTCGGTGGTGGCGGCGATCGCCACGTCGACGTCCCGGGTGGTGATGACGTTGAGTACGCCGGGCGGCAGGTGCTCGGCGGCGAGCCGGCCCAGCTCGGCGGCCGTCCACGGCGTGTCCGCGGCCGGCTTGAGGACCACCGTGCTGCCCGCCGCCAGCGCGGCCCCCACGTGGTCCAGGGCCGTGGCGAACGGGGTGGTCCACGGGGTCAGGACCGCGGTCACTGACTCGTGGCCCGGGCCCCCGGTGGCGGTGAGCCCGCCGAAGCGGGCGAGCGCGTCGTCGTACTGCCAGGTCCTCGTCAGCGACGTCGGCACCCCGGCCTCAGCGATGAGCAGGGCGCGCATCGCGTCCGCATGCTCGGTCAGCTCGGCGTGCAGCGCGCGCAGCGCAGCCACCCGGGCGTCCGGGTCCGCGGCCCACGCGGCCTTGGCGCGATCCGCCGCCGCGAGCGCGGCGTCCAGGTCCGCCGGGCCGGCGTCCGGCGCCTCGGCGATCACCTCCCCGGTGGCCGGGTTGAGCACCGGGTAGCGGCGCCCGTCGACCGCGGCCCGGCGTACCCCGTCGATCAGCAGCAGCGGCGGGACGATCAGGTCGGCCGGCACCGCCTCACCGCACCGTCGAGTTGGTGATGCTGCGCGAGTGCCCCAGGAAGAAGATGCCCGGCAGCGTCTCGAAGCCGTCGCTGGGGTTGTCGGTCAGCGTGGAGTCCTCGATGGTGAGGGTTCCGGTGCGGTCGTTGGAGACGAAGAAGATCGCCCCGCCGCCCTCGCGGGCGTGGTTGCCGGTCATCGTGGTGCCGCGCAGGACCAGGTGGATCTCGTTGCCGTCCAGGTAGATCGCACCGCCGGAGCCGCCACCGGGGGTGCCGGCCTGGGCAGGGTTGGCGCCACGACCCACGGCCCGGTTGTCGGTGAAGGTGGAGTCGACCACGGTCCACGAGACGCCGATGCTGCTCAGCGCGGCGCCGTTGCTGCAGGTCCCGGACCGGAAGGTCGAGCGGGTCACCCGGACCGGGCGGTCCCGGTACTGGTCCAGCACCCGCACCGCGGCGCCCCCCAGATCGGGCCCGGTGCCGTCGCACCGGTTGCCGACGAACTCGGAGTCGCTGATCCGCAGCCGCCCGCCGCGCACGAAGATCGCGCCACCACCGCCGCCCTCGGCGACCTCGCCGGTGGAGTCGCCGCGGACGAACCGCAGGCGCTTGACCACCAGCTTCGGGGTGGGCTGGTCGTTGCAGTGGTCGGTGGTCCACACCTGGCGGGGGTCGCAGGTGTTCAGGTAGAGGATCCGGCGCTTGCCGGCGCCGCTGAGGGTGACCAGGCCGCCGCCGTCGAGGACCACCCGCTCGGAGGTGTTGACCACCTTGGCGGTGCGCCGCATCCGGATGGTCACCGGGTCCGGCCCGCAGTCGAAGCCGATCGACCCGCCGAGCCGCACGGCGTCGACCACGGCGCGGGAGGTGCAGCTGGCCGGGGTGCCGGTGCCGACCACCCGGTCGTAGTGCCGCGCGGCCGCCGGGCCGGCAGCGGCCTGCGCGCGGAAGACGACCAGCGCCGGCAGCAGAGCCGTCCCGATCAGAACGGCCAACAGAGCCAGCACGACCACGACGACCAGCACGACCCGATTCCGCATGGGCCCCATTGTGACGAACCACGACCACCACAGCGGCAGTTCGGTCCGTCCGCGCACCGATTCACGCCTGCACAGGCATCGGTAACGCGCGAACTGCCGCTGTGGTGGTTGCATGACCCAATGAGTTGGAGCATGCCCGTCGAGACCACCCCGCTGGAGCGGGTGTGGATGGCGTTTCCGGTCGACTGCCTCGAGCCGGGGCCGGACCCCGAGGCCACCTACGCCGCCTGGGCCGCGGTCGCGCACGCGGTCGCCGAGTTAGTCCCGCTGACGATGGTCGTCGACCCGAGCGAGTCCGCCCGCGCCGCCAGGCTGCTCGGCGGCCACGTGGAGGTCCTGCAGGCGCCGCTGGACGACAGCTGGATGCGCGACATCGGCCCGACCTTCGTGCTGGACCCGGACCGGCCGGGCGTGCTCGGGGCGGTGGACTGGGTCTTCAACGGCTGGGGCGCCCAGCACTGGGCCTCCTGGGAGCGTGATCGGGAGATCGCCCGCTTCGTCGCCGACCAAGTGGGCGCCGAGCTCGTCAGCTCGCTGCTGGTCAACGAGGGCGGGGCGATCCACACCGACGGTGAGGGCACCGTGCTGGTGACCGAGACGGTGCAGCTGGACCCCCAGCGCAACCCGTACGCCGACAAGGCCGCGATCGAGGCGGAGCTGGCCCGCACCCTCGGCGCGGAGAAGGTGATCTGGCTGCCGCGCGGCCTGACCCGGGACTACGAGGACCTCGGCACCCGGGGCCACGTCGACATGGTCGCGACCCTGCCCTCGCCGGGGCGGCTGCTGCTGCACCGCCAGGACAACCCGGGCCACCCCGACCACGAGGTCTGCCGCGACCTGAAGGCGTTCCTGGCCAAGCAGACCGACGCCCGCGGCCGGCGCTTCGAGATCGTCGACCTGCCGGCGCCGGAGGTGCAGCGCGACGCCGAGGGGTTCGTGGACTACAGCTACGTCAACCACCTGGTCGCCGGCGACGGCGTGGTGGCCTGCGGCTTCGGCGAGCCCGTGGCCGACGGCCGCGCCGCCGCGATCCTCGCCGAGGAGTACCCGGGACGGCGCGTGGTCACCGTCGACGCCCGCGACGTCTTCGCGCGCGGTGGCGGCATCCACTGCATCACCCAGCAGCAGCCGGTGGCTGGCTGATGTTCGACGTGGTCGAGGCGTCCATCGCCGACCTCCGGGCCGCCCTCGAGTCCGGACGCACCACCGCCGTGGCGCTCGTCGAGGCCTACCTGGACCGGATCCGCCGGTACGACGCCCCGGGCACCCCGACCGCGCTCAACTCGGTGGTGGTGCCCAACCCGGACGCCCTCGAGGAGGCCGCCGCCTCCGACCGGCGCCGAGCCGCCGGCCAGCTGCTGGGCCCACTGGACGGCATCGCGTACACCGCCAAGGACAGCTACCTCGTCCGAGGGCTGACCGCGGCCTCCGGCAGCCCGGCGTTCGAGCAGCTGGTCGCGCAGCGCGACGCGTTCACCATCGAGCGGCTGCGGGCCGCCGGGGCGATCTGCCTGGGCAAGACCAACATGCCGCCGATGGCCAACGGCGGGATGCAGCGCGGGGTCTACGGGCGGGCCGAGAGCCCGTACAACCCGGCGTACCTGACCGCGCCGTTCGCCTCCGGCTCCTCCAACGGCGCCGGGACCGCGACGGCGGCGAGCTTCGCGGCGTTCGGGCTCGCCGAGGAGACGTGGTCGAGCGGCCGCGGGCCGGCGTCGAACAACGCGCTGTGCGCCTACACGCCCTCGCGCGGGGTGATCTCGGTGCGCGGCAACTGGCCGCTGGTCCCAACCATGGACGTCGTGGTGCCGTACGCGCGCACCATGGCCGACCTGCTGGAGATCCTCGACGTCATCGTCGCCGACGACCCCGACCCCCGCGGCGACCTGTGGCGGCTGCAGCCGTGGGTGCCCATCCCGTCGGCCTCCCAGGTGCGCCCGCCCTCGTACGCCGCCCTGGCGGCCGGCCCCGAGTCGCTGGCGGGCAAGCGGTTCGGCGTACCCCGGATGTACCTGGGCGCCGACCC
>ERZ1645187.1463-NODE-1463-length-21661-cov-5.676340_pt1 | contig 21661 bp, 29 predicted proteins | sample MGYA00575352_ERZ1645187 | MGnify/ENA primary metagenome ERZ1645187 (study PRJEB40837, sample SAMN11349314) | freshwater sediment metagenome | isolation source: river sediment | host: Sediment | place: India: Wazaribad , New Delhi | collected 2017-02-21 ... | reverse complement strand
CCATCGTTCAAATTGCCATATCTATGCCCAGATCTATTCTGATTGCGGTACGCAAGTGCTTGCTGCAGCGTCTACGGCTGAGGCCGATATGCGCAAGCTATTGCCGAACGGTGGGAATGTCGAGGCCGCCAAGGCGGTAGGTAAGCTAATCGCTGAGCGTGCCAAAGCGAAAGGCGTTTCCGAAGTGGCATTCGATCGTTCGGGATTCAAATACCACGGTCGGGTGAAGGCGCTGGCCGAGGCTGCTCGTGAAAACGGGCTTAAATTCTAACGCGGGTAGAAAAAGCGAGATAGAAAGAAATGGCGAAGCCGCAAACTAAGAAGCAGCAACAGATTGCCGAAGAGCGTGATGATGGTCTGCGCGAAAAGATGGTGGCGATCAATCGCGTTACCAAGGTTGTCAAGGGTGGCCGTATTCTCGGCTTTGCCGCATTGACGGTGGTTGGTGATGGTGATGGTGGAATCGGCATGGGCAAAGGCAAGGCGCGTGAAGTGCCGGTGGCTGTCCAGAAAGCGATGGATGAAGCGCGTCGCAAACTGTCCAAGGTGAGTTTGAAGGATGGCTCTCTGCATCATCCGGTGGTGGGCAAACACGGAGCCACGACAGTACTGATGTCACCTGCAGCAGCCGGTACTGGAGTAATTGCTGGCGGCCCGATGCGGGCGGTATTTGAGGTTATGGGCGTTACCGATGTGGTTGCCAAGGCAATCGGTTCGACCAATCCTTATAACTTGGTTCGTGCCACTATTAAAGGGTTGTTAGCGATGAGCACGCCTGCAGAAATTGCCGCGAAGCGTGGCAAGTCGGTGCAGGAAATCCTGGAGGCTTGATAATGTCTGATAAGAAAATCAAGGTGACTCTCGTCAAGAGCACTATCGGGACAAAACAGGATCATCGCGCGACTGTGCGCGGCTTGGGTTTGCGTCGGATAAACCACTCAACGGAACTTCAAGACACGCCGGCAGTTCGCGGCATGATCAAGAAAGTTGCCTACTTAGTGAAGTGTGAGGAATAAAAATGCGACTTAACAACCTGAAGCCGGCCGAGGGATCGAAGCGCGCTACCAAGCGTGTGGGCCGCGGTATCGGCAGCGGTCTGGGGAAAACGGCTGGTCGTGGCCACAAGGGGCAAAAATCCAGAGCTGGTGGATTTCACAAAGTGGGTTTCGAGGGTGGTCAGATGCCTTTGCAACGCCGCTTGCCGAAGCGCGGTTTTGTGTCTCTGACAGCAACCAAAAACGTCGAAGTTCGCTTATCCGAGCTTGAAAAATTACCTGTCGAGGATATCGATCTTCTGACCTTGATGCAGGCTGGGGTAGTTCCTGCGGGCAGTCTTTCGGCCAAAGTGATTCTTTCCGGAAAACTCACACGCAAAGTCAATTTGAAGGGAATCGGTGCTACCAAGGGTGCCCGTGCAGCCATCGAGGCTGCAGGCGGTAGTGTTGCCGATATTGCTGCGGTTGCCTAATTAATCTCTCAGGAGTCAAGGGTGGCAAACGCCAATACTGAAGCACTCGCGCTAGGCAGGTCGGGAAAGTTCGGCGACTTGTGGCGTAGGCTTTGGTTCCTGTTGGGGGCGCTCATCGTCTATCGCATTGGTGCGCATATACCTGTTCCGGGAATTGATCCAGTTCAACTGGCCGAACTTTTCAACTCCCAACAGGGTGGCATCCTTGGTGTTTTCAACCTCTTCTCTGGCGGTGCGCTATCGCGCTTTACGATTTTTGCCCTGGGGATCATGCCATACATTTCTTCGTCGATCATCATGCAGTTAATGACGATCGCGATTCCTTCTCTTGAGCAATTAAAGAAGGAGGGTGAAGCCGGCCGGCGGAAGATTACGCAGTACACGCGGTACGGTACGGTTGCATTGGCTTTGTTCCAAGCGATCGGTATCGCTATTGCGCTCGAGTCACAGCCCGGGTTGGTGCTTGATCCTTGCTTTATGTTCAGGCTTACAACCGTGATGACTTTGGTTACCGGCACGATGTTTCTGATGTGGCTTGGCGAGCAGATAACAGAACGCGGCTTGGGCAATGGTATCTCCATCATCATTTTCGCGGGTATTGCCGCAGGATTGCCGAGTGCGCTAGGTGGTCTATTCGAGTTGGTACGTACTGGTGCGATGCATCCACTGACGTCAATTGTCATCTGCATCCTGGTAGTTGTGGTTACAGGATTCGTCGTATTTGTTGAGCGGGGACAGCGCAAGATTTTGGTTAATTACGCCAAGCGACAAGTGGGTAACAAGATTTACGGTGGACAGAGTTCGCATTTACCACTGAAACTCAATATGTCCGGTGTAATTCCTCCGATTTTTGCCTCCTCGATCATTCTGTTCCCTGCGACTGCAGCAGGCTGGTTTGGTGCCAGTGAAGGGATGACCTGGTTAAAGGACATAGCGGCAACCCTCTCTCCCGGGCAGCCTATCTACGTACTTCTTTATGCGACCGCGATCATATTCTTCTGTTTCTTTTACACCGCCCTCGTTTTTAATTCAAAGGAAACTGCAGACAACCTCAAGAAAAGCGGGGCATTCGTGCCGGGATATCGTCCTGGAGATCAGACAGCGCGTTATATCGACAAAATTTTGATGCGACTGACGCTGGTTGGCGCTGTGTACGTAACCCTGGTTTGCCTACTGCCAGAATTCCTGATCCTGAAGTGGAACGTTCCCTTCTACTTCGGCGGAACTTCGCTCTTGATCATCGTGGTTGTCACCATGGATTTCATGTCTCAGGTCCAAGCATATTTGATGTCGCATCAGTATGAAAGTCTTTTGAAAAAGGCTAATTTCAAAGGAACCGGCTTACCGGCTCGCTGAACGGATTTGACTGGATTTCATGGCGAAAGAAGATGTAATCGAAATGCAGGGCGAGGTGTTGGAGAACCTGCCGAACGCTACATTTCGAGTCAAGTTGGAAAATGGGCATGTGGTATTGGGGCATATTTCGGGAAAGATGCGGATGCATTACATACGTATCCTTCCGGGTGACAAGGTGACGGTCCAACTGACACCCTATGATCTCAACAAGGCGCGGATCGTATTTCGAGCCAAATAGTTTTTAGCAGAGGATTTTGCGGAGAAGAACATGAGAGTACAAGCTTCGGTCAAGCGTATTTGTCGCAAGTGCAAGATTATTCGCCGTCATGGCGTCGTGCGTGTGATCTGTACCGATCCACGACACAAACAGCGTCAAGGTTGAAAAACAGCCGCTATTCTTTTACAATCGCCGGTTCTCGATTCCACCGGCTTCTGTCGAACGTAACCAAAAACTAGGGACAAGGTAAGCGTATGGCCCGTATTGCAGGCGTAAATATTCCGAATCATCAACATGCCGAAATTGCCCTGACGGCGATTTACGGCATTGGCCGTTCGCGCGCACAAAAGATCTGCGATGCAGCGGGGATTATCCGTACAGCCAAGATCAAGGATCTCACCGAGGCGGATATGGACCGGTTGCGTGAGGAGGTTGGCAGGTTTGCAGTAGAAGGCGACTTGCGCCGCGAGGTGACCATGAGCATCAAGCGGCTCATGGACTTGGGCTGCTACCGTGGTGTGCGTCATCGCCGCGGTCTGCCTGTGCGTGGTCAAAGGACCCGCACCAATGCTCGCACGCGCAAGGGGCCGCGCAAATCGGTTGCCTGAAGCAAGAAATAATCAGCAGGATAATTAAACATGGCTAAAACGACGACCAAAGTACGGAAGAAGGTCAAGAAGAATGTTGCGGAAGGTATCGCACACGTTCACGCTTCCTTCAACAACACGATCATCACCATCACTGACCGTCAGGGCAATGCCCTGTCGTGGGCAACCTCGGGTGGTGCTGGCTTCAAGGGCTCGCGCAAGTCGACACCGTTTGCCGCACAAGTTGCTGCGGAGGCGGCAGGCAAGGCTGCCCAAGAGTGTGGCATCAAGAACCTCGAGGTGCGTATTAAGGGCCCCGGTCCTGGTCGTGAGTCCGCAGTGCGTGCCCTGAATGCACTGGGGATCAAGATCAGCAGCATTACCGATATCACCCCGATTCCGCACAATGGTTGCCGGCCGCCCAAGCGGCGCCGCATCTAAGCCCAGCCAAGGAGTAAGCAAGTGGCCCGCAATCTCGATCCGAAATGCCGTCAGTGCCGCCGTGAGGGAGAAAAGCTCTTCCTCAAGGGCGAGAAGTGCTTTACCGACAAATGTTCTATTGAACGACGTTCCTATGCGCCTGGTCAGCATGGGCAAAAGTCTGGCCAGCGCCTTTCTGGCTATGGTCAGCAGTTGCGTGAAAAGCAGAAGATTCGTCGTCTTTATGGTGTACTTGAGCGGCAATTCCGCAAGACGTTTGCTGAAGCTGATCGCCGCAAAGGCCAGACTGGCGAGAATCTGCTGCAGATTCTTGAAGGTCGTCTCGACTCAGTCGCCTACCGCATGGGTTTTGGAGCCTCTCGTGCAGAGGCTCGCCAGATCGTGCGGCACAACTGTGTGTTGGTCAATGGCAAGCGCGTCAATATTCCCTCTTTCAACCTCAATCCAGGTGACACTATTCAACTGACCGACGCGGCTCGTGCTCATTTGCGCGTCAAGGCAGCCATGGAGGCCGCCGAGTCCCGTGGTTTCCCCGAGTGGGTCGAGGTTGATGTCAAAGCGGGCAAGGGTGTGTTCAAGGCCTATCCGGCGCGCGAAGACCTGCCGCCTTCCATCAAGGAAGGCCTCGTGGTCGAACTTTATTCGCGTTAATTTCCATTTCGGTGCGCCCTGGGCAGATGCCTCGGGCGCACCTGTCCATTTGAGGAACGAAGATGCAAAGTCACGCGCTTCTGAAACCCCGCATCATTGACGTTCAGGCACTTTCACCGGTGCATGCCCGCGTTGTCATGGAACCCTTTGAAAGAGGGTTTGGCCATACGCTGGGTAACGCTCTGCGCCGCATCCTGCTGTCCTCGATGCCGGGAGCAGCGCCGACCGAAATTGCCATTGAAGGTGTACTGCATGAGTACTCCACGCTTGAGGGCGTGCGCGAGGACGTTGTCGATATCATGCTGAACTTGAAGGGTGTCGTTATGCGCCTGCACAATCGTGGTGAAACGACGCTGACGCTCTCCAAGAAATGTGAAAACGAGGAAACCAAGGTCACTGCTGCTGACATCGAAGCCAGTCACGATATCGAGATCATCAATCCAGATCATGTTATTGCCCATCTGGCGCCGGGTGGCAAGCTTGACATGCAGATCAAGGTCGAAGCCGGACGCGGCTATGTGCCTGCCAACGTGCGTGCGGCCGCAAAGGAAAGCAAAACGATCGGACGTATCCTGATGGATGCTTCGTTCAGCCCGGTACGCCGCGTCAGCTATCAGGTCGAAGCCGCACGTGTCGAGCAGCGTACCGATCTGGATAAACTGGTTATCGATATCGAAACCAATGGCGCGATTGACCCGGAAGAGTCGATCCGCTATGCCGCTGGTATTCTGATGGACCAGTTGTCCGTCTTCTCCGATCTTGAAGGCACCCCAATCTCCATCGAGACGCCGAAGCAGACCACCGTCGACCCGATCCTGCTGCATCCGGTCGATGACCTTGAACTGACCGTCCGTTCGGCGAACTGCCTCAAGGCCGAGAACATCTATTACATCGGCGATCTGATCCAGCGTACGGAAACCGAGCTGCTGAAAACACCGAACCTGGGCCGCAAGTCGCTGAACGAAATCAAGGAAGTCCTCGCCTCGCGCGGCCTGACTCTGGGCATGAAGCTCGAGAATTGGCCTCCCGTTGGTCTCGAGAAGATGGGCTGATTACTCAACTCACGAAAATAATTAACCGGTTGTTTGCACTGCGCGACAACCGCAGAAAATGTGAAAGGAAAGAAAAATGCGTCACGGTAACGGACTGAGGAAACTCAATCGCACATCCTCGCATCGTCAGGCGATGCTTCGCAACATGGCGGTTGCACTGCTCCGCTATGAAGCAATCAAGACTACCTTGCCCAAGGCGAAGGAATTGCGTCGTGTTGTTGAGCCGATCATCACACTCGGCAAGAAGCCATCGCTGGCCAATCGGCGTCTGGCATTCGATCGTTTGCGCGACCGCGAGATCGTCGTTAAAGTGTTCGACGAACTGGGTGCACGCTATGCGAACCGCAACGGCGGCTACCTCCGCATCCTCAAAATGGGTTTTCGTGTCGGCGACAATGCGCCCATGGCCTACGTCGAGTTGCTGGATCGTCCGGAAGGAGCTGTTGCTGAAGAGGCGCCAACCGTCGAATAAGCAATTAATAATTAGCTACAAAAAAGCCGGCCTTGAGCCGGCTTTTTTGTAGGCAAGAGGGTTCAGTGACTAAGGATTTTCGAGAGAAATAACTGCGCACGTTCGGAGCGCGGTGTGCCGAAAAAGTCATCCTTCGTTGCGTCTTCGACGATCCTGCCCTGATCCATGAAAATGACCCGATGCGCGACCTTGCGCGCGAATCCCATCTCATGCGTGACTACCATCATTGTCATGCCTTCCGTCGCGAGTTCGACCATGACATCAAGGACTTCGTTGATCATTTCAGGGTCAAGGGCTGAGGTAGGTTCGTCGAAAAGCATGCAGATCGGGTCCATCGCGAGCGCTCGCGCAATCGCGACACGCTGCTGCTGACCACCGGAAAGCTGCCCGGGAAATTTGGCCGCCTGCGACTTCAGGCCGACACGATCAAGCAGCTTTAGGCCGCGCTCCATTGCTTCGTCATGGGTGCGTCCAAGAACCTTGGTTTGCCCGATAACGAGATTGTCGGTAATCGTCATGTGCGGAAACAGTTCGAAATGCTGGAAGACCATGCCGACATGCGAACGCAGTTTCGGCAGATTTGTCTTGGCATCGCCTACAGAAATCCCATTGACCATCACGTCACCCTGCTGGAAGGGTTCCAGTCCATTGACACACTTGATAAGTGTCGATTTTCCAGAGCCTGATGGGCCGCAAACAACCACGACTTCACCTTTGTTGATCTCCGTGCTGCAGTCTGCGAGGACCTGAAATTGACCATACCATTTGCTGATGTTTTTGATTTCGATCATGAGGGGGTCACCGAATGATGGAAATACGTGCCTGCAACCGCTTCACCAAGGTTGAAAGCGAGAAGCTGATGATGAAATAAAGTGCCGCTGCGACCAGATAAGTCTCGACGGGACGGTTGAAATTCTTGCCGACGATCTCAAAGCCTTTGAGCATGTCATAGGCGCCGATTGCATAAACGAGCGAGGTGTCCTGAAACAGGATGATCGTTTGGGTCAGCAGTACAGGCAGCATGTTGCGGAAAGCCTGAGGCAGCACCACGATGCGCATTGTCTGACTATAAGTCATCCCGATCGCGTAACCAGCGGCAACTTGCCCTCGCGGGATGCTTTGAATCCCGGCGCGCATGATTTCCGAATAGTAGGCGGCTTCGAAGAGCGTAAAGGTAATCATCGCTGACATTTCTGCGCCCAGCGGTCTGCCCGTCACCAGCGGGATGAGCAAAAAAAACCAGAGAATGACCATGACGAGGGGGATGCTGCGCATGGTGTTGACGTAAGCGGCCGCAGGCATCACCAGCCAGGGTTTTCCCGACAAGCGCATTAGCGCGAGCAAGGTGCCGATGATGATGCCGCCCAGCATCGCGATCAGTGTCAGTTGTATGGAAAAGATGAAGCCCTTGACGACATAGCCTGACAAAACTGCGGGGGTCAGGAAGGCAAAGTCGAGGTTCAGCATCATTTGCCCCCCCCGATCATGCCGGGCACTTGTACCCGGCTCTCAACGACATGCATGACGCGGTTGATCGCGAACGCGGAAATGAAATACAGGCCGGTGACTGCGAGATAGATTTCGATGCCGCGCGCGGTTTCCTCCTGTGCCTGCAAGGCGAACATCGTCAGTTCGGAAATGCTGACCGCAAAGGCGACTGCCGAATTCTTGACGATGTTCATTGATTCACTGGTCAGCGGCGGGATCACGATACGGAACGCCATCGGCAGCAGAACATGGCGGTAGGTTTGCGGCAGGGTGAAACCGATCGCCAACCCCGCCATGCGCTGTCCGCGCGGGAGCGACATGATGCCGGCACGTACTTGCTCGGAGATGCGGGCCGATGTGAATAGACCCAGTCCCATCACGACGAGCAGGAAACTGGGGACGTCCCGCAATGGTGGCGCAAGCGAGGGAACGACGTGATACCAAAGAAAAATCTGCACCAGCAGCGGGATATTGCGGAACAATTCCGTCCACGCATTGCCTAGGAACACGAGGCCACGATTCGGCGTGGTACGCAGGATGCCCATGATGGAACCGAACAGCAGTGCGACGAACAGCGAGAGCAGGGCAACCGAGAGTGTCCAGCCCCACGCCGATATCAACCAGTCGAGATAGGTGATTTCACCGCCATTGCCGAAGCAGCGCGGCATGACTTCACCGTCGATAGTGTTCTTGCAAAAGACCTGCCAATCCCAATTCAAGCCAGTTCTCCCCATCAACTGGAGGGCTTAAAACAAGAAGGCGCGGGGGTGGTTTCCGGCCGCGCCTTCCTCAAGCTGCATTCAAACCACCCGTTTATTTCTTGGCGTAGTCTTCCATCGGTTTGTCGTTCGGGTTCGCCCAAGCCGCCTTGGTGGCTTCCGATGCGGGCAAGCCGATCGGCTTGTTTGCCGGCGGGATCGGCTGGATGAAATACTTGTCGTAGATCTTGGCGATCTCACCGGACTTCATCATTGCACCGAGACTGTCATCCACGGCCTTTTTGAAAGCGGCATCATCCTTGCGGACCATGATCGCAATCGGCTCAACGGACAGTACTTCTCCGACAATCTTGAAGTCAGCCGGGTTCTTCGACTTGGCGATATTGCCGGCGAGGATCTGGCCGTCCATCACGAAGGCATCGGCACGGCCCGATTCCAGCAAAAGGAAGCTGTCGGCGTGATCCTTGCCGAAGACTTCCTTGAAGTCGACGCCGGTGGCGCGCTCATGTTTGCGGATATGCTGAACGGAGGTGGTACCGGTCGTCGTGGCGACGCTACGGTTCTTGAGGTCGGCAATCGAGTTGATGCCGGAGTTGGCCTTGACGGCAATACGCACTTCCTCGACGTACGTGGTGTTCGCAAACGAAACGTCCTTCTGGCGGGCGGCATTGTTGGTGGTGGAACCGCATTCGATATCGATCGTGCCGTTCTGCATCAGCGGAATGCGGTTTTGCGAGGTGACCGGCTGATAGCGGGTTTCGAGGCGGGTCAGGCCGAGCTGCTTGCGAATGTCTGACAGTACCCGGTCGCACAGTTCGACATGGAAACCGGCGAACTTGTTATCGCCGAGCACGAAGGACAAACCGCCGGACGATTCGCGAACGCCCATCGTAACGGCGCCGGAAGACTTGATCTTGGCGAGCGTATCAGCCAGGACGGGTTGCGACAGGGCCAGCACAGAAGCGAGGGTCAAACCAAGGGTGAGTGATTTTTTCATTCGAATTCTCCTCGTGGAAAGAACGATGAACTATACGCTTTCCGGCGTCGCCATGCTGTCTTCCCGCTGCTGTAGTGCCCACATCTGTGCATAGGCACCGCCCTGCTCGAGCAGGGTGCGATGGGTGCCGCGTTCGACGACCTTCCCGCCATCCAGTACCAGAATTTCGTCGGCATTCATCACGGTCGACAAGCGGTGGGCGATAATCAGCGCGGTACGGCCAATGGCAGCCAGCTCCAGTTCAGCCTGGATTGCTTTCTCGGTCTTGGAATCGAGGGCGGAGGTGGCTTCGTCGAAGATCAGGATCGGCGGGTTTTTCAGCAGGGTACGGGCGATGGCGACACGCTGCTTTTCGCCGCCAGAGAGCTTGAGACCGCGCTCACCGACCCGTGTCTGGTAACCATCCGGCAGCCGCTCGATGAATTCGGCCAGATGCGCAGCCCGTGCCGCTTCCTGGACCTCCTCGAAACTGGCGTCGGGGCGGCCGTACTGGATGTTGTAGGCGAGCGTGTCGTTGAACAAGACGGTGTCCTGCGGCACGATGCCGATGCCGGCGCGCAGGCTGGCCTGTGTCAGTTGGCGGGTGTCGTGACCGTTGACGCGAATCGCGCCGCCATTGACGTCGTAGAAGCGGAACAGCAGCCGTGCCAGTGTACTTTTGCCTGAGCCGCTGTGGCCGACGACGGCCACGGTATGGCCGGCCGGAATCTCGAAACTGACGTCGTGCAGGATCGGCCGGCGTGCCTCGTAGGCGAAGCTGACGTTCTCGAAACGCACCGCGCAGGGGCCGGACTCGAGTTGTCGTGCATCCGGCGCATCCTGGATTTCCTTGTTCTGGCCGAGCAGGGTGAACATGCGCTCGATGTCGGTGAGCGACTGGCGGATCTCGCGATAAAGGACACCCAAAAAGTTGAGAGGAATGTAAAGCTGGATCAGGAAGGCATTTACGAGAACGATGTCGCCCACCGTCATCGTTCCGTTCGTTACGCCAACCGCAGCGCGCCACATCATCAGCGTCACGCCGATGGCGATGATGCCGGCCTGGCCGAGGTTGAGCCAGGAGAGTGAATACTGGCTGCGAATCTGCGCGTTTTCCCATTTCTGCATCTGCTGGTCGTAGCGTGCCTTTCCCAGCCTTCGTTGTTGAAGTACTTGACCGTCTCGTAGTTCAGCAGGCTGTCGATGGCGCGCGTGTTGGCGGCCGAGTCGAGTTCATTGACCTCGCGGCGCAGATGCACGCGCCAGTTCGAAAGCATGATGGTGTAGGTGATATAGACGATCAACGTGCCGGTAGCGATCAATACGAAACTCGGCTCGTAGCGTGCGGCCAGAATGCCCAGCACAAGCACGACTTCGACCAGTGTCGGCAACACCGAAAAGATCGTGTAGCTGATCAGCGTGCCGATGGCGCGGGTGCCGCGTTCGATGTCGCGCGTGAGGCCGCCGGTCTGGCGTTCGAGGTGAAAGCGCAGCGACAGGGCGTGCAGGTGCTCGAAAACCTGCAGGGCGATGGTACGCACCGCGCGCTGGGTGACACGCGTGAACAGCAATTCGCGCAATTCGGTGAACAGCGAGACGCCGAAGCGCAGCACGCCATAGGCGGCGATCAATGCGAGCGGCGCGATCAGGACCGCCAGTGCGGGATTGGCCGGCGCAAAGCCATCCACGATGTCCTTGAACACCAGCGGCACGGCCACGTTGGCAAGCTTGGCGCCGATCAGGCAGGCCAGCGCGAGCAGAACCCGCCCGCGCCACTGCCAGAGGTAAGGGAACAGGGTCTTGATGGTCTGCCAGTCGTGGCGTTCCGCAGGAGGTGGGCCCGGCAGGGCAATGTCGCGGCGCATGGGCAAATTCTAGCAATCGCAGGGTATGATCGGCGCCATGGACATCCAACATGCAGGCGTGGTGATGAAAGGCGAGGAGCCGGTGTTGCGGGTCATGCCGATGCCGGCCGACGTCAATGCGGCAGGCGACATTTTCGGCGGCTGGGTGATGGCCCAGGTCGACATCGCGGGTGCGATTCCGGCGATGCGGCGGGCGCGGGGACGGATTGCGACGGTGGCGGTCAATTCATTCCTGTTCAAGCAGCCCATATCCGTCGGTGACGTGGTGAGTTTCTACGCGAAAATCGTCAATACCGGCCGCACGTCGATCACAGTGGATGTGCAGGTGTTTGCCGAACGCAATCCTGCGCATCCGATCGTCGTCAAGGTGACCGAAGCCACATTGACTTACGTTTGTCTGAACACCGACGGCAGCAAGCGCGCAGTGCCGCCGGCGGAGTAAGTCCCTAAGGCTTAAAGCTGGGCAACCGCCTCGGCGGCATGCCGTCCTGTCAGCGCCGACTTCTGCGCAGTGCTGCGCGCTTCCTGTTCCTCGAAGGCGTCGATTTCCGGTTGGACAATGGTGCGCGTGACCCGGGAGCGCTCCGGAGTGCCCTGGAACCTGCGCGGTTGCAGTACTTCGATCAGGGTCAGCCGTCTGCGGTTCATGCTGTGAATCCTTTCTTGGAGCGGGAAGGGAAAGCAGTGCGACCCGGAAGAATCCGGGGGGTTCCCCGCCGCGAAAGCTAAATTTGTAACCAGATATGAGGGCCCGGCCGCCAGTTTCAAGCGTCGACCGGGAAAACACGGCAAAAACAATGGCCTGCTTGGCTTTTATCGGGTTTTCATGACGTTTATGATCGACGCGAAGCCCATCATCGGGCATGGCAACGAGGTGGGGTACGGATGGAAACGGAGATGTTCGGCTGGCGTGAAGCAATCCTGCTCCTCGTGGGGCTGGCCGTCATCTATCTGCTGGTGACCCTGTACCGGCTGTTGCGGGTCGGCAAACGCTCCCCCGAACCCGTGTCCCGATCGCTGGAAGAGCCGCGGGCAACGGAGAGCCCGACCGTGCCTGAATTGACGGAAACTGTCCCGACCTTGGCGGTCAGCCGCAGCAGCGAATGGAACGACGTGATCGATCTGGAACTTCCCGACGCCACAGAACCAGTGCCAGCCACTGCTGCGGAAGTTCCCCCACGCGTTTCCGGATTCGGGGAGCAATTGGCCGCGCATCTTGCCCGTTCCGACCTGGAGCGGGAAGTCCGGCTGTTACGCAAGCAGGTGGATGAATTGCGCGCGGAACTCGAGGAATTGCGGGCGGTGCGCAACATCTCGCCGCAGTACGCCGAGGCCGTGGCGCTCGCGCAGCGCGGACTGACCGCGCAGGACGTCGCGGACCGCATGGGCATTTCACTGGCCGAGGCTGAACTGGTGCACGCCCTCAGCCGTGGCGAAAGCATTTTTGATGAAGGAGAACACGATGGCACAGACCGAGATGACGGAGAAATCAACGACGCCGGAAGAGATAGATACGAACCCGGCATCGGATACGATCCCCGCCATCGCGACTGAAGACCCCGCGGACGATAACGCGCTGCGGAAGCGGCTGCTGTCGCGCATCGCCGTGGCGGGCGTGGTGATCCTTGGCCTGCTCGGCGGCCTGGCCGTTTTCGAAGTGCTCAACAAGCCACAGGCACCCGCCATGCCGAAGATGGCTGCAGCACCGATCGAGTCGCCGGCGGCCGAGTCTGCCAAACCGGAAACGCAGCCCACTGCCGAGGAGAAGCAGGAAACGACTGCGGCGGAAACTGTGCCCGAGCGCACTGAGGATGCGGTTTCATCCCTGCCGGCCGGCAAGCCGCTGACACTGCCGGCCACGCCGCGCATCGCCTCGATCAAGCCCCCTCCACCTACGATTGCGCCCGCCAGGCCGGAGGCGCGTCACGAAATTTCCAAGGCAATTCCCGAGCGTTCCGCGCCTGTGGCAACGCAGGCTCCATCTGCTGCTGCCAAGCCGCTTGCGCAGGTAGTCGAGAGCGCAAAACGCTTCCTCGTACAGGTCGGCGTGTTCAGCAACCACGCTAATGCCGAAGAACTGGCGACCAAGCTGCAGGCGGCCGGCATTCCCGCGCAGATAGAATCGCGCGTTCAGGTCGGTCCCTTCGCGTCCCGTGCCGAAGCCGACGCCGCCCGCGCCAAACTCAAAAGCATGGGCATCGACGATGGCCTGCTGGTCCGGAGATAACCGTAATGAACATGAACATCGACGCACCTACCGCAGCCGTTCTCGACGTCGCGCCCGAGCGTGTCATCGAATTTCCCGTCGGGCTGGCGGGCTTCGAGAGCCTGCGCCGCTACACGCTGTTTCATCCCGAAGCATCGACTGGTGGCCAGCCACGCTATTTCATCCTGCAGTCGCTCGACGATCCCACGGTGTCATTCTCGATCGCCGATCCCGCGTTGTTCGGGTTCAATTACGAAATTACCCTGTCCGATGCGGAATGTGCCACCATCGATCTGACCGATCCGGCCGAGGCGGCCGTGGTCGTGATCCTCGTCAAGGATGAAGGCCAGATGCGCGCCAACCTGCAGGCACCGCTGGTGCTCAACCTGCGTGCACGACGCGGCATCCAGCATGTCTTTGCCCGACTCAACTATCAAGTCACCCTCAAGTCCTAGGAAACACCATGCCCCGCGAGATCATCAGCACTCCCGCCGCCCCCGCCGCCATCGGCACCTATTCGCAGGCCGTGAAGGTGGGCGACACGGTATACATGTCCGGCCAGATCGGCCTCGACCCCGCCACGATGCAGATGGTCGAGGGCATCGATGCGCAGATCGTGCGCGTGTTCGAAAATCTCAAGGCGGTGGCCGTCGCCGCCGGCACCACGCTCGATGCTGTGGTGAAGGTGAACATCTACCTCACCGACCTCGCCAATTTCGCCAGGGTCAACGAGACAATGGCGAAGTACTTCAACCAGCCCTACCCGGCGCGTGCCGCCGTCGGCGTCAAGGAACTGCCGCGCGGCGCCCTCGTCGAGGCCGACGCCGTCCTGGTGATTGGCTAACCAGCCCGGCATTCCCGGGGCGACCCCGCTCGTCGCCGAGAAACTCAAGACCCTCGGCCTGCAGACGCAGGCTGATCTTGTTTTGCACCTGCCGTTGCGTTTCGAGGATGAGACGCACATCACACCGATCGCTGACGCCGTTTCCGGCATGGCCGCGCAGTTCGAGGCCACGGTCGTGTCCTGCGAGATCGCCTATCGGCCGAAGCGTCAGCTCATTTGCCGCGTGGAAGATGAAACGGGCGAACTGGTGCTGCGCTTCCTCAATTTCTATCCGAGCCAGCAGAAGGTGTTGCAGCCGGGCGCACGGCTGCGCGTCTTTGGCGACTTACGCGGCGGCTTCTGGGGCAGCGAGATCATCCACCCGCGCTTCCATGTGCTGCATGGCGAGGAGGCATTGCCGACGGCGCTGACGCCGGTCTATCCGGCCACGGCCGGACTGGGGCAGGCGACCTTGCGCAAGCTGATCGCGCGCGCACTGACCGAAAGCGACCTCACCGAAACCCTGCCCGAATCATTGATCGCCCATCTGAAACTGCAGGGCTTCGCGGCAAGCGTGCGCACGCTGCACGCCCCGCCGCCGGGCCTCGATGCCGACGCGCTGGCGCAGCATCAGAAGCCTTACTGGCAGCGCGTCGCTTTCGACGAGTTGCTCGCCCAGCAGATCTCGCTGCGCCAGTCCTATGCCGCGCGCCGTGCGCGTGGCGCACCGGTGCTGGCGGGTGATGGGACACTGACGAAAAAGCTGCTCGCACAACTGCCCTTCAGGCTGACGCAGGCGCAGCTGCGGGTCTGGCACGAGATAGAGCAGGACCTGCGGCAGCCGCATCCGATGCAGCGCCTGCTGCAGGGCGATGTCGGCAGCGGCAAGACGGTTGTCGCCGCGCTGGCGATGCTGCGTGCGGTCGAGTCCGGTCATCAGGCCGCGCTGATGGCGCCGACCGAGATCCTCGCCGAGCAGCACTACCGCAAGCTGGCCGCGTGGCTGGTGCCGCTCGGCATCGAAGTCGCCTGGCTTTCGGGCAGCCAGAAGAAGAAGGACAAGCAGGCCGCGATCGTGAAAGTCGGCGCTGGAGAGACGGCACTCGTGGTGGGTACGCACGCCCTCATCGAGGAGGGCGTGGAGTTCGCGCGGCTCGGGCTCGCCATCGTCGACGAACAGCACCGCTTCGGCGTGCGGCAGCGGCTCGCACTCAAGCAGAAAGGCACCCAGAGCCACCAACTGGCGATGTCGGCGACGCCAATTCCGCGCACGCTGGCGATGAGTTATTACGCCGACCTCGACGTCTCGGTGATCGACGAGCTGCCGCCCGGTCGCACGCCGGTCGTCACCAAGCTGGTCGGCGCGGCGCGTCGCGACGAGATCGTCGAGCGCGTGCGCGACCTCTGTCGCGCGGGGCGGCAAGTCTATTGGGTCTGTCCGCTGATCGAGGAATCCGAGGCATTGCAGCTCAAGACCGCACAGGAGACCTTTGAACATCTCACCGCCGAGTTGCCCGAACTGAAGATCGGCCTCGTGCATGGCCGCCTCAAGACGGATGAGAAAGCTGCTGTCATGGCAGGCTTCGTCAAGAATGAGATCAACCTGCTCGTCGCAACCACGGTGATCGAGGTCGGGGTCGATGTGCCCAACGCGAGCCTGATGGTGATCGAACATGCCGAACGCTTCGGCCTCGCGCAGTTGCACCAGTTGCGCGGCCGGGTCGGGCGCGGTGCCGCGGAGTCTGCGTGCATTCTGCTCTACGAACAGCCACTGTCGGAGTCGGCACGGGCGCGGCTCAAGATCATCTACGAAAACACCGATGGTTTCGAGATTGCGCGCCAGGACCTGCATCTGCGTGGCCCGGGCGAATTCGTCGGGGCGCGGCAGAGCGGCCTGCCGCTGCTGCGCTTCGCCGACCTCGAAGACACGGCGCTGGTCGAGGCCGCCCGCAGCGCGGCGGAGGAACTGCTGGCCCGGCATCCCGACGCAGTGGAACGCCACATCGCCCGCTGGCTGGGCGGCCGCGCCGAGTTGCTGAAAGCCTGAAGCCGGTACGTGCCGAATTTTCAGGGGATAATCCGCTGAACATTTCGTCAGCGAGGAGAACACCATGACTCAGCCGATCGCCACTGCCATTGCGGGCAGCCTGCCCAAGCCGGCCTGGCTGGCGCAACCCGAAAAGCTCTGGGCACCCTGGCAGCTCACCGGTGAGGCGCTCGAACAGGCGAAGATCGATGCCATGCGGCTGGCGGTCGACGACCAGTTGCGTGCCGGCATCACCGTCATCGGCGATGGCGAGCAGACGCGCCAGCATTTCGTCACCACCTTCATCGAGCATCTCGACGGTGTCGACTTCGTCAATCGCAAGGTCATGCGCATCCGCGACCGCTACGATGCCGAGGTGCCGACCGTGGTCAGCGCGGTGGCGCGCAAGCGCCCAGTGTTCGTCGAGGACGCGCGGCGCCTGCGCCTGCTGACGAACCAGCCGATCAAGTTCACGCTGCCCGGCCCGATGACGATGATCGATACTCTGGTCGATTGCTACTACGGTGGCAGCCGCGAGAAGCTGGCCTGGGCGTTCGCCGAGATCCTCAACCAGGAAGCGCAGGAACTCGCCGCCGCCGGTGTGGACATCGTCCAGTTCGACGAACCGGCCTTCAATGTCTTCTTCGACGAGGTGCGCGACTGGGGCATCAAGACGCTCGAGCGCGCTGCCGCGAACCTGCCCTGCAAGACGGCCACGCACATCTGCTACGGCTACGGCATCGAGGCCAACATCAAGTGGAAGGAAGGCCTCGGCGCCGAATGGCGGCAATACGAGCAGACCTTCCCGCTGCTTGCTAAGAGCGCCATCGACCAAGTGAGCCTCGAATGCCAGAACTCGCACGTGCCAATGGAACTGATCGGCCTGCTCGACGGCAAGGAGGTGATGGTCGGCGCGATCGACGTCGCCACGAATCGCATCGAGACACCCGAGGAAGTCGCGGCCACGCTGCGCAAGGCGCTGCAGTGGGTTGCTCCGCACCGGCTGATCGGCTGTACCAACTGCGGCATGGTGCCGCTCCCGCGCGCCGTCGCACGCGGCAAGCTGCAGGCGCTCGCCGCGGGAGCGGCCATCGTGCGCGCGGAGCTGGGCTGGTCCTGAAACTCGGCGCTGGCAGGACGGCACGCCGCCACCCTTAGCGGCGCCAATGCACGCGCAGCAGGTTCTCGCCTTCGTTGTAATGGAACTCCAGTTCACCCTGATGGGCGTGATGCAGCGCTGTGCCGAGGTCGCGTGCGAGATGGATGTCGGTCGTCGTTACCAGCGCGCCATCCACCGTATCCTCGACGGCGATGATGCGTGCCAGCGGATGCTCGGCTTTTTCCTTGTCGGCATGGTGGTGCAGCAACTTCATCAACTCGTCGCGATGCGCAGTGAAGTAGGGGCCGCCGATGACGACGAAGCCGGCCGGAAAATGGTCGCGTGTGCGATGGCAGGCCGGACAGGTCGCCTCGTGCGCGCCAGCGGGACGGGCCAGCCATTGCCACCGGCCCTGATGGAACACTGCGCCGCATTCCGCGCAAACGGTCGGTTCGTGCAGCTTGCCGCGCAGCTGGTAAGTGTCATGCACCCGCTCGGGGCGCAGCTGGTCGTGACGCATTGGATGGAAGCCCGCCGTGGGTACCGTGGTTTTCATGATGGGTTCCTTTCAGAAAGTTTGTGGCTTACGTAATTCACGACATCGTCGAGCGTGACGAGCTTTGCGTAATCGGCTTCGGGAATCTCGACCCCGAACTTCTTGTTGAGGCCGAGCAGGAAGTTGAGCCAGTCCATCGAGTCGAGATCCACCTGCTGGCGCAGCGGACGGTTGCTGCGCAGTTCCGCGGGTTCGATTTCCGGCGCGACGCCCCGCAGCGTGGCCAGCGTGATGGCGAGGATTTCTGCTGCGTTCATGAACCGAGCTCCTCGGGATGTTGCAACTGGTCGGCGAGGTCGCGCAGGAATAGCGCGCCGCGATGGCCGTCTGACACGCGATGGTCGGCGGAGAGGCTTGCCGTGACGACAGGCAATGCAGAGAGCGTGCCGTCCTTTACCCATGGACGCTCACCGATGCGGCCGAAGCCGACCAGCGCCACCTGCGGCGGATAGATCACGCCGAACACCGTCTGGCTGCCCTGATCGCCCAGATTGGTCACCGTGATCGTTGCATCGCTCAGCTCCGAACTCTTCAGCGAACCGGCGCGCGTGCGCTGCACGAGGTCGGTGAGCTCCTGCATCAGTTGCGTCAGCGGCTTGGCAGCGGCATCGAGCAGCGCCGGCGCGATCAGGCCGCCGTGGCGCAGCGAGATCGCCACGCCGAGGTTGATGCGTTCGGCCGCGACGAAGGCGCCCTCCTTGAACATGCCATTCAGTTCCGGATAACGCTTGAGCGTGAGCGCCACGGCCTTGAGCAGCAGCGCCGCGGGCAACAGCCGCTCGGCCATCGGCCGCTGTGCGTTCGCGGCCTGCAGCCAGGCCAGCGCCACCGCCAGCGGAATGTCCTCGGCGACGTAGTAATGCGGAATCTCGCGCTTCGAGCGCGCCATCGCCGCCGCGATGGCCTTGCGCATCTCGACGGCCTTGTCCTGTGGTGGCGTGGGCGCGGCGGCGCGCGGCTTGGCTGTTGCCTTTTCGACATCCTCCAGCGTCACGGCGCCCTGCGGGCCGGTGCCGACGAGCTGGGCAGGATCGACGCCCAACTCGGCCGCACGTTTGCGCGCTGCCGGCGAGACCATGCGACGCTGTGCCATCCCGCCAGCACCGACTTTCTCGCCTTCTGCCAGCAAGGTTGCCATCAGCGTGCCGACCGGCATCTTCTGACCGACCCCGGCGATGAGTTCATGCACCGTGCCGGTTTGCCAACATTCCACATCGACGGCTGCCTTGGCGGTGTCGACGACGGCGATTACCTGACCCTTCTTCACGGCATCGCCGGGCTTCACCCGCCATTCGAGCAGGATACCTTCGTCCATGTCGGCGCCGAGCGAGGGCAGCTTGAACTCGATCATGCGAACAATCCTTTCACCGCCGCTACGATTTTCTCCGGCTGCGGCAACGCCGCGTCCTCGAGATGCTTCGCGTAAGGAATCGGCACCTCCGCGGCGCAGACACGCGCGACGGGCGCGTCGAGTTCGTAGAAGGCCAGCTCCATGATGCGCGCCATCACCTCGGCGGCGAAGCCGCCGCTCTTCCAGTTTTCATCGACGACCACCGCACGCCGGCAGCGGGTCACCGAGGCGACGAACGCCGCGGTGTCGAGCGGGCGCAGCACGCGCAGGTCGAGCACTTCCGCCTCGATGCCTGCCGCGGCCAGCGTTTCCGCCGCCGCCAGCGCCTTGGGCAGCGAGCCGCCATAGGTGATGATCGCGACGTCCTTTCCAACCCGCCGAACCTTCGCCGTGGCGATATCGACGTTACAGTCGTCAGGCAGCTCGCCTTCGACATTGAACAATCCGCAGTGCTCGAAGATCACCACCGGATCGGGATCGGCCAGTGCGGGTGCCAACATGCCCCGCGCATCCTCGATGGTTGCCGGCGCGAGCACCTTGATGCCGGGAATGTGCGCGTACCAGCCTTCGAGGCTGTGCGAGTGCTGCGCCGCCAGCTGCCGGCCGGCGCCGGTGCACATGCGGATCACCAGCGGCACCGAGAACTGCCCGCCCGACATGTGGCGGAAGAGTGCCGCAGAGTTCACGATCTGGTCGAGCGCGAGCAGGCTGAAATTGACCGTCATCACCTCGACGATGGGGCGCATGCCACCGAGTGCCGCGCCGATGCCGGCGCCGACGAAGCCGAGCTCCGACAGTGGCGTGTCGCGGATGCGGACGGAGCCGAACTCGTCGAGGAAACCCTTCGAGAACGCGTAGGTGCCGCCATAGCGGCCGACGTCCTCGCCCATCAGGAAGACGCGCGGATCGCTGGCCAGCGCTTCGTGCATGGCCTCGCGCATCGCCTCGCGGTAGCTGAGCTTTCTCGTCATGGCGTACTCATTGGGGTAAATACGTCCTTGAGCAGGTCCTCGACCGGTTCCCAGGTCCCCGCTTCGGCAAAGGCAACAGCGGCCGCGACCTCGTCGTTCGCCGCTGCGTCGATGGCGAGGAATTCGTCTTCCGTCAGTTTGCCTGCCGCCTTGAGCCGTGCCGTGAAGGTGTGGATCGGGCCGCGCGCCTTCCATTCTTCGACTTCATCCTTCTGCCGGTAGAGTTCCGCGTCGAACATCGAGTGGGCGCGGAAACGGTAGGTGCGGCATTCGACGAAGACAGGCCCGTCCTGCGCCAGCGCGACTGCCTGCCGCATCGTGTCATGCACCGCCACGATGTCCATGCCATCGCAGGAGAGCGCCGGCATGGCGTAGGAGGCGGCTTTCGCGCACAGGTCGGTCTGCGACTCGGCACGCTCGATGGCCGTGCCCATGCCGAACAGGTTGTTCTCGCAGCAGAACAGCACCGGCAGCTTCCACAAGGCGGCCAGATTGAGCGACTCGTGGAAGGCGCCTTCGGCCACCGCCCCGTCGCCGAAGAAGCAGGCGGTGATGCGGTTTTCGCCCTGCATCTGCGCGGCCAGGGCCAGCCCCGTCGCGAGCGGCAGTCCGCCGCCGACGATGGCGTTGCCACCGAACAGCCGCGTGCGCGCGTCGAACAGGTGCATTGATCCGCCATGGCCGCGCGCGCAACCTTCGCGCTTGCCGAACATCTCGGCCATGATGCTGTCCATCGACAGGCCGCGCACCAGTGCGTGGCCATGCTCGCGATAGGTGGCGACGACATTGTCTTCCGGCCGCAGCGCATGCAGCGCGCCGACGGCAACGGCCTCCTCGCCGATGTAGAGATGCAGGAAACCACGGATCTTGCCGGCACCGTAGAGTTCGGCCGACTTTTCCTCCATGCGGCGGATGCGCACCATGTCGGCCAGGAGATGCAGCGCGAACGTCTTGTCCCACGGTACCGGACCGCTGGGCGGTGGCGGGGCGCGATGGTCAATGGTCATGCGCCAGCCTCCAGTGTCGACAGGTCGCCTTCGGGCAGACCCAGTTCGCGCGCCTTCAACAGCCGCCGCATGATCTTGCCGCTGCGCGTGCGCGGCAGCGTCGGCAACACGGCGATCTCCTTCGGCGCGACGGCGGCGCCAAGGCGCTTGCGCGCATGGCCGAGCAATTCCATGCGCAGCGCCGCGCTGTCCGAGAAACCCTGCTTGAGCGAGACAAAGGCCTTCACCACTTCGCCAACCACCGGGTCGGGCTTGCCGATCACGCCGGCCTCGGCAACCGCCGGATGCTCCATCAGTGCGCTCTCGACCTCGAAGGGGCCGATCAGGTGG
>ERZ1645187.1462-NODE-1462-length-21662-cov-23.906836_pt1 | contig 21662 bp, 14 predicted proteins | sample MGYA00575352_ERZ1645187 | MGnify/ENA primary metagenome ERZ1645187 (study PRJEB40837, sample SAMN11349314) | freshwater sediment metagenome | isolation source: river sediment | host: Sediment | place: India: Wazaribad , New Delhi | collected 2017-02-21 ... | reverse complement strand
TGATGAACATCGCCAAGAAATCGCTGGTTCTGGCACTGCTGGCCGGCATCGGCTTCGCCGCCACCGCCCAGGAACGCGTCTATGTGATCGACCAGCGCGACGTCGTCGCCAAGAGCGGCTTCGGCCTCTGCTGGCGCACCGGCTACTGGACCCCGGCTGCTGCCGCCAAGGACAAGGCCGGTTGCGAGTGCGACAAGGACCTGCTGCCGAAGGAAACCTGCGAGCCGGCCAAGGCCGCTGCTCCGGCTGCCTCTGGCGCTGCTGCCCCGGCCCCGAAGCCGGCTGGCGAGAAGATCACCGTCGCTGCTGACGCCCTGTTCGACTTCAACAAGGCTGTCCTGCGTCCGGAAGGCAAGGCCAAGCTCGACGAGCTGGTCTCCAAGGCCAAGGCCATCAAGCTCGAAGTGATCCTGGCTGTCGGCCACACCGACCGTCTGGGTGGCGACGCCTACAACCAGAAGCTGTCCGAGAAGCGCGCTGCCGCCGTCAAGGAATACCTGGTTGCCAAGGGCATCGAAGCCAACCGTGTTTACACCGAAGGCAAGGGCGAGAAGCAGCCGGTCACCGGCGACAAGTGCAAGGGCAACGCCAAGACCGCCGCCCTGATCTCCTGCCTGCAGCCGGACCGTCGCGTCGACATCGAAGTCATCGGCACCAAGTAATCCGCCGACGCTTCAACGAAAAGCCCCGCGATGCGGGGCTTTTTTCTGCCGGTCATTTCGTAATGCCATGAAGCCATGAAGCTGATCCTGCGTTACCTGCTGCTGAGCCTGGTGCTGTCCCTCATCGCCAGGATGGTGGATGCGACGGAGGTGACGCGGCCACGCGTCGGTCTGGTATTAGGCGGCGGTGGCGCCCGTGGCGCGGCGCATATTGGTGTGCTGGAAGTCTTGCAGCGCCTGAACGTGCCGGTCGATTGCGTTGCCGGGACCAGCATGGGCGCGCTGGTGGCGGGGGCGTGGGTGGCTGGCATGCCGCCAGCGACGATGCGTCAGGCGATGGCGCAGGCGGACTGGAACGACATGTTCCAGGACAACCCGGACTATTCGGAGATGAGCCAGCGCCACCGCAACATTTCGCGCGCCTACCTGCCGGGGTCGGAATCCGGGATCAAGGCGGAAGGCGTGCAATATCAATCGGCCGTCGTCACCGGCCAGAAGATCAAGCTCTTCATCAACCAGCTGGTGCGCGCCAATCAGGAAGAGCGGCCAATCGAAACACTGCCCTTGCCGCTGTCGATCATTGCGACCGATATCGGTTCCGGCGAGCGGGTGGTGTTTCGCGATGGCTCGCTGACCAAGGCCATGCGCGCCAGCATGGCGGTGCCCGGCTTGCTGGCGCCGGTGGATCATCAGGAGCGCAAGCTGGTTGATGGCGGGCTGGTCGATAACCTGCCGGTGGCCGAAGTCCGCGAGCGCTGTCAGGCTGACGTGGTGATTGCGGTGAATGTCGGTTCGCCGCTGCTCAAGGCCAACGAGGTCGGCTCGCTGCTGACGGTTTCGGCGCAGATGGTGAACATCCTCACCGAACAGAATGTCAGCCGCTCGCTGGCCAGCCTCAAGGACCGCGATATTTACATCAAGCCGGATCTGGATGGCATCACCGCCGGAGATTTCGGGCGCAATGCCGAGGCCGCTGATCGCGGGCGTCAGGCTGCCGAAGCGCTGGCCGGGCGACTGGCGCAGCTGGCCGTTTCGGCGGAGCGCTACGCCGCCTGGCAGCAGAGTATCGAAGTCACGCACAAGGCGTCGCCGCAGATCGACGAAATCCAGGTGGTCGGCCTCAAGCGCGTCAATCCCGCGGCAGTAGATCGTCATCTTCATGTCCAGCCCGGCGAGACGCTGCGGCCGAGTGTGGTCAACCCGGATTTGATGCGAATTTACGGCGACGGCTATTACGAGAGCGTCGATTACACCCTGCTGCGCGAGCGCGACCGGAACATCCTGCGCGTGACGCCGACCGAGAAGGCCTGGGGGCCGGATTACCTGCGCTTCGGCATGAGTCTGTATGCCGACAGCAACCAGGGCTCGTCCTTCGGTTTGCGGCTGGGTTACCACAAGACCTGGCTCAACGCGCTGGGCGGCGAATTGCTGGTCACCGGCGAGGTTGGCTCGAACAGCCGTCTGGGCGTCAATTTCTATCAGCCGCTCGATCCGGCACAACGCTTTTTTGGCGAGCTGTCCGTCGGTGCTGAGCAGCGCCGCCTGAACATCTACGAAGGTAACCACCGCTATGCGCAGTACCGGGTCTTCGAGCGCAGCGCCTATGCCGGTCTCGGTCGCCAGATCGGTGTGCTCGGCACCTTGCGTCTGGGCTGGCTGCATCGCGAAATCGACAGCACGCTCGATATCGGCGTGCCGCTCTTCCCGAATTTCGAAGAACGTATTGCCGGCGCCAAGCTGGCGCTCGACATTGACCAATTTGACCGGATGTTTTTTGCGACCCGCGGCTGGGCAGCGAATCTCGCCTATTTCGATTCGCCCCAGGACAACTACGGCAAGGCCAGTCTCGATCTGCGTGCCGCCCAGACACTGGGGGCGACCGTGCTGACCGGTCGCGTCGCCTATGTCGCCGCGACCCGCGGCGAACTGCCCGTGTTCGATGCCGGTTCGCTGGGCGGTTTCCAGAACATGACCGCCTTCGCGTACAACCAGTTGATCGGCGACGATGTCCGTTATGCAGGCGTCCGCGCTGAGCGCATCGTCGGACGTCTGCCGCTCGGGCTGCGCGGCGACATGCGTTTTGGCGTCTCGTTCGAGGCGGCACGCATTGGCAAGCCCTATACCGAAACCCGCGAACGCGGCCTGATCGATTCGACCGCCGTGTATTTCGGCGGGGAAACGCCCTTCGGGCCGATTTTCCTCGGTTATGGGCGCTCGACCAGCGGCGCCTCCAATCTCTTCCTGTCTGTCGGTACCCGCTGATCGCTGCGGCCGGCAGCCGCAGCGAAAGCCGGGCGGCTGCGGCATACTGTCATTTTTCGCGCCCCGGAGACGAACCATGATCAAGCGTAGCCTGTCCCTGTTGCTGAGTGGCCTGTTGTGGGCTGGCCTGGCTTTTGGCAAAGTGGATATCAATTCCGCAAGTCTTGAGGAGCTGGACAGCTTGAAGGGCATCGGAAAGATTCGAGCGCAGGCAATCATCGACTACCGGTCAGCCAACGGGCCATTTAAATCTGCACGGGAGTTGAAAAACGTTCCGGGATTGCCTGGAAACGTTGTCGAAAATCTGAAGGGGCAAGTGACATTTGGCAGGGCCAAGGAGGGGAGCGTATCCGCAGCGCCTGCTTCCGAGCGCCCTCAGTCGCCAGCCGTATTCACCCCGCCGCCCGCCCCCCGACAGGTGGCACCGCAGACGGTCGCGCCTGCTGCGCCGGCCCGGCCCGCGTCGCCCGGGGCGATGGTGCCGGCGAAACCCGCCAGTCCGCCGGTATCGGCGGGCGCCCCGGTCAGGCCATCGCTTCCGCCCGCAGCTGTTGCGGAAAATGTGCCCAAGCCAGCCGCGCCGGCCGCGCCTGCCCGGCCGGCAGCAATGGGCGTGCCCGCCAAGCCTGCCAGCCCGATGGCTGTCTCGCCCGCATCCATCCCGCCGGCAACCCCGGCGAAGCCCGCACAACCCGCTGCCCCGGCGATGCCTGCACGGCCGGCGATGCCTGCACGGCCGGCGGCGGCCAGTACGGTGCCGGCCAAGCCCGCACAGCCGGCCACCCCCGCCAGGACGAACGCTGTCTCGTCCATGCCTGCCGGCCCGGCGTCACCCTCCGGTGCGCCGCGTCCGGCGATGCCGGCGCCTGCGCGGCCGGCGGCAGTCCAGTAAGGCGAATCGCTTCGCGCGATGTCCGACCCCCTGATTCTCTGCGCCACTGCGCGTTTGGCGCAAACCTTGCGCCGGACGCCGCCGTCGGCTGGGTGTTCGGTGTGGCGCACACCGCAGGCGCTGACGGCGGCGCAGTGGCTTGCCGCCCTGGCGGATGAGGCCCGGCTCGGCGGGCTGGCAGAACTGCCGCAGGCGCTGGATCCGTTTGCCGAACAGTTGCTGTGGGAACAGGTCATTGCCGGGACGCTCGACGGGGCGGCCGAACTTTTCGACATCCGGGGCATGGCCGCGTCGGCAGCCGAGGCGCATGCGCTTTGCCAGGTCTGGAAGCTGGCGCCGGGCGGTCCGCTGGCGGCCGAGGAGGTGCGTCGTTTTGCGGCCTGGCAACAAGCCTTCGAACAGCGTTGCCGGCAGGGGGGATGGCGTGATGTCGCCGGCCTCCATCTGGCGGTCATCGGCTTGATCGAGACGGGGGCCTTTGCCTTGCCGGCCGAGGTTTGCCTGATCGGCTTCGATCGGCCGACGCCATTGGAACAGCGGCTGGCGGCTGCCTTGCGCGCGCAGGGCGTGGTTACCGAATTTCGGGCATTTTTCCAGGTTGACCGCAGCAGCCCGCCGGCGTCGCCGACGCTGCATGCCTGTGCCGATATCGAGGCCGAATGCGCCGCCGCAGTCGCCTGGGTCGCACAGCGCCAGGCTGCTGCGCCGGACTGCCGGCTGGCCATCGTGGCGCCGGATCTGGCGGCAGTGCGCGAGCGGCTGGCCTATCGGCTGGAAGATGTGTTGCATCCGGCGCTGATCCGGCCCGACGGCGCCGAGTTGCCCCGTTGTTTCAATTTCTCGCTGGGACAGCCTCTGGGCGAGCAGCCTCTGGTTCGGGTGGCACTCGACGCCCTTGGCCTGGGCGGCGGCGCCAAGCTGGAGCAGGTGCGATTGTCGGCGCTGTTGTTGACGCCCGGCTGGTCAGCAGACGTCGGCGAGGCCGACGCCCGGGCGCGGCTGGATCTGGTGCTGCGGCGCGAGCTGCCATATTTCACGTCGCTGCTGGCGCTGCTTCGTCTCGGGCAGCGGCATGCGGAGGCTGGTACGTGCGATTGCCCCCGGACGCTGGCGGCCCTGCAGGCCATGCAGCACGTGCTGGTGGCGGCGCCGCGTCGTCAGCCGCCATCGGCCTGGGCGGGCGTTTTTCGCTCCGCCCTGCAGGCCTTAGGCTGGCCCGGCGAGCGGGCCTTGTCGAGCCGCGAATTTCAGGCCCGTCAGGCTTTTGCCGAGACGCTCGATCACTTCGCCGCTTTCGACAGCCTGCTCGGTATGGTCACGCAGGCCGAGGCTTTGCGTCGGCTGTCGCAGTTGTGCACCCAGCGCATCTTCCAGCCGGAAACGCGCGGCCAGCCGGCAGTGCAGATTCTTGGTGTACTCGAAAGTGCCGGCCTGCAGTTCGACGGCCTGTGGGTGATGGGCATGAACGACGACCAGTGGCCGCCGGCGCCGCGCCCGAATCCACTGTTGCCCGCTGAAGCGCTGCGTGCTGCCGGGGCGGCCCATGCCAGCGCCGAGGTTGAGCTGGCATTTGCCCGGGCGGTGCAGGCGCGCCTGAGCGAAACGGCGCCGGAGCAGCATTTTTCCTATGCGCTCGCCGATGGCAGCCGCCTGCGCCGGCCCAGCCCGCTGCTGGCCGATCTGCCCGAGCCGACGCCAGCCGCCATGCCCGAGTCGCCGGGCACGCTGGCGCAGACCTTGGCGTCTGCGGCTGAGGCGCTGCTTGCCGTCGACGACGCAATTGGACCGCCGGTGGCGGCGGGTGAGCGCGTCTCCGGCGGCAGCTGGTTGCTGCGCGCCCAGGCGATCTGCCCGGCCTGGGCTTTTTATCAGTACCGTCTCGGCGCCGAGGCGATGGACACCCCGGTCGAAGGTCTCGATCCGGCGGCACGCGGAACACTGGTGCACGCGGCGCTGGAGGCCTTCTGGCGGGCGCTGGGAAGTTCGGCGGCGCTGGCAGCGCTCGATGCGGCGGCATTGGCGAGTGCCATCGATACTGCAGTTGCCGCAGCGTTGGCCGGCTTCGAGTCCGAGCGGCGCAGCCCGTTGCCGGCGCGTTTCCGGCAGTTGGAGTCGGCCCGCCTGCAGCGGCTGTTGGCCCGCTGGCTGGCGGTCGAGGCAGCGCGGGGGCTGCCTTTCGAGGTGTTGGCCTGCGAGGCCCCGGCGGAGGTCGAGATCGAAGGCATCCGCGTGCGCATGGTGGTCGACCGCATCGACCGGCTGGCCGATGGCCGTCAGGTGATCATCGACTACAAGACCGGTGCCAGCATCGACACCCGGAACTGGGCCGAGGCACGGATTACCGAGCCGCAATTGCCGATCTATGCCGCCCTGGTCAACGATGCGGTGGCGGCCGTGGTGTTCGCCAAGGTGCTGCTCGACAAACCCGCGTTTGCCGGTGTGGCCGAGGAGAAGGACATTCTGCCCGGTGTGCAGGGGCTGGACGAGGAAAAGCGCAAGCTGTTTCCCGCCGAGCGCTTTCCCGATTGGCCGGCGGTGGTCGCGCATTGGCGCACGGCCCTGCTGGGCGTTGCCGGTGAGGTACGGGAGGGTGTGGCCGCGGTACGCTTTGCCGATGAAAGCGATCTGAAATACTGCGACGTGCTGCCCCTGCTGCGCCTGCCGGAGCGCCGACGCCTGCTGGCACAGGCCGCGATCGGGGGGCAGGCATGAGCCTCGATCACGAACATCTGGAAGAGGATCGCCGGGCCAGAGCGCGGGCGCTGGCGCTGGCTTCATTCATCGTCGAGGCGCCGGCCGGCGCCGGCAAGACGGAGCTGCTGACCCAGCGCACGCTGCGCCTGCTGGCGGTGGTCCGGCATCCCGAAGAGGTGCTGGCGCTGACCTTCACCAACAAGGCGGCGACCGAGATGCGTGACCGAATTCTCGGCAGTCTGGAGCGGGCTGCGCGCGGCGAAGTGCCGACTCAGCCGCACAAGCGGCTGACCTTCGACCTGGCGCTGGCGGTGCTGGCGCACGATGCGGCCGAGGGCTGGTCGCTGTTGCAACATCCGGGCCGGTTACGCATCACCACGCTGGATGCCTTGTGCGCCAGTCTGGCGCGGCAGATGCCCTATCTGTCGCGCTTCGGCAATCAACCCGGCGTGACCGATGACGCCGAGGCCCATTACGCGACGGCGGCGCGGCGGACGCTGGAGATGGTTGAGCAGGCAGACGCTGATGGCGAAGTGGTTGCCGCGGCGCTGGCCTTCATGGCCAATGATGCCGGGCGGCTGGAGCGGCTGCTGGTGAGCATGCTCGCCAAGCGCGATCAATGGCTGCCACACGCGACACGACTCGATGGCGCGGATTTGCGTGAAGAGGTCGAGGCCGGTTTTGCACTGCTGCTCAGGCGCGATCTGGCGCTGGCCGCCGATTTGCTCGACGCTGGGCGGCAGCAGGCGCTGTTGCCGCTGGCACGCTTCGCCGCTGCGAATCTGGCGGCGACGGCACCGGGAATGCTCGACCCGCTGCTCGATCGCAGCGCGCCGCTGATGCCCGAGGTGGTCGATCTGCCAGCCTGGCGGGCCCTGGCCACGCTGTTGCTGACCGAGGCCGGCAGCTTGCGAAAATCGCTCGACAAGCGCATTGGCTTCCCCGCCGACAAGATGTTTGCCGAGCAGAAGGCGGCAATGAAATCCCTGCTCGACGACTACGCCGCCATACCCGGTCTGGCGGCAGCGCTGCAGGCGGTTCGGGCGGCGCCGATGCCCGAATTTGGCGAGAATTCCTGGTTCACCGTAAGTGTCTTCACGCGCCTCCTGCGCCTGGCGTCCGGGCAGTTGTGGCTGGCATTCCAGGAGGCGGGCGAGGTTGATTTCATTGAAATCGCCAGCCGGGCGAGCCTGGCACTGGGCGACGACGAGGCGCCGACCGACCTCGCGCAGGCGCTCGATTACCGCATCCAGCACCTGCTGGTCGATGAATTCCAGGACACCTCGCCCGGCCAGGTCCAGTTGCTGGCGCGGCTGACCCGCGGCTGGTCAGGGGGGGCAGCGGGAGCGGCCGGCGATGGACGCACGCTGTTCGTTGTCGGCGACCCGATGCAGTCGATCTACCGTTTCCGCAAGGCGGATGTCGGGCTGTTTCTCGACGTGCGCGAGCGCGGCATCGGCGACATTCGCCTCGAACACCTGCGCCTGTTCCGCAACAACCGCTCGCATCCGGCCGTCGTGGACTGGGTCAATCGGGCTTTCCCGAGCATCTTCCCCGCGGCCGACGATACGGCGCTGGGTGCCGTGCGTTATGCTCCGTCGGCGGCCACCCGCGATGCGGTCAGCGACAGTGGTGTGACCATCCATCCCATCCTCGCCGACGGCTGCAACGATGCCGATGCCGAAGAAGCCAGACAGGTGAGGGAATTGATCGAGGCCGCGCGGGCGGCGGACCCGCTGGGGCGGGTGGCGGTGCTGGTCCGCGCGCGCAAGCATCTCGACGCGCTCGTGGCGGAAATCCGGCGTGCTGCCCCAGGCTTGCGTTTCCAGGCCGTTGAGATCGAAGCGCTGGCCGATCGTCAGCACATCCAGGATTTGCTCAGCCTGTTTCATGCCTTGCGGCACCGTGCCGACCGCGTGCATTGGCTGGCCGTGCTTCGTGCGCCGTGGTGCGGGCTGACGCTGGCTGATCTGCACGCGCTGGTCGGCGGCGACCGGACGTCGACCGTGTGGGAATTGATGCACGATGCCGGGCGACGGGCGACACTTTCCGCTGACGGGCAGCAGCGGCTGGCGCATCTTGCCGGCGTGCTGGCGCTGGCGTTCGCCGAACGGGGCAGGCAGCCGCCGCGGCGCTGGCTGGAGTCGGTCTGGCTGATGCTGGGCGGTGCCCAGTGCCTGGAGGCGCCGGCGGCGCTCGCCGATGTGCAGGCGTTTTTTGCGCTGCTCGACGACCTCGCCGCCAGTCGTCGGCTCGATGCGGAAACGCTGGCGGTACGCGTCGCCGAGTTGTTCGCACCGCCCGATCCCTTGGCGGGCGAGGCGGTGCAGATGATGACGGTGCACAAGGCCAAGGGGCTGGAGTTCGAAACGGTGATCGTGCCCGGACTCCACCGGGAGACCGGTGGCAACGAGTCGCCGATGCTGCTGTGGGACGAGGTCAGCGGCGACGATGGTCGCGACTACCTGCTGGTGGCGCCGATGCCGGCGAAGGGCGACGACAGCAGCGGCGACGAACCCAGCCTCTACGATCTGCTGCGTCGGCTGGAGTCGGTGCGTAGCGGGCATGAAGACGAGCGCCTGCTTTACGTGGCGGCAACGCGGGCGATCCGTCGACTGCATCTGGTCGGCATTGCCCGGGTGGATGCGGACAAGCCCGGCGGCGTCAAGCCGCCGCCGGCAGCAAGCTTGCTGCGGCGGCTGTGGCCGGGGCTGGCCGATGAAGTCTTCGCCGAGGCAGTAGCACGCCTGGGCCCGGAGCTTGGTGAGGCCGGTGTCACTGCTACAGTCGATGTGGCCGGTTTCACCCCACCGTTGCTGCGTCTGCGTCAGCCACAGGTGCCCATGGCCCTGCAGCGACTGCCTGACAGTCCGTGGCCCGCCGAGAATCCCCCGGCTACCGAGGCGCTGCCGGAAACGCTGACGCTGGAGGCCTCGGTTGGCACGCTGCTGCATCGCTGCCTGGAGTTGCTGGCCGGGCGGGATCTGGCGGCCTGGGACAGCGAGCGTGTCACCGGTCGTTTGCCAACCTATATCGGCTGGTTGCGTCAGCGCGGGCATGGCGAGGCCGCGGCAGCGCAAGGTGCGGCGGTGGTGGTGGCCGCATTGCTGACGACGCTGGCGAGCCCGGCCGGGCGCTGGGTGCTGGCGGCGCACCCTGAAGGCGGCGCCGAGCAGGCATGGACAAGCCGCGAGGGTTCGGCGGCGGAGAACCACGTGATTGACCGGATTTTCGTGGTCAATGGCGAGCGCTGGATCATCGACTATAAGACCGTGCATGAGCCGCCGGCATTGCTGCCGTCGCGGGCAGCAGGGTTCCGCGCGCAGCTTGAGCGCTACGCGGCGCTGTTTGCCGACGACCCGTTGCCGGTCCGAATGGCAGTCTATTTCCCGGTTCAGGGCGAACTGGTCGAACTGCCAGGGGAGAAGGGCTGAACACTGGGGTGCTGCCGAGTAGGCGCAGGCGCTTGTTCGGCCTTTACTGGCCGGAAAACAACTCACAATACCCCGATCTTGATGGCAATTCGCGGCCTGTTGGCAGCAACTTTCCTGAGCTGGCTGGTGCTGGCAAGTGGCGCGGCGATGGCTGCGCCGGCCTTGCGCATGCTGGTCCTGGAGTCGTCGCCGCCGATGTCGTACCGCGAGGCAGACGGACGCCTGACCGGCTTCACCATTGAAATCGCCCGTGCCATCTGCGCCGAGATGGGCGAAGAATGCGACCTCGAGGTGACCCGTCTTGACCAGGTGCTCGACCTGTTGGCGGGCGGGGCCGCGGATATCGCCGCGGTCAGCCTGCTTGATACCCCGGAACGCAGGCAGCGCATTCTCCTGGCGCAGCCGTATTTCCGTTCGCGGACACTGATGTTCGCCCGGCCCGGCGTGCAGCCGGGCAAGGGCGGCGTGCGCGTCGCGGTCGTACGCGGTTCGGCGCAGGAACGCTATGCGCAGGCACAGTCCTGGGAGATCGTCGGCGTCGGGACTAATTCGGAGCTTGGCGAACCGGTGGTCGCGGGGATCGCGCAGGCGGTGCTGATCCCGATGGCGACGGCGCTGGCCTTGCAGCGGCAACCCCGCTTTCAGCAGTTGGGCTTGCAGGCGACCGTGATGGATGTCCCGGCCCTGACGGGCGATGCTTCTTTTGGCATATCGCCGAAGCGCCCGGATCTCAAGGCCAAGGTCGACGCGGCGCTGGAGCGGATCAAACGCAATGGCGTCTATGACCGGATAAACTCGCAGTTTCTGCCTTTTCGCGTGAATTGATGCGCCGTTTCTCGTTTGTGCTGTTCCTTGTCGCTGTTGCACTGCTCGCCCGACCGGCAACGGCGGAGCAATGGCGGGTGGCGATTGGCGTCTACGACAAGGCTGCGATTCGAAAAGGCCAGGCAACCGGCGGTCTGGCGGAATTCAACGAAGCCTTGGCGCGCGAAATCTGCCGCCGGGCCGGGGTTGATTGCGTGTTTGCCAGCCTTGAATTCAAGGGGATTTTCGATGGCGTGGCCACCGGGGAGTACCAGCTCGGTTTCGGTAATTTCCTCCGGACACCGGAACGGGAGCAGCGAGTGGCATTCAGCGCACCGATCTGGCGTTCCTCCTCGCGTCTGATCGGTACGCTGGCAACGGCGAAACGCTTCGCGCCTGAGGTCGGCCCCGAGGTGACGCTTGAGCGGCTGGTCGGGGCGCGCATCATCGCAGTCACCGGAACGGCGCAACACCGGTATCTGCAGACCCATGCGGCTGAACGCGGGCTGCGCATCGTCGACACGTCGGTCTTGCAGGAGGCCGTGGCCAGTTTGTTGTCGGACGAAGCGGATTTTCTGCTGGCGCCGGCGCTGAGCGGCTATGCGCTGATTTCCTCGCTGCCAGACGGGAAACTGCAGTTCATCGGGCCGGCCGTGGCCGAACACAGTCTGGGCGGCAGCGTGCATATCGCCCTGCCCAAGGGCAACGCCGCGGTGCAAAAGGCGGTTGATCGGGCAATCGCGGCGATACGTGCCGACGGTACGTATCAGCGCATCGTCCGTCAGTTTTTTCCGTTCAGTCTCGATTGAGGTGGGGCGTGGGCGATAAGGTGCCGCTCAGGGGACGGGTAGCCGCAGGGCGAGCCTTCATCGCGCTGGCGGTGGTCTTTGTCGGCTTGTTTGGCCTGATCGTGCTGCTGATCTGGCTGGATCAGCAAAAAGTGCTCGATGCCACCAATCGATTGCAGGACGATACAGTGCCGGAGATCATCCGCTTTCAGCGCCTGTCGCGGAATCTGGAGCAATTGCGCCAGGAGGGCGAGCGCGTCTTTGCAGTCAGCAGTCCGCAGGCGCGTCAGCAGGCGCTTTTTGTGGCAACGCTGGTGGCCAGCCACCCGAGTGTGCTCGACCACCGTCCGGCTGCCGATCTGGCGCGTCAGGTCGAGCGTTTTCTCGCCGAGGTCCTGCGGCAAAGCGCCAGCGACGAAAAGGCGATTGCCCGGAACTACGAGGCGTGGCAGCAACTCAGCGCCCAGGTGAGTCTGCTGGTCGATGATGTGTCGATTCAGGGCGTGAACCTGGCCAGCAGAGACCTTCGCGAAGTCAATGCGGCGATGCAGGTGGCTCGTTACAAGCTGATCTCGGTGGTCTTGCTGGCGGGCGTCTTTCTGGCGATCTTCCTCTTTTTCGTGCGGCAGTCGCTGATCCGTCCTTTGCAGGATATCTTCCGAAAACTGTCACAGTTGAGCGTCGACCAGCCGCCGCCGGTCTTTCTTCCGGCGCATCTGCTTGAAATTCAGGCCGTTGAGGAGTCGATCGTCGAACTGCATGCGTCGTTGCTTGCCAACGATGGGGCGCGAAAGCAATTGGAGCTGCTGGCCAACCGCGATGGCCTCACTGGCCTGATCAATCGGCGCCATTTCATGGTGTTGGCCGAACAGGAACTGGTACGTGCGCAGCGTTACCGACGGCCGCTGACCGTGGGCATGGCCGACCTGGATCACTTCAAGCGACTTAACGACACGTATGGGCACGCTGCCGGCGATGCGGTCCTGAAGGCCTTCGCTACGCTGGTGGACGATACTCTGCGCCAATCGGATCTGGCCTGTCGATACGGTGGCGAGGAGTTTGCCTTTCTCTTTCCGGAGGTCGCCATCGACGAGGCAATGCGCTTGGCCGAGCGCCTGCGCGAGCGTTTTTCAGCGTTCGAGATTGCCATTCCCGATGGTCGTCTGGTCCGAGTGACGTTCAGCATGGGACTGGCGGATGCCACGCGCCTGCCGCTGGAAGGTGCGTTGAAGCGCGCCGATGAGGCGCTCTACGAAGCCAAACGTAGCGGACGCAACCGGATTGCGGTTGGTGGCCAGTCCTTGAGCGATTGATATGCATGTGCTGATTGTCGAGGACGACCGGGCGATTGCCGAGAACCTCTACGACTACTTGGAGGCAGTCGGTCATCAATGCGATTATGCGATGACCCTGGCAGCGGCAAAGCGCCAACTGGTGGCGCAGGCGTTTGATGTCATGGTGCTGGACCGCAACCTGCCCGATGGCGACGGTGCGACGCTGGCACGCAGTCTGCGCGCGGCGGGCGAAATGTTGCCGATTCTGATGTTGACCGCAAGAGACACGCTGGAAGACAAGCTGCTCGGTTTCGATGCGGGTGCCGATGACTACCTTGCCAAGCCGTTTGCCTTGCAGGAGCTGGCGGCCCGATTGCAGGTGCTGGTGCGACGTAGTCAAGTTCGTCCGGAGGCAGGGAGGGCGCTGGTCTGCGGGCGCTTGTGCCTCGATGCGTCAGCTCGCCAAGTGTTGCTGGATGGGCAATTGCTGTCTTTGCCGCCAAAGGCGTTGCGTCTGCTGATGGTGTTGATGCCGCATCCGGGGCGGCTCTTTTCCCGCCGCGAGCTGGAAATCGCCGTCTGGGGCCAGGAGCAGGACGCCAGCGACAATCTGCGCTCGGTGTTGCTGACCTTGCGCAAGGCGCTGGCCGGCAGCGGTGTCGAGATCGAGAACGTACATGGATTCGGCTACAAGCTCGTCGTTGCCTGACCCCCGGCGTCGCCGGGCGCACAGCATGCGCTTTCGTGTTGCCGCGTCGCTGGCCGCTCTGGCGCTGCTGGTCATCGTCATCCAGTCGGTGATCATGTTTCGCCTGCTCGATCGAAAGGAAGAGGAGTTCATCGACAAGCAACTGAGTGAGCAGATCGAGCACAGCATGGCGTTGTGGCAGAAATCCCCCGATGCTGCGTTCCCCAACACGCCATCGATGTGGCTGTATCGCATTGGCAAGGGTGAGGCCGGACATGGTGTGCCGCCGTTTCTCGCACGTCTGCCGGTCGGTCATCATGAAACCTATCTGGGGACCAAGGAGTACCACGTCGCCGTTCGCGAGGACGATAAAGCGCGCTACATCCTCGCCTACGATGTCGAGGATCATGAAAGCCGTCTCGACAGCCTGATCGCCGTCAATCTCACGGCGGCGCTGGGGCTGGCGCTGTTCACCCTGCTTGCCGGCCTTCTGCTGGCGGGGCGCCTGACCCGGCAGCTGGAGTCGCTGGCCAGTCGGCTGGATGCCAACGAGGCTCAGACGCTGGTCGAGCCGGGGATGTCCGACGAATTGCTGGCGGTGGCGGCAACGCTGGAGCGTTACCGCGCGCGTCAGGCAGCGACCATTGAGCGCGAACGCGCTTTCGCCGCCAACCTGTCGCATGAATTGCGGACACCGCTGACCGGCATCCGTACTGATGCCGAACTGATGGCCAGCCTGCCCGTGCTGCCGCCCATCGCCCAGCGGCGGGCAAATCGCATCATCGCCAGCGTTGACCGGATCAGTCGGCTGAGCAGCAGTCTGCTCCTGCTCGCTCGCGAAGGAACGCCCTTGGGCAGCGAAGCGGTGGCCCTGCGGCCGCTGATCGAATCGCTGTGGTCAGAGCAGGGGGGCGAACAGCCGTCGGACCTGATACTTACCGTGCCCGCCGAAACACGCGTACAGGCCGACCCGGCGTTACTTGAGCTGGTGCTGCGTAACTTGCTTGACAATGCCCTGCGCTACAGCGGTCGGCATCCGGTCATCTGTTGGCTTGACGGGAGCCGACTGATCGTTCGCGATTCTGGTCCGGGCTTTGCCGACGCTGACCTGGGCCGCGTATTCGACCGATTTTATGTCGGCGAACGAGGGATGCACGGGCTCGGTCTCGCGCTTGTCAAGCATGCCTGTGAGGCGAGCGGCTGGCAGGTCGCGGCAGCCAATGCCGCTGAAGGCGGCGGCCAGCTGACGGTTGATTTCGGCGCATCCTGCCGAATGTCGCACTGAGTCTTTCGTTCTCACAAAAAGCTCACAAAACCCTCACGCCTTCATCACAGCAGCCTCGCTACATTGCCGGCATTTCCTGTCTGGTAGTCGATCATGCTGTTCCTGCGCGCACTTTCCGGCCCGGCGCTGCGTCTCTGGGGCTTTTCCTCGTTCATTGCCTGGGGTGTCTTCCTGCTTACCCGAGGGGTGTTGCTGGTTCACGCGATGTGGGTCGGGCAACAGTCTCCGGAGGCATTGCTGCCCGGGTTGCTTGCCGGTCTGTGGCGCGATATCCCGATAGCGGCTGTCGTTGCATTGCCGTGGGCGCTCTTCGAACTCCTTTTTCGGCCAAGTTGGCGGGACCGCCTTCGCGGGCCGCTGTTCTTCTTCTATCTGTTCGCGCTGTTGTTCGTTGCGGTGGCAGAAACTGTGTTCTGGGACGAGTTTGCCGTCCGCTTTAATTTTATTGCCCTCGATTATCTGGTGTTCACAAACGAGGTCATCGGCAATATCCGCGAATCCTATCCGGTCGGGCGGATCGTTGCCGCACTCCTGACACTCAGCCTTTTGCTGGCTTGGTTGCTGCGCCGCAGTCTCCGGCAGCAGGTCGTTACTGCGATGCCGCGCACACCGCAGTTTACCTGGGTGGCCGTTCTGGCGTCGCTGGCGGGCATGCTGGCCTGGGGTCAGACGCCGCCGGAGTTCTCGGCCAATAGCTATGCCAACGAACTGGCAGATAACGGATGGCGCAGTTTCATCTGGGCGGCCCGTCAGAACAAGCTCGATTACCGTCAGTTCTACGCCTTGCGTCCGGACAGTGAGGTGCTGGACGATTTGCGGCGATTTTCCGGCCATGCTCAAGTCAGTGCAACCCTGCAGCCGGTAAGGCAGGCGACATTCAAACCCGCCATCGGCGACCATGGTCGGACACCGAATGTGGTTGTGGTGATGATGGAGAGTCTGTCGGCGGAATATATGCAGGCGTATGGAAGCAAGGATGGCCTGACCCCGAATCTCGACCGGATCGCCGCGGAAGGCCTCTCCTTTACCCGGCTGTATGCGGCCGGGACGCGTACGGTGCGTGGGCTGGAGGCACTGTCCGCGGCTTTGCCTCCGCTGCCGGGAAAGTCGGTGGTGCGCTGGCCGGATGTCACCAACCTGAACACCTTGGGTGCCACGCTGGCCGCCCGGGGCTGGTCGCCGCATTTCATTTACGGTGGCTACGGTGCCTTCGACAACATGAACGGCTTCTTTGGGGCGCAGGGCTACAAGGTCACCGACCGCCGCAATTTTGATGAAGGCATCATCGAGTTCGAGAACATCTGGGGCGTCGCCGATGAGCACCTCTTCGATCAGGTGCTGCTGGAAATCGACCGAGAGCATGCCGCCGGCAAACCCTTCTTCGGCCATGTGATGACGGCCTCGAACCACGTTCCCTTCACCTACCCGGCGGGGCGTATCGATATTCCGTCGCCGGGCAAGCGACCGGGTGGGGTCAAGTATGCCGATTACGCCATTGGCCGCTTCGTCGAGATGGCCCGGAAGAAGCCGTGGTTCGACAACACCGTTTTCCTGTTTGTTGCCGACCACTGCGCCTTTAGTTCAGGCAAGACCAAGATTCCGGTGCATCGCTATCACATCCCGGCGATTGTTTACGCGCCGAAGCTGATTGCACCGCGCAAGGTGGATACGCTGGCCAGCCAGATCGATCTGGTGCCGACGCTGCTGGCGATGCTGGGTTTGAGCGGCGATGACCATTTTATTGGACGCGACATCCTGAGCATGCCGCCGGAGGAGGGGCGGGCGTTGTTGTCTACCTACCAGAACCTGGGCTACCTCAAGGGTGACGTGATGACGGTACTGCAACCGAAGCGCCGCATCGAGACCTACCGCATCAGCGGCGATGGCCGCGAAGCGCAGCCGATGGCGACCGACCCGGTGCTGGCCGAGGAAGCGATTGCCTACTTTCAAGGCACCGCATTGCTGATGGCGCAGCACGGGCAGGATGGTGGTGTTGCTGCCCGCCCGCAATCCCTGGCGATGGCATCCGATGCTCGCGTGAAGCAACAGTGAGCCATCTCATTAACCGCGATTGTGCAAGGCACTTCAGCGCATGGCGTCGCTTGGGTATGCCGTCCCAACTGGCCCTGTTCCTGCTGCTGTTCTTGATGGTAGAACTGCTCACTGCTTGGCCATATGGCCACATTGCGCTGGCGCGTCACTTGACGGAACTGCTGCCGCTTTCCTGGTGGCAGATCGTGACGACCTTTGGCGATGCGCGCTGGCCGCTAGCTTTTGCTCTCTTGCTCGCTTTGCGCGATCGCCAGATTCTCTGGGTCTATCTCCTGGCGCTCCTGCTCGGCTGGTTGAGCGTACGCGGGATGAAGCTGTGGTTCCATATCCCTCGCCCCGGGACGCTGTTGCCGGCACTGGATATTGCGCTCACGGCCAACGAGGCCAAGGGGCACAACAGTTTTCCGTCGAGTCATGTGATGGTTGCTTTTTCCTTTGTCACGGTACTGGCGCACTACAAGTCGCAGCGCTGGCTATGGGGCGCGCTTGGCGGGGCTTTCTTGATTGCGTTTTCCCGCATTGGCATCGGGGCTCACTGGCCGATCGACGTACTGGGCGGAGCGCTGGTTGGTGTCCTGTCAGCGTCATTGGCGGCGTTTTGCGTTCGCCGCTCGGGTTACACACCGGGCAGTCGCAGCCAACTGGTGTTGATGATCCTGGTGGCGGCTGCCGTGGCGACGATGCCGTGGATAGACAGTGGCTACCTTCATACCCGGGTATTGCGGATGATTGCTGCCGGTCTGGGCATGCTTGCCGTGGGCCTTCAGGTTATCCGTCGGGATGTGCTGGTGAACAAGCGTGGCTCATGTTCGGGCTGTTGAGCGGTATCACCATGGCTTTCGTCACAGAATTTGATTTTATCTCCGAGGCTACTTCGTGAAACGTTTGTCGGAAGCAATGATCTTGCCGATTCGCCGCTGGGCATTCTATGCCGTCATTGCCCTTGCCGTCTTTTCCCTGACCAGACTTGTGCTGATTGGATATGCGGCTACTGTGGGCGGGCAGGCGCTATTGCCGCTATTTCCGGGGATATTCCTTGGCATGGCTCGCGACTTGCCTATTGCCGGGCTTGTGGCCTTGCCTTGGCTGGTGCTGGAGGTGTTGCCCGCAAGGCGCTGGCGCAAGATGCTCAGAACGGGCCTGTTTCTGCTTTATACCTTCTTGCTCCTGTTCGTCGCTACTTCGGAAGTGACCTTCTGGGACGAATTCAGTACGCGATTCAATTTTATTGCAGTCGACTACCTCGTCTACACCAATGAGGTCATCGGCAATATCCGTGAGTCGTACCCGGTAGGCTGGATGATTTCCGGTCTGTTGCTAACCGCGATGATCGTAAGTTTCATGGCCTACCCGCGCCTGTGCAACCATGAACGTTTCCAAACCAGTCGCCGCGGGTCCGCCCTCGCAATGCTGTGTCTATCCGTCGTTCTGGGGCTGATGTCGGCACTGTTAGGGGCGCCGGAGTTCAGTGCCAACAGCTATGTTAACGAACTGGCTGACAACGGTTGGCGAAGCTTTGTTGCGGCGGCGCGTCAGAATCGCCTGGATTATCGCCAGTTCTATGCGACGCGTCCGGACTCGGATGTGCTTGCACAGTTACAGCGGCTCGCGGGCAAGCGAGAAGTACTCGCCAGCAACATCCCGTCGGTAAAGCCGGTTTCCTTCGTGAGCACGCATCAACCCAATGTGGTTGTGATCATGATGGAAAGCATGTCCGCTGAGTACATGAAAACCTTTGGCAACCGAGAGGAGATCACGCCGAATCTTGATCGGCTGGCGGAAAGTGGCTTGCTGTTCAGCAGAATGTACGCCACCGGCACCCGGACGGTGCGCGGCCTCGAGGCGCTGTCCGCAGCGCTGCCGCCGCAACCCGGCATGTCGATCGTCCGTTGGCCGGATCTGGCCAATCTCAACACCTTGGGGGCGGTGCTTGAAAACCATGGCTGGCGCTCCCGCTTCATTTATGGCGGTTATGGCGCGTTTGACAACATGAACGCCTATTTTGCGGCACAGGGGTATCAGGTCACTGATCGCACGACATTCCGGGATGGTCTCGTACAGTTCGAAAACATATGGGGTGTGGCGGATGAGCATCTCTTCGATCAGGCGCTGATCGAACTCGACAAGGATGCGCAGGCCGGCAAGCGATTCTTCGCTCACATCATGACCACGTCGAATCATCGGCCGTTTACTTACCCGGATGGTCGGATCGATATTCCCTCGCCAGGAAAACGCGCCGGGGGTGTCAAGTATGCCGACTATGCCATCGGTCGTTTTCTCGAAATGGCCAAGGGACGGCCGTGGTTCGACAACACCATTTTCCTGATTGTCGCCGACCATTGCGCCAGTTCGGCCGGCAAGCCAAAGATTCCTGTCGATCGCTATCACATCCCGGCGATTGTTTACGCGCCGAAGCTGATTGCGCCGCGCAAGGTGGATACACTGGCCAGCCAGATCGATCTGGTGCCGACGCTGCTGGCGATGCTGGGTTTGAGCGGCGATGACCATTTTATTGGACGCGACATCCTGAGCATGCCGCCGGAGGAGGGGCGGGCGTTGTTGTCTACCTACCAGAACCTGGGCTACCTCAAGGGTGACGTGATGACGGTACTGCAACCGAAGCGCCGCATCGAGACCTACCGCATCAGCGGCGATGGCCGCGAAGCGCAGCCGATGGCGACCGACCCGGTGCTGGCCGAGGAAGCGATTGCCTACTTTCAAGGCACCGCATTGCTGATGGCACAGCACGGGCAGGACGGGCGGGGCGCGAAAACGGTCAGGCCGTAGCTGTTTTGGCGAAATGGGCGGTAATGAGTGCGCCGCCGAGGGCGGAACTATCTGCGATGTGCACCGAGCCGCCATGCTGGCGGGCAATTTCTCGGACAATGGCCAGGCCGAGGCCGCTGCCGTCGCCGGGGCTGGCCGGTGCCCGATAGAAGCGCTCGAAAACCCGCTCACGTTCTGCCAACGCGATGCCGCTGCCACTGTCCTCGACACTGAGCCAGGCGCGGCTGTCGGACTCGCCGCAGGCGACGGTGATTGCGCCGCCGGGCGGCGTGTGACGCAGTGCGTTGTCGAGCAGATTGCCGAGCAGTTCCTCGAGGAGCAGGGCGTTGCCGGTGACGGTTGCCGGTGCCAACTCGAAGCCGAGGTCGATGTTGCGGGCGATGGCCTTGGGCAGCCAGGCTTCGGCCGCCGATTTTGCGATGTTTTCCAGGTTCACCGCAGCAGTGGCTTGGGGCTGTGCCGGTTCGGCGCGTGCCAGGGCGAGCAGCTGATCCACGAGATGTGCGAGACGGCGGGTCGCACTGAGGACGCCCGCCATCTGCGTATTGCCGCTGCCTTCCTGGATCAGGGCCTCGACCTGTGCCTGCAGTGCGGCAATCGGCGTGCGCAGCTGGTGGGCGGCATCCGAGACGAAATTGCGCTGGCTGCTTAGCGAGCGATCAAGGCGGGCGAGCAGGCCGTTGATTTCGGTCAGGACCGCGGACATCTCTTCCGGCACCTCGACATCGACCGGACGCAGGTCGTTCGGCGAGCGGACAGCCAGCTGCTCGCTGAGCGTGCTGAGCGGCCGCAGGCCGGTGCGGATGCCGACGAGTACGACGATCAGGCTGACCAGCACCAGCAGCAGCTCCGGCAGGAGCATGCCGAAGAGAATCTCGCGCACCAGCGCATTGCGCTTGACCATGGTTTCGCCCGCCAGGATCGTCAGCTGTCTGCCGCCAACGTCTCGGCGCAAGGCGGCGAGGCGGATCGGCTCGTTGTCGATCACCCCGTCGTAATAGGAGCGCCCTTCGATACCGAGTGCCCGCCAGCTCTCGTTATGCGGTAGCGGCAGTTCCGGATTGCCGTCAATCAGGCTGCCGCCGGTTTCGTGAACCGCATAAAAAATCCGGTCGTACTTGTCGGTCAGCAGGACTTCGCGGGCCTGTGGCGCCAGGCTGAAGCGGACTCTGCCATCGCTGACCTGCAACTGCCCGCCGATGGCCAAAGCGATGTCGTAGAGCGAGCGGTCGTAAGCCTTGGTGGCACTGCCGTGAGCGACCCAGTAGGCCGTGCCGGCACCGGCCAGCAGCAGAAGCAGCATCGCCGGCAGCAGGCGCTCGAGCAGCGTCAGGCGCAGGCTGGTCGCGGTAGCCATGCCTCAGGGCTTTTCGAGGTAGTAGCCGAGGCCGCGTACCGTGCGGATGGTGATGCCCGCCGGTTCCAGCTTGCAGCGTAGCCGGGAGATGAACTTCTCGATCGCGTTCGGCGTGATCTCGTCATCCCAGTTGTACAACGCCTGCATGAACTGGTCCTTGTTGACGATCCGGTTGACCCGGCTGGCGAGATATTCGATGGCCGCCCACTCGCGTGCCGTCAGGTCCAGCGCCTCATCACCCAGCCAGGCGCGCTTGCCTTCGCGATCCAGGCGCAGCGAACCCAGCGTCAGGTAATCCGGCTCGTGATCCTGCTGGCGGCGGATCAGCGCCCGGACGCGGGCCTCCAGTTCAGCCAGCGCCACCGGCTTGACGACATAGTCGTCGGCGCCGAGATCAAGCAGGCGTACCCGCTCCTCAATGGCCATCCGAGCCGACATCACCAGCACCGGTGTCATCTGTCGGCGGCTCCGCAGGCGGGTCAGCACCTGGCTGCCTTCGAGACCGGGCAGGCCCAGGTCGAGGATGGTCAGATCGTAGCCGCCACTGGCAAGCAGGCTGTCGGCGCGCGGGCCATCGGCGGCGATATCCACCGCGTAGCCCGACTGGCGCAATGCCCGCGCCAAGCCATCGGCCAGTAGTTCGTCGTCTTCGACGAGCAGTATGCGCATTGGGTGTCAGAAAT
>ERZ1645187.1461-NODE-1461-length-21663-cov-30.652212_pt1 | contig 21663 bp, 18 predicted proteins | sample MGYA00575352_ERZ1645187 | MGnify/ENA primary metagenome ERZ1645187 (study PRJEB40837, sample SAMN11349314) | freshwater sediment metagenome | isolation source: river sediment | host: Sediment | place: India: Wazaribad , New Delhi | collected 2017-02-21 ... | reverse complement strand
TCGGCTACGCCATCCGCTACTTCCACGACTTCGTGAAGCCGACCAAGGTCTTCCGCGCCCCCGACGAAGCCGAGCGCGGCGCGCTCGCCGCCCTCGATGCGGCACTCGCCGCCCTGCCGGCCGGGGCGAGCGCCGACGTCATCCAGTCGGCGGTGTTCGACGTCGGCCGCGCCCACTTCCCCGATGCCGCCAAGAAGGGCCCGGACGGCGGCCCCGGCGTGTCGCTGAACTTCTTCGCCGGCCTCTATCAGATGCTGCTCGGCCAGGAGAAGGGCCCGCGCTTCGGCTCCTTCGTGGCGCTCTACGGCATCGCCGAGACCCGCGCCCTGATCGAAAAGGCGCTGGCCGGCACGCTCGCCGCCTGAGCCGGCAGGCGACGCACCCGTCCTTGCCGGCAGGCGGCGCACCCGTCTTTGCCGCCGTGCGGCACACCCCTCGCGCCGCGCGACGCGAGGGGGCGCTCGAGCGTTCACCGCGACGCCGGAGGCCGCGTTGCCGCCGGTCGCGCTGCCGATCGCGGAGCCGGTGCCGTGGGCGTCGGTGCCGTGGGCGCCTCGTCCACCCCGCCGAGGAGCGGGGCGGTGGTGACGTCCGGCGGCAGCTCGCCGTTCGGCGCCGCGCCGAGGTCGATCGCCACTGGGCTCGGCACCTGTGCCGCGCCGTGGAGCCCGCGTCGTTCGCGTCGCGCCTCGTCTTCCGCCGCCGCCAGCTCCGCGCCGCCCGCCCGCGCCCAGCCGCGCCGCACCACGAGTTCGGCGAGATCGGCGCCGTCGAGCCGGCAGCGCGTGACGATGCGGCCGCGCTTCATCTCCTTCGGCAGATCGCATTCGACCGGCCGCAGCCGGATCGCCGAGCGCATCGCCATGACCATGCGCCGCCCGCACGGCCACTCCACCCCCGCCCCGTCGCGACAGGTCTCCTGCGCGCCGAGGGCGGCGACGTCGGCGAGCTCGATGTCGATCGGCCCCGCCTTGAGGGTGGCGGCGTCCTCCACCGCCACGATGGTTCGCCGCGCCACCTTCGCCGGAGGCGGCGGCACCGGCCGCGCCGGCGGCTCGACCCGCTCCGGCGCCTGCGGGGTCAGGGTCGGCGGGGTGAACGCCGGCCCGCCGATCCGCCGAACCTCGGCCTGCGCCCCCTCTGCGGCGACGGTCGCCGCCAGCAGCACGAGGCCGAACCGCGCCCCCGCGCCGCCGTGTCTCGATCGTGGACCGCTCATTGGCTCACCCAGACGATGCGCACCAGCCGCGTCAACAGCGCGGATGAGATCCGCTCGCGCGGCTCTCCCGCCGGGAATTGCCCGACCTCGACCGTGTCGCCGTCGTGGCGCAGGAACACGCGCGCCTGCGGCGGTCCGCCGTCGACCCGCACCACCACCCGGTCGCCCGGCCGGATCGGCGCCGCGCCCGAGACGATCAACACGTCACCGGGTCGATAGAGCGGCAGCATCGACGCGCCGTCGACCCGCATCGCCTCGAGCGCCCCGCTCGGCCCCCAGGTCGCCGCCCCGTCGTTCTCCCCGCCCTGGTCGTCGCGGAAGCCGGGCGGTGCGCCGTCGGCGGTGAGGAAACTCGGCACCGCCTGTACCGGCACCCGGTCGGCGTCGTCGATGAGCCGGGCCAGATCGTCGAGATCGGTTCCGGTCGCCGTCAGGATCTTGGCGATCGACTCCGTGGACGGCCAGCGCGGCCGCCCGTCGCCGGTGAAGCGCTTCGACTTGTTGAAGGCGGTGGCGTCCAGGCCGGCGCGCCGCGCCAACCCCGACGGGGTGAGCCCGTGGCGTGAGGCCAGCGCATCGATCGCCGCCCACAGCCGGTCGTGATTCATCTTGGGCCATTCCGCTGCCATGGTCGCCTCGCGCACCTGGGGAGGATCCGGGATCGAGCCGGTCGTCGCCGACGTCCCTCGCCTACGAGCCCGATCGACGGAGAGCGGTTCGCCCGGAACGTTCGCCATTATTCGCGCCCCCCGGATCGACGTACCGCGTCCCGTCGTGTCCGGTTCCCCCGATACCGGCGACGGACGGCATCCATCATCGCATCTTTCACCGATTCGCATGTGAGAGCGAAACAGGAAAAGCAATTGGAGGTTGTGTATATTCACGCCTGCGGACGCAAGTGCGTGTGCCCGCCGGATCCATTCGGCGGATCGTTCGCCCCACCCGCGTCCGCCGGACCGCCGCCGCCGCCCTCGGGGCCTCCGCCACTGGGTGAAATCGCCGTTTCCGCGGTCCGGTGCACGGCCTCCGGCTTGCGATCCCGACCGGCGAAGTCTAGAGCAGGGGGCGACCGAGACACGGCCGAACCCGCTCGCCGTCGACGGCGTTCCTGCCGACCGAGCCCTCCCACGGGGACCCCATGGCGACCCTCGTCTACAAGATCACCGGCCGGGAGGAATGGCACGCCGCCGAGACGGCCGGCGTCTTCCGTGGCGCCCCCGTCGACCTCGCCGATGGCTACGTCCATTTCTCCACCGCCGCCCAGGCGGCCGAGACCGCGGCCAAGCACTTCGCCGGCCGCGACGATCTCCTGTTGGTGGCGCTCGACGCCGACGCCCTCGGCGAGGCCCTGCGCTGGGAGCCGTCGCGCGGTGGGGCGCTCTTTCCTCATCTCTACCGCACCTTCACGCCCGCCGAGGCGGTGTGGGTGCGCCGGCTGCCGCTCGCTCCCGACGGCCGTCATCTCTTCCCGGAGGATCTCGCGTGATCGATCTCTATGGGCTGGCCAGGCCCTTCGTCTTCAAACTCGACGCCGAGACCGCCCACGGCCTGACCATCCGCGCGCTCGCGAGCGGCATGGCGCCGCGCTGCACCCGCGCCGCCGACCCGCGTCTGAAGGTCGCGGCCCTCGGCCTCGATTTCCCCAACCCGATCGGCATGGCCGCCGGCTACGACAAGAACGCCGAAGTGCCCGACGCCTTGCTCGGCCTCGGTTTCGGCTTCGTCGAAGTCGGCACGGTGACCCCGCTCGCCCAGCCCGGCAATCCCAAGCCGCGCATGTTCCGTCTGGTCGCCGACCACGGCGTCATCAACCGCCTCGGCTTCAACAACCAGGGCCACGCCGCCATGCGCGCCCGGCTGCTGGCCCGGGCCGGCCGCCCCGGCATCGTCGGCGTCAACATCGGCGCCAACAAGGACAGCTCCGACCGCATCGCCGACTACGTCGCCGGCGTGAGGGCCTTCGCCGACATCGCATCCTATTTCACCGCCAACGTCTCCTCGCCCAACACGCCGGGCCTGCGCGACCTCCAGGCCCGCGACCAGCTCCAGGACCTGCTCGGCCGCACGCTCGCCGCCCGTGACGAGATCGCCGCCGCCGGTGGCCGCCGCGTGCCGGTGCTCCTGAAGATCGCCCCCGACATGGTCGATGCCGGCCTCGCCGACGTCGCCGAGGTGGCGCTCGCCACCGGTGTCGACGGACTGGTCGTCTCCAACACCACCCTCGACCGCGCCGGCCTGCGCGAGACGACGCTCGCAAAGGAGGCCGGCGGCCTCTCCGGTCGGCCGGTGTTCCATCGCTCCACCGTGGTGCTCGCCCGCATGCGCCGGCTGGTCGGCCCCGACATGCCGATCGTCGGCGTCGGCGGCATCGATTCCGGCGAGACCGCCTGGGAGAAGCTCCGCGCCGGTGCCAACCTGCTGCAGGTCTATTCGAGCCTGGTCTACGAAGGCCCCGGCCTCGTCGGTCGCATCCTCGATCACTTCGCCGCCCGCCTCACCCGCGAGGGATTGGCCTCGCTCGCCGAGGTGGTCGGCACCGGAACCGAGGAATGGGCCGTTCGCGATCCGAACGGATGACGACGAATCGTCGCGATCGGCCCGGATTGCATTCGCAGATGCGAAAAACACTCGCGCTGCACCGCACAAACGATTAGAACATGCGCATGAATTGAATTGATCTGATCTGCCCGCCCAGCCCACGGGGGAGTTCGATGCAGCTCTACCTACCGATCGCCGAATGGCCGGTGAACATGTTCGTCATCTTCGGCGTCGGCGCCGCGGTGGGCTTCATCTCCGGCATGTTCGGGGTCGGCGGCGGCTTCCTGCTGACGCCGCTGCTGGTGTTCTCCGGCGTTTCGCCGGCGGTTGCGGTGGCCTCGGTGTCGGCGCAGGTGGTGGCGTCCTCGACCTCGGGGGCGCTCAGCTACTGGCGCCGCAAGGCGATCGACTGGAAGATGGCGATCTATCTGCTGATCGGCGGCATGCTCGGCTCCGGTCTCGGCGTCATGGCCTTCGCCGCCCTGCGCAGGGTCGGCCAGCTCGATCTGGTGATCGGCCTCTGTTACGTCTTCTTCCTCGGCTTCCTCGGCATCTTCATGACCTGGGAGTCGATCGGCGTCATCCTCGCTCAGCGCAAGCAGACCGAGGCCCAGCCGCCCAAGAAGCTGCGCCAGCACGGCTGGATGCACGCCATGCCGTTCCCGGTGAAGTTTCCGCGCTCGCGTCTGGTGATCTCGGCCATCCCGGTGCTGCTGCTCGGCCTCGGCATCGGCTTCCTCGGCACCCTGCTCGGCATCGGCGGCGGCTTCCTCATCGTTCCGGCGATGATCTACCTGCTCAAGGTGCCGCCGAGCGTGGTGGTCGGCACCTCGCTGGTGCAGATGGTGGCGACCATGTCCTTCGCCACCTTCCTCCAGGCGGCGCAGAACCACACCGTCGACATCGTCCTCGGCCTCTTGCTGATGATCGGCGGCGTCATCGGCGCCCAGTTCGGCGCCCAGATCGGCCAGCGCCTGCGCGGCGAGCAGCTGCGCGCCCTGCTCGGCCTGCTCATCCTGTCGGTCGGCATCCGCTTCGCCTACGAACTGGTGGTGACCCCGAGCGAGCCCTATTCGCTCGATCGTTCCTATACGGGAGGCCAGCCGTGAGCCGGACCTCGCCGCTCCGCACCCTGGCCTTCCTCGCCGGTCTCCTCGCCGCGGCGCTCCCCGCCCGCGCCGAGAAGCTCGCCGCCGCGCTGTCGACGCCGATGGTGTCGATCACCTCGAACTTCGCCGGCACCGAGCTGACGGTGTTCGGCTCGATCGCCCCCGATCGCGGCAAGGCCGCCCCGGTCGGCGGCTACGACGTGGTGATCGTGCTCGAAGGCCCGCGCAGCGGCGTCCTCGCCCGGCGCAAGGAGCGGATCTTCGGCGTCTGGATCAACCGCTCCCGCCGCGCCTATCCGGACGTGCCGGCCTTCCACGCGATGGCCTCGACCCTGCCGCTTTCGATGGTGGTCGAGCCGAAGGAGGCGATACGCCTCGGCCTCGGCGTTTCCGACCTGCGCTTCGGCGGGCACAACGAGAATGCCGACGCGGAGTCGCGTGACTTCCACGACGCCGTCCTGCGCCTCCAGCAGAACCGCGGCGTCTATGCCGAATACCCCACGTCGGTGAGCTTCCTCGGCGATCAGCTCTTCGCCACCGCCATCCCCATCCCGGCGGAGGTGCCGGTCGGCACCTACGAGGCCCGCATCACCGCCTACGCCGGCAAGCGTCTGGTCGCCCAGGAGACCCTCGGACTTCTGGTGGTGAAGTCCGGTTTCAGCCAGCGCGTCGCCGATCTCGCCGCCCGCTGGCCGGTGGTCTACGGCCTGTTGTCGGTGGCGATCGCCCTCTTCACCGGCTGGCTCGGTGGGGTCCTGTTCCGCCGCGACTGACGCCGAAACCGCTGACGTGGTTCGCCGGAAAGGCGTGCACCCGCCCCTCGCCGAGGAGGTGCACGCTGACCTCCGCCCGCTCGAACAGCCCGGCGAAGGCGCGAGAGGCGACGTCGAGCCCGCCGGCATAGGCGCCGAAGGCCGGCAGGATCAGCCGCCGCCCGTCGCGCACGAAACAGTGCCGCCGCACCGTGCCGCTCGCCACCTTCACCCGCGCCGCCGGATGCAGATGCCCCGCCACCTCGCCCGCCGCCCGCTCGCGCGGTTGCGGCTCGTGGCGGAAGGTGAGCGGACCGAGTTGGAACTCCTCCATCCGCACCCCGCCGATGTCGGCCCGCACCCCGGCATCGTGATTGCCGTCGATCCACGCCCACTCGCGCGAGATCTGCAGGGCGGCGAGGGCGGCGCGATCGGCCGCGTCCATCCGCTCCGGCCCCTCCGCGTCGTGGAAGGCGTCGCCGAGCGAGATCACCCGTACCGGATCGAGTGCGGCGACGTCGCGCCCGAGGCGCTCCAGCGTCGCCCGCGTGTCGTGCGGCGGTAAGAGCGCCCCGCGCCGGGCGAAGGACGATCCCTTCTCGAAGTGCAGATCGGCGACGATCAGCGTGCGCCGCGCGCCCCACCACGCCGCCCCCGACGGCAGACCGGCGAGCGTCTCGCCGAGGATCTCCAGCGCACTGGCGCCGAGGGGTAGCTCGTTCATCGCGTCGCCTCCGCGAGCAGCGCGTCGGCGGCCTCCGCCAACATCGCCTCCTCCGCCTCGCCCGGCACCGCCTCGCGCCCGATCTCCAGCATGATCGGCACGGCCAGCGGCGAGATCCGATCGAGCGGCACGTGGCGGATGTGCGTCTTCACCCGCGCCAGCATCTCGGCGAGGCGTTTCAGGTCCAGGAGCCCCGTCGCCGCATCGGCCCGCGTGGCCCGCAACAGGATGTGATCCGGTTCATGCGAGCGCAACACGTCGAAGACGAGATCGGTCATGACCGTCATCTGCCGCCCGCTCTTCTCCTGCCCCGGATGGCGCCGCTCCACCAGCCCGGCGATGATCGCACAGTTGCGAAAGGTGCGTTTGAGCAGCGCGCTGTCGTCGAGCCAGGCCTCGAGATCGTCGCCCAGCATGTCCTCGTCGAAGAGCTGGTCGAGCCCCGGCCGCCGCCGCGCGAAGGCCGCGCCGAGATCGGTCGCCGCCCAGATCCCGAGGCAGTAGTCGTTGGCGACGAAGCCGAGCGGCCGGAGCCCCGCCCGCTCCATCCGCCGCGTCAGCAACATGCCGAGCGTCTGATGCGCCAACCGTCCCTCGAAGGCATAGGCGATCATGTGGAAGCGGTCGCCGCGTGGGAAGGTCTCGATCATCAGTTCCGACCGCCCCGGCAGGCGCGAATGCAGCCGTTGCAGCTCCAGCCACTCGCGCACCTGCTCCGGCAGATGCCCCCAGCCGGCCGGATCGGCGAGCATCGCCCGAACCCGCGCCGCGAGATGGGTGGAGAGCGGAAACTTGCCGCCCCAATAGGACGGGATGCGCGGATCCTTGCCGCGCGCCCGCGCCACCAGAGCCTCGTTCTCGCGCAAGGTCACGAACCGCAGCACCTCGCCGCCGAACAGGAACGTGTCGCCGGGCGTGAGCGTCTCGAAGAAATACTCCTCCATCTCGCCCAGCACCCGGCCGCCGAAACGCGGAATGCGGCCCTTTCTGTCGTCGATGAGGCGCACCTTCAGCATCGGCATCTCGACGATGGTGCCGACGTTGAGCCGCCACGTCTGCGCCACCTGCGGATTGGCGACCCGCCACGTCCCGTCCTTGGTGAGACGGATCTTGGCGTAGCGTTCGTAGACCTTGAGCGCGTAACCACCGGTGGCGACGAAGTCGATCACCCGGTCGAAGGTCTCGCGCGTCAGATCCCGATAGGGCAGGGCAGAGGTCACCTCGGCGAAGAGCGCGTCGGCCGAGAACGGCGCCGCCACCGCCATGCCGAGCACGTGCTGCGCCAAGACGTCGAGCGCCCCGGAGCGGATCGGCGGTGTGTCCTGCGCGCCGGCCGCATTGGCCTCCATCGCCGCCACGCATTCGAGCACCTCGAAGCGATTGGCCGGGACGAGCAGCGCCCGGCTCGGCTCGTCGAGGCGGTGGTTGGCGCGGCCGATGCGCTGCGCCAGCCGCGACGCCCCCTTCGGCGCCCCGACGTGCAGGACGAGATCGACGTCGCCCCAGTCGATGCCGAGATCGAGCGTCGAGGTGGCGACCACCGCATCGATCCCGCCCGGCCCCCCGCCCGCCGCCATCGCCGCCTCGACCCGCCGCCGCTGCGCCACGTCGAGCGAACCGTGATGCAGCGCGATCCTGAGCCCGGTCTCGTTGGCGCTCCACAGATCCTGGAACACCAGTTCGGCCTGGGCGCGCGTGTTGACGAAGACGATCGCCGTCTTCGCCGTTTCGATCGCCGCGAGCACCGCGGGAATGGCGTGGCGCGCGAGATGCCCCGCCCATGGAATGCGCGCCTCGCCCTCCAGGATCTCGATCGTCGGCGGCGCCCCGGCCGGCGCCGTGACGATCTCCGCCTCGCGCCGCGCTTCACCGGCGACCTGCGGCATCAGCCAGGCCGCCAGTTCGCCCGGATCGGCGACCGTGGCGGAGAGCCCCACTGCCCTGAGCCCCGGCGAGAGCCGCCTGAGCCGCGCCAGATCGAGCGCCAGCAGATCGCCGCGCTTGGAGGTGACCAGCGCATGCAGCTCGTCGAACACCACCGTCTCGAGCCCGCCGAACAGCATCGGCGCCTCGCGCGAGGCAAGCAGCAGCGCCACCTGCTCCGGCGTGGTCATCAGGATGTCGGGCGGCGCGATCTTCTGGCGCTGCCGTTTGTGCGCCGAGGTGTCGCCGGTCCGCGTCTCGAGGGTGATCGGAAGCCCCATCTCGGCGATCGGCCGCTCGACGTTGCGCGCCACGTCGACGGCCAGTGCCTTGAGCGGCGAGATGTAGAGCGTATGAATGCCGCGCCGCGCCACCCCACGCCCGACAGCCGTCATCCGCCCGATCGCGGCCCGCCCCGCCAGATCCACGAGGCTCGGCAGGAAGCCGGCGAGCGTCTTGCCGGCACCGGTCGGCGCGATCAGCAGCGTCGACACGCCCCGTTGCGCCCGGCTCAGCACGGCGAGCTGATGCGCTCGCGGCGCCCATCCACGCGCGGCGAACCAAGCCGCGAATGCGGGCGGCAACGGCGGCGCGACGGGCGATTCTGCGGCGGTCTCGATCACGCTTCGAGAGGTAGTCTCGGCCCTCGGCGCCGTCGAGAAAAAACGCGAAGCGCGGGGCGAACCGTGAGGCTCGCCCCGCGTCGCGGGGTCGGCAGGTCACCCGCGCCGGGGGGAGGGCACGCGGGCATGTGGGGGGCTCGGCCTACCGATCGACCGGACGGCGATCCGCGATCACGGATCGCAATCCTTGTATTCGTAGGGCCGTCCGTACATGTCGTACTTGACGAGGGTCCGGCAGTAGGCACCGCGATGGCGGCGGACGACCGGCTCGTCGTCGTAGTAGACGCGCGAGCGACGCTGCACCACGACGTCGTCGTCGTAGTAGTCGCGGCTGTTCTGGGCCGCGATGCCGCCGAGGATCATGCCGCCCATCAGGCCGAGGGCAGCGGCCGCCGCGGCGTCGCCGCCGCCACCGCCGTGGCGGTAGTGAGGGCGATGGCGCCAGGGGTCGGCCTGAGCGCTGCCCGCCGTGGCGACCATCGACGTGGCCAGCGTGGTGGCGATCAGCACGGCGGTCGCGAGCTTCTTGATCAACATGACGTCCTCCGAAGGGGAGAGCGGCGCGGCCGCCCTTCGTCTCGATTGTCTCGGGGGGGGACCCCGCGGCGCCGATCCGGGGATCGATGGCGGGGCGGGGTCGTCGTGGTCGGGCTGCGGGTGGAGGGCGACGCCACTCACCCGAGGTCGGTTCCGGCGTCGCAGGAGCAATCCGCCGGAACCCGCATCACATCGGCTTGATCCGCATCGAACCCTGTTCGGCATCCGGCCAGTGACGACGCCGATCGTCCGGCGGCGGCGGGCGATGCCCGCCCATGCCCTGGGGCGGCGGCGGCGGCGGCGCATGAACCACCGGCGGCGGCGGCGCGTGGACGACCGGCGGCGGGGCGTGGACGACCGGCGGCGGGCGATTGTCCCAACGCATCGGCCGCGGTTCGTCGCGCGGCGCCCAACGCGGCGGCGGCGGCGTCACCACGCGCGTCGGCCGATCGTAGCCGTAGTCGCGCGAGGGACGGTCCTCGACGTACCGCCAGTTCGGACGGCGGACGTAGACGTTGTCGTCCTCGTAGGTCCGCACCACCCGCCGCTGCGGATAGTCGCCGTAATAGTAGTCGTCCTCGGTGGTCTGGCACCCGGCGAGGCCGATCGAGCCGAGTACGGTGGTGACCAGCAGGGTGGTGGTGAGAACTCTCATTTCGGCTCCCCTCGGGGAACTCGCCGGATCGATCGACCCCATCGGCCGACCTCATCCGCGATCGAGGGGGAGATTGCCATGAATTCCATGCACGCAGCCTGAGTGGTTCGTTCAGATTGCGTTCATCGAACCGGGCCGACGATCACGCTTTCGTGAACACCATTGCCGCCGCCGTGACGTCGATGCCGCGATCGCGCCGCCCGACGGTGTGCTCGATCGAAAGCGGCACGAGCCCGACCGATCGCGCCACCCTCTCGACCGCCGCCGGGTCGTGGCCGTAGCGCAGACTGTCGCGCAGCCGATGGCCGCCGTCGCCCGCCTCCTCCGCCGTGAGCGCCTCCACCGAGAAGGCGACGATCCCGCCCGGCGCCGTGACCCGCGCCACCCCGGCGAGCGCCGGAGCGAGGTCGCCGAGATAGCAGAAGACGTCGGCCGCCAGGACGAGATCGAAGGCGGCGTCGGCGAGGCCGGCGAGATCGCTCACCAGCTCGCCCACCCGCAGCGCGCCGTAGAGCCCCTTGGCGCGCGCCTCCGCCACCATGCCGGCCGAGAGATCGACCCCGTCGAGCCGCCCGACGCGGTCCTTCAGCGCGACCGCCATCAGCCCGGTGCCGCAGCCCAGATCGAGCCCGTGCGCGAACCGCCGCCCCGGCACCAGCCGCGCGAGCATGTCGGCGAGATGCTCCGGCATGCGATAGCCGAGCCCGTCGACCAGACTGCGCTCGAACCGCGCCGCATAACCGTCGAAGAGATCGCGCACGTGCGCTGCCGGCGGCGCATCCGGTGTCGCCCGCGCCCCCAGCCGCACCAGCCGCAGGATTGCCCCGCAACGATCGTCCGGATCGAGCGCCAGCACCCGTTCGTAGGCCGCGATCGCTCCGTCGCGCCCCCCGGCCGCCTCGCGGAACTCCGCCAGTTCGAACCATCCGGCGGCCCAGTCGGGCACGATCTCCAGCGCCTGCTCCATGAGTTCCGCCGCCGCCGCCGCCTCGCCCGCGGCGAAATAGGCACGCGCATGTTCGCGCCGCCGATCGGCGATGACGTCGCCGGAGGTGAAGGCGAGGGTGGGGGCGAGGGGGGGCATGGCGGCGGTTCCCGTTTGGACGCAGCGAGGAGTGCCCCGCCGGCCGCGCCCGTTCAAGCGGAATTCGCACGACCGGCCGCCGGGCGGTTCCGGGGCGCGCGCCTCGACCCTGCCGTCTTTTCCATGGTAGATCGAAAGGAGCCGGCGCCGCGCCGGTATCTCGCGCGCAGTCACATCCTCCAGGAGCCCCCCATGGCCGACAATGCTCTCACCCGCATCACCGGCGGCTCGCCGTTGCGGACGCTGTTGTGGCTGGTGTTCCTGTCGGTGGTCGTCGGCTTCGTGCTCGAGACCATCGGCCTCGATCCCTTCACCCTGGTCCGCCGCCTCGTCACCGATTTCGATCGCTTCGTCGATTGGGTGTGGAGCCTCGGCATGGGCGCCGTCGTCTCCCTGGTGCGTTATCTCGTCTGGGGCGCGGTGCTGGTCGTGCCGGTGTGGCTGGTGATCCGCCTCACCTCCGGCCGGCGCGGGTGATCGCCGCGCCGCGCGCCGTCCCTTCCGCCTCCCTCGGCTCGCGCGAGGTCTTCGCCGTCGCCGTGCCGATGACCCTCGGCTATCTGACGACGCCGCTCGTCGGTCTGGCCGCGACCGCGGTCGCCGGTCGCCTCGGCGATGCCGCCCCGATCGGCGGCGTCGCCCTCGGCTCGATCCTGTGCGATCTGGTCTTCACCACCTTCAACTTCCTGCGCTCCGGCACCACCGGCCTCACCGCCCAGGCGATCGGCCGCGGCGACGGCGTCGAAATGCGCGCCGTGCTCGCCCGTGCCCTGGTCTTCGCCCTGGTCGGCGGCCTCCTGGTGGTCGCCCTGCTCGGGCCGATCCGCATCCTCGGTCTCGCCTTTCTCGGCGGCAGCGCCCCCGTCGCCGCCGCGGCGGCCACCTATGTCGGCATCCGCCTCGCCGCGGCACCGCTGACGCTCGCCGGCTTCGCCGTCTTCGGCTGGTTCCTCGGCCGCGGTCGCGCCGGCATCGCCCTGGCGCTGCAGACCCTGCTCAATGCCGCCAACATCGCCCTGGCGCTCGCCCTCGGCCTCGGCGCCGGCTGGGGCGTGGCCGGCATTGCCGCCGCCGGTGTGGGCGCGGAGGCGCTGGCGCTCGCCGTCGGTCTGCTCTTCGTCACCCTCGACGGACGCGGAACCCCGTGGCCGGCGCGTGCCCGGATCTTCTCGGCCGAGGCCTTCCGCGCCATGGCCGCGATCAACCGCGACATCATGATCCGCTCCTTCGTGCTGCTCGGCGCCTTCGCCTTCTTCTCGCGCCAGAGCGCGGCGCAGGGCGACCTCGTGCTGGCGGCCAACGCGATCCTGGAGAAGTTCTTCCTGCTCGCCGGCTATTTTCTCGATGGGCTCGCCGCCGCTGCCGAGACCTTCGTCGGCCGCGCCGTCGGCGCCCGCGATTCTGCCGCCTTCGAGCGCGCCGTGCGGCTCACCACCCGCTGGGCCTTCGTCCTCGCCGCGCTCGCCGCAATCGCGCTCGCCCTCCTCGGCCCCTGGGCGATCGGCCTCATGACCCCGCTGCCGGACGTGGCCGAAGTGGCGCGCCGCCATCTGCCCTGGGCGGTGGCGACCCCGCTCGCCGGGGTTCTGGCCTTCCAGATGGACGGCGTCTTCATCGGCGCCACCTGGTCGCGCGACATGGCCCGCGCGATGCTCGTCTCCTTCGCGATCTTCGTCGCCGCCTGGGCCTCGACCTTCCCGTTCTTCGGCAACGATGGCCTGTGGGCCGCCTTCGAGGTCTTCCTCGGCGTGCGCGGCCTCACCCTGTGGTGGGCGATGCGCCGCCGCGTCGCCGCGACCTTCGCCTGAAACGAAAGCCCCCCGGATCGTCCGATCCGAGGGGCTGAAGCGGCAAGAGCGGTGCGGCCCGGCTCACATCGGCTTGCCGACCAGCGCCTTGATGAGATTGGCGTCGATCTCGCCGTTCTGCGCGAGGCCGGACTTCTTCTGGAAGGCCTTGATCGCCGCCCGCGTCTGAGCCGTCATCTCGCCGTTGATCGCCCCGCCGTAGAGGCCGTTGGCCTTGAGCAGGTTCTGCGTCCGCGCGATGGTGTCGCGCATCTGCTGCTGCGGATTGGTGGCCTCGGCCCACACCTGCGCCTCGTCGTTGGCGGCGCGTTCCATCGGCCGCTGCACGAAGGTCTGCACCGCCATCTTGGCCGCGGCGAGATTGACCTTGTCGAGGTGCGTGGCGACGTCGTTCTGCTTCTTCTCGGCTTCCTTGTCGCCCTGACGAGCCGCCAGCGCAAACCACTTGTAGGAGACCGCGAGGTCCTGCTTCACGCCGGAGCCGAGGGCATAGATGATGCCGAGGTTGAACTGGCTGTCCTTCAGGCCCTGGTCGGCGGCCTTCTGGAACCATGGGATCGCCGCGTTCATGTCGCGGGCATTGGCGTGGAGCACACCGAGATTGTGCATGGCGCGGATGTTGCCGGCCTCCGCCGCGGTCTGATAGGCGCGCTTGGCGCCCTCCGGATCGCGCTCGGTGCCGAGCCCCTTCTCCAGCGCCACCGCCAGCCGATAGGTGGCCGGGATCAGCCCCTTGTCGGCGGCCCGACGATACCACTCCACCGCCTTGGCGCTGTCGGCGGTGACGCCGCGGCCCTCGGCGAAGCGCATGCCGACCTCGAAGGCCGCCCGCGGGTCGCCGGCTTCCGCCGCCTTGCGCAGGGTCTCCGAGCCGATCGCACTCGGCAGCGACGAACCGGCCGGAGCCACGGTCGTCTGTGCCTCGCCGTTCGGGATCGAACCGGTGGTGGTCGGCGCCATCAGGCTGGCGTCCGGGGTCGGCGCCACCAGCGAACTGGTCTTCTGCGGCGCGGTCGCCCCCAGCGAGGCGGCGGGCGCGGGAACGCTCGCCGGTGCGCCGGCCGGAACCGATTGCATGCCGGTCTGCGCCTGCGGCGCCATGCCGGTCTGCGCCTGCGGCACGGCTGCGGTCGGCGCCATGCTCGGGCCGGGCGCCATGCCCGACGCCTGTTGCGGGATCGACGAAACCCCGGCCTCGCCCGTCGCCTGTGGCATCGCGGACGAGGCGCCCGCGGTGGTCGCCATGCCGGTCGGGATCTGCGTCTCCGCCCCCGGCGGCATCAGGCGGCCGGCCGACTTCGGCGGCATCGCCGGCTGCGCCGTCTCGACCTTGGCCGGCTGCCGGCCGGCATCGGCCTGCTGCTCGCTCCCGCCCGGGATCAACTGCAGGGTCAGGATCGCCAGCACCAGCGCCGCGGTGGCCAGCACCAGCGGCCGACGACGGCTCTTCAGCACTTTGCCGAGACGCGCGAGCGGTCCCCCGCCGTTGCTCTCGGGCGCCGGCGTTTCGCCGGCCTCGACGGTGGACGCGGCCTGAGCGGCGGCGGCACGATCGTCCGCCTGGGCGATGAACGGCGCCGCACCCGCGGCGGCCTGGGCCGCGCGCCGCGCGGCGGCGATGAAGTCGGCCTTGCGGCTGGCGGCGGTGACCGGCTCGCCGGCCGGACGCCCGGTCGGCGCCTCGACGGCCGGAGCCGCGGCCGCCTGCGGCCGAACCGACGGCTTGCCCGAACCCGGTTCGAGCGGCCGGCTGTCCTCGGCCGAAGCGGTGAGGAGTTCGCGCGCCCGCGCCACCGCACTCGCCGCCGACACCGGCCGGCCGGCGATGGTCGCACCATCCGCGGCCGGCGCGGCGGCCGGCTGCACCGATGCCGCCGGCTGCGCCGACGGGGCGGGTGCGAAGGGTGCCGGCTGCGCCGACGGGGCGGGCACGAAGGGCGCCGGCTGCGCCGACGCGGCGGGCACGAAGGGCGCCGGCTGCGCCGACGCCGGGGCATCGAATCCGGCGGGCGTCGCCGCCACTGCGCCGGCGGCCTTGGCGGCGGCGTTGCGGGCCGAGCCTTGCGCGATCTTCTCGATGGCGCTCAGGCGGCCGACGATGCCGGTCAGCGCATCGTGCAGCGAGATCAGCGTGTCGTTGGTGCGGTTCTCGGTGTCGCTCGCCGCCGACTGCAGCGACTTCAGATCGTCGCGCAGCGCCCGCAGCACTTCGCTCGCCTGCCCGTCGCCGGCCCCGGCGGTGGCGGTGCCGAGTTCGCGCATCATCTCGCGCGCCGCCTCGCGGGCGGCGGCGACCGCGTCGACATGGGTCGATTCCAGCCGCTGGCCCAGCCGCTCGATGCCGGACTGCAGCGCCGACACCGTCTGGAAGCGCGCGTCGGTGGCCTCGAGGTGCCGCGAGATGCGCGACAGTTGGTCTTCGATCTGCGCCAGCGTCTCGTCGTCCGGCTCCTGGCTCGACGAACGGTCGAGCCGCTCGGCCAACAGCCGCATCTGCGCCTCGAGATCGCTCGACGGCTGCGACCGGTTGAGATCCTTGCGCATCTCCGCGATCTCGCGGGTCAGCGCCGAGACGTCGGCGGTGCGATCGGAGCGATCGGACTGTTCCAGCCGATCGATCAACGCGGCCAGCCGCGGCTCGATCACCGGCGCCGGCGCCGGTGCCGCCGGACGCGTCAGGATCTCGTCGAGCCGGCCGATCATCGCCTCGAGCGTGTCGGTGGTGCGACGGTCGGTGCCGGGAGCGGTCAGGCCCTCGATCTTGGTGGAGAGTTCGTTGAGCCGCTCGTGCAGCCGGTCGGTGTCGTCGAACGACGGCCGCCGCCGATCGAAGTCGGAGATGCGGTCGCCGAGATCGGCCAGCCGCAGTTCCAGCGCCTTCAGCTCTTCGCCGGTGCGCGACGTCGCCGCCACCGTGCGCAGTTCGTCGACCAGCGCGGCGACGTGATCGGGCGCCACCGGCCCGCGCGTCGCCCGCTCGATTCCGTCGAGCTTGTCGGTCAGTGCCTTCAGCCGCTGGTCGAGCGCCCGCACCACCGGCGCCGGATCGATCTGCTCGATCTGGCTCTTCATCTCGGCGATGCGCCGTTCGATCTGATTGGAGCGATCGCCCTCGTCGCGCGCGGCGAGGCGGTCGACCTTCTCGGCCAGATCCGCGAAGCTGCGCTCGATCGCCGAGAACTGCGTCACCTGCGGCACCGCCCGCAGCAGATTGTGGATCTCCGAGATCTCGGCATCGACCTTGGCGCCGACCCGCGGCCCGGCGAGCCCGCGCTTGAGATCGTCGAGCCGGTCGACGATGTGGCCGTAGCCCGCCTCCAGCGTCTTCAGCGAGCCCTCGACGTTGCTCTGCAGGACCGTGTCGCGCAGCCGCGAGATCTCGGTCATCAAGGGTTCGATCGTGTCGAGCCGCGGATGATGCGCCGCCAGCTCGTCGATCTTGCCGGCCAGCCGTCGCACTTCCTCGGTCACGTCGGCGCCGCCGGTGGCCCGCCGCTCGATGAGATCGCGCAGGCCCCGGATCTCGGCCATCAGCTGTTGCGTCTGGCTCTCGCCGTCGCGCCCGCGCAGGCTGTCGAGCTTCTCGGAGAGTTCGCGGAAATGCCGTTCCAGGTCGGGATTGGTTCGCGCCGCGGCCCGTCCGCCGCGCCGATCGAGATCGTTCTGGCGATCGGCGATTTCGGAAATGGCGCGATCGAGATCACCCACCGCGGCCCGGCCGCGCCGTCCCTTCGGTGCGGCCTCGCTCTCGCTCTCGCGCGAACGGTCCTCGGCGAGCGAACGGATGCGCTGGTCGAGCCCGTCGAGGGCCGACAGGATCTTGGCGATGCCGCTGTCGTCGCCGGCCGCAGCACTGCCCCCGCGCCGTCCGGCGCGCCCGTCTTCGTCACTCCGCCGTCCGGCGCGCCCGTCTTCGTCACTCCGCCGCCCGATGCGCCCGTCGTCGTCGCTGCGCCGTTCGCCGCGGCCCTCTTCGGCCCGGCGATTGAGGCGATCGACGGTGGAGGCGATCTCGTCGAGCATGGCGTCGCGCGAATCGACGTCGCGCCCCCGCCCGCCGCGCGGGCGCCGGCCGCTCGCCTCGGCGTCGCCGGTGAGGCTGCGCAGCCGATTGGACAGATGGTCGAGCTGGCGATCGAGATCTTCGATGCGGTCCGCGTCGTGGGCGATCGGTTCGGCGTCCCAGCGGCGGCGACGCACGGTCTCGCGCGGGTCCCGCCCCCGCGCCCCGTCGGCGAACGACTGGACGAGTTCGCTGACCGACATCCCGGAGCGACGCCCCGCTGCGATCATGCGCTCTCGGGACTCGTCCTCGATCCCTCGGCCGCTCCAAGACATTTCGATCCTCCGCCGGCCTGATCCATCCGGTCTCGCCTTCGGGGATCTGCGCGCCGTCCCACCGTGGGCCGACTCGCGGACGCTCTGCGCCCGAAGCTGCCAGCACAGATTTTTCGAACAGGGTAAACAACGAGTTAAGAAAGCCCGTTTCGGCCCCCTTCGGGCGTGGATTGATCGCCCGGCGATGCGCCGGCGCCCCACGAAGAGTGCGGTTCGTTTCGAATAATTCGATCTGATATGTAAGAAATCGCACAGGAAATCATTTTCTGTGGTGACACGATCCACACATGGGAGCGGGGCTGCCATTCGAAATTGCAGAACAGGAAGTTTCAGATGTGGTATTGACGCTGTTCGAGGCGCCTCTATTTCCCCGCCCATCGTTTCGCGTGGCCGTTCGCGCGATGCTTGTGCTTGCCCGTAGAAGTTTGACGAAAGCGATGACGATATGGACCAGTCCGCGACCCATGTGCATGCCGATCCGACCGACATCGGCGGCGATGCTCTCCTCGCCGATCTCGTGGCCCGCCGCCCGGCTCCCGTCGAACGTCTCGCCACCATCGGCGACGTCGCGCGCGAGTGCGGCGTCACCCTGCGTGCCCTGCGCTTCTACGAGGGCAAGGGCCTCCTGAAGCCCATCCGCGAAGGCAGCACCCGCCTCTACGACGAGGAGGCCCTGCGCCGTCTGCGCATCGTCCTGCGCGCCAAGCGCGTCGGTTTCAGCCTGATCGAAATCCGCGAACTGCTGGAGTTTCTCTCCACCACCAATCCGATCCCGCGCCGCCTCGCCGGCACGCTCGACCGCCTACGCCGTCAGGTCGACCTGCTCGAGCTGCAGCGCCGCGAGGCGGAACTGTCGCTGCTCGCCCTCGGTCGCGAGATCGCCGCCCTGGAGGCGGTCGTCGAAGGCTGAGCCCGCCGCCACCCGAATTGCACCGCCCCCGAGTGCCGACCCCCGAAATGCAGACGAGCCCCGCAGGGCTCGTCGAGAAGGTCGGTCGGGTCCGTCGGCTCAGGGCTTGGCCTGCTGCGCCTTGTGCTGGGCCTCGCGCATCTGATCCTCGATGCTCTTCTGCTTGGCCTGGATCTCGGCGGCGATCGCCTCGTCGCGCTTCTTGAGCGCCTCGTCGTCGAGCGACTTGCCCTCGTTGGCCGCCTTGAAGCTGTCGAGCGGCACCGTGAAGGTCACCGGATTGGCGGCCGGCCCGTAGGCGACGATCGACATCGACCCGCCCTTCTTCAGCGATGCGGTGAAGGCTTCCGCGACCGACAACTGCGACACGCACCCGTCGGAGGCGCACAGGGTGAACTTGGCGTCTTCCGCCTTGTTCTGATCGACCTGCACCTTCAGACCCGGCTGCAGCAGCAGGTTGGTCGGCATGATCATCTCGAGGATCTTGCGCGCCTCGCCCGACACTTCCACCACCGAGATCGAAGCCAGGAACTGGCCGCCCGAGGTGCGCAGGTCGTACGCGGTCTTGCAGATTTCCTTCTTCGCCTTCTCGTCGGTGCGGCACACCTTGATCCAGGCATCGGTGGCCGTCGCCGACTGCGCCGCGGCCGGAGCGGCCGTCCAGGTCGTCACGGCGAAGGCGGCGAGCGCGGCGAGCGCCGCCGGACGCACGATACGGCCGGTGGCAGGGGCGACAGAGGTGGCGACAGTGGCAGTCATCGTCGTCTCGTTCCTCGAGAGGTCTGAAGAAGTCGGCACCGTCATACCGTCCCTCCCGTCCCGGTTCAATGGGCGCGGCTCGACCGAGCGCGGGAATCGGCGACGGCGGTCACCTTTCGAGGTGACCCGCCAATGAGGCGACACGGTGGCGGCGATGCGAGGGGGGCTTGGCGCTTCGCCGCCGCGGCGGCACCATCGCCGCAGGAGACCCCCGTCATGACCACGCTCGCCTCCCCCGTCCTGCGTCAGGCCCTCGGCCGCCTCGCGATTCGCACCCGCGGCCGTTCGCTGCACGATCTCACCGGCATGATCGACGATTGGCTCGCCGAGGTCGGCGCCGGCGACGGTCTGGTGACGCTGCTGCTGCGTCATACCTCGGCCTCCCTCACCATTCAGGAGAACGCCTCGCCCGAGGTTCGCCCCGACCTCCTCGATGCCCTCGATCGCCTCGCCCCGCGCGAAGCCCGCTGGCGCCATGCCCTCGAGGGCGACGACGACATGCCCGCCCACGTCAAGACGACCCTGACCGGCGTCACCCTGTCGCTGCCCGTCCGTGCCGGCCGCATGGACCTCGGCACCTGGCAGGCCGTCTGGCTGATCGAACACCGCGACCGGGGCCACCATCGCGAACTGTCGCTGCACTGGTCGGGAAATTGAGCCGGCGAAGGCTCGAATCGGGGCGCAAATCCCGTTTCGAGCTCTGCGTGTGGCGCAGGGGGCCCCCACGCTTTCCGTCCGAAAATTCACCTCACGGCGAATTTTTTCGTAAGTCGAGGACCTTGTTTGCTCTCATCCTTTGGGATGACACTTGCGCGCGGACCCTCGGGGATCGATAATTCGACCGTCTGCGCGACGCCTTTGCGACGTAGGGGAAGGCCGATGACCCACGGTCCCCGACCCGCCGAGGAGCGACGCACTCTCCGGGATCGATGGCCGTCGGGGCGATCGGGGAGGGGGCGGTCGACCGCGCGACCCGACATGGGGGGAAGGGGATTGGCCACCAATCCGGGCTATCGGTTCGTCATCGCCGACGATCATCCGTTGTTTCGCGGCGCGCTGCGCCAGACGCTCGAGGGACTGTTCGACGGCGTGGTGATCGCCGAGGCGGGTTCGCTCGATGCGGTATCCAAGATTCTCGAGGAAGGCGACGAGGTCGATCTGGTCCTACTCGATCTCAACATGCCGGGTGTGCGCGGCTTTTCCGGCCTGATGTATCTGCGCGCCCAGTATCCGGCGGTTCCGGTGGTGGTGGTCTCCGCCAACGAGGACCCGGCCACCATCCGCCGTTGCATGGAGTTCGGCGCCGCCGGCTTCGTGCCGAAGTCGCTCGGCACCGATTCGATCCGCGAAGCCCTGTCGACGGTGATGTCCGGCGACGTCTGGACCCCGGCCGACGTCGATCTCTCGGTGGTTCCCGCCGACGACACCGCCAAGCTGGTCCAGCGCCTGTCGACCCTGACGCCGCAGCAGGTCCGCGTTCTGATGATGCTGTCGGAAGGCCTGCTCAACAAGCAGATCGCCTACGAGCTCGGCGTCTCCGAGGCGACCGTGAAGGCCCACGTCTCGGCGATCCTGCAGAAGCTCGGCGTCGAGAGCCGCACCCAGGCGGTCATCGCCGCCTCCAAGATCGAAGCCGGTCAGTGGCAGGCGATCGGGGCGTGAGTGCTTCCGTGATCTCCCAATGACGAAAGCGGCGGGGCTGGGCTCCGCCGCTTTCGTTTCGTCCCGTCGAATCCGCGTCTGTCGCCGCGCTCACTCCGCCGCCTTCGCGTGCGCCCGCCACTGCGACAGCACTGCTCTGAGTGCGGCCGGCTTCAGCGGCTTGTTGAGGATCGCGATCGACTTCTCCGCCGCCTCTTCGCGCACCTGCGGTCCGCGGTCGGCGGTGATGAGGGCCGCCGGCAGATCGCGCCCGAACCGCCACCGCAGCTGCACCACCGCATCGATGCCGTTGCCGTCGTCGAGGTGATAGTCGACCAGCAGAATGTCCGGCCCGTGCCCGCTGTCCTTGACCAGCTGCGCCAACTGTTCGGAGGCGTCCTTCTGGTCGCGCGCCTTCACCACCGTGACGCCCCAGCCGACCAGCAGCGCCTCCATGCCGTCGAGGATGGTCTCCTCGTTGTCGAGGCACAGCGCCACCATGCCGTCGAAGCGGGCGGTCGAACGCGGCGGCAGACCGTCGTTGGCCGCCACAGTGGGCATCGCCGCGGCGGTCGGCACCTCGACCCAGAACCGCGACCCCCGATCGGGTTCCGACTGCAATCCGATCGGATGGGTCAGCACCCGCCCGATGCGTTCGACGATCGACAGCCCCAGCCCCAGACCGCGCGCGATCTTCGCCCCCTGGTCGAGCCGCTGGAATTCCTGGAAGATGACCGCCTGTTCCTTCTCGCGGATACCCAGGCCGGTATCGAGCACCTCGATGCTCGCCCGCCCGCGCCGATGACGCACACCCACCAGCACCCGTCCCTCCGGCGTGTACTTGAGCGCGTTGGAGACGAGGTTCTGCACCAGACGACGCAGCAGGCGCCGATCCGAGCGCACCCACGAGGACGACGGCAGCACCCGGAAATCGAGCCCGCGATCGCGCGCCACCGGTTCGAACTCGATGGTGAGCTGCTTGAGGATCTCGTCGATGCGGAACACCGAGAATTCCGGCTTGAGCGCCCCGGTGTCGAGCCGGC
>ERZ1645187.1460-NODE-1460-length-21665-cov-94.698612_pt1 | contig 21665 bp, 20 predicted proteins | sample MGYA00575352_ERZ1645187 | MGnify/ENA primary metagenome ERZ1645187 (study PRJEB40837, sample SAMN11349314) | freshwater sediment metagenome | isolation source: river sediment | host: Sediment | place: India: Wazaribad , New Delhi | collected 2017-02-21 ... | reverse complement strand
GGTCGGCAGCCCTCACTCGGCGCGATGCTCCATACCCGCACGGAACACAGCCCCTTCGGTCTCCACCAGCACTCGCGTCGGCTCCGCATCGGCATTCGGGTACCGCGCCGACATCGCGATATCCGCATGCCTCAACATCCCGCGGATCTGAAACGCATTCCCGCCCGACCGCGAGGCGGTGGTGCCGAAGGTGTGGCAGACGTCGTGGAGGTGGACGTCGTCGAGGCCGGCGCGCTTGCGAATGCGTTGCCAGCCGCGTTGCATGACCGGGGCGGCGAGAGGGCGTTCCGGGTCACCGACCCGCGGGAGCCCCGGACGCTGCTCCATTGGCCCAACATGTCGAGGGCGACCGTCGCCACCGGATGGGGCTTGCGGCCTCGCCCCTTCTGGTAGGGCAACGCCGGCGTGCCGGCGGCAAAGTCGCCGTGATCCCATTCGAGCTCGAGGATTTCGGAGAGGTGGGCGCCGGTGAGGAGGAGCACCCGCACCACTACGACGATGGTCGGATCGACGGGCGTCGAACGGCTCTCCGGCTTCGCGAGGTGCCTCGCCTTCGTCTCGGCCTCGTCGACCTCCCACGGCAGGCCGATCGTCTCGGCTTCGATCGACGCCACGCCGAGGCGACCGATCTCTTCGGCCGACAGGAAGCGGTCGCGCGCCCTCTCGGGGGTACCTCTTCACCTTGGCGCAGGGGTTGAGGCCCTCGGTGCGCATCCCCCATTCCTCGGCGAGCGCCAGTACCTTCGACAACACCACGATGACCGAATGCGTCTGCCGGCGCAAAGGATGGGACGCGATCGAAGCGGCAAGAAATTGCGCTTTTTGATGTCCCGAGCTGAATGTCGCGGGTTCGAATTCCGTCGTCTGCTCCAATCTCCTCCATCGCCGTCGCAGGCCGCATCGTCTTCCGTTCGTCATGTGATCGGCGTATGCGGGGCGTTTCCGCCGCATTCGGAGCCTGCCATGGAACCCGCCGTCATCGTCACCGAACCCGCCGAGATCGACGTCGCCGCCGTCGTCGCCCTGTGGGAGCGTTGCGGCCTGACCCGACCGTGGAACGACGCCGCCGATGACATCCGCATCGCTCACGACAGCGGCCATGGCACGGTTCTCGTCGCCACCCTCGGCGCCCGTCTCGTGGGCGCCACCATGGTCGGCCACGACGGTCATCGCGGCGCGATCTACTATCTCGGCGTCGACCCCGACGCCCGGCGGCTCGGCATCGGTCGCCGCCTCGTCGAAGCGGCGGAGGATTGGGTCCGCGCCCGCGGCGTGCCCAAGATCAATCTGTTGGTGCGGAAGGAGAACGCCGGCGTCCTCGCCTTCTACGAGGCGCTCGGCTGGCGCGACACCGCGACCGTCTGCCTCTACCGCGCCCTCGACCCCGACAAGGCCGAGATCGAGGCGCGGCAGAAGGCGGAATGGGCGGCGCGGCTGACGCGCTGAGGCGCAAGTCGCGAGGTGGCGTCGGCGACGATCGCTCCGCGCCGGTTCAGACGTCGAAGTCGTCGCCACCGCCGAAGAAGTCGATGTCGTCGGCGACGATCTCGCGCGGCTCGGCCGTCTCGCCGCCGAAGCCGCCCGCTTCGCCGCGGTCGCGGCCGTGATCGGCTTCCTGCAGCGGAGGGTTCTCCCGCCCGCGCGCGCCCTCGTCGAGCAGGCCCGCCGCGGTCTCGTGACCCGAACCGTCGCCGTGACCACCGCCGAACAGCCCCTTCAGCGCCTCGAAGGCGAAGAGACCACCGGCGACACCGGCGCCGGTGCGCAGCATGCCGCCCAGGAAGCTGCCGCCCTGCGGCTGAGCCGGAGCGCCCCACGGGCCGGACGGCTGTGGCGCGCCCCAGGGACCGGGCTGCTGGGTCTGCGGCGGCTGGGGCTGCGCCGCGCCGCGCCCGGAGCCCCACGGGCTCGCACCGCCGAAGAGGCCGCCGCCCGACGGCGACGGTGTGGCGCGGGCCTTCAACTGCTCGTTCTCGGCGGCGAGCGCCTCCGCCTCCGCCGCGATCTGGTCGCGCTCACGCTCCAGCCCGACGACGACCCGGACGAGATTGAGCGCCGCCGCCGGATTGGCACGCAGCTCCGCCTCGACGACGCGCGCCGCCTCGGCGTCGTCGGTTGCCGTGCCCATCATGCGGATCTTGGCGAAGACGTCCCTGACGATCTGGGCTTCCTGCGGGGTCATCTCTGGTCCTCTCGAAGCGTCGGCCCGACGGGCGAACCCGCCACAGATGGGCATTCGCCGCGAGGATGCAAAGGCCCCGTGGCGGCTTCGTGAAGACCGCGTGGCGGCGAGACGGTGGTGGGCCGGATCGAGATATCGGTGAGATCTTCGACGCAGCGAACGCGGAAAAGACCCGTCGAGCCGACCCGTCCGAGCTCTCGAGACAGGCTCTCAGCCGCGGAAGTGCTTGGAGAGCTTCAGGCCCTGCGCCTGATAGTTGGAGCCGATGCCCTGGCCGTAGAGCGTCTCGGGACGCTGGCCCATGTGCTCGTAGACGAGGCGGCCGATGGTCTGGCCGTGATCGAGGATGAAGGGCACTTCGTGGCTGCGGACCTCGAGCACCGCCCGCGCCCCCGTGCCGCCCGCCTCGGCCGCGCCGAAACCGGGGTCGAAGAAGCCGGCGTAGTGGACGCGGAACTCGCCGACCAGTGGGTCGAACGGCACCATCTCGGCCGCATAGTCGGCCGGCACGTGCACCGCCTCGCGGCTGACCAGGATGTAGAACTCGTCCGGATCGAGGATCAGCGAGCGCTGAGTACCGCGCCGCACGATCGGCTCCCAGAAGTCGAGCACATCGAGCCCGGCCTTCTTGTCGACGTCGATCACTCCGGTGTGGCGCTTCGCCCGCCAGCCGACGAGACGACCGCCTTCGCCGTGGTAGGGCAGGGCGGTCGAGGCCCAGGCGCCGCCGTCGAGATCGATCGACAGCGTCAGACCACCCTGGAACACCTGATCGCCACCGGTGACGACGGTGTGGCGGGCATGGACCTGGGTGAGTTCGGCGTCGCTGAGCCGCGCCTCGCCGACCCGGAAGCGGATCTGCGACAGCCGCGAGCCGGCCCGGACCAGCACGGGGAAGGTGCGCGGGCTGATCTCCAGATAGAGCGGTCCGTGATAGCCGGCGGGGATGGTGTCGAAGGCGCGGGTCTGGTCGACGATCACCCGGGTGAAGACGTCGAGCCGGCCGGTCGACGACTTCGGGTTCGCCCCCGCCGCCACGTCCGCCGGCAGCGCCAGGCTCTCCATCAGCGGCACGATGTAGACGCAGCCGGTCTCGAGCACCGCACCCTCGGTGAGGTCGACGGTGTGCAGCGTCAGTGCCCGGATCTTCGCCTCGACCGAAAGGTCGGGCCCCGGCAGGAACGAGGCGCGCACCCGATGGGCGACGCTGCCGAGCCTGAGATCGAGGCTCGCCGGCTGGATCTGATCGGCGTCGAACGGCCGCGCCGGCAGGATCGCCCCGGCCTCGGCCAGAGCCCGGATGTCCTGCTGCGCCAGAATGCCCGGAGGATACGCCCCGCCCATGATGTTCCGCCCCGAGATCCGAGAATTCGTGTCGCGTTTCCTAGCCGATCGCGCTGCGAATGGCCACTGGTCCGCGACGGGCCACTCTGAGGCATGCGGCTGGTCGTGGTCTCGGGCTCGACCCGGCCAACCCTCGGGATCCCCCGTGAGAAGAAACAGAACATCTTCATGTCCTGATCTGACTTTCCGTCGGTTGACGCCGGTCTCGCTCGGGTCTAGTGAACGTTCATTCCGTGGTCATTTGAGCCGGCCGGCTTGCCGCCACGTTAAACAACGTCGCTAAAGGGCCGGGATCTGGGAGAGATGAACCCGGTCCGGCGCCCGTCGGCCGGGTTTTCGTTTACCCGGAAGGGTAGACCGATCGGAGTCGAGACATGACCGAACGCCGTCGCCGCCCCGCCACCGAACTCGTCCACGGCGGCACCGCCCGCTCCCAGTGGGCCGAGACCTCGGAGGCGTTGTTCCTCACCCAGGGCTTCGTCTACGCGAGCGCCGAAGAGGCCGAGGCGCGCTTCCTCGGCACCTCGCCCGGCTACCAGTATTCGCGCTTCGGCAACCCGACCGTCACCATGTTCGAGGACCGCATGCGCCTGCTCGAGGGCGCCGAGGCGGCCCGCGCCACGGCGACCGGCATGGCGGCGGTGACCGCGGCGATCCTCTGCCAGCTCTCCGCCGGCGATCACGTCGTCGCCGCCAAGGCGCTGTTCGGTTCCTGCCGCTACGTCGTCGAGGACCTCTGCCCGCGCTTCGGCATCGCCTGCACCCTCGTCGACGGCGTCGATCTCGACCAGTGGAAGGCCGCCGTCCGCCCGAACACCAGGGTCTTCTTCCTGGAGAGCCCGACCAACCCGACGCTCGAGGTCTACGACATCGCGGCGATCGCCGACATCGCCCATGCCGCCGGCGCCCGCCTCGTCGTCGACAACGTCTTCGCCACGCCGTGCTGGCAGTCACCGCTGGCGCTCGGCGCCGACGTCGTCGTCTATTCGGCGACCAAGCACATCGACGGCCAGGGCCGGTGCCTCGGCGGCGTCGTGCTGTCGTCGCAGAAGTTCGTCGACGACCATCTCCAGGTCTTCATCCGCCAGACCGGCCCGTCGCTGTCGCCCTTCAATGCCTGGGTGCTCCTGAAGGGCCTCGAGACGCTGCATCTGCGCGTCGAGAAGCAGACCGCGAACGCCGCTCGCCTCGCCGACGCGCTGGCCGAGATCCCCGGCATCGACCGGGTGATCTACCCCGGCCGCGCCGACCATCCGCAGGCGGATCTGGTGAAGCGGCAGATGAAGGCCGGCTCGAACCTCGTCGCCTTCGAGGTCGCGGGCGGCAAGAAGGCGGCCTTCGCCTTCTCCAATGCGCTCGAGGTCGTCAAGATCTCCAACAACCTCGGCGACGCCAAGAGCCTGATCACCCATCCGGCGACGACGACGCACCAGCGCCTCAAGCCCGAGGTCCGCGCCGAACTCGGCATCGGCGACGGCCTCTTGCGCCTCTCCGTCGGCCTCGAGGACATCGAGGACCTGATCGACGACGTGACCGCGGCCGCCGCGGCGGCTCGCAGGGCCTGACCGGCGCGGGCCGGCGACTTCCGAGACCTTCCTCGGGCGGCCGGTGGCCGCCCGATTCGTTTCCACCTCGCCGAGCGACTCGACCTCGCGCCGATTTCCGGGCATCCAGACCGGGACGAAACCGACCCGGATCGCCGCCATGACGCCGCTCTCCTCTCGCCGCCTCTCCTCCGGTGACCTCGTCGCCGACCGCCGCCTCGAACTGGCGCGGGAATACGACGCGGCCGGCGAACCGGCGGCGGCGGCGGAACTGGTCGAGCAGGCGCTGGAACTGGTTCCGGAATGGGCGGCCGGTTGGTTCAGCCTCGGCGAGTTCCGCGAGAAGGCCGCCGAATCCGCTGCCGAGGAGACGGTCGAGGCCGAAGCCCGGCGCGCGAGCGCCGTCGCCGCCTATCGCGAGGCGCTGCGTCTCGATCCCGACGATCGCTGCGGCGCGACGCTGCGGCTCGCCCGCCTCGGCGCCATCGCCGCTCCCGCGGCGCCGCCGACGGCGCATGTCCGCGACCTCTTCGACGGCTATGCCGATCGCTACGAGGCGAGCCTCGTCACCGCCCTCGGCTATCGCGGACCGCAACTGATCGGCGAGGCCCTCGACCGGCACGCCGCGGGCCGACGCTTCGCCGCGGCGCTCGATCTCGGCTGCGGCACGGGCCTGCTCGCCCCGGTGATCCGCCCGCGCGTCGAACGGCTCGACGGCGTCGATCTGGCGCCGGCGATGATCGCCCGGGCGCGCGCCGGCGGCCTCTACGACGCGCTCGAGGTCGGCGACGTGGTCGCGGCGATGGCGGCTCGCCCGCCGGCGAGCGTCGACCTGATCACCGCCGGCGACGTCTTCTGCTACCTCGGCGATCTCGCCCCGGTCTTCGCCGCGGCGGCCCGGGTGGCGGCGCCCGGCGCCGTCTTCGTCTTCACCACGGAGACCGTCGGAGAGGACGAGACCGGCGGCGAGGTCGTGCTGCGCGACAGTCTGCGTTGGGCGCATCGCCCCGGCCATCTCGAACGCTTCGCGGTCGAGGCCGGCTTCCGCGTCGAGGCGATCGAGCCGGCAGTGCTCCGGCGCGATCGCGGGCGCGACATCGCCGGGCGGGTCACTCTGATCACGCGGATGTGATCGCGGCACGCCGAGGCTGAACGCAGGCTGAACGGGTTGCTCAGGCACCATGCATCGTCGGGGCCGTAATGTCCCCATTGTCGATGCCTCGAGCGCCCATCGGGCACTTCGCTGCCGCTCGACCCGAGGAGTTCGCCATGTTCGCCGTCAAATCCGTTCTCGCCGCCTCCGTGATCCTCGGCACACTGGGCCTCGCCGGCTGCCAGACCACCGAAGAGAGCACCTACTACTCGTCCGGCGTGTCGTATCGTCCCAGGACGGTCTACTACGACGAGACGCCGCGCTGGCGGCCCGCTCCGCCGCCGAGGGTCATCGTGGCGCCGCCGCCGCCGGTCTACTACGGCGATTACCGTCCGCGTCCGCCGCGCGTCTACGACGGCTGGAACCGCGGTGTGAATCCGCCGCCGCGCTACGAGCGTGGCTACCGCTACCACAGCCCGGCCGCGTCCAACCCGATGCGCCCGACTTCGGGCAACGAGCCGGGCTACGACACGCATTGAAGTGACGTCCCGTTCCGTCGCCCGAAAGGCGATTGAACCGAACGCGTCGCCGGAACGACAGATGGACGCGTTCGTCTGCCCCTGGGTGCGGGACGCGCCCGAATGATGCTCGAATTCGACGATGCGCAGGTTCGCCGTCGGAGATCGGAGAATGACCATGAAGAAGCTCGTCACGTCCCTTCTCGCGGCGGTCACGCTCGGCACGGCCGTCTTCGCCGGCGTCGGCACCGCCGAGGCCCAGCCCCGCTGGCGTCATCATCACGGCGGCGGCATCGATCCGGCAGGCGCGGCGGCGCTCGGCATCATCGGCGGGCTCGCCGTCGGTTCGATGATCGCGTCGCAGAACTCCGGGTCCTACTACTACGAGGACGAGCCGGTGGTCGTCCGTCGTCGCCCGGTTCGGGTCTATGACGACGAATACGTCGTGATGAAGCGCCGGCCCGGCCCGCGCTGCCAGACCATCATCAAGTACGACATGTACGGCCGTCCCTACGAATGGAAGGACTGTAACTGACGCCATCCACCGGCCGCGGGCTCCCCCCCCCGTTCGCTCGCGGCCGTGTCCCCTGTGATACCCCCTGTTCTTCGCCTTCGGGCCGAACCCTCCCCCCGGGTTCGGCCCTTTCTTCGTCGTGATCCGCCTCGACGAAGGGCGTCGAGCGGGCTACCTCTTCGAGCGTGACGAAGCCGCCACTCGACCCGACGCCTCCACCACTGCCCGAACGCTTCGCCGCGTGGTTCGCGGCGCGCGGCTGGTCGCTCAGAGCGCATCAGGCGGCGATGCTGGCGAAGGCGCGTGACGGCCGGCCGGCGCTGCTCATCGCCCCGACCGGCGCCGGCAAGACGCTCGCCGGTTTCCTGCCGAGCCTCGTCGATCTCGCCGATCCGGCGAAGCGGCCCAAGATGGCGGTGACCGCCCGCGGGGTGCGGAGGAAAGGCATCCACACCCTCTACGTCTCGCCCCTGAAGGCGCTCGCCGTCGACGTCGCCCGAAACCTGGAGCAGCCGATCGTCGAGATGGGCCTCGCGATCACGGTGGAGACCCGCACCGGCGACACCCCCGCCCACAAGCGCCAGCGGCAGAAGTACGATCCGCCCGACATCCTGATGACCACGCCCGAGCAGGTGGCGCTGCTCCTCGCCTCGGCCGAGGCGCCGGATCTCTTCGGCTCGCTGAGGCGGGTGGTCTTCGACGAACTCCATTCGCTGGTCACCTCCAAGCGCGGCGATCTACTCGCCCTCGGCCTCGCCCGACTGCGCCGGCTCGCCCCGGATCTCGTCGCCGTCGGCCTGTCGGCGACGGTCAAGGACCCGGACGAGCTCGCCGCCTGGCTGGTGGCGCAGGACCCGAGCTGCCCGCGCGTCCAGGCCGACATCGTCACCGCCCCGCCCGGCGCGCCGCCCGAGATCCGCATCCTGGAACCGGCCGATCCCGACGGTTGGCGCATCCCCTGGGCCGGTCATCTCGCCGTTCACGCCATGCCGGCGGTGCTGGCGGCGATCGAGACGGCGAAGACGGCGATCGTCTTCGTCAACACCCGCGCCCAGGCCGAACTGGTGTTCCAGGAGCTGTGGCGGATCAACGACCGCAATCTCCGCATCGCCCTCCATCACGGCTCGCTCGACGTCGCCCAGCGGCGAAGGGTGGAGGCGGCGATGGCGGCGGGCGGTGGTCCCGGCGGGCTCGACGCGGTGGTCGCCACCTCGACGCTCGATCTCGGCATCGACTGGGGCGACGTCGATCTGGTCGTCCATGTCGGCGCGCCGAAGGGGGCGAGCCGGCTCGCCCAGCGCATCGGTCGCGCCAACCACCGCCTCGACGAGCCGAGCCGGGCGTTTCTGGTGCCGGCCAACCGCTTCGAGGTGCTGGAGTGCGAGGCGGCGATCGAGGCCAACGCGGCCGGCGCCCAGGACACCCCGCCGATCCGCGCCGGCGCCCTGGACGTCCTCGCCCAACACGTCCTCGGCTGCGCCGTGGCGGTGCCGTTCCGCGACGACGACCTGTATGCGGAAGTCATTTCGGCGTTGCCCTATCGCGCCCTGACGCGGGCGAGCTTCGACCGGGTGGTCGATTTCGTCGCCACCGGAGGCTACGCGCTGAAGGCCTACGAGCGCTTCGCCAAGATCCGCCGGACCAGGGACGGGACGTGGCGGGTGGCCAATCCGCAGGTCGCCCAGACATGGCGGCTCAATGTCGGCACCATCGTCGAGATGCCGATGCTGAAGGTGCGGCTCGTCGCCAGGATGACCGGCGCCAATCGCTTCGGCGGCCGCGTCCTCGGCGAGATGGAGGAGTATTTCTTCGAGACGCTCTCCCCCGGCGATACCTTCCTCTTCGGCGGTGAGGTGCTGCGTTTCGTGGGGCTCCGCGAGACCGAGGCGCTGGTGATGCGGGCGGTCGGCAAGGAGCCGCGCATCCCCTCCTACTGGGGTGGCAAGTTCCCGCTCTCCACCCACCTCGCCGAACGGGTTCGCGGCCTCCTGGCCGATCCGGCATCCTGGCGGGCGCTTCCCGATCAGGTGCGCGAGTGGCTCGATCTGCAGCGCCTGCACTCGCGCCTGCCGCGCCCGGGCGAGTTGATGGTCGAGACCTTCCCGCGGGGATCTCGCTGGCACATGATCGCCTACGCCTTCGAGGGCCGGCTGGCGCACCAGACCCTCGGCATGCTCCTCACCCGCCGCATGGAACGCCTCGGCCTGCGGCCGCTCGGCTTCGTCTGCAACGATTATGCGCTCGGCGTCTGGGCCGCGTCCGACCTCGGTGCCGCCTTCGCGCGTCGGGCGCCGTCGCTCGACGAACTCTTCGACGAGGACATGCTCGGCGACGACCTCGAGGCCTGGCTCGACGACAGCGCCCTGCTCAAGCGGACGTTCCGCAACTGTGCCATCATCGCCGGGTTGATCGAACGGCGGCATCCCGGCAAGGAGAAGTCGGGCCGGCAGATGACGGTCGCCACCGACCTCGTCTGGGACGTGCTCCGCACCCACCAGCCGGACCACGTGCTGATCGAGGCGACCCGGGCCGACGCGGCGGCGGGGCTCCTCGACATCCGCCGCCTCGCCGACATGCTGGCGCGAGTGAAGCGCCACATCACCCACGAGAGGCTTTCCCGCATCTCACCGCTCGCGGTACCCATCATGCTGGAGATCGGGCGCGAGTCGGTGCCCGGTTCGGCGGAGGAGGCGATGCTGCGCGAGGCGGCCGACGATCTGATCGCGGAGGCGACCGGGCGATGACCATGGCGACGCTCCTGCGCACCCCCGGCGACGCGATCCGGCTCCTCGGCGAGGAACTGGTGGCGCTTCCCTGCGGCGCCGCCTTCTGGCCGGCGGAGCGCACGTTGATCGTCGCCGACCTGCATTTCGAGAAGGGCTCGTCCTTCGCCCGGCGCGGCGCTCTTGTGCCGCCCTACGACACGGCGGCGACGCTGCGCCGTCTCGCCGCCACCATCGCCGCGACCCATCCCAACCGGGTGATCTCGCTCGGCGACGCCTTCCACGACGGCTTCGGCCCGGAGCGGATGAGCGACGACGACCGTGCGGCACTCGGCGCGCTCCAGGCCGGGCGCGAATGGATCTGGATCGCCGGCAACCACGACGCCGAGGCGGTCGGCGACGTCGGCGGGGTGCGCGTCGAGGAGGTCGCCATCGGCGCGCTCACCTTCCGCCACGAGCCGCGCCGGGGGGCGAAGGGCGAGATCGCCGGTCATCTCCACCCGGCGGCCCGCGTCCGGGTGGCGGCGGGCAGTGTCCGCCGTCATTGCTTCGTCGGCGACGGCTCGCGGTTGATCCTGCCGGCCTACGGCGCCTATGCCGGCGGCCTCGACATCGCCTCGCGCGCCTTCGCCGGGCTGTTCGAGACGCCTACGCTCACCGTCCATCTGATCGGCGAGGGGAGGGTGCATCGCTTCCCCGTCGGCTCGATCGTCGGCATCGGCCTCAGTCGCGACGGAACAGGACCCCGCCGAGCCACCCGGTCGTGAGGGCGATCAGCACCGCGACGAGGCCGTAGATCGCGCCGCGGTGGGCGGCGAGATCGGCGACCTGCTGTTCGAAGCCGGACTTGGCGACTTCGATCATCGAGACGTGTTCGGCGAGCGGGCTGCCGTCGGAGAGCAGCACGACGCGGGCCGTATAGCGACCGACCGGGACCTCCGCCGGGATCGGCAGCGTGACCGAGAACAGGCTCGTCCCGAGGAAGCGCACCGCCGAAGGGTATTCGGCGTAGAGGCCGTTCTTCTGCTGGAGGGCGAGGAAGGCGTCGCGGAACTCCGCCGCGCCCGCCTGCACCTCGACCCCACCGGGAATACCCTCCGGTAGGATCAGGTTCGCCACGCCGATCTGCTGGGCATCCAGCACCTGCGGCGGCGCGATCTCGGCGAAGGGCCGGGTGGTGGCGACCGCGTAGAAACTCGGGGCGTCGTAGGTCCGCCAGTCACGGTTCACCCAGAGGCCGACGACCCGGTCCTTGCGGCGAGTGACGACGGTGCGGCGCGGGCCGATCAGCATCACCGCGATGTCGTAACCGCTGGCCCGCGACACCGTGGTGCCGTCGCGCTCGACCGAGCCGTAGACGGTGAGATCGGTGCCGGCGAAGGTGGAGGAGATGGCGACCGAGTGCGCCGAGACGGCGGCGATCAGCGTCTCCGCCGCCGCCGGCAGGGCCGTGGCGACGGCGAGAGCGAGCGCGGCGAGGACGCGGCGGATCACGGCGTGCCCCCCACCTGGACCGAAACGGTGTAGCGTTCGGCCGGTGTCACCACCAGGTCGACGGCGAAGCGCAGCCCGACCGAAAGGATGAGGAGGCCGAGAAGAGCCCTGAGCTGTTCGCCGCGCAGCCGTTGGCCGATCTGCGCCCCGAACTGGGCGCCGATGACGCCGCCGACCATCAGGAGGAGGCCGAGGACGATGTCGACGGTGTGGTTCTGGACCGCCTGGAGGAAAGTGGCGAACGACATGGTCGCCACCATCTGCACCAGTGAGGTGCCGACGACGATGTTGGCCGGCACCTTGAGCAGGTAGATCATCGCCGGGACGATGAGGAAGCCACCGCCGATGCCGAGCAGCGTGCCGAGAAAGCCGATACCGGCGCCGAGCACCAGCACGGGAAGCGCCGAGATCACCAGCCGCGAGCGCGGAAAGCGCACCGGGAACGGCAGGCGGTGGATCCAGCCGTGTTCACGCAGCTTCTTCGGTGCCGGCGTCGTTTCCCGCCGTGCGGCGAAGATGGCGCCGACCGACTCGATCACCATGAAGCCACCGATGAATCCGAGGAAGACGACGTAGCAGAGGCCGATGACCAGATCGAGCTGGCCGAGGGTGCGCAGGAAGGCGAACACCTGGACGCCGATCCACGAACCGATCATGCCGCCCGACAGGAGCCACAACGCCAGCTTCCAGTCGATCGCCTTGCGCCGCCGATAGGCGAGCATCCCCGAGGTCGAGGAGGCGACCACCTGAGCCGAGACGGTGGCGACCGCCACCGCCGGCGATATGCCGGAGAACACCAGGAGCGGCGTCAACAGAAACCCGCCGCCGACCCCGAACATGCCCGAGATGAACCCGACGGCGCCGCCGAGCCCGAAGATCACGAACATGTTCACCGGCCATTCGGCCACGGGCAGGTAGAGCAGCATCGGCTCACACTTCGGTTGGCGGATCTCGTGTGGCGGGGATCAACATGAGAAACATCTAATGCATCGAGCGTGATGAAGCGAGGCCTACGCGATCGGTTCGAGCGATCGCGTCAGACTTCCGGGTCGGACGCGGCCCAGCGTTCGGCATGGCGGCCGACGAGATCGGCGAGCGAGGCGACGCCCTCGCGGGAGACGCGGGCAGCGAGGTGATCGAGGATGCGACCGACCAGGCTCGGGCCCTCGTAGACGAGGCTCGAATAGACCTGCAGCAGGTTCGCCCCGGCGACGATCTTCTCATAGGCCGCCTCGCCGCCGTCGATGCCGCCGACGCCGATGATCGGAAGCCGCGGACCGACGCGCAGCCGCATCTTGGCGAGCACGACGGTGGAGCGGCGGAACAACGGTCGGCCGGAGAGGCCACCGGCCTCCTGTCCCAGGGTCCGCTCGCGCAATCCGTGGCGCGACAGGGTCGTGTTGGAGACGACGAGGCCGTCGAGCTTCTTATCCAGGACCTCGCCGGCGATGTCGTCGAGGCCGGCGTCGTCGACGTCGGGGGCGATCTTCAGCAGCACCGGCACCCGCCGCGCCCCCGCCGCCGCGACCTCGTCGCGGGCGCCGACGACCCGCTCGAGCAGCTCGGCGAGCTGGGCCCGCGCCTGCAGGTCGCGCAGACCGGGAGTGTTGGGCGAGGAGATGTTGACGGTGAAGTACGACGCGAGGTCGGCGAAGGCACGGATGCCGGCGACATAGTCGGCGACGCGATCCTCGCTGTCCTTGTTGGCGCCGATGTTGACCCCGACCAGACCGCCGCGGTGGCGTCGGGCCTCGAGCCGCGCCCGCATCGCCGCATGACCCTGGTTGTTGAAGCCGAGGCGGTTGATGACGCCCTTGTCCTCGACCAGTCGGAACATCCGCGGCTTCGGATTGCCCGGTTGCGGACGCGGCGTCACCGTGCCGACCTCGACATGGCCGAAACCGAGGCCGAGCAGCGCGTCGGGCACCTCCGCGTTCTTGTCGTAGCCCGCCGCCATGCCGACCGGATTGGGGAAATCGAGCCCGAAGGCAGAGACGGCGAGGCGTGGATCGGACTTGCGGCAGACCTTCGGCGAGAGCCCGGTCGCCAGTGCCTTGATGGTGAGCCCGTGGGCGGTCTCGGGATCGACGCGGAAGACGGCCGGCTGGACGAGGCGATAGAGGTCGATCACGGGATGGTCTCCGGGAAGCGGTGGCGCCCGTCGGGGCCGAGCGGCAGATCGGCGGTCTCGATCGCCAGCGCCGGATCGAGCGTCGCATAGAGATGGGGAAAGAGCGCGCCGCCGCGCGACGGCTCCCATTTCAACGCCGGCCCCAGCGCCTCGGCGGAAAAGCCGATCAGAACGAGGTCGGCGAGCCCGGTGAAGTGCTTCGCCGCCGTCTCGCGCACCTGGCTGGTGGTGGAGAAGTGGATGAAGCCGTCGGCGAGGTCGACAGGGGCACCGCGATAGACGCCGGCCGCTTCGGCCGCCCGCCAATCGGACTTCGGCAGGATCTTGTAGACGGTCTCGCCCATCGTCGCCTCGCACACGAGGGAGCCGCTGCTGCGGCCTCTGGTTCGCGCCGGACCCTAGTCGCGGGAGCCGACGGTTACAAGCCGTCACGGTTCGGGGTCGTGGCACGGTTTCAACTCGAGATTGATGTAATTCATAATTTCGACCGCCCGATTCGGTCCGTGGCGAAACGCGGTGGAAGCACGGGCGAGCGGCACCGGCGTGCCGCAGAGCTCGGGGGAGGCGATCCATGGGCGCGCGAACGACCGGCCTGACGCACCGACGCCTGTGGGACGCGATCGACGGCATCGCCGAGAGGAACGGTCTCAGTGCCTCGGCGCTGGCGCAGCGGGCGGGATTGTCGTCCACCGCCTTCAACAAGTCGAAGCGGGTGACGAGCGACGGCCGACCACGCTGGCCCTCCACCGAGTCGATCGCCAAGATCCTCGAAGCGACCGGCACCGAACTCGCCGACCTGCTGCGGTTGGTCGCCGAGGGAGGGCCCGATGCCGGTGCGGCGGTCGACGGCCTGCCGGTCGTGATGCCGCCGCCGACGGGCGGTTTCGCCGAGGAACCGGCCACGGCGACGGACGATCTCGTGCCATCTTTCGGCATGAACCGCACCGGACTCTTCGCCTTCCGTATTGCCGACGCGGCCGTCGCGCCGCTCTATCGCGCCGGCGATGTTCTCGTCGCCTCGCGCGGTGTCCCGCTCCGTCGCGGCGATCGGGTGTTGGTCCACACTCTCGACGGGGCGATCACGGTGCGCCTCTTCCTCTCGCGCAATGGGCGCTCGAGTGAATTCGCGGTGCCGACCGGTCGGCGGCGGAAGCTACGCCTGCCTACCGCCGACGTGGTATGGATCGCTCGAATCCTCTGGGCGAGCCAATGACGTCGAGACGCCGTCGCCTTCCCCTGCGCCATGCCGTCGCCGCCCTCGGAGTGGCGGCCATCGGTTGGGTGATGGTGTCGGTGTCACGGGAGGTCGAACCGGACGACGCGGCCCGGGCCGAGGGAACGCGCCCGCCGGCGCCGACCGTCGTGCCGACCCCGGCTACTGCGGTGTCCGACGGCGCCGCGGCCGGTGCGCCGGCGCCACCGCCAGCGCCGCCGATCCGCGCCGTGAGCGGCCCCGGCATCGCCCCCCTTCCGATCCACGCCGACCCGCCGACCCGCATCCAGCCGCCGCCGAAACCCGTCCCGCCGCCGGTGCCGGTGGCGCCGCGCCGTCTGATGCCGATCCTGATGGAGAGCACCGCCGAGTTCAGCGTCGGCGCGATCCGGGTGCGGCTCCCCGGCGTCGCGGTGATCGCCGCCGACGAGATCTGCCGAGATCGCGAGGGAACCGAATGGCCCTGCGGTCGCCGGGCGTTGGCCGGCGTCCGAGCGCTGGTGCGCGGTCGCGTCGTCGACTGCCCGCTGCCGGAGAAGGTGAAGCGCGGCAGCTTCGTCGTCGACTGCACCATCGCCGGCACCGATCTCGCCGAACGCATCGTCGCCTCCGGCTGGGCCCGGGCGCTCGACCGCGAGGGGCGGCTCGCCGAGGCGGAGCGTCAGGCGGAAGCCCAGGGCCTCGGCCTCGCCGGCCCGGCGATCCAGCCACCGGTCGATCTCCTGCCGGCGCCGGCCGTCGATCTGCCGCCGGATACGACGACGGCGCCCATCGGCGCCGTCGGAGGCGTGGTGGCGCGGCCCGCCGGTCCGGAGACCCGCGGGGCCGCGATCCGCTGAGCCCGCCGGATCAGCCGGCGGCGAGGCTGCCGTCGAGCGCCGAGGCGATCAGTGCCCGGGTCTCGGCGACGCCGTAGAGCGCCACGAACGAGCCGAAGCGCGGCCCCTTCTCCTGGCCGAGCAGCATCTGATAGAGGCCGGCGAAGAAGCCGAGCGACACGCCGGGCCCGCCGTCCGGGCCCTTCTTGGCCGGGTCGGGGAAGTGGGCGCGACCGACGTCGAACACCACCGACTGGATGTCGTCGGCATCCGCCCCGGCGGGCAGCTTCGCCAGAGCGAGATCGAGGGCGGCGAGCGCCCCGCGCTCGGCCTCGTCGGGCGCCCGGAACACCTTGGTCGGCTTCACGAAGTCGTGGAAGTAGCGGATCGCGTAGCCGACCAGCCGGTCGAGCTCCGGCGCGTTTTCCGGCGTCACGTCCGGCGCGGTGCGCTTGATGAAGCCCCACAGCACGTCGCGGTCCTCGGCGTTGGAGGCCGAGACGAGGTTCATCAGCATCGAGAACGACGCCGGCATGTGCTTCTTCGGCGGCTCGCCGCCGTGGATGTGCCACACCGGATTGCCGAGCTTCTGCTCGACCGTCTGGCGCTCGTAGGCGTCGAGGAACTGGTAGTACTCGTCGACGTTGCGCGGGATCACGTCGAAATAGAGCTTCTTCGCCGCCTTCGGCTCGCGGAACATGAACAGCGACAGGCTCTCCGGCGAGGCGTAGGTCAGCCACTCGTCGATGGTCAGGCCGTTGCCCTTGGACTTCGAGATCTTCTGCCCCTTGTCGTCGAGGAAGAGCTCGTAGTTGAAGCCCTCGGGCGGCAGGCCGCCGATGGTGGCGCAGATCTTCGTCGACAGCTTGACCGAGTCGATCAGGTCCTTGCCCGACATCTCGTAATCGACGCCGAGCGCCGCCCAACGCATGCCCCAGTCGGGCTTCCACTGCAGCTTCACCTGCCCGCCGGTGACGCCGGTGGTCACGAGCTCGCCGGTCTCCGGGTCGCGGTAGGTGATGGTGCCGGCCTCCGGGTCGATGCTCTCCATCGCCACCTGCAGCACCGAGCGGGTACGCGGGCAGATCGGCAGGAAGGGCGAATAGGTTGCCCGCCGCTCTTCGCCCAGCGTCGGCAGCATGATCTTCATCACCGCATCGTAGTGGCGCAGCACCGCGAGCAGCGCCTCGTCGAAGCGGCCGGACTTGTAGTAGGCGGTCGACGAGGCGAACTCGTACTCGAAGCCGAAGGCGTCGAGGAAGCGGCGGAGCATGGCGTTGTTGTGATGGCCGAAGCTCTCGTATTTCTCGAACGGATCCGGCACCTCGGTCAGCGGCTTGCCGAGATGCGGTCGGATCATCTCCTTGTTGGGGATGTTGTCCGGCACCTTCCTGAGGCCGTCCATGTCGTCGGAGAAGCACAGGAGCCGCGTCGGGATCTCGTCGCGGGTCAGCACGCGGAAGGCATGGCGCACCATGGTGGTGCGCGCCACTTCGCCGAAGGTGCCGATGTGGGGCAGGCCCGAGGGGCCGTAGCCGGTCTCGAACAGGACCACGTCCTTGGGTTTCTTCGCCAGCCGCGCGACGATCTTCCGCGCCTCTTCGAAGGGCCAGGCCTTGGAGCGGCCGGCCGCCTCGACGATGGCGGGAGACAGATCGAGGGCACGCGAGCCGGGCGCGGTCATGGCGTATGGGTCCTTGATGGGATGAAAAGGCGCGGAAATGCTCCGCGAACGAGCCGGCGGACACTAGTCTCGCAGTGCGGGAGCGTCAACACGCGGTGCGCGCCGCTTGCCAGCGCCGCGACGGCGACCTAGCGTGCGCCCGTCGATACCCCACGGAGCCGACATGCCGAAGACCTTCTCCGCCCACGAAGCCCTCCTCCACCTGATGATCACCGTGTCGATGGCCGATCGCACCGTCACCGAGAAGGAGATCGGCGAGATCGGGCTCCTAGTCGACACACTGCCCGTCTTCGGCGGCTTCGATCGGGCCAGCGTTCCGGCGCTCGCCGACGAGACGGCCAAGATCCTCGACACCCACGACGGCATCGACACGATCCTGCAGAAGGCCAGGGAGGCGCTGCCGGAGAAGCTCTACGAGACCGCCTACGCCCTGGCGATCGAGGTCTCGGCGGTCGACCTCGCCGCCGGCCAGGAGGAGCTCCGCTTCCTCGAGATGATGCGCGACACCTTCGATCTCGACCCGCTGGTGAGTGCCGCCATCGAGCGCTCGGCGCGGGTGAGATACCGGAAGATGTGAGGGAGATCCCTCGGGCCGGCAAGCCGGTCCGCAAGGCGCTGCTCGACGACAAGATCGGGTGATATCGGATTTCGAAGAGCACTCCGGGGTCACCGACATCGGTCTCGTGGCGCACCCGCATCTGGTCGCCTTCCGCAACCATCTCGCCGACGATCGCGGCCATGCGCTCGCCACCGTCAACAAGACGGTGGGTCACCTCACGACGATGTCGGAGACGGCGCTGAAACAGGGTGGATCGATTCGACCATCCGCGGGGGCATCCGGCTGAAGGTGCCAGAGGGCTCCGACGACCGGGAGCCCTACTCGGCGGCGGATCTCGAGCGAGATCATCCAGCTCGGTCCGGACACGGTGACCCGTCACTCCGAGCACGACATCCTGTGCGTCGTGGTGACCAATGCCGGCGGACGGCGGGTAAAGGCGGAGGTGCGCAAACACTCGGTCCCGATCCGTCGCGAGATCCTCGATCTCGATCTCATGGATCTCGTCGAGGCGGCGCGGACGAAGGGCTGGAAGACACTGTGGTCGGTGCGTCCGACATTCGATGGAGCTGCCCCGGACCGCTCGGGGGCCCGACCGTCCGGACAAGGCTGTGAGATCTGTCGGGCGCCCACACCTCGGGCGCAGATCGAGGGCGAACTCCGATGCCGGCCCGCGCCGCCCGCCCTCGCCCGCCGGCAGTCCAGATCCATTGCTCGTTGCATTTTCCCAAGAAGCATCATCAGATTGATGAACGCTGCGAGTCGGGGGCTCGTCATGTTTCATGCCCATTCCCTTCCCGATCGCCCCGACGGCGATTGGCAGCCGCTCGCCGAACACCTCGCCGCGGTCGGTGCGCTTGCCGGCGAACGTGCCGGCAAGTTCGGCGCGGCGGGAGCCGGTCGCTATGCCGGGCTGCTGCACGACCTCGGCAAGTACACGCTCGCCTTCCAGCGCCGCATCCGCGACGACTACGGCAAGGTCGATCACGCCACCGCCGGCGCCAAGGTGGCGGTGACGCTGGCGACGCCGCCGGACCCGAAGCGCCCGACTTCGGATCTCCTGGCGGCCCGTATTCTCGCTCATGCCATCGCCGGACACCACGCCGGCCTGCCCGACAGCGTCGGCCCCTCCGGCACCCTCGCCGATCGCTTCTCGCGCGACCTGCCACCCCTCGTCGACCAATGGCGCGACGAGATCGCGCCGCAACCGACGGGCCTGATGCCGCAACTCGATTTCTCCGACGTGAAGGGTGGCGGTGTGCCGCTGGCCCGCGCGCTGGCGTTCTTCGGCCGAATGGTGTTCTCGGCGCTCGTCGACGCCGACTATCGCGACACCGAGGCCTTCTATGCCGCGGCGGAGAACAGGCCCGTCGATCGCGACTGGGCGAAGCTGCCCGACGTCGTCGACGGTCTGATCGCCCGGCTCGACGCCCACATGGCCGGTCTCGCGGCGCGGGCGCCGGATACCCCGGTCAACCGGTTGCGTGGCGAGATCCTGACCCATGTGCGCGCCGGGGCGGAGAAATCCACCGGCCTCTTCACGCTGACGGTGCCGACCGGCGGTGGCAAGACACTGGCGTCCCTCGCCTTCGCTCTCGACCATGCGAAGCGCCACGGCCTCGACCGTATCGTCTACGCCATCCCCTTCACTTCGGTGATCGATCAGACGGCGGCGATCTTCCGCGACGTGCTCGGCAAGAACGTCGTTCTGGAGCACCATTCGTCGATCGACGAGGAGAAGCTCGGCGACCGCTCGTCCCGCGACAAGCTGCGCCTCGCCATGGAGGACTGGGCGGCGCCGATCGTCGTGACGACCAATGTCCAACTGTTCGAGAGCCTCTATTCGCATCGTCCCTCGCGGACGCGGCGACTGCACAATCTGGCGCGTGCCGTGATCGTCCTCGACGAGGCCCAGACCATCCCCCGTCCGGTGCTGCGTCCCTGCGTCGCGGCGATCGGCGAATTGGCGAAGCGTTACGGCACGTCGGCGGTGCTGTGCACCGCCACGCAGCCGGCGCTGGGCAAGGACGACGGCTTCCCCGACGGCTTGGCGCTCGATCCCTCGCGCGAGTTGGCGCCCGAGCCGGACCGGCTGACCGCGGCGTTGGCGCGGGTGCGGCTCGCCCGTGTCGGCGAACTCGACGACGAGGCGCTGGTGAACGCGCTGGAGACGAGCCCTCAGGGCCTCGTCATCGTCAACAGCCGCCGTCATGCCCTGGCGCTCTTTGAGACCGCCCACGCCGCCGGCCTCGATGGAGTGATCCACCTCTCCACCCGGCAATATGCCGCCGATCGCGTCCGCGTCCTCGAAGGCGTGCGCCGGTGGCTGAAGGACGGCCGCCCCTGCCGGGTGATCGCCACCAGCCTCGTCGAAGCCGGGGTCGACCTCGACTTCCCCCGCGTTTGGCGGGCCGAAGCCGGCCTCGACCAGATCGCCCAAGCCGCAGGCCGCTGCAATCGCGAGGGCAAACGGCCGCTCGACGAGAGCATCGTCACGGTGTTCCGCGCGCCGGATCATGCCCCGCCACGTGAGATCGCCGGCCTCGTCGCCGACATGGAACGGGTGAGCGCCCGCCACCACGACCTCCTCACCAATGCGGCGATCCGCGACTATTTCGGCGAAGTGTTCTGGCGCGTCGGGCCGGAGCGGTTGGACAAGCACGACGTGATGAAGGCTTTCCGCCTCTCGGCCGGCGTGCCGTCCTTCGACTATCGCCGGGTCGGCGAGGCCTTCCGGCTGATCGAAAGCGACATGGCGCCGGTGATCGTGGCGATCGAGGACGAGGCGAGGGCGGTGATCGAGAAACTCGAAGCCGGCTTCCTGCCGCCGGGAGCTGCGGCGCGCAGGCTGCAACGATTCCTCGTCCAGATCCCGCCGAAGGTCCGTCTCGCGCTGATCGCCCGCCGCGATGTCCGGCTGATCCGCGAGAAGGACCTCGGCGACCAGTTCGCCGTGCTCGTGGCCGGAGACCTCTACCGTAAAGACGTCGGCTTCCTATGGGAGGCGGCCGACGCCCACGATCTCGATCCGCTCATCACTTGAGAAGGACCGCCCATGCCCTATGGCATCCGACTGCTGGTATCCGGCGATCACGCCTGCTTCACGCGCCCGGAGATGAAGGTCGAGCGCGTCTCCTACGACGTGATGACGCCGTCGGCGGCACGTGGGATTCTCGAGGCGATCCATTGGAAGCCGGCGATCCGCTGGGTGGTCGATGCCATCCACGTGTTGAGGCCGATCCGCTTCCAGTCGATCCGCCGCAACGAGGTTGCTTACAAGGTCTCGTCCGAAAACGTTCGGGCGGCTATGAAATCTGGAGATATTGAGAAAATACGACTGCGTATCGATGGTGATAACAAGGAGCGCCAGCAACGCGCCGCCACCGTGCTGGTCGGCGTCGCTTATGTCGTCGAGGCGCATTTCGAGATGACGGCGAAGGCCGGTCCAGAGGACAACGAGGGCAAACACCTCGACACCTTCAACCGCCGCGCTGGGCGCGGTCAGTGCTTCCATCAGCCCTACCTGGGGACACGCGAGTTTCCGGCCGCTTTCGAATTGATCGCCCCCGATGCTCCCTTGCCGCCAGCGATCGACGAGAGCCGCGACCTCGGTTTCATGCTGTGGGACATCGACCACGGCGTGTCGGGAGCGCCCTCGGCGTTCTTCCGGGCGGTGATGAACCACGGCGTGATCAAGGTTCCACACCCTTCTTCGGCGGAGGTCCGGCGATGACCATTCTTCCTTCACTGGTGAGGGCTTTCGATCGTCTGCCCGAAATGCCTCCATTTGGGTACGCAACCCAAGGAATTCATTTTTGTATCACATTGGATTCACGTGGAGAAATAGTCGG
>ERZ1645187.1458-NODE-1458-length-21684-cov-19.338804_pt1 | contig 21684 bp, 17 predicted proteins | sample MGYA00575352_ERZ1645187 | MGnify/ENA primary metagenome ERZ1645187 (study PRJEB40837, sample SAMN11349314) | freshwater sediment metagenome | isolation source: river sediment | host: Sediment | place: India: Wazaribad , New Delhi | collected 2017-02-21 ... | reverse complement strand
GCGGAGAGCTCGTGCCCGTGCAGGGCGTAGCCCATTTCGGTGCGCAGGGTATCCCGCGCGCCCAGACCACAGGCCTGGACGCCGAGTTGGCTGCCTGCGTCCAGCAATCGCTGCCACCAGCCGCCAGCTTGGTCGTTGGGCATCACCAATTCGCAGCCAAGTTCCCCGGTGTAGCCGGTGCGGCAGACGGTGGCCTTGTCATCAAGGCGTTCGAAGCCCATGTAGCCCATCTGCGTGGGCACACCGAGCGCATCCAGCAGCTCGTTGGAGCGTGGTCCCTGGACAGCGATGATCGCCAGTTCGTGGTGCAGGTTCGAGACCTGGATGCCCTCGGGCGCAGCGCCCGCAAGCTGTGCCGCGACCGCGGTCGTGTTGGCGGCGTTCGGAATCAGCAGCACTTCGGCGGGGCTGACCAGATAGGCGATCAGGTCGTCCACCACACCGCCTTGCTCGTTGCAGAGCACGTGGTATTGCGCTTTTCCAGGCGCGATCCGTGTCAGATCATTGGAGAGTTGCCGGTTGAGGTAGTCCACCGTCCCGGCCCCAGTGATTAGGAGCTTGCCCAAGTGCGAGACGTCGAAGATGCCGACTCCCCCACGCACGGCGGCGTGTTCGGCGAGCACGCCGGCGCTGACGTACTCGACCGGCATCAGCCAGCCGCCAAATTCGGCCATCTTGGCACCCGCAGCCTCGTGCTCACCATGCAACGGTGATCGGCAAAGGTTCGCAGCATCCATCACGCCACCTCACTGGAAGTCGACCAAGCCAACCTACTGCACGTTGGCAGACGGGCTAGCCTGAAGCAGCAGACTCGAACCGAACCTCTGGAAGGCATCAGATGGCGACTCCGCAGCAGCCCCTCTTCGACTCGACGCAATTCGATCCTGGCCGTACCGAATTGCCGCAGGTGGAACTCGTCAAGTCGATCGGCAAGGCGAGCGACGTCATCGTCGGGTTGGCCACATCCAAGGGCCGCCCCACCCTGATCGGCGCAACCCCGGAGGTCGAGAGGCTGGCGGGTCGAGGTGGACAGTTGCTGGCCGCCTTGGCCGAGCAAGGCGCACAACCGGAGATCGACAAGATCACCTGCCTGAACCTGCCGGGGGTTCGGGTCTTGGCCGTCGGCCTGGGCGACAGTCTCGACCTCAGTCCCGAGGACCTGCGGCGGGCTGCCGGGATCGGGGTCCGCCATGCCACATCCAGCACGTCGCCGTCACCGCGCCGCGTCGTCGTCAGCCTGGAAGCCAGCTCGGACGCCCAGCTGCAAGCTGTTGTCGAGGGCGCCCTACTGGCGTCCCATGGCTTCGTGCCGCTGCGCCGCAACCCACCAGCGCGCGCCATCGAATCAATCGGGGTGATCGGCTCGTCACGCACGTCCCAGCAGGCGCTCGACGCTGGACGCAGCGTCGCCCAAGCGGTCTGTGTGGCGCGTGACTGGACGAATCTGCCGGCCAACCTGCTTGGGCCGTCCGACCTGGTCGAGCAGGCGCGGACCTACTTGAAGGACCAACGGGTCGAGGTCGAAGTTCTGGACGAACGCGCGCTGGCGAAGGCCGGCTTCGGCGGCCTGCTCGCGGTGGGCGGGGGCTCCGCGCGTCCGCCCCGGCTGCTGCGCCTGGATTTCCATCCGCGGGGAGCACGCAAGCACCTGGTACTGGTCGGCAAGGGCATCACCTACGACTCCGGCGGCTACAACCTCAAATCCGCCGAGCACCTGCTCACGATGAAGCACGACATGGCTGGTGCGGCCGCCGTGATCGCGGCCACCCACGCCATCGCCGAGCGTGGGCTGGCAGTGCACGTCACCACGTACGCACCGATTGCCGAGTCGATGATCTCTGGCACGGCCTACCGTCCCGGGGACGTCCTGACGATCTACAACGGCACCACGGTCGAGAACATCGACTCCGACTGCGAGGGACGCATCGTGCTGGCAGACGCGTTGGCTCGCGCCAACGAGGACCGGCCCGACCTCGTGGTCGACGTCGCAACCCTCACCGGTGCCTGCGTGGTCGCGCTCGGCACCAGGGTCGGTGGCCTGATGACCAATGAGGACGCCACCGCCGATCAACTGCTCGATGCCGCCGAGATCGCAGGCGAGGAGTTCTGGCAACTGCCGATCACCGCACAGATCAGGAGCCAACTGGCCTCGGAGGTCGCCGACCTTCGATCCAAAAAGGACAGGTTCGGTGGCGCGCTGTTCGCCGCCGCCTTCCTGCAGCACTTCGTGGCGGACGGCACGAGTTGGGCCCACCTGGACATCGCCGGACCGGCCTGGAACCGGGAGGCCGCCCATGACTACGTGCCGACGCAGGCCACCGGTGCCGGCGTGCGCACGCTGATCGCGCTCGCCCAGTCGATGGCCGGCTGAGCCCCGGCTCAGCGGTGCCGAGCGTCCCAGTCCCGCTTACGCTGTGGATACGGGACGACACCTGCCTGGTAGGCCGGCACCTCGTGCCGGGAGCAGAAGTCGAAGGCCCAAGCCCCCGACGGCACAGTCCGCCGGACCCACTCGCCGTCATGAGCAACCAGCAACAGCGATGGCTTGTTGAATCTGGTCGGAGACTCAACCCAGGCCTCGACACCACGCCTGTCGTGGATGAACGTCAACAGGTACGCCCGCTTGTCATCATCGAGCGCGCGGTCGCCGCGACTGAGGCCTGACTGGCGTGGGGTCCGCGAGAAGAGTCGCCGGATCGATCTCACTGGTCCATTATCCATGCCCGTTCACGGCAAGGACCGCGCGATCCTAACCTCGACCGGCCACACATGCCGGACGCGGGGCGGCCATTCCGGTTAGGCTAACAATGGTATCGATGGCATTTCGAAGGAGAGCCTTACCCATGTCGACTGAAGTCACCCTGCCCGCGCTGGGCGAGAGCGTAACCGAAGGAACCGTCTCCCGTTGGCTCAAGGAAGTCGGCGAGCATGTCGAGATGGATGAGCCCTTGCTGGAGGTGAGTACCGACAAGGTCGACACTGAGGTCCCCTCTCCGGTCTCGGGCACATTGCTTGAGATCAGGGTCAATGAAGACGAGGAGGCGCCGGTCGGCGCGGTGCTCGCCATCATTGGCGACGCCTCCGAGGCCCAACAAGGCGCCCCGACCCCCCAACCTGCCGCCCCGGCACCCCAACCTGCCCCGCAGCCACCGGCGGCCCCGGCTCCGGCTCCGGCAGCATCCGACGCGACCGAGGTTCTGCTGCCCGCGCTGGGCGAATCGGTCACCGAAGGCACCGTCTCGCGCTGGCTGAAAGCGGTCGGCGAGCAAGTGGCGGCCGACGAGCCGCTGGTAGAGGTGAGCACCGACAAGGTCGACACCGAAATCCCCTCCCCGGCTTCCGGCGTTCTGCTCGAGATCAAGGTGAACGAAGACGAGGTCGCCGAAGTCGGCCAGGTGCTCGGTCTGGTCGGGTCACCCGCAGCGGCTCCAGTCCCCCAACCTGCACCGGCGGCCCCGATCGTCGAACAGGCACCAGAACCCGCCCAGCCCGCTCCTGCCCCGGCGCGCGCGGCTCAGGAGCCCGCCGCTCCTGCCCCGTCTGTCGCGCCTCGCGCCTCCGGTGAAGAAGAAGGCCCCTACGTCACCCCATTGGTGCGTAAGATGGCCGCTGACCTGGCGGTCGATCTGAACTCCATCACCGGCACCGGCGTCGGTGGGCGCGTCCGCAAACAGGACGTGCAGGCCGCCGCCGATGCTGCCAAGGCTGCCGCCGAAGCCGCCAAGGCTGCCGCCGAAGCGGCCAAGGCAGCCGAGCAGGCACCGGTGGCGACGGAAAAGCCCCTGGCAGCCGTCGCCGCGCCCGCGACCCCGCAGAAGGCCGCCGCCCCCGCACCCGACCAGTCCGGCAAGCGTGGCACCACCGAGAAGATGAGCCGGCTGCGCACGATCATCGCTGCGCGGATGGTCGAGTCTCTGCAGACCGCTGCGCAACTCACCGCCACCGTCGAGGTTGACCTCACCGCGATCAGCAAGCTGCGGGCCAAGGTGAAGGACGACTTCCGTCGCCGCGAAGGCACCGGCCTGACCTACCTGGCGTTCATCTCGAAGGCCGCGGTCGAGGCGCTGAAGGCGTTCCCGATCGTCAACGCGTCCATCGACGAGAAGAACATCGTCTTCCACGGCGCCGAGCACCTGGGCATCGCGGTCGACACCGAGCGGGGTCTGATCGTCCCGGTGATCAAGGACGCCGGCGACCTGAACGTCGGCGGCATCGCCAAGCAGATCGCTGACCTGGCCGCGCGTGGCCGCGACAACAAGTTGGGCCCCGACGAACTGTCCGGCGCCACCTTCACCATCACCAACTACGGTTCGGCAGGTGCGCTGTTCGACACCCCGATCATCAACCAGCCGAACTCCGCCATCTTGGGCACCGGCGCGCTTGTCAAGCGTCCCGTGGTGGTCAGCGACGAGTACGGCAACGACGCCATCGCGATCCGCGACATGATGTTCATCTCGATGAGCTACGACCACCGCCTGGTGGACGGCGCCGTCGCGGCCCGCTTCCTGTCTGCGGTCAAGGCCCGGCTCGAAGGGGGCGACTTCGGCGGCGAATTCGGCCTCTGATCGATCCTGATACGGACGCCGCGACCTCTTCGGTTCGCGGCGTCCGTTCGTGATCGGTAGCATGGATACCCCCGGGACCACGACACAAGCAACGGAGCATCGATGGCAAGGAGCGAGGCGGCCAAGGCCTTGGCCGAGAAGCAGAAGGCCGAGGCGAAGGCCCTGCGAGAGAAGAAGCGGAACTCCGACAATCCCGCTGACTGGAACACTTTCAGGCAGATCCGCGAGTCGTTCAAGATCACCCATCAGATCGACCCGCAGTTGCCGTACTGGTTGGCCGGATCGTGGCTCGCGGTCACTCTGCTGGGGCTGGCGCTGGGCCTGATCTTCGGGCGGTCTGGGAGCCTCGATTGGCTCTGGGGCCTGATCGCTGGCGCGCTGTTCGGCGTCACCGCTGCCATGTTCATGCTCACCCACCGCACCAAGAAGGGCGCCTACACCCGCTACAAGGGGCAGCCGGGCGCCGGCGAGGTGCCACTCAGCATGCTGAACAAGAAGAAGTGGACCACCCAGCCGGCGATCGTAGTCACCCGGCAGCAAGACTGCATCCACCGAGTGGTCGGCGAGCCCGGTGTCGTGCTCGTCGGTGACGGTGATCCCGGTCGGCTCAAGCAACTGATGTCGACTGAGGTCAAGCGCCACCAGCAGGTGCTCTACGGCATCCACGTCGAGGCCATCCAGATGGGCGACGAGCCTGGTCAGGTGCCGATCGAGAAGGTGCAGAAGCACATCGAGAAGCTGCCCAAGACGATCGACGCCGTCCAGATCGAAGAGGTCAAAGGCCGGCTCAAGGCGCTCGACGCCATGAAGTCGCGAGTGCCACTGCCGAAAGGCCCGCTGCCCACCTCGATGAAGGGTTCGCGCAAGGCGATGCGGGGCCGCTGAGTGGCGGTCGGCGCACCCAACCTGATCAACGCGGAGGGCCTCACCAAGGGTTACGGCACCCGCATCCTGCTGGACCAGGTCAGCCTCGGCCTGTCGGCCGGTGATGTGATCGGCGTTGTCGGACGCAACGGCGACGGCAAATCGACCCTGCTCGGCCTGCTCACCGGATCGGTTGAACCCGACGCCGGCCGGGTCATTCGCACCGGGGGCCTCTCGGTTGCGGTACTGGCCCAAGCCGAAGAGCCGACCGGCGGGCAGGACGTCCGCGACTTGGCACTCGGCGGCAAGCCAGACCATGTCTGGGCGGCAGACCCCCGGCAACGCCGCATCGTGGCGCACCTGCTGGCTGGCATCGAACTGGACACCGCGGTCTCAGATCTGTCGGGCGGCGAGCGGCGGCGGGCCGCCTTGGCCGGACTGCTGACCGGCCGCCACGACCTGCTGGTGCTCGATGAGCCGACCAACCACCTCGACGTGGAGGCGGTGGACTGGCTGGCCCAGCACCTGCGCGAACTGCAGGAGCGTGGTGTCGCCATGCTGGTGGTCAGCCACGACCGCTGGTTCCTGGACGCCATCTGCACCCGGATCTGGGAAGTGCACGACGCCCAGGTGGACGACTACGAGGGTGGTTATGCCGCTTACGTCTTGGCTCGGGCCGAACGGAGTCGGCAGGCGGCCGCCAACGAACAGCGCCGCCGCAACCTCGTCCGCAAGGAACTCGCTTGGCTGCGGCGTGGCGCGCCGGCCCGCACCAGCAAGCCGAAGTTCCGCATTGAGGCCGCCAATGAGTTGATCGCCGACGTCCCCGAGCCGCGCGACCGGCTGGAGCTCTCGAAGTTCGCGATGGCCCGGCTGGGCAAGGACGTCATCGACCTTGCCGACGCGTCGGTGGTGCTGCCCGACGGTCGGCCGCTGCTCAACCGAATAACCTGGTCGATAGGACCCGGCGACCGGATCGGCCTGGTCGGAGCTAACGGGTCCGGTAAGTCCACCCTGCTGCGGCTGCTCGCCGGTGGGCAACGGCCTTCTGCCGGCCGGGTCAAGCACGGGCTCACCTTGCGCCTGGCCCATTTGAGCCAGCACGTCACCGAACTGGACGACGAGGATCGCGTCCTGGCATCGGTCAACCGGCTGCGGGCCGAGACCAGGTTGGCCACCGGTAGGGACGCCTCGGCGGCCAACCTGCTGGAGGAGTTCGGGTTCACCGGTGATCGGCTGGTCACCCGCATCGGAGAACTGTCCGGTGGGGAGCGGCGCCGCCTGCAGTTCCTGCGGTTGCTGGTCGGCGAACCGAACGTCCTGCTGCTCGACGAGCCGACGAACGACCTCGACATCGACACGCTCACGGTGATCGAGGACTACCTCGACAGCTGGCCGGGAACGCTGGTCGTCGCCTCCCACGACCGCTACTTCCTGGAACGGGTCTGCGACGTCGAGTACGCGCTCCGCGGAGACGGCAGCGTCGCGATGCTGCCCGGCGGGGTTGACCAGTACTTGGCGGAGCGGGCGGCGGCCGGGCAGCCGGAACGCGCCACTGGTCGTGGCAGCGAATCCAGGGTCTCGGACGCGGCCCGAGCCCGCACCGTACGCAAGGAGCTCGCGCGCCTGGAGTCGCAGCTCGACAAGGCAGGGCGGGCCATTGAGCAGCTGCATGCGCGGATGGCCGAGTCGGCTTCCGATTACAGCCAGCTCGCCAAACTGCAGGTCGAACTCGACACCGCCGAGGCCAGGCAGTCCCAGTTGGAGGAAGCCTGGTTGCTGGCCGCCGAGGACGCCGAGGGCTGAGGCTGGAGGTCGCAGCCGGATGGTCACCCAGGGCAGCGTCCGAGCCTTGTGACAAGATGAACGCCATGTCACAGGAATGGAGCCCGCAGGGCGCCCCCGGCTACGGACCGACCCCATCCCCGAGCTACGGACCGACCCCATCCCCGAGCTACGGACCGACCCCCACCACTGGCGGTCAGCCGGGCTACGCCGGGTACCAGGCCGCTCCCGCGCCCGGCAGCTCTTGGGGCCCCACCACGCCCCAAGTTGGCGCGCCGAAGCCAAAGGACGACAACCCGTTCGCCGCGCTGCTGGACTTCGAGTTCCGGCGCTACGCCACTCCCGGCCTCATCAAGATCATCTACATCGTCCTGCTTGTCGCGATTGGATTGTCGATGCTTTTCGGGCTGGCTTCCGGTCTGAGTATGCTGTCCAGCCAATGGACCGCCGGGGTGGGGGTGCTCACCATGCTCGCCAGCGGGGTGGGCGCGATCGTCTCGGTCCTGCTCGTCCGGATCGGCCTGGAGTACGCGATTGCCACGATCCGGATGTCCGGCGACATTGCCAAGATGCGTGAGGAGTTGCAGTCCGGCGGCAACTCCTCGGCCGCTGGGCGGCCGTAACATCGCTGAAACAGTCGCGCAACACCCTCGCGGGTTTTGGTCGCTAGCGTGAACGCGTTCAGATTTCATAGTGGCCGGACAAGCCCGGCCCCATATGGGAGGAAGCCACATGTTCCAAGGCGCCGATGACCTGCTGGCCTACATCGCCGACGAGGGCGTCGAGAACGTCGACGTCCGTTTCTGTGATCTACCGGGCATCATGCAGCACTTCACCGTGCCGGCGGGCTCGTTCGGCCCCGAGGTCTTCGAGGAGGGGTTGGCCTTCGACGGCTCGTCGGTGGCCGGGTTCCAGACCATCCACGAGTCCGACATGTCTTTGTTGCCGGATCCGACCACGGCCTACGTGGACCCGTTCCGCAAGGCGAAGACGCTGGTGGTCAACTTCTTCGTCCACGACCCCCTGACCAAAGAGGCGTACAGCCGCGACCCCCGCAACATCGCGCGCAAGGCGCAAGCCTACTTGGGCACCACCGGCATCGGTGATACCGCCTTCTTCGCACCGGAGGCCGAGTTCTACGTCTTCGACGACGTGCGCTACGAGACCAACGGCCACTCTTCCTTCTACTCGGTGGACGCCGAATCCGCGGGCTGGAACACCGCTCGCGAAGAGGAGCGCGGCAACCTCGGCTACAAGGTGAAGCAGAAGGGCGGCTACTTCCCGGTCGCCCCCGCCGACCACTACGGCGACCTGCGTGACGAGATCGTCAAGCTCTGCGAAGACTCCGGGCTGGTCATCGAACGAGCCCACCACGAGGTCGGGGCGGCCGGTCAGGCCGAGATCAACTGGCGCTTCGACGAATTGCTGACCAGCGCAGACAACGTGATGAAGTTCAAGTACCTGGTCAAGAACGCCGCCTACGTGAACGGCAAGAGTGCCACCTTCATGCCGAAGCCCGTCTTCGGTGACAACGGCTCAGGCATGCACTGCCACCAGTCGATCTGGGAGAACGGCAAGCCGCTGTTCTACGACGAGACCGGCTACGCGCAACTGTCCGACCTTGCCCGCTGGTACATCGGTGGCCTGCTGGCGCACGCGCCGGCGTTGCTGGCCTTCACCAACCCGACCATCAACAGCTACCACCGACTGGTGCCGGGATTCGAGGCGCCGGTCAACCTAGTCTACTCGGCCCGCAACCGATCGGCCTGCATCCGTATCCCGATCACCGGCTCGAACCCGAAGGCGAAGCGGATCGAGTTCCGCTGCCCCGATCCCTCGTCCAACCCGTACCTGGCGTTCGCCGCCATGCTGCTGGCGGGCCTCGACGGTATCCAGAACCGAATCGAACCGCCGGCGCCGGTCGACAAGGACCTTTACGAGTTGCCACCGGAAGAGCATGCTGACATCGCCCAAGTGCCCGGCTCGCTGGATGAGGTGCTGCAGGCGCTCGAAGACGACCACGACTTCCTGCTCGCCGGCGACGTCTTCACCGCGGACTTGATTGAGACGTGGATCGAGCTGAAGCGTGCGGAGATCGACGCACTGCGTCAGCGTCCACACCCCTACGAGTTCGACCTCTACTACCAGATCTGAGCTCCAACCAGCAGGCTCAGGGCATCCAACGTCCCATCGGGAATAGTCGCCAACTCAAATTGGTTGAACCAACAACCAACTACTTTGAGGAATAGCAATGACCGACCCGAACGAGCGGCTCGACCCGGCCACTCACATGGATACCCTGAGCCTGCGCGTCTTTGACCTCGCCACCATGGTCGAGTTCTACACCGACGGCGTGGGCCTGGTGCTGCTGGGCGAGGGCGGCGGCACACTCACCCTCGGCTTGGGTGATCGTCCGGTGCTCAAGCTCGTGCACGCCCCCGAGTTACGCCGACCACCATCGAGCGCCGCCGGCCTCTACCACTCGGCCGTCCTCTTCGACAGCCAGGCCGACCTGTCGGCGAGCCTGCTGAGCATCTTCACCAGCCACCCCCACACTTACACGGGTTCGGCTGACCACCTTGTCAGCGAGGCCTTCTACTTCACCGACCCGGAGGGCAACGGCTTGGAGTTGTACGCCGACCGGCCCCGCGAGAGTTGGCAATGGGACGGCGACCAGGTGCGGATGGCGACCATCTACTTGGACCCCTCACAGTTCGTGAACTCCCACATAGATCGTGATCTGGTGGAATCCGGACGCCGTCCCGAACTCTCCGGTGTGCTGGGCCACGCCCACCTGCAGGTCGGAGATATCGCGACCGCCCACGAGTTCTACGTCGGGGTGCTCGGCTTCGACCAGACCGCCCGGATGGGCCGGCAGGCGCTCTTCGTCTCCGCCGGCGGCTACCACCACCACATCGGTATGAACACCTGGCTGTCTGCCGGCGCCGGCCCGCGCGACAAGACTCTTGGTCTGGGCTCGGTCGACATCGCCATCCCGAGCCGCACCGAACTCGACCGGCTGGTCGAACGGCTGGGTGCCGACAACCGTGAGGTGCGCGACGACGGCGACCGCGTCCTGACCCTCGACCCGTGGCGCAATGAGGTGCGGCTCAACCTGGCTGTCTGAGGCTCCCCTACCGCTCAGGTCGCCACGCCATCGCCCGTACGCCACCCAGTGGTAACGCGTCGGCGGCCCAGTCGACCTCACGGTGGCCACGGCCGGCCAGCACAGCGACCAGGACCGCCATCGTGTGGCCGTGCCCCACCAGCACCACTGTCTCGGGCAATTCCGGCCGACCGGCCAACTCGTCAAGCAGTTGGCGCATTCGGATGTGCAGTTGGGCGATCGATTCGCCGCCCCCCCAGGCGACCTCGGAGATGTCGAAGCCTGCCGGCACCGGCTCGGACGCCAACTCGGACACCGGGCGGCCCTCAAGGTCGCCCAAGTACTGCTCGCGCAGCAACTCGGTGGCTTCAACCGTCTCCCCCAGTCGTTCCGCGACTATCGCAGCCGTCCGATGGGCACGCTTGGCGTCCGACGCCATCACTCGCACCGAGCCCACCACCAAGCGCGCCACCTGTTCGGCAGCGACTCGGGCTTGTCGGGTGCCCAAGTCAGTCAACTCGGCGCCGAGCAACCGGCCCGGGACCAGACGGTCCCGGTTCGCAGTCGACTCGCCATGCCGCACCAGCACCAGACACACCACTGCCCGCCCCCCAACTCGTCCCACCCGACCCGGTCGTCTGCCGGTTTCACAGTGACGCCACAGCAACCACACCGCAGTCACCCAGATCAGGACGGTTCGATGGTCTCACTGAACCCCTCAACCCGGGAGATTCCCAATGAACCTGATCCTGCTGGCCGCCGACCTGGTGGCAATCAGCGTCCTGCTGCTCGCCTTCTACTTGCCCCGCCGCGGTCGTCGCGAACTCGTCTCCAGTTTCCTGGTGATCAACGTGGGCGTGCTGGCAGTCGCCACGGCGCTGTCGAACGGCACGATCGAGGCCGGTCTCGGGCTTGGGTTGTTCGGCGTGCTGTCGATCATCCGATTGCGCTCTGAGGAACTCACCCATCGCGAGATCGCCTACTACTTCGCGTCGCTGAGCCTTGGCCTGTTGGGCGGTATCGGCGGCATCCCGGTCGTCTGGGGGCTGGGTCTGATGGCGTTGGTGCTGGCCGCAGTCGCGATCGGTGACCATCCGCGGGTCAGCGACCACACGGTCGGCGCAGACCTCATCCTGGACCGCGTCGTCACCGCCCCGGAGGTACTGATGGCCCGGGCCGCCGAACTGGTCGACGGCCAGATCGTCGAACTTTCGGTGGTCCGGGTCGACACGGTGAACGACACCACCACCGTGCGCGTCCGCTACTGCCCTATCCGCGCCGCGCTGCCTCCCGGCCACACCACCGACGAGCCGGTTGACCGCCGCTCAGACCGGAGGTTGGCGCGATGACCGTCACCACTACCATCAGCCTGCCTGAACTCGTCGCCGATTCCGCCCTGCTCACCCGGGTCGACCGCAAGTACCTGCTCCCCGTTTCACAACTGTCCGAACTGCAAGACCGGCTCGACGGCAGCGTCCGGGTCTTGCAGATCGATGGACTGACCTGGTTCGACTACCGGTCCTGCTACCACGACACGCCGGGGTTGTACTGCTACCTGGCCGCCGGACGCCGTCGGCGACGCCGGTTCAAAGTACGCACCCGCACATACCTGCAAAGCTCCCAATCTTGGCTTGAGGTGAAGACCCGTGGACCCCGCGGCAGCACCGTGAAGGACCGCATCGAGCGGCGATCAAACGCCCACGACGAACTCAGCCTCGCCGAGTTGTGCTGGATCACCCGCACCTTGGGGGATCGGCAGATCGAGGCCCCGGCAGCCGTCACGCTGGTGCCCACCCTGACGACCAACTACCAGCGGCGCACCCTGCAAGTCGCCGGTCAGGACGGCGAACCACCGTCGCGGATGACCCTCGATGTCGGCCTGTCCTGCGAGCTGCCTCCCGAGGCACCCGGCGGTTCACTGGTCGTCGGGTTCGACGAGTTCGCTTTCGTCGAAACCAAGGGCGGGCCCCGTGCGTCCGTGGCCGACCGGACGCTCCGGTCGATGGGGCACCGCCCGCTGGGCATCAGCAAGTACGGGCTTGGTGTCGCCAGCTTGCGTCCCGACCTGCCCACCCTCAAATGGCACCATCTGCTCGACGTCTGCCTGGCTGCCTGAGCACCTCCGCACCCACTCTGCGACAAGGAGTCGCCCATGAACCGCATCATCATGCCCACGCTGACCGTGTTAGCCCTCGGCGCCGTAGTCCTGACGGGCTGCTCGACCTCGACGACGGTCTCCGCGCCGGCCTCGACCGCCTCAACCAGTGCGAGCTCAGGCACTTCCGCCCGTGAGACCACGAGCTCGACAGCCAGCGGGCTCGGCACCGGGGTCACCAGCTTCCTTGCCGACAATGTCACCTCACACGCCGAATCCGACGATGCCGACTACGACCCCAGCACGGCCAGCCGAATCACGCTGGGCAGCCAGGATGTGCTGATCAGCGAACCGGGCACCTACATCTTGTCCGGGACGCTCACTGATGCCACCATCACCGTCAACTCGACCGCGAAGGGCAAGGTGCGGCTGGTCCTCGACTCCGTCACTCTCACCAGCGCCAAAGGCTCCCCGTTGGTCGTCACCGCTGCCGACGAGGTCGTCCTCGTACTCGCCGACGGCAGCACCAACACCATCACCGACACCTCCGCGCACACCAAGTCCGACGACCCGGACGAACCCAACGCCGCGATCTTCTCGATGGCCGACCTGACCATCGCCGGCACCGGAACCCTGCAGGTGACCAGCAACAACGCCGACGCGATCGCCTCGAAGGACGGCCTGGTCGTCAGCTCCGGCACCCTTGCCTTGACGGCCGGCGACGACGGGCTGCGCGGCAAGGACTACGTCATCATCGACGGCGGCACCATCGACGTGAAGTCCGGCGCGGACGCCATCAAGTCCACCAACGAGACAGATGACACCGTGGGCCTGGTCATGATCAATGCCGGTACGGTGAGCCTGAACGCCGGGGACGATGCCATCCACGCCGAAGGCGACCTGGTGGTGGCCGGGGGCAACCTGACCGTGACCTCGTCCGTCGAGGGCCTGGAGGGCGCCAACGTCGTCATCGCCGGCGGCCAGACCTCGATCATCTCCTCCGACGACGGCCTCAACGCCACGTCGGGGACGACAGCCACCGCCACCGGTGGGGCCGCCGGTGGCCCCGGCGGCGGCCCGGGCGGCGGGCCGGGCGGGGAGACCAGCGACGGATCTCAAGTTGTCATCACCGGCGGACACCTGAGCGTGGACTCTGAAGGTGACGGCTTGGACTCCAACGGCACCATCACCATGACCGGTGGTGAGGTCGTCATCGCCGGCCCCACCCGCAACGACAACGGCGCCCTCGACGCCACCTCGGTCACCATCTCGGGCGGCAGCCTGATCGCCGCCGGCAGCGCCGGCATGGTGGTGACACCAAGCACCAGCAGCACCCAAGGATGGGTGGCGATCAGCCAGAACGTCTCGGCGGGACAGACCCTCGAACTCGGCGACGGCACCACCACGCTGCTCAGCTTCCAGGTGACCAAGCCCGCCGCGTCGATCATCGTCTCGATGCCCAGCATCACGAACGCCCAGACCTATCAAGTCAGCGTGGACGGCACCGTCACCTCGTCGGTGACCGCCGGCCAAGCCTCCACAGGCGGCGGCCGGGCAGGAGCACCGCGATGAGCCATCCCCGATTGTCCCGAAGAGGCGTGTTGATCGGCGGCGTCGCGGCGCTGGCCGCGGTCGGTGGCGGATCGTCGTGGGCACTGGATCGCTTCGTGATCGACCACCCGCAGGTGTCCAACGTGTCCGACCTGGAGGCGCAGGCGTCCAGCACCGCGACCAGCGCCCCGTCCGTGGCCGCCGGCGAACCCACCATCGCGGTCACAACCTGGACGCAGGGTTCCGGCACCGACAAGGTCACTGGCTACGTCGCCGATGTCACCACCCCGGACGCCTCGTTCCTGCGCACGGCATTCGCCGAGGACACCTTCGGTACCAACATCGTGGCCGACCCTTCGGTGATCGCCGCCCAGGTCGGTGCCACGTTGGCGATCAACGGCGACTACTACGGCTTCCGCGACGAAGGCATCGTCATCCGCAACGGGATCGCCTACCGCGACGCCGGGGCGCGCACCGGCTTGGCGCTGCATGGCGACGGCACGCTCGCCCTCTACGACGAAACCTCGACCTCAGCCCAGGCGCTGGTCGACCGCGGGGTCTGGCAGACCTGGTCGTTCGGCCCCGGGTTGGTGGACGGGGGCGTGGTGCAGTCAGGCATCGATGACGTGGAGGTCGACACCAACATCGGAAACCACTCGATCCAAGGCACCCAGCCTCGCACCGGGATCGGCATGATCTCCCCGAACCACTACCTGTTGGTGGTGGTTGACGGCCGCGCTTCCGGATACAGCCGCGGCGTCACGATGAGCGAATTCGCCGAGATGTTCGCTGGCCTGGGCGCGCAGGTCGCCTACAACCTGGACGGTGGGGGCTCGTCCACGATGGTCTACCGGGACGCCCTGGTCAACAACCCCTTGGGCAAGGGCCGCGAGCGCGGCACCAGCGACATCATCTGGCTGTGAGGAGCCTGACATGATCGTGCTTGTCCCCAGTTATCAGCCCGACCACCGACTGGTCGACCTGTTGGGAGACCTGTCAGACCAGCGCGTCCTGGTGGTGGACGACGGCTCCGGCCCCGGCTACCAGCCATGGTTCGACCAGGCAGCCCAGCTCGGCGCGGTCGTCGTCAGCCATCGGGTCAACCGGGGCAAGGGGCAGGCGCTGCGCACCGGCTTTGCCGAAATCGCCCGCCGCTGGCCCGACGAGTCGGTGGTCTGCGCCGACAGCGACGGCCAGCACACCCCGGCCGACATCGCCAAGGTGGCCGAGCAACTGGCCCGGTCCGATGCCGACATGGTGCTGGGGGTGCGAGCCTTCTCCGGCCGGGTGCCGTGGCGTTCCCGGATCGGCAACACGCTCACCGCGGTGTTGTTCAAATTCGCCACCGGCCTGGCCGTGTCCGACACCCAGACCGGCCTGCGCGGCTACCCCGCCCGGATGCTCGACTGGTTGGGCCACATCGAGGGTGACCGCTTCGAGTACGAACTCAATGCGCTGTTGGCCGCCAGCCGTGCCCAGATGACGATCGACCAGGTGAGCATCGCCACGGTCTATCTGGACGACAACGCGTCCAGCCACTTCCGGCCGCTGCAGGACTCCTGGCTGATCTACCGTCCCCTGCTGAAGTTCTGTGGCAGTTCCCTGCTCGGCTTCGCAGTGGACTGCGCGGCGCTGGCGGTACTGCTGGCGACCACCGGTTCACTGGTGGTCTCGGTGGTCGGGGCACGCCTGATCAGCGCCACGGTGAACTACTCGGTCAACCGGCGCTACGTCTTCGAGTCCGGGCGCGAGATGCCGGTGCGGCAGACCCTCGGCGGTTACGTCACCTTGGCGGCCATCCTGTTGGCAGCCAACCTGGCGCTGATGTCATTGCTGACCGGAGCACTGGGAGCTTTCTGGAGCAAGATCGCGACCGAGTTGACCCTGGTGGCGATCAGCTACGCCGTGCAACGTAGCTGGGTCTTCGCCAAGCGGCGCGTCGCGGGACACCAGCCTGGCCGCGAGCGCACCCGTAGTCAGACAGAGTCGCTGACTGTGTAAGGATGGCCCAGCGGCGGGGCAACCGGGCATCCGTCGGTGAACCGCGGGAGGACCACAGTGCAGACCGATGTCACCCCACCAGGAACACCACCCCGAGTCACCGATCGAATCCTGGTGCTGGGCGGCGCCCGGTCGGGCAAGTCATGGTTCGCTGAGACACTGGCGTCGGTCGGCGGCGTCGTCGACTACCTGGCGACCTCGGCACGCGACACCGACGACCCCGAGTGGGAGGCCCGGGTGGTCGCGCATCAGCGGCGGCGTCCGCCACAGTGGCAGACCATCGAGACCCTCGACGTGGCCACCGAGCTGGGACGCCGCACCGACCGGCTGCTGCTGGTGGACTGCCTGACGGTGTGGTTGACCCGGCAGATGGACCTGGCCGGCAGCTGGGACGAATCGCCCGGCGCTGACCAGGCACTGCGGGCGGCCACCGGTGCGCTGGTTTCCGCGCTGGGAACCTGCTTGCGGCCGGTGGTGCTGGTGAGCAACGAGGTCGGCCAAGGCGTGGTGCCGGCGAGCGCTTCAGGACGCCGGTTCCGCGACGCGATGGGCATCTTGAACGCGCAGGTCGCCGGGGTCTGCGACCAGGTCTTCTTCTGCACCGCCGGGCTGCCGCAGAGGCTCAAATGAGCCGGCCTCAGCCGCTGGCGTTGGCGGCCGGCCTGTTCACCGTGGTGCCGATGCCGCCGGTGCTGGACCTGCAGCGGGGCGACGCCCGCCGGGCACTCGCCTGGCTGCCGGTGGTCGGTCTGCTGCTCGGCGCCTGCGCGGGCGCGGTGGGTTCGGGAGTCGTCCTGCTGAGCGGCGCTCAATTGCTGGCTGCCGTGCTCAGCGTGGTGGTGCTGCAGTTGCTGGTGGGCGGCATGCACCTGGACGGGCTGGCCGACACCTTCGACGGCCTGGCCGCGGTTGGCAGCCGCAAGGCGGGCCGAGACGCCGCAGCGGCACTGCAGGTGATGCGGCAGCCCGACATCGGGGCGATGGGAGTGGTGGCGATCAGCTGCGTCCTGGCTGTGCAGATCGCTGCCCTGGCCACTGCGCCTGATGCCCGCTCGCTGTTCGTCCTGGCGCTGCTCGGTCCGCTGGCCGGACGTCTGGCAGTGCTGGTGGCCAGCCGTCGAGGGGTGCCAGCTGCTAGACCGGGGGGATTCGGGGCGCTGTTCGCCGGCGTCACTCCGCCCGCCATCGCCTGGCTGCAGGTGGTCGTGGGGGCCGGGGCTGCCGGGGCGTTGGGCTGGTGGGCGGCCGATCCGCTGGCCGGGATCGGGTTGGCCCTGGTGATGCTGACCGGGATCGCCGGTTCGGTGGGCTGGACGCGCCATCTCGTCCGCGTGCTGGGTGGGGTCACCGGCGACGTCTTCGGTGCCATGGTTGAGGTGACCACCACCTTGGTGCTGCTCGGCGGGGCGTTGGTGATCACGTGATGCATCCTGCCCTTCTGATTCCGGCCAGAACCGCCCGCACTCCCCCGCATCGATCCTGTTGGCGCTCCGGCTGCCGCTGTTCAGCGGTCGGCTGTGCGACCCTCGATAGCCGCGACCCGCGGGTCAGAACGGCAGCCGGTTCGCGATGGCCGCCGGCAGGTTCCGGAAGACCACGCTGACCACATTGAATGCGGCGGGCACGCGTACCTTCGGGCGTCCGGCGGCCAGCGCCCGCACCGTGGCCCGGGCTACCTGCTCCGGGGTGGTGGACAGCGGCTTGCGGCCCCGGCCCCGGGTCATGCGTCCCACCGCCACCCCGGGGCGCACCACCAGCACCTGCACGCCGGCGTCGGCAAGCTCCACCCCAAGCTGCAGGTAGAAGCCGTCCATGCCGGCCTTGGTGGAGCCGTAGACGAGGTTGGTGCGGCGCACGCGCTCGCCCGCCATCGAGCTCAGCGCAACCAGTTGGCCGCCCCCCTGTGCGGCCAACCGTTGTCCCAGCAGCACCCCGACGCTGACCGCACCGACGTAGTTCGTGCGGACCAGTCGCATGGTGGCGGCATGATCGCGCCAGGTCTGGCGGTCACCCAGGAGCCCGAAGGCCACGATCGCGATGTCCACGCGTTCGCGGAACGCCGCGTCGAGCACCTGCTGGTGTTCGTCGACCGCCTGGGCGTCGAAATCCAGCCACTCCACCCGAACCGCCCCGGCCCGGCGTACCTGCGCCAACGCCTGTTCGCGGTGCGCCGAGGTGGGCCGCCCGGCAAGCAGCACGGCCGTGGGCGATTCGTCGGTGTGCAGCAGTTCGGCCACGATGGCCAGGCCGATCTCGCTGGCACCGCCCAACAGCAGGATGCGCCTCATCGGGTCTCCCCCCAAAACAGCCGACCCACGACCTGCGATGCGTGCCGGGCGGCCTTCGCCCAGTCGTCCATCAGCTGTGAGGCCTGGCCTTGCTGGTAGCCGAGCAGGATCGCCACCGAGGCGGTCTCGCGCGGGTCGGACGGCAGCAGGTCGGACGCCTTGCCGCGCACCAGCATGGTCTTGTTGCGCAGCTCGCTGGCCATCCGCCACGCTCGCTCGAGCGCGGCGGCATCGGCGGCGTCCACCAAGCCGGCTTGCAGCAGCGCCTGCAACGCGTCCAGTGTCGGCTGGACGCGCAGCTGCGGCAGGCGTCCGGCGTGCTGCAGCTGCAGCAGCTGCACGGTCCATTCGACGTCGCTGAGCCCACCGGGACCGAGCTTGAGGTTCTGCCCGATAGAGACGCGACCTGCTCGCTCGTGTTCCATCCGCCCCTTGAGTCGACGAATCTCGGTGACCTGCGCAGCAGTGATCCCGTGCGGGGGGTAACGCCGGAAGTCGAGTTGGGCGAGCAGTTCCCCGACCAAGGCCTCGTCTCCGGCACCCAGACCGGCCCGCAACAGGGCCTGCGACTCCCAAGTGGCACTCCACTTGCGGTAGTAGGCCAGGTAGCTGCCCAAGGTGCGCACCATGGGACCGTTGCGGCCGTCGGGACGCAGGTCGGCGTCGATTACGAGCGGCGGCTCCGGCCCGGGCCCGCCGAGCATCGAGCGGACGCGGACCATCACCTTGTCGGCCCAGGCGAGCTGGGCCGGCGAAGCGTCGTCTGCCACCACGAACAAGGCATCCGCGTCGGACGCGTAGCCCATCTCGCGACCGCCCCAGCGTCCCATCGCCACCACCCCGAGCGGCACCTGGGTGGCCGGCTCGCCGCGTTCGGACGCCTCGGCGATCGCGACGTCGAGCGCGGCCTGCACCGTGGCACCGGTCAGATCGGAGTGTCCGCGGCCGAGCGCCTCCAACTCGATGGTGCCGAGCACGTCACCGGCGGCCAACCGGAACAGCTCACGGCGTCTCAGCCCCCTGATCGCGGTGACGGCGTGGTCCACGTCGTCACTGTGACGCTCGACGACCTTGGCCATCGATTCGGCCAGGTCTCGACGGGTGCGCGGCGCCTTGATCTCGTCGGAACCGAGCAGCTGGATCACCGACGGGTCGCTGCGCAGCAGCTCGCTGATGTAGCGGCTGGCCGACAGGATCCGCGCCAGCCGCTCGGCCAGCCAGCCCTCGTCCCGCAGCGCCCGCATGTACCAGGAGGTGGTGCCCATCTCGTCCGACAGCCGCCGGAAGCCGAGCAGCCCGAGGTCGGGATTCGGGCCCTCACTTAACCAGCGCAGCATGGCCGGCATCAACTGCCGCTGAATGTCGGCGGTGCGGTTCAAGCCGGTGGTCAACGCCTCGATGTGGCGCAAGGCGGCCACCGGGTCGTTGAAACCGAGGGCGCGCAGCCGGTCGGCCGCCGCGTCCGGCGACAGTCGCAACTCATCGCCACTCAGCCGGCTCACTGTCTCCAGCAGCGGTGAGTAGAAGACGCGCTGCTGCAGCCGCAGCACGTTCCGGGTGACCCCGCGCCACTGGTTCCACAGCGTCAGACCGTCGGGCGCGCCGACCTGCCGGGCCAGCCGCCGCTGCTCGGTCGGGTTGTCTGGCATCAGGTGCGTGCGGCGCAGCCGGAAGAGTTGTTCGCGGTGCTCCAGCACCCGCATGAACCGGTACGACTCGTCCAGCTTCGCGCCGTCGGCTCGTCCGATGTAGCCGTGCTCGACCAGTGCCGCCAGCGACTCCAGCGTCCCTCGCGAGCGCAGCCGTTCGTCGATGCGGCCGTGCACCAGCTGGAGCAGTTGCACTGTGAACTCGACGTCGCGCAGACCGCCGGGCCCCAGCTTGACCTCGCGGTCACGATCCTTGGTCGGGATCAGCTGGATGACCCGCTTGCGCATGGCCTGGATCTCGGTCATGAAGTTCGGCTGGCCGCCGGCCTGCCAGACCAGCGGCGAAACCATGTCGACGAACTTTTGACCCAAGGCCAGGTCGCCGGCCATCGGGCGGGCCTTCAGCATCGCCTGGAACTCCCAGTTTTTCGCCCATTTCTCGTAGTAGGCGCGATGGGACGCCAGCGTGCGTACCAGCGGGCCAGCGTTGCCGTCGGGACGCAGCGCGGTGTCGACCTGCCAGATGGTGCCGGCCGCCGAGTGCCCGGAGCAAACCCGGGCCGACGCTGCCACCAGCCGGGTGGCCACCTGCAGGGCATCGGCGATCGGGACGTCGTCGGCGGCGGGTTCGGCGACGTAGACCACGTCGATGTCGGACAGGTAGTTGAGTTCGCGGGCGCCGCACTTGCCCATGGCGAGCACCGCCAGCCGTACCTGCTCGTGGCCGGGCACCTTGCTCCGCGCCACCGCCAGCGCTAGGCCCATCACCACGTCGGCGAGGTCGGCGAGGTCGGCGGCCACCTCGTCCACGATGGCTGTCGGATTCGGATGGTTGAGGTCTCGGGCGGCGATGCGCAATAGTTCGGCCTTGTTCGCCAGCCGCAGCCGGTCGGCCGCCTCGGGGTCGTCCAGCACCAGTCCAGTCAGCCGCGCCCGGCCAGCACCCACCCGGCCCAACATGGACGCCTCAAGCTCGGCGCGACTGCGGCGGCTGGGCTCGGCGGCGAGTTCGGCGATCAGTTGAGGATGTGCCCGCAGGTGCAGGTTGAGGGCGAGGCTGCCGCCGAGCACCCCGGCCAGCCTCTTCAGCCAGGCCGGGGACGCGAAGACCTGATGCATCACCTCGGGGCCGGTTTCATCCAGGGCGGCCACGCCCTGCAGAGCAAGGTCGGGGTCGGCTGCGCCGGCGATCTGGGCGAGCCACCGGTCGGCCCCGGGATGCCGGGCGTTCAAGGCCTCGACCAGTTGGGCGGCCCGTACCGCGTCACTGAACCCCTGACGGGCCAGCAGCCCCGCCGCGGTGCTGGTGCGTCCACCCATTTGGTCTCCTGTGGGATCTCCGCGGACCGCGGCGCCAACCGACGCCGCCCTATCGGCCAGCCTAGCGTCGCCGGGCGTCGCGGTAGTATGGTCGCTTGCCTGCCCGTTGACGGCCGAAGTTGGTGAGGGCATGGCCTTGGAGGTGTGGCGGTCTTGGCAGTTCGGGTGAACAGGTCCCTGGGTAGGGTTTGCGATGTCTACGCCGGCCAGGTGATCGCGCTGGTCGAGCCGGCGGGCCAGCTGTCACGCTACGGTCTGGGCCGTTTGATGTTCCTGGTGTCAGACACGCTCGCCACCCTGAGCGAGGGCACCCCTGGGACGCCGCTGACCCTGGGCGATCACCTGAACATGCGCGAGCTTGCCGCCGACAATGTCGCCGAGCAGATCATGGGGTTGATGGGCATGGAGGACGCCGCCACGCTGGCTCGCCAGCTCGCCCCTCAGGTCAGTGACCTGTCGG
>ERZ1645187.1456-NODE-1456-length-21700-cov-127.795519_pt1 | contig 21700 bp, 16 predicted proteins | sample MGYA00575352_ERZ1645187 | MGnify/ENA primary metagenome ERZ1645187 (study PRJEB40837, sample SAMN11349314) | freshwater sediment metagenome | isolation source: river sediment | host: Sediment | place: India: Wazaribad , New Delhi | collected 2017-02-21 ... | reverse complement strand
CCCTCGAGATTGAGCGCCGCGATCGACTGGCCGAGCACCCGGTCGGAGGTGACGACGATGCGCTCCCAGGACAGTTCCGTCCCCTTGGTGGTCAGGGGCTTCTCGTGGATGGCGCCGATATGGGAGGCGATCTCCATCAGCCGCGCGTGCGGGCCGACGAGATGCAGGATGTCGCCGAGCTCGATCCAGGTGGTGTCGTGCGGCACCCGCAATTGGCCGGCACGCATCAGGCGCGAGCAGACGACGTCGCCCCGGTCGAGCCCCGGGATCTGCCCGAGCGCTCGGCCGGCGTAGTCCTCGTGGGTGAAGACCACGTCGAGGGTCTCGATCTCGGCCACCTCCGCCTTGCGCTTGGCCTCGAACTCCTTCGCCGCGGTCGCGGGATCGATGCGGAAGACGGTCTTCACCGCCATGATCGTCAGGAGGATGCCGACGATGCCGAAGGGGTAGGCGACGGCGTAGCCGAGGCCGGTCAGCCCGATCTGGTCCCCCGGCAGGCCCATGTCGGAGAGCACCTGTTGCGCCGCGCCGAGCGACGGCGTGTTGGTCACCGCGCCCGACATGATGCCGAGCACCGCCGGCAGCGGTACGTGGGCGAAGACGTGGATGGCGGCGGCCACCACCGCACCCGAGATCACGATCGTCGCCGCGATCAGATTGAGCTTCAGCCCGGACTTCTTCAGCGCCGTGAAGAAGCCGGGGCCGACCTGGATGCCGATCGTGTAGACGAAGAGGATCAGGCCGAACTCGCGCACGAAGTCGAGGACCTCGTGGTCGAGCTTCAGCCCCCAGCGCCCGGCGAGATCGCCGACCAGCAGGCCCGCGAAGAGCACCCCGCCGATGCCGAGACTGGCCCCGCGGAACGACACGCGCCCGAGGAAGAGCCCGAGCGTGCCGATGATGCTGAGGGCGAGCACCGCCTTGCCCACCGCCGACATCGACGTGATGAAGTGCCAGATCATTGCGTCGCTCCCCGACTGCGATGACGCGTAGCGGCGATCCCCCCGCCGTCGCGATTCGTCCCAGCGGCGATGATGACGCCGATCGTGCGGTTGCGCTGCAGCGATTTCGACCTCGCCGGTGGGCGAGGGGAGGGGGGACGCCCGCCGACCACGCCCGATCGGCGCGGGATCGCCCGCCCCGAGACGTCGCCGCCCGCCCGGCAAGGCGCGATCCGACCGGGATCCGTGCCGATCCCGCTTGCCCCCCGCTTCCCCCCCGGGCTAACTCCTCCCATGGGAAAACGAGTGATTCCGCCCGGAACGGGCGACGGCGACGACGGCGAAGGTCCCGGCGGGGAGATCCTGCCGGTCAATCTGCGCGAGGCGCTCGAGGAGCGCTACCTCGCCTATGCCCTGTCGACCATCATGCACCGGGCGCTGCCCGACGTGCGCGACGGCCTGAAGCCGGTCCATCGCCGCCTGCTCTTCGCCATGCGCGAATTGCGCCTCGCGCCCGATCCGGCCTTCAAGAAATGCGCCCGCGTCGTCGGCGACGTCATCGGCAAGTATCACCCGCACGGCGATCAGGCGGTCTACGAGGCGATGGTCCGCCTCGCCCAGGACTTCGCCCAGCGCTACCCGCTGGTCGACGGTCAGGGCAACTTCGGCAACATCGACGGCGACAGTGCCGCCGCCATGCGGTACACCGAGGCTCGCCTCACCGACGTCGCCGTCCTCATTCTCGAGGGCCTCGACGAGGACGCCGTCGACTTCCGGCCGAACTACGACGGCTCGGAGGACGAGCCGATCGTCCTGCCCGGCGCCTTCCCCAACCTGCTCGCCAACGGCTCCTCCGGCATCGCCGTCGGCATGGCCACCTCGATCCCGCCCCACAACGCCCACGAGGTCTGCAAGGCGGCCTTGAGGCTGATCGAGGCGCCCGAGACGACGATCGAAGAGCTGGTCGAGATCGTCCCCGGCCCGGATTTCCCCACCGGCGGCGTCATCGTCGAAAGCCGTTCGTCGATCCTCGAGAGCTACCGCACCGGCCGTGGCGGCTTCCGCGTCCGCGCCCGTTGGGAGAAGGAGGATCTCGATCGCGGCACCTGGCAGGTGGTGGTCACCGAGATCCCCTATCAGGTGGCCAAGTCGCGGCTGATCGAGAAGCTCGCCGAGCTGATCAACGAGCGCAAGGTGCCGCTGCTCGAGGATGTGCGCGACGAGTCCACCCAAGACGTCCGCATCGTCCTGGTGCCGAAGAGCCGCAATGTCGATCCGGCGTTGATGATGGAGAGCCTGTTCAAGCTCACCGAGTTCGAGAGCCGTATCTCGCTCAACATGAACGTCCTGTCGAAGGGCACCATCCCGGGCGTGCTGAGCCTGAAGGACGTGCTCGTCCAGTGGCTCGACCACCAGAAGGACGTCCTCGTCCGCCGCTCCTCGCATCGCCTCGCCCAGATCGAGAAGCGGCTCGAGATCCTCGGCGGCCTGCTCGTCGCCTATCTCAATCTCGACGAGGTCATCCACATCATCCGCACCGAGGACGAGCCCAAGCCCGTCCTGATGGAGCGCTTCTCGATCAGCGACGTCCAGGCCCAGGCGATCCTGGACATGCGGCTGAAGAACCTGCGCAAGCTCGAGGAATTCGAGATCCGCAAGGAGTTCGACGCGCTGACCAAGGAGGCGGAGCAGATCCGCGCCCTGCTCGCCTCCGACGAGAAGCAGTGGAAGGTCGTCTCGGCCGGGATCCGCCGGGTGGCGGCGAAATACGGGCCGGAGACGCCGTTGGGCAAACGCCGCTCGACCTTCGCCGACGCCCCCGAGCATGCCCATGCCGACATCAAGGAGGCGATGATCGAGCGCGAGCCGATCACCGTCGTCGTCTCCGACAAGGGCTGGGTGCGCACGCTCAAGGGCCACATCGACGACCTGTCGCGGCTCGAGTTCAAGCAGGGCGACAAGCTGCGCATCGCCTTCAAGGCGGAGACCATCGACAAGCTGCTGGTCTTCTCCACCGGCGGCCGCTTCTACACGCTCGAGGCCTCGAACCTCCCCGGCGGCCGCGGCCACGGCGAGCCGATCCGCCTCCAGTGCGACATGGATCAGGACCAGGACGTCCTCGACGTCTTCGTCCATTTCCCCGAACGCCGGCTCCTGGTGGTCGGCAAGCAGGGCCGCGGCTTCCGCGTCGCCGAGTGCGACGTCGTCGCCCAGACCCGCAAGGGCAAGCAGGTGTTGAACGTCTCGGCCGGCGACGAGGCTCGTCTCTGCGTCGAGGTGCCGGACGGCGCCACCCATGTCGCGGTGATCGGCGACAATCGCAAGCTCCTGGTCTTCCCGATCGATCAGGTGCCCGAGATGACCCGCGGCGCCGGCGTCCGCCTGCAGAAGTATCGCGACGGCGGCATCGCCGCGGTGAAGTGCTTCGCCGGATCGGCCGGCCTGACCTGGACCGACTCGGCCGGGCGCCAGTTCACCCGCTCCCTCGAGGAGCTGAAGGACTGGCTCGGCAACCGCGGCGACGCCGGCCGCCTGCCGCCCTCCGGCTTCCCCAAGACCAACCGCTTCGATCCGGTGTGACGCCGCCCGCGCGGCGCCCGCCGGCTGCGACGTCGATGCCGGGCTTCCCCGACGGAAATCCTGTCGGTAAGTCGGATTCGCCATCGTGCGGTCGCGAATCCATCCGATACACTGCGCCGTCCTTCGTGCGCTCTTCGGACGGCGCGCCGAGGTCGACCGCGTCGTGGCGGCGACGTCCGATTTCCCCGCGAGGCGCATTCCGCGTCCGCGATCCGAGGAGTCCCACATGTCTTATCTGCGCAAGGGCGTTTCCGGCGAGCCGGTGAAGATCCTCCAGGCCAAGCTCGGCGTCACCGCCGACGGCGACTTCGGCCCCGGCACCGAGAAGGCGCTGAAGGAGTATCAGGCCGCCCATGGCCTCGCCGCCGACGGCATCGCCGGCCCCGACACCTTCATGGCCATGGGCCTCTCCGAACTGGTGCTGCTCGGCGTCGGCTCCAAGGGCGCGACCGTGAAGAAGCTCCAGGAAGCCCTCGGCATCGCCGCCGACGGCGCCTTCGGTCCCGGCACCAAGAAGGCCGTGATCGCCTTCCAGGAGAAGAACGGCCTCGACGCCGACGGTCTCGCCGGCCCGGCGACCCTCTCCAAGATGGCCGCCTTCGCCGCCCAGGTCACCGAAGCCCACGTCGCCGCCGCCGAGGCGCCGGCCGGTGCCGAGGTCTCCGGCGAGCCGCTGCCGACCGCGCCCGGCGCCAGCGCCGATGCCGCCCCCGAAGTGCCGCCGAAGAAGTCGGTGTGGGGCACCGTCAAGGGCTGGTTCAGCTGAGCGACGCCGCTCTCGCGCCGTTCCGAACCGCTCGGAACAAAGCGAACGAAGACGAGCCGGTCGGTCCGCCGACCGGCTCGCGTGTTTCGGCCCCCCTCTCGGCCGGATCCGCGCGGCTCCGGGAACGGCCGCCGCACCTCCCGCACGCGGCCCCCGCCCGGCGCAACCCGTGAACCCCCTGTTCACCGACTGTGGATAGATTGCCGCGCCTCGGCGATATTTCGCCGCCGACCCGCGGTTGCGCGTATCATCCACGTCGAGCCGTGGCGGCGGTGGTGAGTTCGGGAGTAGGGGGCACTTCCGATGGCGGTATTCGAGTTGGTCTCGGGAGATTTCGAGCGCGGCACCATTCGCCTGCGCTATTCGGAGGCGGGCCGTGCCCACCTCCGCCTGACCTCGGTCGACGGCGTCGCCGAAGAGGTCTTCCTCGATCGCCACATCGCCGGCGTCGCCGAGAGCGGCGAGGGCCGGGTCGGTGAATATCTCGCCCGCTGGGCCGAGCGCGACGGCTTCGCCGGGCATGCCCCGCGCGCCGACACCACCCGGGACGAGGCCCGCCGCGCCGAGGCCCGCGGCGAACGCCTGTTCGTCGTCCTGCTGCGCGACGGCCGCAAATTCGTGGCCCGCGGCACCGCCGATGTGGTCGCCGAGCTCAAGTCCGCCTCGCTGCCGGCCGATCGCCGCACCAAGCTCTCCCGCCTCGATGCCGCCCGCCACGCCCACGACGAGGCACCGGGCCTGTTGCCGCGCTTCGTCCCCGGCCTGATCGCCCGGTTGTTGCCGAGCCGTTGAGGCCGCCCGCGATCGTTCGGAGTGGGCGTCCCGCGCCGCCGTCAGTCTTCCTCGCCGCCCTCGAGCGGCTCGTCGGGCGTCGACCAGCCCTGGGGCAGGAGATGCTCCTGCGGCAGGAAGCGGCGCTTGTAGTCCATCTTGCGGGCACCCTCGACCCAATAGCCGAGGTAGACGTAGGGCAGCCCGCGCCGCCGCGCCCGCCGCACGTGATCGAGGATCATGAAGGTGCCGAGGCCGCGCGCCTCGAGGTCGGGATCGTAGAACGAGTAGACCATCGACAACCCGTCGGAGAGGATGTCGGTCAGCGCCGCCGCCATCACCGGCCCCTGGCCGCGTCCGGTGAAGGTCGAATCGGGTCCGCGCCGCCGATACTCGACCACCAGCGTGTCGACGTGGGTGTCCTCGATCATCATCGAGAAGTCGAGCACCGTCATGTCCGCCATACCGCCGTCGGAATGGCGCGCGTCGAGATAGCGACGGAACAGCGAATACTGCTCGGACGACGGCATCGGTCCCTGTTCGGCGCCGATCAGATCCTGGTTGAGCCGCAGGTTCCGCCTGAAGCTCTTCGACCACAGGAAGTCGTCGACGCGGATGCGCACCGAGACACAGGCGCGGCAGCCGTCGCAGGCCGGCCGATAAGCGATGTTCTGCGACCGCCGGAACCCGCCCTGGGTGAGCACGTCGTTCAGCCCGGGCGCCCGCAGGCCGATCAGATGGGTGAAGACCTTCCGCTCCTGCCGCTCGGGCAGATAGGGGCATTTGGCCGGGGCCGTCAGATAGAACTGCGGGGCGTCGACCGGATGCTGCGTCATCTCGCCTCCCGCTGTGGCACCGTCACGGCTTCGCCGGCGCCGACCCTCTGCCGACGCTCACGACGGAAAGGATAGACGGGCCGCCGCCTGACGCAAGCGCCGACGGGCGTCCGCCGGTGCGTCGGGCGCTCGGGCGTTGCCTTCGCGCCTCACCGCCCGGTGAGCGCCAGAACCCGAGCGTCCATGACCAGAACGCCGGCGATCATGTCCTGGAAGAGCTGCCGCCGCGCCGTGAACAGGCCGATGAGGTGGACGAACGGCGTCAGCGTCACGGTGAGCGCGTAGAAGACGACGACGTGGATCAGCGCCTTGAGCGAATCCGGCCGCGGCCCGTCGACGGTGCGCATCGAGAGCCCCATCGCCCGCATGCCCGGCGTCGCCGCGGTGGGTCCGGCGAGCGAGGAGACGGTGTAGAGCACGCCGAGGATCGGCCACAGCGCCGGATAGATCATCCAGGCGAGGCCGAAGGTGGCGAGCCCGAGGAAGAACACCACGATCGCCGCCACCACCCACAAGAGCGACACGCCGAGGATGTCGAAGAGATAGGCGAAGGCCCGCCGCTTCAGCACGTCCTCGAAGAGATCGGGTTCGAGCGCCGGGTCGTAGACCCACCGAACGGTGATCTGCTGAGTGGCTTCCGGCATCGTCGTCTCCTGACGCCCGCGCGCTGCGGGCAACGCGGAAGATGGCGAGTGCGACCCCCCGCTTCAAGAGGCGGGGGTGTCGCTCACATCGGCGCTTCCGGCCGTTCCAGCCGCTCGACCACGTAATCGAGCGCTTCCAGCGCCGCGATGATCTCCTGGGCGTGCGCCCCGTCGCGGGTCTCGAAGACCACGTCGAGGGTGGCGCCCTTGGCCGGCACCTTGAGGAAGGTGCGGTGGTGCTCGACCTCGAGGATGTTGGCGCCGAGCCGGCCGAGGATGGTGGTGATCTCGCCGAGCACGCCCGGCCGATCCGGGATGATCAGCCGGATGCCGACGATCTTCTCCTCGCGGGCGAGTTCGCGCACCATGATCGAGGAGAGGATGCGCGGATCGATGTTGCCGCCGGTGACGATCAGCCCGACCTTGCGGTTGCGGAAGCGGTCGGGCGAGGTGAGGAGCGCGGCCAGCCCGGCGCCGGCGGCCCCCTCCGCCATGGTCTTCTGCAGCGTCAGATAGAGGTTCACCGCCCGCTCGATGTCGCTCTCCTCGACGAGAACGAGGTCGTCCATCATCCGCCGGGCGATCTCCAGCGTCTGCCGCCCGACCCGGCGCACCGCGATGCCCTCGGCCAGCGTGGTGCCGCCGGCATGGACCGGCAGGTCCTTGAGTTCCGCCCACATCGACGGATAGAGCCGGGTCTCGACCCCGACGATCTCGATCCGCGGGTTCAGCGCCTTGGCGGCGATGGCGATGCCGCCGGCGAGCCCGCCGCCGCCGACCGGCACGACGATGACGTCGAGATCCGGCTTCGCCTCGAGCATCTCCAGCGCCATCGTGCCCTGGCCGCGGATGACGTCGAAGTCGTCGTAGGGGTGGACGAAGACGAGACCGTCGCGCGCGCGCAGCCGCTCCGCCTCGATCTCCGCCTCGGCGACCGTCTCGCCCGAGAGCACCACATGCGCGCCGAAGCCGCGCGTCGCCGTCACCTTCACGTGCGGGGTCGTCTCCGGCATGACGATGGTCGAGGGAATGCCGAGCCGCGTCGCGTGATAGGCGACCGCCTGGGCGTGGTTGCCGGCCGACATGGCGATGACGCCGCGCCGTCGCTCCTCCTCGCTCAACGACAGCAGCTTGACCAGCGCCCCGCGCTCCTTGAACGCGTTGGTGACCTGGAGGTTCTCGTACTTCACCCAGACCTCGGCCCCGGTCAGCGACGACAGCCGCGGCGCCGGGAGGAACGGCGTCTGCATCACCTTGCCGGCGATCATCGCGGCCGCGTCCCGCACGTCGGCGAGGGTCGGCAGGCGGATGTCGGCGGCGCTGGTCATGATCGGCCCCTGAGATCGGAGGGAGAGGCCGCAGGTCTATCCGAAAGTCGGTGAGGAGGCGAGGGGGCTCGAGGGGCGCCGCATCAGCCGCGCCGCCGCTTCCGTCGCCCGGTCGGCCCGCGCCGCGATCACCTCGGCAGTGGGAGTCGTCCTGACCCCGAGCAGCAGTTGGATCTGTAGCGGTCCGACCAGGATGTCGAAATAGCTCGCCATGACGAGCTCGGCGTCCTCGGCCGCGACGATGCCGCGCTCGACCGCCTGCCCGACGAATTCGATCGCCGACAGGCGCACCCGCCCGGCGCCCTGGGCGGCGAGCGCCTCGGCGAGGTCGGTCGAGCGCGACGCCTCGGCGATCGCCAGCCGGTAGAGCCCGACCCGGCGCGGATCGAGAAATTCGGCGAGGAAGCGCCGGCCGAAGGCGGCGAGGCTCGCCAGGAACGAGGCGCGATCGACCGGATCGCCGAAACGCGCGTCGAGCGTCATGCTCTCGGTGTGGCTCGCCACCAGCGCCTCGGCGAGCCGCTTCTTGCTGTCGAACAGGCGATAGAGGTCGCGCTTCGACACCCGCGCCCGCCGCGCGATCTCCAGCGTCGTCGCCGCCGCGAAGCCCTTTTCGGTGAAGACGCAGCCGGCCGCATCGAGGATCGCCGCACGCCGCGCCTCGTCGGAACCGCCCACCGCATCCGCTGTGTCGGCCGCGCCGCCGCTCGTCTCACCCGCCTCGCTCGCCCGTCGCCGAGCCATCCGTGTTGCCCTCGAAAGAAATCGGTACCAATCGGTACCAAACTCTGCTACACGATGCAACGGTACCGATCGGTACCATTCGGCGACGCTTTCGGCGCACCCGCGACGCAGCGACGCCGAGGGCGGTGACGTCCGCCGCCACGACGTTCGATCCGACGGCCTCGGGAGGCATGCGATGAAGACCTTTCTCCTGGTGAATCTCGGCTTCCTGCCGGCGATCCTGTTCTGGAGCCTCGCCGGTAGCGGCCACGGGCGGCTCGGCTTCGTCCTCGGCGCCCTCGTCGGCGCCGCGATCTTCGCCTGGAACCGTCGTCGCGGCCTTTCGCGCCCGATGGAGACGGCCTTCGCCGCCTTCCTCGTCGCCGCGACGCTGGCCGAGTATGCCGGCCTCCTCACGGTGCATATGGCGCTCGTGGCGTCTTTCGCCGTGCTCGGCCTCACCGCGCTCGTCGGATGCGCCCGCCGCCGCCCCTGGACCTCGGCCTATTCCGCTGCCGCTTTCGGCGGGGCGAGCGCCTCGCCGATCTTCTTCGGCATCAATTTCGCCCTCTCGGCGCTGTGGGGCGTGATCTTCCTCGGCCTCGCGCTCCTCGCCGCGTTCGGCGCCGCGCCGCTGTGGTCGGCCGGGCTCACTCTCGGCGGCGCCGTCGTCTCGATCTTCGCCCCCCCGCTCTCGATGCGCGCCGCCCTCGCCCGGGCGATCCGCGCCCGCGAGCCGTGGTCCTGGCCGAAGCCGGATTTCGCCGCCCCGCGCGCGCGCGATGCCTACGACGTCGCCGTGGTCGGCGCCGGCATCGGCGGCCTCACCGCCGCCGCGCTCCTCGCCCGCGCCGGGCTGAAGGTGATGGTCGCGGAGCATCACGTCGTCCCCGGCGGCTTCTGCCACACTTGGCTGCGCAAGATCCGCCACCGCGGCATCCCCCGCGTCTTCCGCTTCGATTCGGGCGTCCACGACGTCTCCGGCGTCCGCCCCGGCGGCTCGGTCTCGGGCCTCCTCGGCTTCCTCGGCGCACCGCTCGACTGGACCCGCCTCGACCACGCCGCCCATCGCGACGGCACCACCCGGCGGGTGCCGCTCGACTGGCGCGCCCACCGCGACGATCTCGCCGCCCGCTTCCCCGACAGCGCCGCCGGCATCGTCGCCGTCTTCGAGACGATGCGCGCCGCGGATGCCGACATCGAAGCCCTCGGTGCCGACCACCACGGCGTCCCGATCCCGCCGGCGACCCCCGAGGCGATGCTCGCCTTCGCCCGCGATCACGCCACCCTCGCCACCTGGATGGACCGCCCCTTCGCCGATCTCCTGGCGACCCACGCCGTCGCCGCGGCGGCGGCGCGCGAACTCCTGGCGCTCGCCGGCTATCTCACCGATCGCCCCGAGGCGCTGACCGTGCTGCAGATGGCGCCGCTCTTCGGCTACTGGTTCCACGGCGGTTTCTACCCGAAGGGTGGCTCCGGCCGGCTCGGCGCGGCGCTGGCATCGGTGGTACGTCGCCATGGCGGCGAGGTGCTGTTGAAGTCACCGGTCGCCGAGATCCTCATCGAGAACGGCCGCGCCTCGGGCCTCCGCCTGGCCTCCGGCCGCCGCATCGCCGCCCGCGCGGTGATCTCCAACGCCGATCTCCGCCGCACCTTCCTCGAGCTGGTGCGGGCGGACGCGTTGCCGCCGGCATTCCGGGCGAAGATCACCGCCGCCCGGCCGGCGGCCTCGGCCTTCATGGTCGGCCTCGGCCTCGAGGGCGACCTCGACATCGCCGCGATCTCGCACGTCGTCGGCGCGAACGGGGTCCATGTCCACATGGTGTCGCCGTCGCGCGCCGATCCGAGCGCCGCGCCGGAGGGCTTCTCGACCCTGGAACTCATCACCCTGGTGCCGCAGAGCGAGGTCGGCCGCTGGTTCGCCGACGCGGACGCGGTCGACGAGCCCGCCCACCGTGCCTCGCCCGACTATCTCGCCGCCCGCGCCGCCTTCGGCGACCGGATGATCGACGCCGTCGCTGCGGCGGTGCCGGGCCTGCGCGAGCGCATCGTCCTGCGCGTCGACGGTACCCCGGCGACCTTCGCCCGTTACGATTGGTCGAGCCGCGGCTCGATCTACGGTGTCGCCGAGACCGATCGCCTGGAGGGGACGCGCTCGCCGGTCCCCGGCCTGTGGATCGCCGGTGCGGCCAACATCGGTCCGGGCGTCGAGGCGGTCCTCATCTCGGGCGTCCGCGCCGCCCTCGACATCCTCCCCGACGCGCTCACCCGCCCCGCCGCCCCGACGGTCGCGGATCCGGTGCCGGCCGACGAGGTCGACGCGAGCGAGCTGGAGCCGGCGTGAGGGAAGGGGAGGGGAGGGGAAGAGGATGTGGTCTGAGTTCGGACCCGACGGGGTCTGAGCCTTCATCCGGCGGTCCTGTCGCGAAGACCGGTGCCCCATCGTTCCCTCCCCCCTGGAGGGGGAGGGACAGGGAGGGGGGGGAACGGCCCCTCGTACTCGGAGTCCTGAGGAGCTTCTCGGCCCCCCCTCTCTGTCTCTCCCCCTCGAGGGGGGAGGGGACCGGATGTGAGCGTCTTCGGAAATCTACCGTCGCCACACGTCGGTATGCCGCGAGGGCGTCAGCCCGCGCCGCCACCCCTCACCCATCTCGCTCACTTGCCCTCGAGGAAGCGGATGATGCCGGAGAAGTCGACGCCCGCGTTGCCGGCATCGACGAACAGCTTGAAGAGCTGCGCCGTCTCCGCCCCGAGCGGCGTCGCCTGACCGGCCGAGGACGCCACGTCCTGGGCGAGCTTGAGGTCCTTCAGCATCATCGCCGCGGCGAAGCCGGGGGCGTAGTCGCGGTTCGCGGGCGAGGTCGGCACCGGGCCGGGAACCGGGCAATAGGTGGTCAGCGACCAGCACTGGCCGGAGGACACCGAGGCGATGTCGAAGAGCTTCTGCTCGTCGAGCCCGAGCTTGCGGGCGAGCGCGAAGCCCTCGCACACCGCCACCATCGAGATGCCGAGGATCATGTTGTTGCAGATCTTCGCCGCCTGACCGGCGCCGGCGTCGCCGGCATGGACGATGGTCTTGCCCATCTTCTCGAGCAACGGCTTCGCCGCCGCGAAGGCCTCCGCCGTGCCGCCGACCATGAAGGTCAGCGTGCCCGCCGCCGCGCCGCCGGTGCCGCCGGAAACCGGCGCGTCGACGAAGCGGAAGCCCTTCTCGGCGGCGAGCTTCGCCACGGTGCGGGCGCTCTCGACGTGGATGGTCGACGAATCGATGCACAGCGCCCCGGCCGGCGCATGGGCGAAGACGCCGTCGGCACCGCCGTAGACCGCCTCGACGTGGCGCCCCTCCGGCAGCATCGAGACGACGACCTCGGCCCCCGCGACCGCCTCCGCCACCGTCTTCGCCGAGGTGCCGCCGGCCGCCAGGAAGCGGGTGATGCCGTCGGCCGAGAGGTCGAAGCCGGTCACGGCGTGGCCCCCCTTGACCAGATTGGCGGCCATCGGCCCACCCATGTTGCCGAGCCCGATGAATGCGATCGTCGCCATGTCTTCCTCCCGCAAGGACCCCTCGGGTCTCGTTCGTCGTCGCCGAGCCGTCCGTCGCGCCTCGGTCGTGGGTTTCGTCGGTTCAGGTCGCGTCGCTGCGTCTGCGTCGCTTCTTCGCCTCGCGGTCGGCCCGTTCGGCGAGGAAGAACAGCGCCAGATAGACGACCACCGTCCCCGCCTGGATCGCCGTCCACGGCGCGTTCCAGCCGAAGGAGCGGGCATAGAAGGTGTGGATGATGATCCGCGCGAAGGTGTCGACCAGCCAGGTGGCGGTGCCCCAGGCGGCCCCCAGCCACAGCCCGACCGCCGCCACCGGATCGAAGACGGCGAAGAAATAGACCGCCCCCTGCCGCGGCAGATTGACCCGCGCCGGCTCGAGCAGCGGCGGCACGACGCCGATCAGCGCCGCCCATTCCCACAGCGCCCACCCGAGATAGGCGATCGACGTCGCCTTCAGATAGACGTCGAGCGCCAGCCGCCACAGCTGACGCGGCGGCTCCGCCGGAGCCGGCGCCTGCGTCATGCCGATCGTCTCGATCCGTGCCATCGTCCCCGACCGTTCCTGTCCGTCACACCGGTTCGAAGGCGAGGTCGCCGCGCGCCGGCACCGTGGTGAAATGCGCCTCGATCTCCGCCCGATCGATCGCCTCGATCGACGCCGGCTTCCAAGCGGGCGCGTTGTCGCGGTCGATCAGCACGGAGCGCACGCCCTCGTAGAAGTCGTGCCCCTCGAGGATGTGCGAAACCATGCGGAACTCGATCCGCATGCACTCCTCGAAGGAGAGAGAACCGCCGATCCGCACCTGATGCAAGGCGAGGCAGACCGACGTCGGGGATTTGCCCCGAATTCCGGCCGCCGTCGCGTGAGCCCACGCCGCATCGGCCCCGCTCTCGGCCTCGAGCCGCGCGAGAATCGCCGCCGCGTCGTCCCCGCAGAACAGCCGATCGATCGCCGTGCGCGAGGCGGCCAGCGGCGCCTCGCCCGGCACCTCGTGGAAGGCCGCCAATACCGCGCCCGGCTCGTCCGTCTCGCAGAGCGCCGCCAGCAACTCGCCCATCCGCGCCGACGGGACGAAATGGGTGAGGAACCCGATGTGGAGACAGTCCGCCGCCTTCAGTCGCCCGCCGGTCATCGCCACATAGGCCCCGGTCTCGCCCGGCATCCGCGACAGCAGGTGAGTGCCGCCGACGTCGGGGAAGAAGCCGATCGACACCTCCGGCATGGCGAAGAGCGTCTTCTCCGAGCCGACGCGGAACGGCGCATGCGCCGAGAGCCCGACGCCGCCGCCCATGCAGATGCCGTCGATCAGCGAGGTGAAGGGCTTCGGACAGCGGTGGATGGCGCGGTTGAGGACGTATTCCTCGTGGAAGAAGTCGGTGAGCCCCGGCTCCTTCGCCCGTCCCATGTCGTGGATGCGGCGGATGTCGCCACCGGCGCAGAAGGCCTTCTCGCTCGAAGACGTCAGCACCACGTGGGCGATCGCTCCATCGGCCGCCCAGTCGTCGAGCTGCCGCTTCATCGCCACGACCATCGGCAGCGTCAGCGCATTGAGCGCCTTGGGCCGGTCGAGGATCACCACGCCGGCGCGGCCGCGCCTCTCGAAACGGATCTCGTCGGTCGAATGGTCGGTCATGTCGGCTCCGGTTGCGGGACGGGAGAGGGGAGGGGCTCAATCGGCGAGGAGATCGCGCGCCACGATCAGGCGCATGATCTCGTTCGTCCCCTCGAGGATACGGTGGACGCGGGCGTCGCGCAGGAAGCGCTCGATCTCGTAGTCGGCGAGATAGCCGTAGCCGCCGTGCATCTGCATCGCCTCGTCGATGATCTGGAAGGAGACGTCGGTGGCGAAGCGCTTGGCCATGGCGCAGGCGCGGGTGACCTTGCCGTCCGTGCCCTTCGGGTCCTTGGCCGACAGCATCCACGCCGCCTTGTGCACCATCAGCCGCGCCGCCTCGAGCTCCGTCGCCATGTCGGCGAGGCGGAACTGCAGCGCCTGGAACTCGGCGATCGGCTTGCCGAACTGCTTGCGCTCCTTGACGTAGCGCACCGTGCGATCCAGGCACTCCGCCGCCGCGCCGAGCGAGCAGGCGGCGATGTTGAGCCGGCCGCCGTCGAGCCCGGCCATGGCGATCTTGAAGCCCTCGCCCTCGGCGCCCAGCCGGTTCGCCACCGGCACGCGGGCGCCGTCGAAGATCACCGCGGCGGTGGGCTGGCTCTTCCAGCCCATCTTCTTCTCCTGCGCCCCGAAGGAGAGCCCGGGCGTGTCCTTCTCGACCACCAGCGCCGAGATGCCCTTCGGCCCCGGCCCGCCGGTCCGCGCCATCACGACATAGACGTCCGACGCCCCGCCGCCCGAGATGAAGGCTTTCGAGCCGGTCAGCACGTAATCGTCGCCGTCGCGCACCGCCTTGGTCGAGAGCGCCGCCGCGTCCGATCCGGCGCCCGGCTCGGTCAGGCAATAGGAGGCGAAGGTGGTCATCGAGGTCAGATCCGGCAGCCACTTGGCGCGCTGCTCGGCCGACCCCCAGGTGTCGATCATCCACGCCGCCATGTTGTGGATGGAGATGTAGGCGGTGGTCGAGGTGCAGCCGCGCGCCAGCTCCTCCATGATCACCGCCGCATCGAGCCGCGAGAGCCCCGAGCCGCCGACGTCGTCGCCGACATAGATGCCGGCGAAGCCGAGCGAGGCGGCGTGCCTGAGCGTCTCGACCGGGAAGGTCGATTTCGCGTCCCATTCGGCCGCATGGGGGGCGAACTCGTCGCGGGCGAACTGCGCGGCGACGTCCTTGAAGGCGGCGGTGTCCTCGGAGAGGGCGAAGTCCATGGGGCGCTCCCGGCTGTCGCGGCCGGCGTATCGCGCGCCCCGTCCGAGGTCGCACCCACCGGCCCCGGCGCCCTTGTTTCGACGCCGCGTTGCCCCGAGGAGTAGAGAGCGCCCCGAGACCCGTCAATCGCCGCCGTTGCGCGCGGGGCTGTGGCGAAATGCGCAGGGTTTCGACGAAGGAAGGGGGATACGGAGGCGGAATGCGCCTAGGCGAGGCGGCTCACCTCGAGACCGCCCGAGCGATCTCTTCGTTACGGTGACCCCGAGGAGCCGCCGCGATCTCCCCCTTCTCCCCCTGCGGGAAAAGGTGCCCGAAGGGCGGATGAGGGGTCTGGACCTTTCCTCGGGCGGAAGATTGCGCGGGACGCCCCGGTTGCCGCTGCGCGGCGCCGCCTCATCCGGCCCTGCGGGCCACCTTCTCCCGCGAGGGGAGAAGGGCTGGGGGCTCCCCACCGCCTTGCATCCTCCGCACGGCCCAAACGGCACCGCCCACGCCAACTCACCCTTCGGTGATCGCCCGCATCGTGACCCGCCCCCTCTCCCCGTGCTAATCAGCACCGCGGACGGGGCTGCCCGAGTGCCTCGCGGGGGAACGACAGACATCATGAGCGAGAAACATCTCGACGCCGGGCGGGCCGCCGCCGACATGGGCGCCATCCTTTCCGGCCGGCGCATGCGCCGCAATCGCCGCACCGACTGGTCGCGCCGCATGGTGCGCGAGACCCGTCTCTCGGTCGACGATCTGATCTGGCCGCTCTTCGTCCTCGACGGCGAGAACCAGCGTGTCGCCGTCGCCTCGATGCCCGGCGTCGAGCGCGTCTCGGTCGATCTCGCGGTGCGCGAGGCGGAGCGGGCGGCGAAGCTCGGCATCCCCGCGATCGCCCTCTTCCCCTACACCGACCCGGATCTGCGCGACGACATGGGCACCGAGGCGCTCAATCCGGAGAACCTGATCTGCCGCGCCTGCCGCGCCATCAAGGCGCACGTGCCGGAGATCGGCCTGATCACCGACGTGGCGCTCGATCCCTACACCTCCCACGGCCACGACGGCCTGATGGAGGGCGACACCATCGTCAACGACGAGACGGTGGCCCGCCTCGTCGCCCAGGCGCTGGTCCAGGCCGAGGCCGGCTCCGACATGATCGCGCCCTCCGACATGATGGACGGCCGCATCGGCGCCATCCGCCGCGGCCTCGACGGCTCGGGCTTCGAGGACGTGCAGATCATGGCCTATTCGGCCAAATACGCCTCGGCCTTCTACGGGCCCTTCCGCGATGCGGTCGGCACCAACAAGACCCTGCGCGGCGACAAGCGCACCTATCAGATGGACCCGGCCAACACCGAGGAAGCCATCCGCGAGGCCGCCCTCGACATCGAGGAGGGCGCCGACATGGTGATGGTCAAGCCGGGCATGCCCTATCTCGACATCGTCCGCCGCATCAAGGACGCCTTCGGCGTGCCGACCTTCGCCTATCAGGTGTCGGGCGAGTTCGCGATGATCGAGGCGGCGGCGGCGAACGGCTGGCTCGACGGCGACCGCGCCATGATGGAGAGCCTGATGGCCTTCAAGCGCGCCGGCGCCGATGGCGTGCTCACCTACTTCGCCCCGCGCGTCGCCGCGAAGCTGAAGGCGGAAGGCTGACCAGCGGTCCTGCGGCGCCCTGTGCCGCGGGCGATCGTTCCGGCGGGGCGGGGGAGGGCAGGGGATGCGCGTTCCGACGTCCCTCCGCCGCATCGCCGTTCCGGTGTCGGCGGCCCTGCTCCTCGCCGCCTGCGCCGTCGTCGATCCCCTGATGCGGCAGACCTGCATCGCCGTACTGCCGGCGATCGAGGCGGACGAGGCCCGGATCACGCTCCTCTCCGCCACCGCGGACCCCGATCGGTCGGGCGAGATCCGGCTGACCTATCGCACCTCCGATCGCCCCGGCGACCACACCCTCGACTGCGCCTTCGGCCGCGAGGGCGCCTCCGCCGACCGGCGCGCGCTCCTCGCCGTGCGCGACGATCGCGGTGAGATGAGCGGCGCGCGCCTGTTGATGCTGAAGCGCTTCTGGCTCGGCGATCCGCAAACCTTCTCGCAGGCCGTCGCCCGGGTCGAGGTCGCCGCCGACGCCGTGCCGCGTGGCCTCGTCTCGCTGCCGGGTCGGGCCGGCCGCGCCCTCCAGACCGTCTTCGACGCCGCCGCCCCGGCCTCGCTCTACGCGCTCTCGGCGCTCGCCTGTTCTTTGATCTGGGGGCTCGTCGGCCGGGTCGTCTTCGCCTTCGGCGACATCGCCATGCTCGGCGCCTACGGAGCGCTGATCGGCGCGCTCCTGGTGCTCGGCGCCGGGCCGGCGGCGGCCGGGCCGCTGGTTACCCTGGCGATCGTCGCCGCGATGGCGATCGGGGCCGCCTGGGGCGGGGTGATCGGCCGCGTCGTCTTCGCGCCGCTCGCCTTCCGCGCCTCCCAGCCGCTGCTCATCGCCACCGTCGGCCTGTCGATCGCCCTCCAGGAGTTCGTCGCCCGCGCCCAGGGCGCTCGCGACCGCTTCCTGGCGCCGATCTTCGAGGAGCCGCTCCTGGTCGCCGACGGCCCCTTCACCGTGCTGGTGACGCCGATGCGCCTCCTCGTCGTCGCCGTGACGCTCACCGCGGTGGGGACGGTCCTCGTGATCCTGCCCCGCACCCGCTTCGGTCGTGCCTGGACCGCGGTCGCCGACGATCCCTTCATGGCCCGCCTGCTCGGCATCGATCCCGCCCGCGTGCTGGTGGTCAGCTTCGCCCTCGCCTCGGCTCTCGCCGCGCTCTCCGGGGCCGTCTTGACCCTCGCCTACGGCGGCACCTCCTTCCACATGGGCACGATCCTCGGACTGAAGGCGGTGGTGGCGGCGGTGGTCGGCGGCATCGGCTCGCTCCCCGGCGCCGCCCTCGGCGGACTGCTCCTCGGCCTCGTCGAGACCGTCTGGTCGGCCACCTTCGGCATCGAATGGCGCGACGTCGCGGTCCTCACGCTCCTCGTCGGCGTCCTCGTCTTCCGCCCCGCCGGCCTCCTCGGGCGCGACGAGAGTCCGCACCTTTCCGACCGCTCGGACTGATCGGGCCGCGGTTATCCGCCGTCGGTCGGACCCCGTTCGCACATGGTGGACGGAAGATGAATCGTATTCGAACGAGTTCGTTCAGGATGCGTTCAGCAATACGCCAGCTTGGTCCGGTTTACGGAAATTTCATGATGCAATTTAAGCCGATTTTAGAGTCGTCTACGTACATTCTGCACATGAAGAGGCGGGAAAAGCGCCCAAGTATAATCGACGAATACAGTGAGGCGTATCACAATGAACAGCGTCATGAAGGCCGCCGACTACGGCACTCGGACGGGCGAGCAGGAGGCCATTCGGCCGCTCTACCTCGAGGCCCTGACCCTCGTCGAACGACTGCATCGTCGCCTGCTCGACGTCATCAAGGACGAGTTCGATCGCGTCGGCCGTGACGACGTCAATTCGGTGCAGGCCCTGCTGCTGTTCAACATCGGCGGTGCCGAGCTGACCGCCGGCGAGCTGCGCACCCGCGGCTACTATCTCGGTTCCAACGTCTCCTACAATCTGAAGAAGTTGGTCGAGGGCGGCTACGTCAAGCACGAGCGCTCCCGCATCGACCGCCGCTCGGTCCGTGTCAGCCTCACCGACAAGGGCCGCGAGGTCGCCACCATCGTCGATCGCCTCTACGAGCGCCAGCTGCGTTCGATCGAGCAGGTCGGCGGCATCGGCAGCGTCGACTTCAAGACCCTCAACAAGTCCCTGCAGCGCCTGGAACGCTTCTGGACCGACCAGATCCTCTACCGCCTCTGAGAGGAAGCGTTCCAATCTCGAGAAGAGCCGAAGTCGGGCAGGCCCGACTTCGGGAACGCTTCTGGACCGACCAGATCCTCTACCGCCTCTGAGAGGAAGCGTTCCAATCTCGAGAAGAGCCGAAGTCGGGCAGGCCCGACTTCGGGAACGCTTCTGGACCGACCGGATCCTCTACCGCCTCTGAGGAGTGAGCCTCCGCGCTCGCCTCGTCGACCACCTCCCCGCCCACTCGGGCGGATCCCGCGGTGACCCGAGAAGACCCGCGAACCTGGGGCCGAGAAATCGGCCCCTTTTCGCGTTCGGGGGAGAGCGCGCTCCGGGCGGTGTCCGCGCTCGGTCGCTCCGCGACCCTTCCATGCGTCGCCCGCCTCTTGCGCGTCCCCCCGCCGCCGGGTCACCCTGCCGGCCCTCGCGCTCCTCGGGAACTCATCCGCATGTCGACCGCCTCGCCCCTGCACGTCGTCTCCGCCGGCCTCCTGGTCTCCCTCGTCGGCTTCGCCTCGGCCGCGGCGGTGGTGATCAAGGGGCTCGAGGCCGCCGGCGCCTCCGAGGGCGAGATCGCCTCGGGGCTCGCCGTCGTCACCGTGGTCATGGGCCTCGTCGGCGTCGGCCTGAGCTGGGCGGACCGCATGCCGATCTCGGTCGCCTGGACCACCCCGGGCATGGCGCTGCTCGCCACCACCGGCGCGGTCCCGGGCGGCTTTCCCGCCGTCGTCGGCGCCTTCGCCGTCACCGGACTGATGATCGTCGTCGCCGGCCTGTGGCAACCGCTGGGCAAGGCGGTCGCCGCCATCCCCCGTCCGATCGCCGCCGCCATGCTCGCCGGCATCCTGATGAAGCTGTGTCTCGCCCCCTTCGTCGCGCTCGGCAAGGTGCCCGTCGCGGCGCTGGCGGTGCTCCTCACCTGGCTGGTGCTGTTCCGCTTCGCCCGCCTGTGGGCGGCGCCGGCGGCGGCGGCCGTGGCGCTGGCGATCATCGCCTTCGCCGACGCCGGCGGCGGCGCCGCGCTCGCCTTCCACTGGCCGACGCCGGTGGTGGTGATGCCGATCTTCGAGCCCCAGGCGCTGGTCTCGGTCGCCCTGCCGCTGTTCCTCGTCACCATGGCGTCGCAGAACATCCCCGGCTACGCGGTGCTGGCGACCAACGGCTATCACCCGCGCTTCGGCCCGCTGCTCGTCGCCACCGGCCTCGCCTCGGCCCTGACCGCCCCCTTCGGCGCCCCGACCAACAACCTCGCCGCCATCACCGCCGCGCTCTGCGCCGGTCCCGACGCCCATCCCGATCCGGCACGGCGCTGGACGGTGGCGGTGGTCGCCGGCCTCGGCTACGTCGCCATCGCCGCCTTCTCGGCGGTCGCCGTCGGCCTCGTCACCCGCTCCTCGCCGCTGCTCGTCGAGGCCGCCGCCGGCCTCGCCCTGCTCGGGGCGCTCGGCGCGGCGATGCACGGCGCCGTCTCCGACGAAAAGGACCGCATCCCGGCGCTGCTCACCTTCCTGACCGCCGCTTCGGGCCTCTCCTTCGCCGGCATCGGCCCGGCCTTCTGGGCGCTGGTCGTCGGCCTCGTCGTCCACGCCTTCCTGGTCGTCGGCCGTCGCGGCGCCTGAGACCGGCGCGGGCCGTCTCGGCGGCGGATGCGATAAACTCGCAACACCTCGGCGATGTGGCGCGAACACGGCTTCGTGAGGCTCGACGGGACCATGAATCGGCCATATTGGGGGGCGACCAACGAACAGGAACGCGCGACGACCCCTCCCGCAGGGGCCGGATGCGTCGGATGACGGGGGACCCGTGCGGGGGCCTCCGTGACGTCGTCCGGGGAAGGGTTCGCCTTCACCTCGGACGGCGCAGGTCCCGTCGACCCGGTCCCCGGAAACGACACCCACATCCGATCGCCCGCCCGTGGTGCGCGGATCCGCTGCCTACGCGATGGAGATATCGACGGTGAACCACAAGCCTGCCGCCTCGACGCTGATCCCGACCCGCCGCGCCCTGCTCGCTGGTCTGGCGTCGTTCGTCGCCATGCCCGGTCTGGCGATGGCGGAACAATCGAGCGGCGAGAGCCCGCTCGAGGCGCTCACCCGCTCCCAGGCGGTGCGCGAGTGGCAGCAGAAGTTCGACGCCGGCGACACCTCCCGTTACGAGCGCATCAAGTCCGACCTGCCGCTGCTCTCGCCCGACACCGTAGCGGCGATGGAACAGGCGATGCCCCGCCTCCAGGAGGTCGTCTCCCGCGGCGGCTGGCCCCAGGTCCAGTCCAACGGCAAGCTCAAGATCGGCTCGCGCTCCGAGGCGGTGCAGGCGCTGCGCCAGCGCCTCGTCGTCTCCGGCGACATGCCGGCCGATCAGCTGCGCACCGGCTATCGCGACACCTTCGACAGCTACGTCGACGCCGCCGTGCGTCGCTTCCAGGTCCGCCACGGCCTGCGTCCCGACGGCATCGTCGATCAGACCGTGCTCGACGTGATGAACGTCCCCGCCGACGTCCGTCTGCGTCAGCTCGAGACCAACCTGATCCGCATCCGCTCGATGTCCGGCTTCCTCGGCGACCGCTACATCTTCCTCAACATCCCGGCCGCCGAGCTGGAGATGGTGGAAGGCGGCCGCGTCGTCGAGCGTCACAACGCGGTGGTCGGCAAGATCGATCGCCAGACCCCGGTGCTGTCGTCGCAGGTCCGCGAGATCAACTTCCATCCCTACTGGCACGTGCCGGTCTCGATCATCAAGAAGGACCTGATCCCGAAGATGCAGACCGAGCCGGACTACCTGACGAAGAACCACATCCGCATCTTCGACAACCGCAACCAGGAGATCCCGCCCGAGGCGGTCGACTGGAACTCGGCGCAGGCGCTGCAGTATTCGTTCCGCCAGGATCCCGGCGGCGACAACGCCATGTCGACGGTGAAGGTGACCTTCCCCAAC
>ERZ1645187.1455-NODE-1455-length-21718-cov-6.250289_pt1 | contig 21718 bp, 23 predicted proteins | sample MGYA00575352_ERZ1645187 | MGnify/ENA primary metagenome ERZ1645187 (study PRJEB40837, sample SAMN11349314) | freshwater sediment metagenome | isolation source: river sediment | host: Sediment | place: India: Wazaribad , New Delhi | collected 2017-02-21 ... | reverse complement strand
GTTCTTGGCATAGGGCAATGCGGGCAGGGTGTGTTCCATGTTGTTCTCCGTTCTTGAGCTTGGGGGGAAATGGTGCGTCTTCGATATGGGGGCGAGGCCCGATATTACAAGTGTTACAAGTTTCGCTACTTCACGCGGGCGCCCACCGTGCCGCGGGCGAACTGCAGCTGCAGCTCGTCGCCTGCCGCCAGTTGTGCGGCGTCGCGCACGATCGCGCCATCGGGACCGCGCACGATGCTGTAGCCGCGTTCCAGCGTGGCGAGTGGCGACAGCGCAGAGAGCGCCCCCTGGCAGCGCGACAGTTGCTGGTGGCGGCGCGCGCACTGGCCGGCCATGGCTTGACGCAGGCGGTGGTTCAGCCGGTCGAGGCGTGGCTGCTGGGCCATGCGCTGCTGCATGGCTGCGTGCAGCCGGCGCGCGAGCAGTTCGATCCGCTGGCTACTGGCGGCGAGCCGCTGGGCGGGATGGACAAGCCGCAGCGCGAGCCGGTCGAGTGTCTGCATGCGGGTTTCGAGCACGGACTGCAAGGTGGAGCGCAGGGCATCGTCAAGCGCCTCGACCTCGCCGGCGGCTTCGAACCAGCCGGCACTGGCGAATTCGGCGGCGGCAGTAGGCGTGGCGGCGCGCCGGTCGGCGACGTAATCAGCGATGGTCGTGTCGGTTTCATGGCCGACGCCGCAGATAGTCGGCGCTGGCGAGACGGCAATCTTGCGTGCCACCGCCTCGTCGTTGAAGGCCCAGAGATCCTCGATGCTGCCGCCGCCGCGCACGACGAGCAGCAGGTCGCACTCATTCCGGCTGTAAGCCTTGTCCAGTGCGGCGACGATGCTGGCAGGGGCCTCCGCACCCTGCACCAGCGTCGGGTAGATGATCAGCTCGACATGCGGCGCACGGCGACGAAAGGCGGCGATGACGTCGCGCAGCGCAGCCGCCTGTGGCGAGGTAACGATGCCGGCGCGTTTCGGGTAGCGCGGGATCTCACGCTTCCGCTCCGGCGCGAACAGGCCTTCGCTGGCGAGTTTTTCACGGAGTTTGAGAAACAGTTCGTAGAGTCGCCCGATCCCCGCGCGGCGCATGCCCTCGACGTTCAACTGGAAATCGCCGCGCGCCTCGTAGAGCGTCACGAGCGCCTGCACTTCGACTTGCTGGCCGTTGTCGAGCTGCCACGGCAGCAGTTGTGCCCGTGAGCGGAACATTACGCAGCGAACCTGAGCCTGCGCGTCCTTCAGCGAGAAATACACATGACCCGAGGCGGCCCGCGTCAGGTTGGAGATTTCGCCAGCCACCCAAAGCAGCGGGAATTGCTGTTCCAGCAGCCGGCGGGCGGTGCGGTTCAGTTCGGCGACGGTGAGGATTTCTGCGCTCAATTGCGGCGAAAATGGACTCAAAAGAGTCTCCGGAAAGCTTGATTCGATGTTACCTCATCCACAAAGGTGGTCTGCCCGTTGCAGCAAGGGCTAGGTGTTGAGCGGATCGGTCCGGGAATGCGATTGCTGCGTGTAACATGCTGAAAGATAAGTGAAAACAAATTGTACAGTTTTGCTACGAAGTAACAAAAGTCCTTTGTCGCTGGCCACTTAGCCCTTTCTTGCGCAAGAGATTCACAGACTTTTCCACAGTTTTTGTGGATAAGACCACAAGGCCGTCGGACGTATGCTTTGGCCTCACCAATTTGGGGCAATCCGTATGCAATTGATTCCGCTGGGCGCACCCGCCCTGCTGGGCTTGTTTCGCGAGGTACTGGACAGCAGCCTCGTCGAACGCGGCGCGGCGGAAGGCATGGAATTGCTCGGCCATGCCGATGCGTTCTGGCCGCAGGTTGGGCTGCCGGAGTTGCGCCGCATGGCGCAGGGCGGCAATCCGAGCGCGCAGGCGGAACTGGCCTGGCGGTCTGCGGTGGGCGAGGGACTGGCGAAGTCCGCGACCGAGGCCGTGCAATGGGCGACGCAGAGTGCCGAGAAGCAGTGTCCGGCCGGTGAGGCGGTGCTGGGCTGGCTGCTCTATCAGGGCATCGGCCTGCCGCGCGATTACGCCGAGGCAGCGCGGCTCTTCGAGCGTGCCGCCGAACACAGGGACAGCCGCGGCATGGCGTGGTTCGCACTGTGCCTGCTGCGCGGACATGGCGTCATCGCCAATGCCGCACGCGGTGGAGAACTGCTGCGGGAGGCTGCGCACGGCGGCAGCATCCTGGCGCAATACTGGCTGGGGCGTTTCCTCTACGATGGACAGCATTGGCCCCGCAACTATCCGGAAGCGGCGCAGTGGCTGGGCAAAGCCAGCGAACAGGAACACGCGCAGGCGACCGACCTGCTGGCACGCTGTCATTTCTTCGGTCGCGGCGTGCCGCAGGATCGCACGGCCGCCGTGCGGCTCTGGAGAACCGCGGCGACGGCTGTCGTGCCGGCGGCGATGTTCAGCCTCGGTCTCTGTCTCTACGCCGGCGAAGGCGTGGCCGCCGATTATCCCGAAGCGGTCGGCTGGTTCCGCGCTGCCGCGCGCATGGGTGTGGCCGAGGCGATGTACCTGTTGGGCCAGTGCAGCACCTTCGGCTTCGGCGTGACGCCCGATCCCGAGGTCGGCCTGGCCTGGTACCGCCGGGCGGCGGAACTGGGCAGTCGCGAAGCGGAGTTCGAACTGGGCGAAGCCTGCGCCGCCGGACGCGGTCACCTGCAACGCGATCTCGCCGAAGCGGTCAGGTGGTGGCGACAGGCCGCCGCGCAGGGACATGCACGCGCGCAACTCAAGCTCGGCCACTGTCATCGCTGGGGCGAGGGCGTGGCGGAGAACAAGGCGCACGCGCTCGCGTGGTACCGGCGTGCCGCCGAAGGCGGCGAAGCGTCTGCGCACCTCTGGATCGGCGAATGCTTCGAGCATGGCGAAGGCGTCCCTGCAGATCCGGGAGCGGCTCGACGCCACTACCTGGCGGCGGCCGATGCAGGCCTCGCGCACGGCCTGGCGGAGTTGGGACGCTGCCTGCTCTACGGCATCGGCGGACAGGTCGACATCGAGCGGGGCGAGGCGGCGCTGCTGCAGGCCACCGAGCGCGGCTGGCAACCGGCGCTCGACGAACTGGAACGCTACTGGTTCGCCGAAGGCGAGCGGCATTTCCATGGCCACGGCTACGTCCTCGATGCGGCACGCGCGCGGCAGTGCTATCGCAAGGCGGGCGAGCTCGGCCATCGCCGTGCGGCCTACATGCTGGCCGAATGCCTGCGCCACGGACTTGGGGGGCCGGCCGATGCGATGCAGGCCCTGACCTGGTATCGCCGTGCCGCGACGCTGTTCGACGCGAAACTTGCCCTCGCCGATCTCTACTATCACGGCGAGGGCGTGACGCGGAACTATCGCGAGGCCTTGCGCTGGTTCGAACAGGCGGTCGAACAGCATGAAGATGCCTACGCGCTCTATTCCCTCGGCTACATGCTGCTGCACGGACAGGGCGTGCGCCGCGACGTGAAGCGCGGCCTGAGGCATCTGCGTCGTGCGGCGGTGCTGGGCGAATTGAATGCCCAGTACGAACTCGGCAGCGCCTACTACCGCGGCGCAGGTGTGACGAAGAACCTGAGACTCGCGATGAAGTGGTTGCGCATGGCGGCCGAGCATGGGCAGGAAGAGGCGCGCGCCTTCCTCGAACGCATCGGGCACGGCGGGAAACTGAATTAGATCGGAAGCAGGATGCGGGCTGCCAGCCCGCCGCCAGCGCGGGGCAGCAATTCGAGGCGGCCGCCATGGGCACGGGCGATGCGCTCGACGATGGCCAGTCCGAGGCCCGCGCCACCGGCACCGGTCCGTGCCGCTTCGCCACGCGTGAAAGGTTGCTTCAGGCGTTCCGCTTCGGCGGGGGCGATGCCGGGTCCGCGGTCGAGTACGGCGATGACGATTTTGCTGTCTTCGCGGGTCAGTTCGAGTTCGACCGGTGCAGCCAGTCCCGCATGGCGCAGTGCGTTCTCGATCAGGTTGACGATCGCACGGCGCAGCGGCTCGGGATGGACAGGCAGTGAAAAGTCGGCGCCGGGCCGTCCCAAGCCGACGTCCCCCCCGTGGGGGGCCGCGAGCCGGGGTTGCGAGCGAGGGGAGCCAATATTGTCGGTGCTGGCGGGACGGCATTCCACTTTCTCGCCGTAGCGTCCGGCGATCTCCTCAAGCAGCGCGGCGAGATCGGTCGGCACTTTCGTCTTGCCCTCGAGCGCCTGCGGGCGCGCGAAGTCGAGGAACTGGCCGATGGTGCGATCCATCTCGGCGATGTCGGCTTCCATGCCCGCGCGGGCCTCGGCATCCGCGACCGACAGTTCGGTCTCCATGCGCAGGCGCGTCAACGGTGTGCGCAGGTCGTGCGAGATGCCGGCGAGCAGCAGCTGGCGATCTTCCTCGAGCCGCTTGAGGTCCGCGCTCATCTGGTTGAAGGCATGGGTGACGGCGACGAGCTCATCCGGGCCGCGCTCGGCGAGCGGCACGGGTGTCCTGCCCGCGCCGAGTTCGCGTGCGGCGGCCTCCAGTGCCTTGAGCGGGCGCGTGATGCGAAAGACGATCAGCCAGGCACCGGCCAGCGCGAGCAGCAGCACGGCCGCGCCCCAGCCGAGCCAGTACAGGGGAAGTCGCCGTTCGAGGCGTTCGCGCGGCAGGGCGAGCCAGAAGTCGCCTTCCTCCCCCGCAAAGATGCGGAAGCTGACAAAGAGTCCCGGCTCGCCGTTGAGCATGAAGGCCAGCCGCGTATCCGGGCCGAGCCGCTCGTGCAATTCCTGTTCGAGATGCCGGGTCAGCGCCGTCGGCGGCGGTGATTCGATCTGGTCGCCGGGATCGGCGGGATAGACGTGCACCCCCTCCGTGTCGGAAAGTTCGGCGAGCACGTCGATGCGGTGTTCCGGCCGGGCTGCCAGCAGCGCGGTGCGGGTGAGGTTGCTGACGCTCGCGATCGTCTGCGCGAGCATGCGTGCGCGCGGCTCCATCTCGGCCTCGCGGAACATCGCGAGCCAGGCCGCCACCGCCACCAGCATCAGCGTGGCGATCAGCAGGAAGGCGCGCCAGAGCAGGCTGCGGGGAAGCATGGAATGGCGGTGCGGTAGCTAGGCAGCGTCCTTGCCGTCGGGAACGAACACATAGCCGAAGCCCCACACCGTCTGGATATGGCGCGGCTTGGCCGGATCGATCTCGACCAGCTTGCGCAGACGCGAGATCTGCACGTCGATGGCGCGGTCGAACACGCCGTGCTCGCGGCCGCGCGCCAGTTCCATCAGCTTGTCGCGCGACAGCGGCTGGCGTGGATGCTTGAGCAGCACCTGCAGCAGGCCGAACTCGCCGGTGGTGAGCATCGTCGTTTCGCCTTCACGCAGGAGTTCGCGCGTGGCGAGATTGACTTCGACGAGACCGAAGCGCACGACTTCCTGTGCGGCGGCGGGCGCGCCGGCCGGTGGCGGCGCGGCGCGGCGGCGCAGCACGGCGTGGATGCGCGCGACGAGTTCGCGCGGGTTGAAGGGCTTGGGCAGGTAATCGTCGGCGCCGAGTTCGAGGCCGACGATGCGATCGATGTCATCGCCCTTGGCGGTGAGCATCAGGATGGCAACTTCGTTTTTGGCACCACGCAGGCGGCGGCAGATCGACAGTCCATCCTCGCCGGGCAGCATCAGGTCGAGCACGATCAGGTCGTAGAGTTCACGTTCCAGCGCGCGATCCATGCCAGGGGCATCCGCCACGGCCTTGACGGCGAAGTCCTGCTCGACGAGATAGCGCTCGAGCTGGCTGCGCAGCCGCAGATCGTCATCGACGACGAGGATTTTCGGTTTGCGGGTTTCGGTATTCATGGGCCGCAAGGATACTGCCGATTCCGGCGGCAAGTCGTTGCCGGATGTTTCACCAGTCCTGTCGCGCAACGAGTTGTTACAAAGCCGGGCAACACAGGCTTGGGCGCGGTCCTACAATGCAGCCATGAAAAAATCTGTCCGCCGTTTCGTCCTGCTGTGCCTCGCCGCAACCGCGATTTCCGCGGCCGCACAGGGCGAGCCGCCACCTCCGCCCCCGGGGTACGGCTATCCGGGACAGATGCAGCGGCAACGCGACTGGCGCGACCTGCCACCCGAGCAGCGCGAACAGTGGCGCGAAGAGCGGCGCCAGCAGCGCCGTGAACAGTGGCGCGACATGAGTCCCGAAGAACGCCACCAGCTGCGGCGCGACATCCGCGATGCCGGCCGCATGTACCGGCGCGGCCTGCGCCGCGATTGATTTTTCGTGGTTGACATTCCCCGGGCGAAGGACTTAACTAATACTGTAGTAAAAAAGTCGGATAAGTATCCTTACCCCCATTGAAGGAGACTGCCATGTACGACATCAACAAGTTCATCATCGATCAGGGGCTGGAAGCCCGTGATCCGCAAGGTCACTGGGCCGAACTGGCGCGCTGGTCGCCGCTCATCGCCAATCGGATGGCCGAAGCAGAGGGCCTGACGCTCGAGGAGGACCACTGGGAAGTGATCTATTGCCTGCGCGAGCGTTTCCGCAAACTCGGCCCTGACTGGACGGCACGCCAGATGACGCGCGAACTGGAAAAGGATTTCGCCACTGCCGGCGGCCGTCGCTTTCTCTATGCGCTGTTTCCGGGCGGGCCGTTGGCACAGGGCTGCAGGCTGGCCGGGCTGCCGCTGCCGCAGGGCACGCTCAACCGCTCGTTCGGCAGCGTGCACTGAGGAGCCCCGCTGTTTCTGCATTGACTCGATCCTCCCGACGGCAGTATGATGTTTTTGCCTGATTGTCTTACGGGCGTCATGTCGGGAGGTAAGTTTCGTGGATGCATCGCTGCCCAGTGACCTGCTGGCCCTCAGTCTGCTGGTCTTCGTGCTTGGCCTCAAGCACGGTTTCGACGCCGACCACTTGGCGACGATTGACGGTTTGACGCGCTTCAATGCCCGGAAGCGGCCCGGTCTGGCCCGTTACTGCGGTGCGCTGTTTTCGCTCGGGCATGGGGCAGTCGTCGTCGCCATCGCCCTGACTGTCAGTACGCTGGCGCGTTACTGGCAAACACCGGAATGGCTCGAAACCGTTGGCGCCTGGATTTCCATCGCCTTCCTGTTCGCGCTGGGCTTGCTCAACATCCACGCAGTGCTGCGCGCCGAACCGGGCGAAGTGGTGCACCCGGTCGGTCTCAAGGGGCGTTTTCTCGGTCGCCTTGCGCAGGCTGCCCGTCCGGGCCTGATTGCATTGGTCGGCGCCTTGTTCGCCCTGTCGTTCGACACCATCAGCCAGGCGGCGCTGTTCGCACTGACGGCCAGTCAGTTCGGCGGCTGGCAGGATGCCCTGCTGCTCGGTCTGCTGTTCATGCTGGGCATGCTCGTGACGGACGGGATCAATGGTTTCTGGATTTCGCGCCTGATCGTCCGGGCCGACCAGGTCGCCCGCATCGCCTCGCGCGTCATGAGCCTCGTGGTCGCCGGCATCAGCTTGCTGGTGGGCGCCTTCGGCGTCATGAAGCTGTCCTTGCCGGACATCGATGCCTGGAGCGAAGGCAAGGAACTCTTCTTCGGCGCGGCAGTGGTCACGGTTATCGGCGTGAGCTATCTGCTGGCACTTCGTCTGTCACGTACCCCGAGCACGATCACGAGCCTGCCACGCTAATTTCGGCAGGAGGGCGTCGGCTAGAATCCGCGCCGTGAATCTCCTCGCCTTCGAAGCCGCCACGTCCCGCCTGTCCGTCGCCCTGTATCGCGATGGCGTGATTACCGAAAAGTCGGCCGACGTGCCGAACGGCGGCTCGGAACGACTGCTGCCGTGGGCGAACGAACTCCTCGCCGAGTCCGGCCTGACGCTCAGGCAACTCGACGGCATCGCCTTCGGTGCCGGTCCGGGCGGTTTTACCGGGCTGCGGCTGGCCTGTGGCGTGACGCAGGGCCTCGCCTGCGGTCTCGACCTGCCCGTCGTGCCAGTCGGCACGCTGGCTGCGTTAGCGCTGGCGAGCGGAGAGGGCAAGGTGTTCGCCTGTCTCGACGCGCGCATGAACGAGGTCTATGTCGCCGCCTATCAGGTAGCAGGCGATAGCGTGCAGGAAATCATGTCCCCGCAAGTCGGCGCTGGCGAGACGGCATTCCTGCCTGATGGCGATGGCTGGCGGGGCGTCGGCGACGGTTTCGCCACTGCACATGGCGATGCGCTGTGTCAACGCATGGGCGGGCGGTTTACCGCTGTCGATGCGAGTGTGTTTCCGACTGCCGGCGCGATCGCCCGGCTCGCTGCTCCAGTGCTGGCGCGCAGCGGCGGGGTCGAGGCCGCGCAGGCTCTTCCGCTCTATGTGCGCGACAAGGTGGCACTGACGACCGCCGAACGACTCGCCCGGGGTGGCAGCAAGTGAACTTTGTGCCGATGACGATAGCCGATATCGACGCGGTACTGGCCATCGAGGAATGCGTGCAGGAATTTCCCTGGACGCGCGGCAATTTCGCCGATGCGCTGGAGGCCGGCTACGAAGGCTGGCTGGCGCGCGAGGGCGGCCACCTGGTGGGGTTCGCCGTCCTGATGCGCGCAGTCGATGAAATCCACCTGCTGGTGATCGGCATCGCACCCGCTTTCCAGCGTGCCGGCCGCGGTCACGCGCTGCTGGAATTCGCGACGACGCAGGCGCGGGAAGGCGGCATGAAGCGCATGCTGCTCGAAGTAAGGCCGTCCAATGAGGCGGCCATGGCTTTCTACCGGGAGGGCGGTTTTTTCGAAATCGGTCGCCGGCGCGGGTACTATCCGGCTTCCGCAGGAAGAGAAGATGCCATCGTGATGGCAAAAGAGCTATGAACCGCGATCAGATATTGAAAGAGATGGGCCTCGGGCCGATCTGGAAACTGCGCCAGCCGCCGAAGAAGAAGCGCGGCGCGGAGCCTGTGCCTGAAGCCGCTGCGCCGGCCGATGATCGTACGGCGGCGATTGCCGCGCTGGGCTGGGACGAACTCAAGCAGGCTGTGGCCGGTTGCAGCGCGTGCGAACTGTGCAAGACGCGCAAGCAGGCCGTGCTCGGCGTCGGTGACGTCGAGGCCGACTGGCTGTTCATCGGCGAGGGGCCGGGCGCGGAAGAGGATGAGCGCGGTGAACCTTTCGTCGGTCAGGCCGGCAAGCTGCTCGACGCCATGTTGGCAGCCATCGACCTCAAGCGCGGCAACAGCGTGTACATCGCGAACGCGGTGAAGTGCCGGCCGCCCAGCAACCGCACGCCGGAACCGGCCGAGACCGCCGCCTGCTGGCCCTTCCTCGCGCGGCAGATCGAGCTGATCCGGCCGAAGCTGATCGTCACGCTGGGCAAGCCGGCCGCGCAGACGCTGCTGCAGCAGGAGGTCACGATTTCGCGCGCCCGGGGCATGGTGCACGATTTTGCCGGCATCCCGCTGATCGTCACCTACCATCCGGCCTACCTGTTGCGCAACCTGCCGGACAAGGCAAAGGCATGGGAAGACCTCTGTTTCATGCGCAAGACGATGGCGGGGCTTCGGTAAAATCGTGCCATGATCCCTCCACTGATTCAAGCCAATCAATCCGCCCTGCTGGTGATCGATGTACAGGAGCGCCTGCTGCCGCACATCCACGACTGGCAGCGCGTACTCGGCCATATCGACTGGCTGGTGCAGGTGGCGCAGCGCATCGGTGTGCCGGTCGCGGCGACCGAGCAGTATCCGAAGGGCATCGGCCATACGCATCCCCTGATTGCCGAAAAGCTTCCGGCCAGCGCGACCGGCGTCAAGCTGCATTTCTCCTGCGTGGATGGCAACTGCCTGCCCGGCTTGCCGGGCATGGCGCGCCCGCAAATCGTCGTCTGCGGCATCGAGTCCCACGTCTGCGTGCTGCAGACGGTGCTGCAACTCGCGGCAACGGGCAAGCAGGTCTTCGTTGTCGACGAGGCGGTTGGCTCGCGTGATCCTGCACACAAGGCGCTGGCACTGGAACGCATGCGCCAGCATGGCATCCAGATCGTCTGCCGCGAGATGGTCGCCTTCGAGTGGCTCGGCCAGGCGGGCACCGACCTGTTCCGCGACATCAGCAAGAACTTCCTGAAGTAGACGACGTGCGCATCCTGCTCTCCAATGATGATGGATATTTCGCGCCCGGCCTCGCGGCATTGGCCGAGGCCATGCGCGGCATGGGCGAGGTGACGGTCGTCGCGCCGGAGCGCAATCGCAGCGGCGCCTCGAATTCGCTGACGCTCGACCGGCCGCTGCACCTCAAGGAAGCGCCGAACGGATTCTTCTACGTGAATGGCACGCCGACCGATTGCGTCCATCTGGCCGTTACCGGCATGCTCGATCACGAGCCCGACATGGTGCTTTCGGGCATCAACTGGGGCCCGAACATGGGCGACGACACGATCTATTCCGGCACCGTCGCAGCGGCGATGGAAGGGCACCTGCTCGGCGTGCCGGCGATCGCGCTGTCGCTCGGGAGCTTTTCCGGCCGCAATTTCGCCACGGCGGGACGCGTCGCGCGCCAGCTGGCCGAGCGCTTCCGCGACCGCCCCTTCGGTGTGCCCCTGCTGCTCAACGTGAATGTGCCGGATGTCCCTTACGAAATGCTGCAGGGGATGCGTGTCACGCGCCTCGGCCGTCGCCACAAGGCCGAGCCGGTCGTGAAGCAGATTTCTCCGCGTGGCGAGACGGTGTACTGGGTCGGCGCCGCCGGCGCGGCGGCCGATGCGGGCGAGGGCTCGGATTTTCATGCCGTCGACAACAATTGGGTGTCGGTGACGCCCCTGCAAATCGATCTGACGCATGCGGGCCAGCTGGGTGGCGTGCAGGAGTGGCTCGGCTCATGAGTGTGCTCGCCGGATTGGGAATGACCTCCGACCGCACGCGCACGCGCATGATCGAGCGCCTGCGCGAGCAGGGCATCAAGAACGAGCAGGTGCTGATGGCGATCGGCGTCGTGCCGCGTCACATCTTCGTCGAGGAAGCGATGGCGCATCGCGCCTACGAGGACACCGCGCTGCCGCTCATACTCGGCCAGACCATCTCGCAGCCCTACATCGTCGCGCGCATGATCGAGCTGCTGCTCGAAGGACGCACCGGAATTGGCAAGACGCTCGAAGTCGGAGCCGGCTGCGGCTATCAGGCGGCGGTGCTGGCCCAACTGTCGCGCGAGGTCTATGGCATCGAGCGCCTCGGCCCGCTGCTGGCGCGGGCGCGCGAAAACCTCAAGGCACTCAAGCTCACACGTATCCGCCTCAAGCATGGTGACGGCATGGCCGGCCTGCCCGAGGCGGCACCCTTCGATTCGATCATCGTCGCCGCAGCCGGCGCCGCCGTGCCGCAGGCGCTCAAGGAACAGCTCGCGGTCGGCGGCCGCCTTGTGATCCCCGTGGGCGGTGGCGTGCAGGAACTGGTGGTGATCGAGAGAACGCCGGACGGGTGGAAGGAAGGCGTCTTCGACGCCGTGCGCTTCGTGCCCCTTCTGCCGGGAGTCGCATGATGATTCGATGGTTCATTATTTTCATGATGGCCGGACTGGCCGGCTGCGCCAGCAAGGCGCCCGTGCCGGTGGCCGATGCGCAAAGCCCGTCGCGCAGCGAGGCCGCCAAGGCGGTCCAGCCAGTCGCGCCGGCCGGCAAGGTGCATGTCGTGAAGAAGGGGGACACGCTGTTCGGCATCGCGCGCGAGCATGGCCTCAACCCGCGCGACCTGTCCGCCTGGAACAACCTCGACAACAACAACCGCATCAGTGTCGGCCAGCAGTTGCGGTTGACCTCGCCGACCGCGCAGCCGGCGGCAGCCGTAACAACCGATGGCACGGAGGTACGCCCGATCGCCGCGAGCGGCGGTGTCGTCGCCCGGTCGCTCGATGATGCTCCTTCACCCGCAACTGCCGTCTCGCCAGCGCCGACTTCTCAGACCTTGGGCCCGGGCAATACCGAGATGCTCAAGCGCGGGCCGAAGGGTGGCAAGCTGCCGTACTCCGAAGAAAACCTTGCCCGCCTGAAGGGACAGGAACCCGCGCCGGCACAAGCGACTTCCGCCATGCCGCCGGCTGTTGCGCCAGCGCCGGCGCCCGCGCCGGAGAAGCCAGTCACGCCCCAGGTGGCGACCGGCATCGACTGGGGCTGGCCGGCCACCGGCCGGCTGCTGGCAAATTTCAGCGATGGCAATGCCGGCCCGCAGGGCCTGAACCGCGGTATCGACATCGCCGGCAACATCGGCGATCCGGTGCAGGCGGCCGCGCCCGGCAAGGTCATCTTCGTCGGCGTCTATCCGAAGCATGGCAACCTTGTCGTGCTGCTGCATGCCGAGGGTTACAGTTCGGTCTATGCGCACAACAGCCGCGTGCTGGTCAAGGAAGGCCAGATGGTCAAGCGCGGCCAGCGCATCGCCGATCTGGGCAATTCCGATGCCGACCAGCCCAAGCTGCACTTCGAAGTGCGGCAGCAGGGCAAGCCGGTCGATCCCCTCAAGTTCCTGCCGCCACGTTGATGACTGCCGGCGACGAAAACGAGATCGAAAGCGGCGAGCTGCCGCCCGAAGAGACGGCAGGTTCGGCGCAGGACGTCGTACATGATGACGTGCACGATGTCACCGGCGAGGACGGCTTCCTCGACGACGTCACCCAGCTTTATCTCAATGAAATCGGCGCCACGCCGCTGCTCAAGCCGGCCGAGGAGCTCGCGCTGGCGCGCGCCGTGCGTAAGGGCGATTTTGCCGCGCGGCAGAAGATGATCGAGGCCAACCTGCGGCTCGTCGTCAGCATCGCCAAACACTACCAGCATCGCGGCATTCCGCTCGACGACCTGATCGAGGAGGGCAACCTCGGCCTGATCCACGCGCTGGAAAAATTCGATCCCGAACGCGGTTTTCGTTTCTCCACCTATGCGACGTGGTGGGTGCGCCAGAACATCGAGCGCGCGATCATGAACCAGTCGCGTACCGTGCGCCTGCCGGTGCATGTGGTCAAGGAACTCAATGCCGTGTTGCAGGCGCTGCGAAAATGCGGCGCGGATGTCGAAAAGGCGGACGAGGAGCCGACACCCGTTCTGCAAAAGGTGGCCAGGCTGCTGCACAAGCCGGTGGACGAGGTGCGTCAGCTGTTGCTGCTCAACGAACGCACGGCTTCGCTCGATGCGCCGCTGGACATCGATCCCGATCTCACCGTCGCCGATGCCATCGCCGACGAGCATGCCGTCGATCCGGAAATTTCGGTCGAGCATGATGAAGTCGTACGCCATATCGGCGAATGGGTGAGTGAGCTTTCCGACCGCCATCGTCATGTCGTCGAGACGCGCTACGGCCTCAACGGCCGTGACGTGGCGACGCTCGAAACCCTCGCGCAGGAACTCGGCGTTACACGCGAGCGCGTGCGCCAGCTGCAGATGGAAGCGCTTTCCCGCCTGCGTCAGCGCCTCGCACGCGATGGCGTCGGCGTGCGGTCACTGCTCTAGGGGAGGTCATGATGAAGGTTGCCGTTTGTATTGCTACTGCCTTACTCCTCGCCGCATGCGGTGTCGAAACGGCCAGTACCGCTGCAACAGTTGCCGCGCTCAAAAAACAGGAAATTGAGCAAGGGCAGAAAACGATGCAACAGTTCCAGAAAAATCTGGACCAGCTCAATCAGCAGGCAACTGATTCGGTGCGTTGATCTCAGATATATCGAGAATAGATTGTCGAAAATATTTACAGTTGATAGATGATTCGACGCATGTTTAAGTCTATATAACTAGTAGGCTTTTGAAATAAAAGAAACTATTAAACGTGGTGTGATAATTGCTGAATAATGGGCACAGCTAATAGATAAGGGGAAGATTATGTCGGCCAAGAAACTTATCGCAGTTGTTGTGACCAGTTTGTTTGTTACGAACACTGCATTTGCAGAGGTTATTGACTTCAATGAATTTGGTACTTCTTTTCAGGGAGGTGCGCCGTTTTCATCAGGTAGTCTGTATTTCGCCTCGACTTCCACAATCTTAGGCGTATGGACGGGCTCGCCGGGTGTTCCTGCATACAACGGTACGCCGTATCTATTGGATGCCAATGGTGTTCTGTCCATAACGCGGCTTGACGCTACTGCTTACACACTCAATTCATTCGAAATGGCCTTGGGTTGGTATAACCAGAGTCCTTCCACTGCAACTATTGCCGTGACTTATGATTTAGTTGGCGGGGGTACTTTCTCGGATAATTTGTTACTGACGACGGAGACTTTCACCACATTTTCCCCAGGGTTAGCAATCACCAAGGCTTCGTTCCAATTGTTAGGCGACTACAGCTATATCTCGATAGACAACATCGATATCAATGATAGCCACGTGCCCGAGCCTGCTTCACTTGCCCTTCTGGGCTTGGGATTAGCAGGTTTGAGTTTGGTACGTCGACGCAAAGCCTGATTCGCTTTCTCCTAATAATGGCGACTTCGGTTGCCATTTTTCCTGCAAGTCAGTGAATGCTTGTATCACCTGCCTTCAGCGCTTGCGCAAACTGCCAGACCGCCATCGCGTAGAAGCTGCTGCGGTTGTAGCGCGTGATCACGTAGAAGTTCTGGTAGCCGAGCCAGTATTCCGTCGGCACATCCGGCGTGACGAGGTCGATCAGCGCGGCCGGCGCATCGGGCGTATCGGCGGGAATCTCGACACCGATTGAGGCCATCTCTTGCGGACGCCGGCTTGGCAGGATGCCATCAGCGATGAGCGCTTGTGCTGCCGTCTCGTCAGCGCCGACTTTTACGGCCACCGGCCCACCGGTTTCCCAGCCATGCACCTTGAGGAAGTTCGCCACGCTGCCGATGGCGTCGTCGGGACTTTCGGTCAGGTCGATATGGCCATCCCCATCGAAATCGACGGCATAGCTACGGATACTGGAAGGCAGGAACTGGGGCAGGCCGATCGCACCGGCGTAGGAACTGCGGTAGCTGTCGGGTGCCCGCTTCTCGTCGCGGGCGAGCAGCAGCAAGGCTTCCAGTTCGCGGCGGAACAGGTCGGCGCGCGGCGGGTAATCGAAGGCCAGCGTCGCCAGCGCGGCGAAGGTGTCGAAGCGGCCGAGGTGCTTGCCGTAGATCGTCTCGATGCCGATGATGGATACGATGATTTCGGCCGGCACGCCGCTCAGTGCCTCGGCCTTGGCCAGCGTGGCTGCATGGCGCTGCCAGAAGGCGAGGCCGGCGGCGGTACGCTTCGGCTCGATGAAACGGGCGCGATAGTTATTCCATGATTTGACGCGCGGATCGGCCGGTGGGGCGATGGCCTTGAGCACGAACGGGATGGGACGTGTCTTGGCGAACTGCACGGTGAGCTGTTCTGCATCGAGACCGTGGCGTGCCTGCATGTCGGCGATGAAGGCCTGCACCTCTTCGCGCGTGGCGTAGCTGCCGGCGTGGAGATGGCACGAAATCAGGGCGAAAAGCAGGAAGGCGAGTTGTTTCATGGCTTGAAGGCGGCGACGCGCTGGCGCAGCGTCACGAGTGAATTGGGAAGGGCTTTGCCATAGCGTAGCCCGGCGTAAAGCGCCGCGATGGCGCGAATATCGTTCGCGGCGGCGGGCAATTCGGCGGCCACGCGATCGGCGTAGTCCTGCGGGCCTTCCCATGCCCGGCGCGGCAGGCCGCGCTTCTCCAGTCGGTGCGTGGCACGCAGCCACTGGCGCTGTGCGCGATCGAGATGCGGGCGTCGCCACAGCATGGTGGTGGCGAGCAGGAGCAGCACGAGGCCGGTCAGTCCGGCGAGCCAGGCGGCCATCTTGCGCCAGTCGGGCGAGTCCATGCCGAGCCGCGACAACAATTCGAGCTGGCGTTCCGGATTGAAACCGAGCACCCACTGGTTCCAGGCGTTGTTGATCGCCCACCAGCGGAAGCGCAGATCGCGCAGCCAGTCGAGTCCCTGGCCGGCAAGGAAGGGCAGCGGATCGCCGGCGGGTACGGCGGCAGCGAGATTTTCTTCGATGCGCGCCGGTGCGGACGTGGCCGTCGGATCGACGCGCACCCAGCCGCGGCCGTCCAGCCAGACTTCGGCCCACGCGTGGGCATCCGATTGGCGGATCACCCAGGTGTCGTCGACGGGATTGTGCTCGCCGCCCTGGTAGCCGGTGACGACGCGTGCCGGCACGCCGGTTGAGCGCATCAGCACGACGAAGGCCGCCGCGAAGTGCTCGCAGAAGCCGCGCTTGTGCTCGAAGAGGAATTCGTCGGCGACGTGTGTTCCGGTTAGCGGCGGCCGCAGGGTATAGACAAGCTGCTGACGGCGCATGAAATCGATGGCACGCTCTACCCGCCGTTCGGCGCTGCTGCCGTCTGCCGTCCAGCCAGCGCCGATTTCCTGCGTACGCGGATTGAGTCCGGCGGGCAGCCGGCGCGCGGCAGCGAGGGTGGAGTTGTTTTCCTCATCCTGCACGACCTGCGTGTGCGAAGTGATCGGGTAGCGCAGGCGTTCGCGCACCGGCTTGCGCGCGTGCAGCTGAAAGTCGGAGGTACGGAAAGCGTCCGGTGGCACGTTCTCGGGCAGCTCGAGGGCGAACAGCCAGGGCTTGTTGTGCGGTTCGAGCGTCACCGTGTAGGCGTAGGTCGGACTGGTCGGGACGGGCGTGTAGGGCAGTTCGCTGGCACGGGTGGCGATGCCCGGCCGCCAGGTGCGGCCATCGAGCAGGGACAGCACGGGGCCGCGCCAATACATCTCCTTTTTCGGCGGTACCGGGCCGTCGAACTTGACGCGGAAGGCGATGGCATCCGACTGGCTGAGGTTGTTGATCATGCCGGGCGCCATGGTGTCGGAGAGTCCGGTCAGGCCGCTGTAGGCATCGCGCGGCAATCCCCACAATGGCCCCTGCACGCGCGGGAACAGGATGAAGAGGATCAGCATGAAGGGCACGGCCTGCAGCAGCATCGCGCCGGCGAGGCGGAACAGGCGTAGCGGACTGCCATGGGCGTCGGTCAGGTTGGCCAGCGCTGCGGTGGCGACGAGCACGGTACCGAGCATCGTCGCCGCGACGGGAATCGACTGGTCCTCGAAGAATTGCGCGAGCGTCAGGAAATAGGCGAGCAGCACAACGGCCAGGCCGTCGCGCGGCGCGCGCGCCTCCAGTTGTTTGAGCGCCATGAAGACCAGCAGCAGGGCGACACCGGCCTGCTGGCCGAACAGCGTGCGAAACTGGACGAGTACGCCGGCGGTGCCGGCGAGCGTGACGAGGATCAGCAGCCAGCGCGGCGGCAACGGCTGGCGCCGCCAGGCGAGTGCGGCACGCCAGGCGAAGGCGCCCGCCGCCACCACTGCCAGCCAGGGCGGTACCTGCGGAGCGAGCGGCAGGTAGGCGGCGATGCCCGTCGCCAGCAGCCACCAGGTTTGCGCCGGCGTCAGAGGATGGATGTGAGGTTCAGCTTTCCTGGCCATGCAGGGCGAGCGCTTTCAGGCAGGCGTGGGTGTGGGCGGTGCCGTGCGCCTGCGGGATCTCGTGGCCGGGCAGGCGCAGGCCCCATGAAAGGCCGGCTTCCTCGGCGTCGAGCACCCAGCGCGCGAGGAGCGACAGGCGCGCTTCGACATCCATGCTCGCCGGCAGCTGCGCCAAGTCGAACCACAGCGCCTGGGCGGCCGTTCCGGAGAACTGCTTGGTCTGCAGCGCGGCATCCGGCCCGAGGCGGGCGGCGGTCTTCCAGGCAACATGATGCGGCGGGTCGCTCGGCTGGTGGCGGCGCAGTCCGGCGAAGTCTTCGTCGCCGGAATCGCTCGGCAGGCGGCCCCCCTGCATGCCTGCGAAAGTCGGTGCTGGCGGGACGGCATCCGCCGGGCGCGGATAGACGAGGCAGGCGAGCGCGGGCGCGGCGTAGCTCCAGGTACGCACGAGGCCGAGAGGCCAGACCGTTTCGATCGTCACGCGCGGCAGCGTCAGCCAGCCACGCCGCGCCGTCGGCATTGGCAGCAGGGCGCGCGCGCTGCCTTGCGGCGGGACGTCGACAGCAACGGCAGCTTGCTCCTGCAGGAGCAGACGCAACAACCGACGCTCACGGGCGTCGCCGTTGTGCAATAGCAAGGGGAAGCGCGCTGTGTCGCCAGCGAAGACCGGCGCGGGCACGCCGACGGTGATCGTCGTGCCGGCAAGATTGCGAAAGGTATGCAGGATCGCGACGATGCCCAGCCCGCCGAGCAGGAAGACCAGCCCGTAGCCAAGGCTCAGGTTGTAGTTGATCGCGCCGATCAGCAGCACGAGCAATGACAGCGCATAGAGCAGGCCGCCGCGTGTTGGCAACACATAGACGCGGCGTTGGGAGAGGACGACGGGCACCGGTTCGGGCGGCTGGACCCGTAGCGCCCAGGCGGCGAAGCGTTCGTGCAGCGACCGGCGCAGTGCTGGCAGCATTGCTAAGGCAGTGGCACCGCTTCGATCAGGGCGCGCGCGAGTTCGTCGGCACTGCGCTGCTCTCCGGCAGCGGGCAGGCGGTGCGCGGCGACCGCCGGCAGGACGGCCTGCACGTCTTCCGGCAGCACGTGGTCGCGACCGGCCAGCAGCGCCCAGCCGCGCGCGGCGGCGACGAGGCCGAGGCCGGCGCGCGGACTGAGGCCGGCTCGCCATTCAGGTGCGGTACGGGTATGCGCGGCAAGCGCCTGCACGTAGTCGTAGAGAGCAGGTGCGACGTGCAGCGCGGCGGCGCGCTGTTGTTCGGCAAGCAGTTGTTCCGGCGTCAGCAACGGTGGGGTTTCGGCGAGCACGGCGCGGCGGTCGCGGCCTTCGAGCAGCGCACGCTCGGCGGCACGGTCGGGGTAGCCGAGCTCGATGCGCATCAGGAAGCGGTCGAGCTGCGATTCCGGGAGAGGGAAGGTGCCGAGCTGGTAGGCCGGGTTTTGCGTTGCGATGACGAAGAAGGGCTGCGGCAAAGGGCGCGTCGCGCCCTCGACGGTGCCCTGACGTTCCTCCATCGCCTCGAGCAGAGCGCTCTGGGCCTTGGGTGTGGCGCGGTTGATCTCGTCGGCGAGCACGACCTGCGTGAAGATCGGCCCGGGATGGAAGCGGAAGTCGCCGCGTTCGCGGTCGAATACCGAGATGCCGAGGATGTCGGCCGGCAGCATGTCGCTGGTGAACTGGATACGCTGGAAATCGAGACCGAGCAGCCGGGCGAGCGTGTGGGCGAGGGTAGTCTTGCCGACGCCCGGCAAGTCTTCTATCAGCAGGTGGCCGCGCGCCAGCAGGCAGGCGAGGGCGAGGCGGATCTGACGTTCCTTGCCGAGGATGATGCCGCTGGCAGCGGTCAGGACGGCAGCCAGCGTGCCGGCCAAGGATGCGGTGTGGGGGGTGGGGGCCATGCGATACAATCCAGCTTAAAGGTCATAATGTCGTTTCAGTCGATTGTAAGCGGAAGCCTCCTGTTCATCATTTTCGTTTTTCCATGACTATTGCCTTCATCACCCACCGCGATTGCCTGCTGCACGACATGGGATCGCATCACCCCGAATGCCCCGGCCGGCTTGGCGCGATCCAGGATCGGCTGATCGCCGCCGGGCTCGATCTTTACCTGCACTATTACGATGCTCCGCTCGCCGAGAACAAGCACCTGCGCCTGGCCCATGCGCAAAGCTATATCGACATGATCCACGCCAGCGTGCCGGAACAGGGCATCCACCATCTGGATCCCGACACGGCGATGTCGCCCGGTACCCTCAAGGCGGCCTTGCGCGCGGCCGGCGCCGGCGTGCTGGCCACCGACCTGGTGATGAAGAAGGAAATGCCGGCCGCCTTCTGCGCGGTGCGTCCGCCCGGCCATCATGCCGAGCACGCGCGCTCGATGGGCTTCTGCTTCTTCAACAACATCGTCATCGCTGCCCGCCACGCGCTCGAGGCTTGGGGGCTGCAGCGCGTCGCCATCATCGACTTCGATGTACACCACGGCAACGGCACGGAAAACATCATCGAGCAGGACATGCGCATGCTGATGTGCAGCATCTTCCAGCATCCCTTCTATCCTTACAGCGGCGACGACGAGCCGGCGCCGAACATGTGCAACGTGCCGATGCCGGCGCGTTCGCGCGGCGATGCATTCCGCGAGGTGGTGAGCGAGGTCTGGCTGCCACGCCTGCGCGAGTTCAAGCCCGAGATGATCTTCATTTCCGCCGGTTTCGATGCCCACGTCGAAGATGACATGGGCAACCTGGGGCTGGTCGAATCCGATTACGCATGGGTTACCGAGCAATTGCTGCAAGTCGCCAAGGAATCGGCACAGGGCCGCGTGGTGTCGATGCTCGAAGGCGGTTATGTCATGTCGCCGCTGGCGCGCAGCGTGGCGGCGCACATCAAGGCGCTCGCCGAAATCTGATTTCCATTTTCTGATCCGGACACACATCATCATGATTCGAGGTTCCATTCCCGCCATCGTCACTCCCATGCAGGAGGACGGTTCGCTCGACCTGCCGGCGTTGCGAAGCCTGCTCGACTGGCACATCGCCGAAGGTTCCGATGCGGTCGTCGTCGTCGGTACGACCGGTGAGTCGCCGACCGTCGATATGGACGAGCACTGTCTGCTGATCCGCGAAACCGTCGCGCACGTCGCCGGCCGCATCCCGGTGATCGCCGGTACCGGCGCCAATTCGACGAGCGAGGCCGTCGAACTCGCGCACTGCGCGAAGGCCGCGGGGGCCAGTGCGCACCTGTCCGTCGTGCCCTACTACAACAAGCCGACGCAGGAAGGTCTCTATCAGCACTTCAAGGCGATCGCCGAGGAAGTCGACCTGCCGCTGATCCTCTACAACGTGCCCGGCCGCACGGTGGCCGACCTGTCCAACGACACGACGCTGCGCCTCGCGCAGGTGCCCGGCATCGTCGGCATCAAGGACGCCACCGGCAACCTCGAGCGCGGCATCGACCTGATCAAGCGGGCGCCCCCCGGCTTCGCCATCTATAGCGGCGACGACGCCACCGGCCTGCTGCTCGTGCTGATGGGCGGCCATGGTGTGATCACCGTGACCGGTAACGTCGCGCCGCAGCTGATGCATGAAATGGTCGCCGCCGGTCTGGCCGGCGATGTGAAGACCGGCCGTGCGATCAATGATCGTCTGCTCGGCTTGCACAAGCACCTGTTCTGCGAAGCCAACCCGATTCCAGTCAAGTGGGCCTGCGCGCGCATGGGCCTCATCAAGGACACCCTGCGCCTGCCGCTGACCATGCTCTCGCCCGACTGCCACGAGCGCGTGCGTGCGGCCATGCGCGAAGCCGGCATCACCCTCTGAATCCATGAGCATGAACGAAAATCTGTTTCGCATCACCGGTGCGCTGCTTTGCGCTGCCCTGTTGTCCGCCTGCTCGGGCAACATCCTGCCCGAGTCGAAGAAGATCGACTACAAATCGGCGGGCAAGCTGCCCTCGCTCGAGGTGCCTCCCGACCTGACCCAGCCGACGCGTGACGATCGTTACGCCGTGCCGGACATCAGTCCCAGGGGCAGTGCGACCTATTCCGAATATGCCGGCGAGCGCAAGGCAGGCACGACGACTTCGACTTCGCCAGCCGTGCTGCCGAGCGTCGACAAGATGCGCATCGAGCGCGCCGGCACGCAGCGCTGGCTGGTCGCCAACGGCACGCCGGAACAGCTTTGGCCGCAGCTCAAGGAGTTCTGGCAGGAAACCGGTTTCATCGTCGACGTCGAAGTGCCCGAGGCTGGCGTGATGGAAACCGATTGGGCGGAGAACCGCGCGAAACTGCCGCAGGACATCATCCGTTCGACGCTCGGCAAGGTGTTCGACAGTCTTTATTCGACCGCCGAGCGCGACAAGTTCCGCACGCGGCTGGAGAAGGGACCCGAGCCGGGTACCACCGAGAT
>ERZ1645187.1454-NODE-1454-length-21750-cov-6.386448_pt1 | contig 21750 bp, 19 predicted proteins | sample MGYA00575352_ERZ1645187 | MGnify/ENA primary metagenome ERZ1645187 (study PRJEB40837, sample SAMN11349314) | freshwater sediment metagenome | isolation source: river sediment | host: Sediment | place: India: Wazaribad , New Delhi | collected 2017-02-21 ... | reverse complement strand
TAAAAGACAAACAAAAAGTCAGCCTGATTTCTCAGACTGACTTTCCTGAATACTATTTGATGCTCCCCGTTTTTCGTTCAGAGTCTGAAGCTCTGACTACGGCTTCCTCGTCCCGTTTCATGCCCTGTCTGATCTGGTAGATCCTGCTCTTCTGCCGCGTCTTGTTCTCGTGACGACAGACGATATCTTCCAGATGGCTGCGCTGAACGGTCTTGATAGAAATTCCTCTCCGACTCATCCTGCTTCCCCTGCGCCTGCAAACTTATGAAAAATAATAAGTTTTGTGTAATTTACTAAACCTTTATTTATTATACATGATTGAAGCACAGAATTGAAAATTTTTCCGGATAAGTCAAAAAATTATCATACAGCCGTCATCACAGAGGTCCTCAGGCGCGCTTCGCAGCCGCTTCCTTCAGAGCTTCCACCTTGTTGAGTTCTTCCCACGGGAGGTTCAGATCCGGACGGCCGAAGTGACCGTAGGAAGCCGTCTGCTTGTAGATCGGACGGCGCAGGTCCAGATCGCGGATAATTGCAGCCGGTCTGAGATCGAAGGTTTCTTCGACGATTTCCGCCAGCGTATCTTCCGGAAGCTTTCCTGTTCCGAAAGTGCTGACGTTGATGGAAACCGGTTCCGCCACACCGATGGCATAGGCCAGCTGTACTTCCGCCTTATCTGCCAGTCCCGCAGCGACAAGGTTCTTCGCGACGTGACGCGCCGCGTACGCTGCGGAACGGTCTACTTTAGACGGGTCCTTGCCGGAGAAAGCGCCGCCGCCGTGACGGCCCATTCCGCCGTAGGTATCGACGATAATCTTGCGGCCTGTAAGACCCGCGTCACCCTGAGGTCCGCCGATAACGAAACGGCCCGTCGGATTGACGAAGATCTTGATGTCGTCGCTGTACAGACCTTCCGCTTCGAGAACCGGACGGATCACGTACTTTTTGATGTCATTTTCGATCTGATCGTGTTCGATGTGAGCGTCGTGCTGGCTTGAGATGACGACCGTTTCAACGCGCGTCGGTTTTCCGTCGTCGTATTCGATCGTAACCTGAGATTTTCCATCCGGGCGCAGATAGGAAAGCGTATCGTCCTTGCGGACTTCCGCAAGCTTCTTCGTCAGCTTGTGAGCCAGCGAGATCGGAAGCGGCATCAGTTCAGGCGTTTCGCTGCATGCGTAGCCGAACATCATCCCCTGGTCTCCGGCGCCCTGGGCGAGCTCCGCGTCCGACGCGCCCTGACGGTGTTCATAGGCGTTGTCGACGCCCTGAGCGATATCCGGCGACTGTTCGTTAATCGCGGTCAGTACCGCGCAGGTGTCGCAGTCGAAGCCGTATTTCGCGCGGTCATATCCGATTTCACGGACCGTTTCTCTGACGATCTTCGGAATATCCACATAGCAGTCCGTCGTGATTTCTCCGGCTACGAGAACGAGACCGGTCGAAACGCTGGTTTCGCAGGCGACACGGCCGTTCGGATCCTTTTCATAGATCGCGTCGAGTACGGCGTCGGAAATCTGATCGCAGATTTTATCCGGATGCCCTTCAGTAACGGACTCTGAGGTAAATAGTGTTTTCATCTGATTCCTTTCAGCGGAAAGTTCCGCGGAATAAATCCCTTATCCGAAAAAAATGCCCCGTAACGTGACGGGGCTATGATTTTCCCATCATTCAGTCATGCTGCAGGTATTGGCACCATTGCTTTACGCCGGTTGCCGGGTTTCATCGGGCCTGTCCCTCCGCCTCTCTGGATAGGGTTTATTCAGTTGTGATTTGTGTTGCTGTCCCATATGTTAACGCCGTATCTGCGGTTTGTCAAGGGCGCTTTTATTTCATCAGCAGTTCGATGCGCGCCGGATCCTTGACGATCTTTTCAGTCAGGTTCACGGGTCCCTTTTCGGTGATCAGGATGTCGTCCTCGATCCGGATTCCGACGTTTTCCTCCGCGATGTAAATGCCCGGCTCGCAGGTGATGACCATCCTGGGTTCGAGCACGAGATCCCTGCTCGTACCGTCATGGGTATCCAGCCCGAGGGAATGACCTACGCTGTGATAATACCAGGCGCCGATCCCTGCTTCAGGCAGCTTAAAGCCCGCAAGGGGCAGGCGGCATTTAAACAGCTCGACAGTCGTCTCCTGCAGCTGTACGAGGCTCACCCCCGTCCGATAGGCGCTGATCAGATCCTTCTGGACACCGAGAACCACATCGTACAGCTTTCGCTGCCGCGTCGAATAGGTTCCGGAAACGGGATAGGTCCTGCTTACGTCCGCCGCGTAGCCGCAATATCTTGCGCCGAGATCGAACATGACGAGATCCCCGCGTTTCATTTTGTTGCGGTTGGTTTCGTAATGCAGAATCGGACCGTTCTTTCCGGAGGCCGCGATGGTCGGAAAGCTGAGCTCCGCTCCGGCTCGTCTGACGGCATATTCGAAGACCGCCGCCGCCTCGTATTCCCGCATTCCCGGATGCAGCTCGCCCAGCAGGTCGTTGAGTCCCCGGGCCGTAATGTTTACGGCCTGCTTCATCAGATCGATCTCCCACGGCTTCTTGATCAGTCTCAGGCGCGCCAGAACGGGGCCGACGTCCGCTAGCTGGCAGCGGGAGAGCGCTTCCGAAAAGTCCGCGCTGCCGGGAGCAAAACGCTGATGTACTGCCTGTCCGGCATCGCCCGCATATATCTTCGCCTCATCCGCAAGGTCTGCCAGGAAATCGGCAGCTCCGCTCCTGGGAAGAATATTTTCGATTCCAGAGAGGGCTGCGGCTTCATCGGCCCGCATCCGTATTCCGGTCCATTTTTCACGTTCCGGCTCCGGTTCCGGCAGGAACAGATATTCGACAGTCTCGCCGGCTCCGTTTTTAAAGACCGCATACAGCGTATCCGGCTCTGTCAGGCCTGTCAGATAATAAAAATTATTGTCCGGATAGAACGGATAGTCTGCATCCAGCGAGCACTGTACCGGCCGGCCGGAGCTTATGACCGCAAGCGTTCCCGGTTCGAGCTTCTCCGAAAATTCTTTTCTGCTGCAGATATAGTCGTCTGCTCCGTGAGTCATGCTGTCCACCGTTTTCTCCTTTCAATTCCTGTCCTTCAGTTCCGTTTATTCAGTTTTATTCATCAGAAATGTTCGACTGCGCCCGGTCCTTCCGGCTTCGTTTCAGTCTGTTCAGAAACGGGAGGGCGCATTTTCGAACAGCTCGTATACGATCCCGGCAACGCCGCTTTCGTCGCTGGTATACTCTCCGATCAGATCGGCCGCTTCGGCTGCCTCAGGCAGCGCGTTTTTCATCGCGGCTCCGATGCCGGCTCCCCGCAGCATGTCCGCGTCGTTTCCGCTGTCTCCGACCGCCAGGACATTTTCCGGATCGATCGCCTCGCTGCGCATCAGCGATTCGAGAGCGTTCCATTTTCCGAGCCTGCTGTTCGTGATCTCCGCCATGTATTCCGACGAACGGAATACGAGAATATCGGGGGTCTCAAGCGCTTTGAGCTTCGCAAAATCTTCCTCATTCCAGATACGGTAGATGAGCTTTAAGACATCTTCACATTCTTCGAGTCTGTCCACCTTCTGTACGAGTCCCGGAGAACGCTCGTTGAGCGTTCCGTAAATCTCATCCAGCGGTCCTTCGCTGTCGAAATAAACCCGGTCTCCGGCAGCAGCATACGGCGCGAATCCCAGCGCCTTACTGGCGGCTGTCGTGGTCGAATAAACCTCCCGGTCCATCGGATTGATCTTCCTGAGCGCTTTGCCGGCCCTGCAGATCGTCCCGCCTCCGTCGGCAATATACAGATCATCCTCGAGGCCGAGGCCGAGCTGAGCTGTCATTTCCGCCGCGGTCAGCGGAAATCGTCCGCTGGCTGTAACGACCTTGACGCCGCCGTCCGTCAGAAAGCGTACCGCGGCCCGGTCGGCATCGGAAATCCGCTTATCTGTCGTAAGCAGCGTGCCGTCCAGATCGAACACGGCCATACGGATCTCTCTTCCCTGCTTCGTCTTCATGTCCGTTCCGATCCTTTCATATTGAACCCCTGTTACAGCCCGGTCTTCGTCAGATCAGAGCGCCATCATACCCATCGAACACAGCGTCGTAACGATCACGCCTGCGATGCATGAACCCAGCGCGACGCAGAGCATTGCGCGCGGAAATTTCATTTCGAGAACCGAGGCGGCCAGGCATCCCGTCCATACGCCCGTTCCGGGCAGCGGGATCGCAACGAAAATCATCAGCCCCCAGAACTTGTATTCCGAGATCTTTTTACTTCCCTTTGCGGCTTTCGCATCCAGCCAGGCGGCCATTTTCGAAAAATGCTTCGAGCGGCGCATCCACCCGAGAACCGTCTGTACGAACAGCAGAATAATCGGAGCCGGCAGGATCGATCCGATTATCGAAATAAGCATGACGTGGATCGGTTCCATATGAAGCGCAAAGATCCCCCACGGGATCGCTCCTCGCAGTTCGACAATCGGAATTGCCGACACCAGCAGAATCTGAGCCCATCCCGGAAGGAAGCTCAGTGAATTGATAATAGATTGTGCCATATAATCTCCTGTGTTTTCATTCAAAATTCACTCCCCGTCTGCCGGGGATTCGTATTATTATAACAAAGAAAAGCATGATACGTATAAAGCGCTCCAGCCTGTGCGCCAGGGTGCGATACAATTAATGTATAAAACGGCGCTCAATTTAGCAAAAGGCTTGACAATTTCGCCCCGCACTCTTAATTTCATCTTTAGGAGGGTAAGTAATATCAGGAATAAGGTTTCCCCAGTTATCATGAATTAAACAGACAGACAGGTGAATGATGAAACTATTAACTCTGAATACATCGTCGATGATCGGATTCGATCCTGAAAAGCAGCTCAGGATTCTGACGCAGGCGCTTTCCGGGGGCGAATACGATGTCGTGGCCCTTCAGGAGGTCAATCAGCTCAACAACGGAGACGCAATTCCGCTTCAGGAGCTTGACAGCTATGTTCCGTGTCAGGACAGGGTCCCGGTCAAAAAAGGGAACTTCGCGTTCCAGATCACGGAGGCATTGAAAAACTCCGGACAGATCTGGTACTGGAGCTGGCTGCCCGTTCATCTCGGCTACGGGCACTACGACGAAGGCATCGCGATTATGACACCGCACCCGATTCGCAAAACGGACGCGTTCTATCTGTCCGCGACGACAGATTACCAGAATTTCAAGACGCGGATGGCGCTCGGAATCCAGACCGTCTTTACGGGAAATCCGGAATGGTTCTATTCGGTCCAGTTCGGCTGGTGGAACGATCCGGAGGAACCTTTCTCCGCGCAGTGGGACCGTTTCGAAGATCATACGGGAAAGCTCGAGGTTCCGCTGTACGTCATGGGCGACTTCAGCGCGCCGGATGATGCTCCGGGCGAAGCCTATGACTATATCTTCAGCCACTCGAATCTGACGGATACCTTTAAGATCGCGGAAGTCAAGGACAGCAACCTGACGCTCACAGGGGCGGAGGAAGAATGGAAGGATCCGAAAGACCGCAGGGCGATGCGCGCGGATCTGATCCTGACCGATTCGGGAGAACCGGTTCTCAACAGCGAGGTTCTGTTCCAGGGAAAACGCTATCCGCGCATCAGCGATCATCTCGGACTTGAAGTGACCTTCGGCGAAAAGACGACGACGCTGAAGAACGACCCGGGAACCAGAATCCCGCAGTTCGTCTCTGCTATTTCACCGCCGGCGCCGCCGGCAGTCATCACATCCTCCGGACCGATGGTCGTACGGACCAGACGGATTCGTCTGATGAACAGCAGCGATCCGTTCCAGCTGCTTCGAGAATCGATCCGTGAAGCGGAACGCAGCCGTGACATTCTTGAAACGATTATTTTCGGGGACGACGAGTCCTGACGGCAGAACAGATTTCAGGCGGGGGCTATCCCCGCTTTTTTATTTAAAGAATATTCCGGAAACTCGGCGGGAGGAAATCATGAATTACAAATATTCAGGCGACTATCAGAGCTGGCATATGACGGACAATAAAAAGCCTGAAAGCGGCGGAGCACGGCATAACATTATGCTGTTTATCGACATCTGCGTATGCTGCGCCGTTTTCATCGTCTCCCTGCTTCTGCTGTTCAACGATTCCGTCCGGATAGAAGATTATGCACTTGCAGGAGTCGCGGGCTGCGCTCTTGTCGCAGTCGTCTATTTCTTTTTTATCATTTCCAGAACGGCAGCCAGAGTAAAACGGGCTGTCGAGCTGTGTGTCTTTTCTCTGACCGGCGCCGCCGCGATGTATCTGTTTCCCGTATTCTTCGATATCGGCTTCGCGCTCGTCTGCGGACTTCTCGGACTGACCCTCGGGCTCCTTGAGCTCCTTAACGTGTTTCGCAGAAAACATGACGGGACGCCCTGCGGCTGGACTCTCGCGATGTCGTTGATCTACATCGGTCTCAGTCTCGGACTCATCTTTTCGCCGGAGCGCACGCGTCTGGCGGCCGCCCTGACCGGAGTCTACCTGCTGTTCTTCTCGCTGGACATGCTGTTTGACTGCCTGCTCAGTCTGTTCCGGCTGCATCCCCGTCTGAAACGCCGCTTCACCTTCTCGCTGCCGACGATTATCGCGGCCTTTCTGCCCATCGGCTTCTTTCGCGAAGTGAACATGCTGGTCAGTGAAGACCCGGCCGAGCTGTGCATGATGGAACAGCCGGATCCCGGGACGCCGCCGGATCTGATCGTCTATATCCATACGCGTGCGGGCATCCAGCAGGGCTTCGGCCACTGTGACCTGTGTTTTGACGGAAAGGTTTATTCCTTCGGCAATTACGACGAAAGCAGCTGGCGTCTCGGGGGCTTTTTCGCCGACGGAGTCCTGGCGCTGATTCCTCCGCAGAAGCATATCGATTTTGCGATCAAATATAATAAAAAGATCCTCGCTGCCTACGGGCTTCATCTGACGGATAAGCACAAGGAGGAAGTCGCGCAGCGGCTTCGAGAGATCGAAGCGATGACGTATCCGTGGGAAAGCTGCGCACAGCGCGCTGAAGAAGGAAAGCTTCCGGGGAGCCCCGACTCGTACAACGATGTCGGAAGCCAGATGTATCGGCTTGAAAATGCGGTCATGTATAAATTCAGACACGGCTGCGATTACGAAACCTATAACGGAATCGGCATGAACTGTGTCGAGCTCGTCAACGACGTCGTCGGAAAAAGCGGGATCGACCTGATCAAGTTCAACGGCATCGTAACGCCGGGTACCTATCTCGAATATCTCGATTCTCTGTACCGGATCGGAGATACCATCGTCACGGACAGACGTCTGTACCGGACACAGAATGGAACGGTTCGGGAGGTTCCGCTGGCAGGGGATCAGGCTGTGGTTCCGGCTGACTATGCGTAACGGAAGCCCGCCGGCAGTCAGAATTCCGGCGGCCGCCGCCCGATCAGCGGAATGTTTAATTATCAGCAATAAAAAACTGGCGGCTCATCACCGTCAGTTTTTTATTTGCCGTTATTTCGTTTCGTCAGGTTTTTCTTCCGCTTTTCCCGTTATCGCGATCTGCTTCTTCTGCGGCAGTTCACGTTTTTCTTCCTTCGGGAATGTGATCTGAAGAACACCGTTGTCAAAGCTCGCCTTGATGTCATTTTCGTTCAGATCTTCACCGACGTAGAAGCTTCTCGAACAGTCGCTGGTAAAACGTTCCTGAGAGACGACCCTGTCGCCTTCCTTCTGTTCTTTATCTTCGGACTTCTTCGCGGTTACTGTAAGATAACCCTTATCCAGGTCGATTGTAATATTGCCCTGATCGTATCCCGGAAGTTCCATGTCGAGCTGCATCGCATCGCCTTTTTCGGAAACATCGGTCTTCATCATGGCCGGTACTTTCGCATCGTTTCCAAAGAAGGAATTGTTAAAGAAATCATCCAAAACACTGATTCCAAAACGATCTCTAGGTACCATATACATTTTACTGCCTCCCATAAAATATCCAAATCTACTGTCCGGTTTTTCCGAACACTATTTATATACACCAGAAACCATTTTTAAAACACTTATCGAACACTTTTATGATATTTTTCGTAAAAAAAACACCCCGTCGCGCAGGGTGCTTTGTATGGTCAGTTTATTTCAGTCCGGTACGTTTGATCAGATTATTTTAAGCCGCGGCGCATATCGCGATCAGCGGTCAAGCTCGAAGGCTTCGTGAACCTTGACCATCGCGTCCCGCGCGGCTTCCTTGTCGATGAGCGTCGACATCTTGATTTCTGACGTCGAGATGGTCCGGATATTGACGCCGTTCTTGTACAGCGTTTCGAAGAAACGGCTGGCGATATCGGGGTTTCCGACAATGCCCGTTCCGATGATAGACAGCTTCGCGACACCCTTGTCGAATTCAACCTTCTGCGCTTCGACTTCGAAGGCGAACTGCTGCGCCACCGTGACCGCATCCTGGAGATCGTCCGCGTTGACGGTGAAGGAGATGTCGTTGACGTTCGCGCGGTTCGTGTTCTGTACGATCATGTCGATATGGATGTTCGCCTTCGCGAGCATCGAGAACAGCCTGAAGGCGATCCCCGGTTTATCCGGCACTTCCATGATCGAAATCTTGGCGATATTTTCATCCAGCGCGATCCCCTTGACGATCGCCTGTTCCATTTTATTCTTTCTCACGATTAACGTCCCTTCGTTGTCATTGTAGCTGGACCTGACGACGAGCGGCAGATCGAATTTTTCCGCGAGCTCGACACTTCGTGGGTGGAGTACGCCCGCGCCGAGACTTGCCATTTCGAGGACTTCCTCGTAGCTTATCATATTGAGCTTCTTCGCGTGCGGTACCATTCTCGGGTCCGCGTTGAAGACGCCGTCCACATCCGTATAGATCTCGCAGGCGTCCGCTTTGAGCGCCGCTGCAACCGCGACCGCGCTGGTATCCGAGCCGCCTCGTCCCAGCGTCGTGATATCGCGCTGGTCGTTGATGCCCTGGAAACCCGCGACAATGACGATCTGTCCCGCCGCCAGCTCCTTCTCGATGCGCGTCGTATCGATCGCGTCGATGCGTGCCCGCTTGTGGACGTCGCTCGTACGGATTCCGCACTGGGCGCCTGTCAGGCTGATAACCGGTACGCCGATCGTTTCGATGGCCATCGCCAGCAGCGAGATGCTCACCTGTTCGCCTGTCGCGAGCAGCACGTCCATTTCACGGCTGGGCGGGTTCGGGTTGATACGGTTCGCCAGATCCACAAGATCGTCCGTCGTCTTGCCCATGGCAGATACGACGACGACAACCCGGTTTCCGGCCTTCTGCCGTTCGACGATACGTCTGGCGACTCTTTTGATCTTTTCGACGGAGCCCACCGAGGTTCCGCCGTACTTCTGTACGATTATTTTCTGATGTCTGTCTTCGGACTTCTTATCGATATTTTTGATGATTTCCGGCATTCTCTCCGCCTTAGTCGCAGATTCTGGCGTAGAACAGCTCGCCCGGACCCGCGTGAAAACTTTCCGCCAGCTTGTCGAAATCGGTGCTTTTGACATTTTCGGTAAAGATGAAGACCTTGCCGTCCGCCGTGTTGACATGCTTGAGCCCGCAGACATCTTCGACGCGTTCAAGGACGTCGGACAGACTGTTCTTGTCATGTCCGAGATCGATTCGGATGTAATACTCGCCGGAAAATTCTTCATTCCCGTTAAGCTCGAGTTTTTTATCAAAAACCGGCTGCGGGATCGTCACGCCGTTATCGACTGCGTCGAGGATATCCAGTACATCCTGAACGATGGCGTTCGCCGTCGCCGCTCTGCCGGCTCCCTTTCCGTAAAACTGAAGCTCGTCGATGACGTCGCCGTGAATCGAGACGAGATTGTATTCGTTGACTACGCCGGACATCGGATTGCTCTTTTTAAAGAGAACCGGTTCGACGACGGCGGAAACGACACCGTCACGGTCGACGCTCTGGCCGAGATGCTTGATCTGATAGCCCATGCGGCCTGTTTCGAAGATATCGCAGGCTCTGACGTCTTCAAGTCCGCGCTTTTTGATCTTTTCGTCTTCGATCATTCCGCCGTAGGCGAGCGAGGACAGGATCGCGATCTTGCGCGATACGTCGCCGCCGCCGATATCGGCGCTGGGATCCGCTTCCGCAAAGCCGATGGCCTGTGCGTCCTTAAGCGCTTCGCCGAAGTCCTGTCCGTTCTGTGTCATCTTGGTCAGGATATAATTGGTCGTTCCGTTCAGGATCCCTCTGATCTCGTCGATCTCGTTGAGTCTGAGCTGCTGTTCAAGTCCCTTGATAATCGGGATACCGCCGCCTACCGAAGCTTCATAGCGCAGCATGACGCCGTTCTTTTCCGCCAGATCGCACAGCTCTTCAAAATGTGCGCCGATGACGGCCTTGTTGGCCGTTACGACATGCTTGCCCTTTTCGAGAGCTTTTTTGATCATTCCGTATTCGAAATCATGTCCGCCGCACAGCGCGACCACCATGCCGATGGAATCGTCGTCGAGGATCGCGCCCGGATCTGTGACGATCTCCGCGTTTTCCGCCTTTTTAGTCGGATCTTTATCGAGAATCTTCGTAATAACGGCTCGTTCCGAAGGGAAACGGCAGCAGCCTGTATTGATAAGTTCATATGCGCCCGTACCGATCGTACCGAGCCCGAGTAATCCTATGTTCACGTCTTCTCCTGTAATCTTTGGCTTTTGTTATAATTGTAATGGAAGACAGTGGATTGTACTGCGGTAAAAAACACTTGTATTCCATGGGAAAACATTCTATCATATGAAACAGAGCAATTCAAATACACACGGAGAAAAAACCAGGAATTTATGAAAGATAAAATTTACGTCAGCACCCGAAACAGCAGCGAAACGGCGTCGGCTTCCGAGGCCGTCACCCGGGGACTCGCCCCGGACGGCGGACTTTACGTACCGACGTTTATTGATGATGTCCGCTTCGATCTGAATGCATTGAAGGATCTGTCCTATCCGGAGCTGGCGAAAGCCGTACTGTCGGAATTCCTCGATTTTACGCCCGAACAGATCGACGCGTGCATCGAAGGCGCCTATCAGTCCGGCCGCTTCGATATTGATTCTCTTGTACGCACGGTGCCGACATCCTTCGGGGGAATCCTTGAGCTCCATCACGGTCCCACCGCCGCGTTCAAGGACATGGCGCTGACAATCCTGCCGTTCCTGATGACGACCGCTGCGAAAAACTGCGGCGAAGACAGAAACATCGCGATCCTCACAGCCACCTCGGGAGATACCGGCAAGGCCGCTCTGGAAGGCTTTAAGGACGTTCCCGGAACGAAGATCCTCGTCTACTACCCGAAGGACGGCGTAAGCCCCGTTCAGGAAGCCCAGATGAACACGACGGGCGGCGCGAACACCCGCGTTATCGGCGTAGACGGCAATTTCGACGATACCCAGACCGGCGTCAAGCAGATCTTCGGAGACACTGCTCTTGCGGACAGCATCTCGCAGGCAGGATGGACCTTCTCCTCCGCCAATTCGATCAATATCGGACGGCTTCTCCCGCAGATCGTCTATTACTTCTACTCCTATTTCGATCTGGTCCGCCAAGGACGCATCGAACTCGGGGATCTTGTTAATTTCTCCGTTCCGACCGGTAATTTCGGCGACATCCTCGCAGGCTACTATGCGAAGCTGACGGGTCTTCCGGTAAACAGGCTGATCTGCGCGTCGAACTCGAACAACGTGCTGACGGACTTCTTCGAAAGCGGTCAGTACGACCGCAACCGGGATTTTTACAGAACGATCAGCCCGTCGATGGATATCCTGATTTCATCGAATCTTGAGCGCCTGCTTTTCGACAAGCTCGGACGCGACTCGGAATCTGTCGTCCAGCTTATGGACAGACTATCTGAAGAAGGCGTCTACAGCGCGGACCGCGGACTGTTCCCGGAATTTTACGCCGGCTTTGCGGATGAAGCCGAAACGAAGGCCGTCATCCGCCGTGTTTACGATACTGAAGCGGAGCTCATCGACCCGCACACCGCGGTTGCCGAAAAGGTCCGCGAGGATTATGCGGCACAGACTGAAGACGCGACCCCGACCATCGTTCTGAGTACCGCGAGTCCGTACAAGTTTGCCCGTCCGGTCTACGAAGCGGTCTTCGGAGACGCGCCGTTCGGCACGGACGACTTCGAGATTCAGGATTCGCTGTACGACGGCACCCACCGCGTGATTCCCGAACCGCTGACAGGCCTGCGGGACAAGGAAATCCGTCACAGCGGCGTCTGCGCGCCGGACGGAATGGCGGATGCCGCAGCAGCTTTCTTAACGGAGGAATAACATGCTCAGCGTACGAGTCCCCGCAACCAGCGCGAATATCGGCGCAGGGTTCGATACCTTCGGCGCCGCCTTCAGCTTTTACAACACATTCGAATTCGACGAAACGGAAAACGGAAAGCTCACGATCCGCGGCGTCGGCAAGAAATATCAGGATAAAAACAACCTGGTGTACCAGGCCATGCAGAAGGTCTTCCGGGAGGTCGGCTACAAGCCCAGAGGGATCTATATCCATGAGCATACGGATATTCCCGTGGGACGCGGTCTCGGCAGCTCCGCGACCTGCATTGTCGCGGGTCTCGTCGGCGCGAACATCCTCGCCGGCTCCCCGCTTTCGATGGACCGCCTCTTCGAGCTGGCAGTCAAAATGGAAGGGCATCCGGACAACGTCGCGCCCGCCTTCTTCGGAGGGCTTGTCGCATCGGTCATGACGCCTCATAAGACGTTCTACATTAAAGAGGACATCAGCCCGCAGTTCAGCTTTTTCGCCTGTATTCCGGACTTCAAGCTGCCGACTGTCAAGGCGCGGGCGGCGCTTCCGAAATCCGTCCCGTATCAGGACGCGGTCTACAATATCGGCCGGGCGAACATGACCTTCCTCGCGCTGAGCCGGGGACTTCCCGAGCTCATCGGCGTCGCGGTCAACGACAAGCTCCACGAGCCCTACCGCAAGGGCCTGATCCCCCATTACAAGGAGGTCACCCATACGGCAAGACGGATGGGCGCGCTCAACTCGTATCTGTCGGGCGCCGGACCGACTATCATGCTCATCGCTGAAGCCAAAAACACGGCTTTCCCGGATAAAATGGGCCGCTGGATGGCCAAGAATCTCCCTGAATGGGATTTCCGCCGGCTTAAGCAGACGGATTACGGCGTCGCGGTCAAGGAGGTCGGGCGATGAGCTCGGAATACCTGATCGTTAGTCAGAAGATCCTTCCCGCCTTCTACGACAAGGTCGTTCAGGCGAGAACGCTGCTGGAAACGAAAAAATGCCGCTCCGTCCAGGACGCTGTCAAGCAGGTCGGAATTAGCCGGAGCACCTACTACAAATATAAAGACTTTATCTTCCGTCCGAGCGAGGAGTTCGGACGGCGCTTCACGTTCTCTATGATGCTCGAAGACAATCCGGGCATTCTGTCGAAGATCCTGCGGCTCGTTTCCGAGATCGGAGCGAGCATCGTGACCATCCATCAGGATATCCCGATCAATCACTCGGCTGTGGTGGTCATGACCCTCGACGGCTCTCACATGAACGGAACTATCGACGAACTGACAAAATCGCTGTCTGATATAGAGGGCGTCAATTCCGTCGAGCTGATGGCGATGGAGTAGCAGGCTCCATACTGTTAACCTGCAGCCATATGCAGGCCGGTTATGAAAAATCCGTCTCCGGCGCAATAAGCCGCGGATTACGCGTATAAAAAAAGAGGCCTCCGCCTCTTTTTTTGTGCCGCAAATCTTCCTCGTCCCGCTGTCACTACTTCGAACTGTCGTCATACTTTTTTCTGGCTTTCTCGCGAAGCTTTTCTTCTTCCGCACCGAAACGGGCGCCGAGAATCTTGTCAGCGATTCCGCTCTTCGCTTCATCGGCGGTTTCATGTCCGTAATCCTCCGAACAGTTTTCCGCTTCTTCCTTTCTGACCTCCAGCTCTTCCGCTTTGAGCTTCTGATCCCGGGCCTTTACCGCATCTCTTTTCTGTCGTTCTTCGTAGTCAATTTCCCAGTGGATCAGATAGGTCAGCGCGGCCCGGAGCAGAATGATACCGGCGACAAATACGAGCTCGCTGAGCTGCCTGACAATAACGGTTCTGAGGATTTCGCTCCCGAGCTTGAATTCAAGCGAGAGCGCCATCCCTTCGGCAAGGGTCAGCCGGATCTGGGGACTGCGTTTGACGTAATTGACGATCCCCTTAAGCCCGCTGATGATCAGGACGACGACTCCGACAAATTCGAAGCCCACGATCGCATAGTTGACCAGTTCGGTCAGGGCGTTGTCGAAAATTTCATACATAATTTATCCGCTCCTTTCGATCGTCTCTAAATCTATCATACCCGTCAGAACGGTCTAACGATAACAAAAAACCGGACCGCAGCGCGATCCGGTTTTTTGTTATAATCCGGTCATTATTCGATGACTGTGTCGAGGGGAACCTTTTCGATCCGGTCGATGACGGCGCCTCCGAGGCAGCAGCTTCCGTCGTACAGCACGACCTGCTGGCCGGGTGTAACGGCGCGCTGGGGCTTCGCGAAGTCCACGTGAAGCTTCCTGCCGTCGAGGACGGTAACCCTGACATCCTGATCCGGCTGACGGTACCTGAACTTGGCTGTGCAGGAGAAGCTCTCGCCCGCCTGAACAGGCGCCGAGCCTGAAACCCAGTTCATTTCCGAAGCATCGAGACTCTTCGAATACAGAGCCGGATGCTTGTCTCCCTGAACCACGTACAGCGTGTTTGTTTCAAGATCCTTATCGGCGACGAACCACGGTTCTCCCGTGCCCTGTCCCCCGATTCCCAGACCTCTGCGCTGTCCCAGCGTGTAGTAGATAAGGCCTTCGTGCTCGCCCTTCTTTTCTCCGCCGAGCTCGACGATATCGCCGGGTGTTCCCGACAGATACTCCGACAGGAACTTCGGAAAATTGCGTTCTCCGATAAAGCAGATCCCCGTGCTGTCCTTCTTGTCGGCGGTGATCAGTCCGTTTTCAGCCGCGATCTTTCTGACCTCGTGCTTGTCGAGATGGCCGATCGGAAATATCGCGTGTTCCAGCTCGTGCTGACCGAGGCCGGACAGGAAGTAGGTCTGATCCTTCCCCTGATCGAAGGCCCTCTTGAGCTGATATTTTCCGTTCTTGACGCCTTTCTGGACGTAGTGGCCTGTAGCCAGATAGTCGGCGCCGACCGCTCCGAGAGCGTAATTGAGGAAATCCTTGAATTTGATTTCGACGTTGCACAGGATATCCGGATTAGGCGTACGGCCTTTTTCGTATTCCTCGAGGAAGTTCGAAAAGACACGGTCTTTGTACTGTTTTGAAAAGTTGACCGTATAATACGGGATATCGAGCTTTTCACAGACCCGCTGGACGTCCTCGTAGTCTGCCGTCGCCGTACAGACGCCGTCCTCGTCCTGTTCTTCCCAGTTTTTCATGAATACGCCGATCACGTCGTACCCCTGCTGCTTGAGCAGGAGAGCCGCAACCGAAGAGTCAACGCCGCCTGACATCCCTACAACAATTCTCATTCTCTCCTCTTATCCGCCACCCGTTTAAAGCGGTCCTGTTAGTTTTTTCCTATTTCCATCGCAACCGATTTTGCCAGTGTCTTCAGTGCGATCGTGTCGTTCTTATCCGGAGCGCCCTGTACCTTGACGATATCTGCAGTTACGACCGCGCCGGTCTTGTCCATGAATTCCTGGAAGAAGCGTTCCGCTCCGCCGCTCCACGAATATTCCGTGAAGAATGCGCAGATGTGATTGCGGACCTTGTTGCCCGAAAGCTTGTACAGCAGGTTCTGCATCGGCGGGAATATCTGTCCGTAATAAGCCGGTGCGCCCATAATCAGGCCCTGATACTTCCAGATGTCCGCAAGGATGTACGAAATATTTGTTACGCCGACATCGTACATGATGACCTTCTTGACGCCGTCCTTCTTGAGCTGATCCGCGATGATTTCCGCAGACTGACGTGTGTTCCCGTACATTGTACCATAGACGATAACGACGCCCGGATAGGTTTCCGCATTGGCAAGACGTGTCCACAGATCCAGCAGATAGTTCATGTGCGTACGCCACACGAGACCGTGGGACGGGCAGACGACTTTAATATCGAGAGGCGCCAGCGCGTTCAGAGAACGTTTGGCCATTTCCGTTACCTTGCCGACGATGGTCGCGTAGTAGCGGTATGTCGGGAATTCGAAGGCTTCGATGTCGTTTTCGTCGTCGAAGATCGAGCCGACTGTCGCCTTGTAGGAACCGAACACGTCCATCGAGAACAGCGTTCCTGTACTCGTATCGAAGGTGACCATCGATTCCGGCCAGTGCACCATCGGCGTCATATAGAACTGCAGTGTACGGCCGCCGAGATCCAGCGTTCCGCCGTTTTCAACTTCCAGAAGATTGGTATCGACCCCGTAGAAATTCTTCATGATCGGGAAGGTCTTCGCGTTGCCGATGATCTGGATGTCCGGATATTCGGCGACGACTTCGGCGATGGAGCTCGAATGGTCGGGTTCCATATGGTTGATGATCAGATAATCCGGCTTGCGGTCCCCGATAACCGACTTGATGTTGGCCAGATATTCATCCGTCTTGATGGATTTGACTGTATCGATAAGCGCGATCTTTTCATCGACGACAACGTATGCGTTGTAGTTGATGCCTTCCTGATCGATGGGCCACATGCCTTCAAACAGGTAGGTGGTATAGTCGTGTACGCCGATCCAGTAAATCCCGTTCCCTATTTCAGTATGATTCATAACAATCCTCCGTTATTTTTTAGATACGGAAATCCGCATCATTTTTGAATACCCTGTTATTCAATTGTATAATCCGTAAAACCGCGTTCCTCCGATTCGACGGCGTTAACCGCCTTTCTCATGCCGAACGAATTAATGATCAGATAGATACCGAAAACACCGAGCACGACCGCGAAAATCACCGACAGAACGAGAAGCGTCTTAAGCGGGCTGAACAGCAGCACAACTCCTGCCGCGCCGAGCACGACGCCCGCGAGAAGCTGCAGCCAGCGCCGTCCGCCGAAGCCGCGTCTCGAGAATACCATCGGAATTCCCGTGAACAGCGCCCACAGTCCGACGATGATGGTCAGGAACGAAGCGGCGAAGCCGGGGGCCAGAAAAAACTGGAGTCCGAACATGATCTGGACCACCGCGCGGAATATAAGCAGTCCGCCCGGTTTCCCCTTATGCCTGTTTACCATCCCGAAGATCAGATATGCGACTCCGAAGCAGGCGAGTACGGCTCCGAGCACGCTGATAATAATAAGCGGGAATGTGGACGCACCCTCGCTGTCCATCACGGCGAACCAGCCGGACACGCCTGCCGCCCCGATGAGCGCGATACCTTCGAGAAGCATCATCCACCAGCGCCCGTAGAGCGTCTGAAGAAAGCTGTAGCCGGGGCTCAGCATCTTTTTGTTCGGGTCGGGCGAAGACCCTCCGTAATAAAATCGTACCATAGCTTATCCTTTTGTCAGTGTCAGCGACGTGAACGGGATGCCTTCCTGTCCTTCCGCAGGTTTAAGCGTCAGCTTCTGACCGCTTATTTCGTAATCGTACTTTGTCTGCGAGTTCAGGATTTCACCCTGAGTCGAATCTCCGCTGTTCGTAACCATCGACTGGGAAGTGAATGTAACGGTACTGTCGGTGCTTTCGTAGGTTCCGCTGTAGTCCCCGTCAAAGCTGATGGTGGCGGTGCTCATCTTCAGATGGAGCGTGTACGTCCCGTCGTCCTTCATAACGAGCTGCAGGTCGTAGTTCGCCGTCGAATTGTTCTGCGCGCCGGACCAGGAGCCGACGAGCGGATCGCTCTTGCCGCATCCTGCAGCAAAAAGAAGAACGGCAGACAACATGACAATCGCAGTCAGGATTCCTCCTTTTTTCATTATACCTTTCCTCCGTCAATTTGAATTCTATTTATTCTTCTATTATTACCCAAATCGCTTAACCTCTGGTAAACTTTCTTACTGAATCGTACACCCGCTGCGTTAAAATACAATAAGGATCTAATCATCTCAATGTCGAATTACCGAAATCGAAATACCGAAATCAATTGGAACAGGAGAAGATCATGACTGATAGAGAAATACTGCTGGGACATTTCAGAAAAATCGCGGATATCCCCCACGGCTCCAGGAATACGGAGGCGCTGCGCGCCGCTCTCGAAACGTTCGCGAAGGAACAGGGCTGTGAAACGCAGACGGACGAAGCGGGCAATCTGCTTATTATCAAGGAAGCAAGCGAAGGCGCTGAAAACGCTGCACCTGTAATCCTTCAGGGCCATCTGGACATGGTCTGCGAAGCGGCGGACGGGGTCGATCACGACTTTACGAACGAACCGCTGGACGTGCGGATCACGCCGGACGGCGAATGGCTGTCTGCGGAGGGTACGACCCTCGGAGCGGACGACGGCATCGCGCTGTCGTATATGCTCGCGCTTATCGAATCGAAGACGATCCGCCATCCGAAGCTGTTCCTGCTGATGACCAACGACGAGGAGATCGGCATGTTCGGCGCGGCGGATATGGATCCGGAATGGATCTCTGACGCAGCGCGGATGATAAACCTCGACTCGGAAGAGGAAGGCGTATTTACCGTAGGCGGAGCGGGAGGCCTTGTGATCTCCGGCAGCTGGCCTGTCGAACGGGAGCTGGTGACGGGGACGCGCTGGCGCATCTCGGTATCGGGTCTGACCGGCGGTCACTCCGGCGCGGAAATAGACCGGTTCGGAGCCCATGCGGTACGGCTCATCGCTTCCCTGCTCGAGGACACGATGCTGTATCTCGACAGCGCTGACACGCTGCGTCTGGTGGGGATCCGCGGCGGCGACAAGGACAACGTCATCACGAAGACGGCGCAGGCGGAGGTCCTGACGACGGGCAACGGCGCCCAGTTCCAGGAGGTCTTCGAGCAGATGTCGGCGATGTACCGCAGAATGTACGCGGACGCGGACCCGGGGATGAAGATCGTCCTTGAAAAGACGGCCGTCAACAAAACGGAAAGCGCGATAAGCTCACCGGGAACGAGGAAGGTCTGCTTTATCCTGAGCCAGATCCCCTACGGCGTTCAGTATATGGAAAAGGGCGGCGTCAGACAGAGTCTGAATCTCGGGAAGGTCGAAACGACGGACAAGGCGCTCACCGCGGTGCTGGGTCTTCGCGGAAACACCCCGGACCAGATCCAGGTGCTGGCGGACCGGGTATCCTGTTTCATCGTCGGAACGGGAGGAACGCCGGACATCGGAGACGCATACCCGTCCTGGCCCGAAAAGAAGAACTCGGCGCTGCTGGACATGATGACGAAGTCCTACGAGGATGAATACGGGATCAGCCCGGAGGTGCTCGTCATCCACGGCGGCCTCGAATGCGGTCTGATTATCGAAAAGCTGCCCGATCTCGATATCGTGTCCATCGGCCCGGAGCTCGAAAACGTCCATACGCCGGAGGAACGGATGCGCATCCCGTCGGCAATGGAAGTCTTCCGCTTCCTGAAGCTCGTGCTTGCGAAGCTTGCGGACGACGAAGAACCGGCAGAAGCGGATGACGATGCGGCGGATCAGGATTATCCGGCTGATCAGACCGGAGACGAAGCCGATCAGACTGCGGCAGACACTGATGCCGAAGATAATGCCGATGCCGGCGATTCTGATGAATCGGCTTCTGATCATGATGATTCCGACGACGGTCCCGCGGTGATCACCCGTACAAGCGGAGAAGTCCTGACCCCGTCGGATGTCTGCGGAAAAAACGACGCGCCGGCGGACTGCGCCGGTTGTGAAGCCGGATGCGGGGATTCAGAAAAAAACTGATTAACCTGGAACAGAATATGTTATACTACGAAAGCCGGAGCCGAGTTTCCGGCTTTCATTTCGCCTTACTTATGACGTTTTTTGCGAAAAGGAAACCGAGTTGAAAATCTTTTGAAAAATTTTATTTTCTGCTTGTAATTTTTTTCTCAGCCGTCTATAATAGACAAGTACCGCGTTGACGGGCCATTAGCTCAGTTGGCTAGAGCACCTGACTCTTAATCAGGGTGTCCAGGGTTCGAGTCCCTGATGGCCCACCATTTATAGGGGTATAGCTCAGTTGGTAGAGCAGTGGTCTCCAAAACCACGTGCCGAGGGTTCAAATCCTTCTACCCCTGCCATTTACGAATACGACAAACGCCTGATCCGAAAGGACCGGGCGTTTTTTATTTCTTAATTTCCCAATAAAAAACTGCGGATTCTCAGCTGGAATTCGCAGTTTTTGATCATCAAAGCAGTCCTACGCGACCATATCGTCGTTATCGTTATGCACCACGCTCTTGAACACTCTGTTCGCGTTGAACAGCATAAGCTTGAGCCGGTTCTCCTGATTGACTCTGCTGGCGCTGGCGTCGTAATCGATGGCCACGATGTTGACGTCGGGATTCTTTTCGTTGAGCCGCTGCATCATCCCCTTGCCGCAGATATGGTTCGGCAGACATCCGAAGGGCTGGGCGCAGACGATGTTTTTGCAGCCGATGCTGCTAAGCTCCACCATTTCCGCGGTAAGGAGCCAGCCTTCTCCCATCTTCACGCCGGTGCTGATATAGCCTTCGGCCATTCCGGCAATTTCCGGGAAGGGCGTCCATCCTCTGAAATCGCTGTTTTCGGTGATGATCTTCGAGATCTCGTCCTTGCTTCTGCACATAAATTTATACAGCATTTTGTAAATCGGGTACAGATACGCATTGCTTCCGAAAAGTCCGCGGTCCTCGCAGGCGTTGAACATGCAGTAGCACAGGAAATCCATCAGCCCGGGCATGATCACCTCGGCGCCTTCTTTTTCGAGAAAGCGCTGCAGATGATTGTTCGCAAGCGCCGAGTATTTGACGAAAATTTCGCCTACCACCCCGACCTTGACGGCGTCCCGCTTCACGATCGGAATTTCGGCAAACTTCTGAACGATCATCCTGTAATTCTTTCTGATCTGGGAATGCCGGATGTTCTTCCCCGCACCCAGCTCGTCCCCCAGCTCCTGTGTCAGACGTTCGGTTAACCTGTCGGCGTCTCCGATGTTGATTTCACAGGGTCTGACCTCATTGGCAAGACTCATGATCAGATCCCCGTAGAAAATCGCGTACAGCAGCTCGTAGATCAGCGGAACCGTCACCTTGAATCCCGGATGCTTCTCGACGCCCAGGCTGAAGGAAATGACGGGAATATACTCCATCCCCGCCTTCTTCAGAGCCTTTCTGATGAGCGAGATATAGTTGGAGGCCCTGCAGCCTCCCCCCGTCTGATACATCATCAGAGCGGTCTTATGAGGATCGTACTTGCCCGAGTTCAGCGCGTCCATGAACTGACCCACCACGAACATCGCAGGATAGCAGGCGTCGTTGTGCGTATATCTGAGCCCCGTTTCGATCACCTGGGGGCCGCTGGTGTCCAGCACCTCCACGTTGTAGCCGTGGGAGCGGACCACCTTCTCCGCAAGCTTGAAATGGGTTCCGAGCATATTGGGGACGAGAATCGTGTAGCCCTGTTTCTTCATTTCCTTTGTAAAAGGAACAAAATGTTTATCCTGCATTATTACCTTCTTCCGTGGCAGCCATCAGGCTCCTCAGACGCACCTGAACCGCGCCCGAGTTTGTTATCTCATCTATTTTTATCTGGGTATACTTTTTATGTTCAGACTCGAGAATCGACATCACCTCATCCCCTGTGATCGCATCGATTCCGCAGCCGAACGATACAAGCTGTACCAGCTGGGTATTATTATGTTT
>ERZ1645187.1453-NODE-1453-length-21757-cov-5.900147_pt1 | contig 21757 bp, 21 predicted proteins | sample MGYA00575352_ERZ1645187 | MGnify/ENA primary metagenome ERZ1645187 (study PRJEB40837, sample SAMN11349314) | freshwater sediment metagenome | isolation source: river sediment | host: Sediment | place: India: Wazaribad , New Delhi | collected 2017-02-21 ... | reverse complement strand
ATAGAAAATTATAATGTTTTATCTGAAGAATATGAGGATAAATTCAATAATTTTTTCACATTTGAACTTTTGCAGGATTATCAATTAAGTAATTCTCATAATTTGAATGGTTTTTTAACAGAAATAAGAGAAAAGTCTCTAAATAAAATCATTAATGTAACTAAAGGAATTGTAAAAGTTTATAAAACAAAAACTATTAACCTCCCTATTTGTTACTTTGGTCATAAAATAATTATAATAGAAGACGCAATAGTATTTAAAAAACTTAATGATTTATTTGTATTCAAATTTATGGATAAAAATAACCATATCATTCCTACAAAGTATTTAGATTATTCAGAATATATTTATAAACAAATGAAGCCAAATGGAGACATTATTGAGAAAAAAGATTGTTTTCAAGTAAAAATAAAAAAAGAATATAACGCAAAAGAATTTACAAGTATATTTTAATGTTAAAAACAGATCAGGAATATAGAAACCAGATAAAACAAGTTGGCAAATACAACTTGAAAGATACCTACAAGTGGAGGGAAAGAGCAATCTTTTTCAACGAACATGGTTATTATACTGATTTGATAGAAGACACTAAAGATTGGGATGATTTTTGGGATGAAGAAGAAAGAAGAATTCAAGAAGGTCTTTGGATAGATGGATTTTACATTCCTGGTTTATATTATTTCTATTTGAATTACCTGCCTATTTATAAGAAACAAGAAAACACTTATGACTTTCCAGACGTGTATGATATGGACTATCATACATTTTTGTGTTTAGAACATGCTGTATTTTTGAAGCTAGACTTTGTAGTAATTAAAAAAAGACAGTGTGTAGATAAAGATACCTTTATTTACACCCCATTAGGAGTAGAAACTATTGAAAATTTATGCAATTCTAATTATAGAGGAGAAGTATTTTCATTAGATGAAAATAAGAAATTAATAGTTGATGAAATCATAGACATATGGAAAACTAAAGAAGTAAGAGAACTTATAAAAATTACTTTGACAGGAGGGAAAACTTTAGAGTGTACTGACGAACATGAAATAAATACTAATAAAGGTTGGGTAAAAGCAGGAGAATTAAAAGTAAAAGATGTACTATATACAATAACGCCTCCTTTTGGAGAAAACTCTATATCTGATAGTGAGGCAATTTCAATGGGTTATTTTTTTGCAGATGGTTCATATAGTCAAAAAAATATTTCACCTAAATTTACAAATGTCAATCAAGATTATTTAGATGATTTCGAGTATCATTTTTTACAATGGCAAAAAGGATGTGCTATTAGAAAGAATAAAAAAGGAAATGGTTTTGATTATGTAATCACTAACAAAGAAAGAAATAAAGGTAAATCAAACCCTTTTAAAAAATATTTATTTGCTCAAGGTCTATGTTCTAAAGATGAAAATAGGATTATTTCTGAAAAGTATATGAACCTTGATGAAAGGTCTACATCATTGATGATAAATAGAATATTTGCAGGAGATGGTTGGTTATCGAGACTTTATAACAAAAAATCAAATAGTTATAGATATGAACTTGGAATTGGAAGCATGTCATTAAAGTTTTTAAATCAGCTTTCTTTTCTATTATCTAAATATAATATTAGTTGTTCTATTAAAGAACAATCTCCTACAAAAAAACAAAAGAGACCATTTTACAAACTAAGAATTTATAAAACTTCTGAATCGCAAAAATTTTTAGATAAAATAGGTATTTATAAAAAAGATGAGAATTTAGTAATTGTAAAATCTTACAATAATAGAGAAAATACTTCTCAAATAAAAAAAATAGAAGTAATAAAGAAAGAATCAATTGTTTATGACTTAGAGACTAAAAGCACATCTAGTTTTTTTGCTAATGGTATTCATATCCATAATTGCGGCTTCACATTAAAATTCTGTGTACCACTAATAAGAGAAATATTCTTTTCCAGAGGTTCGCCAAACTATATCGCTACATACGAAGAAGCTCAGGTTTTAAAAGCGTGGTCTGAGGTTATTGAACCTTATAGAGAGCATGTTAACACTCACACCCCTTGGTATAGAGATTTTAATCCATCTAAACCTTTAAATTGGAGAGCAGCAAAAGAAGTTATAGATGAGCATGGTAGAAAATTAATTAAGGGTAGAAAAAATACATTAAAAGGATTAGTTTTATCTAAATCTGCTTCAAAAGGTGTTGGGGGTGGTGCTAAATGGATTTTTGGTGATGAAAGCGGGGTAAATCCAGTTCTGTCTAAATTTAAAGGTTACATAAACTCAATGATGTATTTTGGTAATGTTAAGACAGGTACTGTAATTTTTTCAGGAGCAGTTGGGGAATTAAAGCATTTAGAAGCAGGTTTAAAGGATTACATGGTTGACCCAGAAAAACATGGGTTTTATTCAGTAGATAATATTTGGGATAAAGACAATGAGTTTGCAGGAAAAAAGTGTGGGTTCTTTGTGCCTGAATCTTGGGCTTACTTTGGTGTAGATGATGATCCAGAATCAGAATATTACGGACAACCATTTATTGATGAACATGGTAATTCATTTGTTGAACGTGCCGAAGAATATATCAAAAAAAGAAGATTAGGACTAATACCTGGTGTAAACAAAGAGGCTGATAAATTTGATATATCTCAAGCACCGTTAACGTTAGCAGAATGTTTTCAATATAGAGGTGAAAATATATTTCCTTTAGAACTGCTACAACCTCAAATAGAAAAAGTAGATAGAAGAGAATTACATGGAGTATATGTAGACTTATATGAAACATCTTCAAAAGAAATAAAGCATAAAATATTAGATAAATATACTTACAAACCAATATTAGAACATCCTATAGACCCAGCAAGCAAGGATAAAGATGGGGTAATACAAGTATGGGAATTCCCCCCTCCTAATAGAGCCTCATATGGTGTATATTGGGCAGGAGTAGATATAGTTAGAGACTCAATATCTGTAAATTCACCTTCTTTAAACGTTATACATATTTATAAAGGTTCTCATAACATGGAAAGCGAGTATAAAGAAAAAATAATAGTTGCTAAATATATGGGTAGACCGAAAGACAAAATGGATTGGTTTAAAAAAGCAATCATGTTAATGGAATGGTATAATGCTGAAGCCCTAGTTGAAAACAACGTAAACTGGTTTATAGAGGAAGCTATAAAAATACAAAAGCAACATAAGATTGCTAAAACTCCACAATGGGTAAAAGACATGACTCCTCAAGGTACATCTTATATAACAAAGCCTTATGGTGTTGTAATGACACCCAAGTTAATGGAAAAGATTTTAGATAGTATAGCAAAGTATTTAAAAGAACCACTACATACAGAATATAATGAAGAGACAGGAGAACCAACTGTACATCATGGGGTAGAAAGAATAAATGACCTTCAATTACTTAGAGAGCTTGTAAATTATAGACCTAAGAAAGAATATGAGAAAGGGAACTACGACTCCCTAATCTCATTCGGGCTAGCTTTATTACAAGCAGAATATAACGAAGTTAGAGGAGTAATACCTAAAGATACAAAAGAAAATACAAATTTTAATCAAAAAAGTGCTAAATTAATGTTGAGGAATAGATTTTCTCACTCAAATCTTAAAAAATTATTAAATGCCAATAATATACAACAGTAATATATTCGGACAGCCACCTCAAGCTCTTCCTTCTGATGAGAAAGATGAATTGTGGAAAAGAGCTAATATGGATTGGATGGAACAATTGTTAAAAGGTTTTCTTCCTGAGAAACGTTCTAGACTAATCAAAAACTACAATGTTGCACAAGGCGTAATAGATGTAGAGGATTATATAGATACAGATATAAATATTTACAAAAATATATTTGATGGCGTAGAAACAGCTATGGAAGATTCTTTGTTAGCAGATTCTGATATAATTGCAGACGATTTGAAATTTTATCCTATTGTACCAAGTATCATTAATGTATTGACAGGAGAACTTCTTAAAAAATTTGACCATATAAAAGTAAAAGCGGTAGATGAATACTCTACAAATGAGGCATTAGAATATAAAAAACAATTAATGCTTCAATATCTACAACAAAAAGCTCAAGCTAAAATTGCACAACAGCTTGAAAGTCAAGGAATTAGTCAAGATAGTCCTGAATTTCAAGAACAAATGCAACAAACTATGCAACAAGCAATGTCTATTCCAGAAATTCAAAAATTCATGAATCGAAATTATAAAAATAATTATGAGGAATGGGCTAATAGAATTTTAGAACAAGCTGAATTTAAATACAAATTAAAAGAAATAGAGATAGAGTTATTCAAACATCAATTAATTGCAGATGAAGCCTACTCTGAAATTAGGATTGACGATAATGATATAGAAGTTATAAATTGGAATCCTTATGACACTTTAGTTATAAAACCAAAACATGTAAAATATACATCTGATGCAGATTTAGTCTCAAGACAATATTGGACAACTATTCACGATGTAGTATCCAAATATAGAGATAAAATTGATAAAGCTCTGATTGAAAAATATAATACTCCTTTAGGAGTCACTCCTACTTTTTCAGAAAGAAGATTGCAACCAGATGATAATCAATCCCTTATGTTGAATGAAAAAAAGCTGATTGCTTTCAAATATATGATGGGAGGGGTAGAATTAGATGCATCTTCTAAAGTGTTAGTTACAGAAGGATATTGGATGTCTAGAAGAAGATTAGCAAAGCTAACTGCTGTTTATGAAGGGGTGAGAATAGAAAAGATAGTAGATGATACTTTTAAAGTTACCATAAAACCTGTTTATGACAAGGATAAAAACTTAATTGCTGGAGAAGAGTTAGAGTATTTTTACGCACCTCAAGTTTGGAAAGGAACAAAATTAAACTTTGCGTATGGATCAGTTCCTGCTACAGTAGTCAATGAAAATGAATATTTGGATAAATCTATATTTGGTAAAAAGTCTGATGAGCTAAATGGAGATGTAAATAGAGGATGGATATATATAGATGTACAGCCAACAGAGTATCAATTTTCAGATGAGTATCAACCCTTCAAACCAAAAATTCCAGTAGTGGGGTGTGATGGTTTTGAAAAAAATATGAATGTAGGTAAGTTATCCCTCATTGATAAAACTAAAGCATTGCAGGTAATGTATAATGGGTTCATGAATGAAATTGACAAGTTTGCCAAAACAGAAATAGGTCTATTTTATATAATGGATCAAAGATTAATTCCTCAACAATCATTAGATGGTACATGGGGAAAATATAATTGGCTCAAATTTATTATGACTGCCAAAGATACAGGTCTAGGGGTTGTAGATAATTCTTCTTCTAATTTGGAAGGTACTCCTGCTATGCAACAACCAAGTGTCGTAAATTTGTTAAATAATGATAGGTTTAAATCTCGAATTGAACTTGCTAATTATTGTGAACAACAAATCATGAAAGTTATTGGTATTTCACCTCAAAGGATGGGTTCTATTAATTCACAAGAGACTGCTACAGGGGTAAACCAGGCAATAAATAACTCTTACTCACAGACAGAATTATATTTCTTCAATCACACTAATTTAATGAGAGAATTGAAATCCATGATTTTAGATGCTGAAAAATATGTTGAGTCTAAAAAACCAATATCAAGAGTAAACTATCTTAACTCGGATGTAGAAAATGTATTATTCGAAATAGATACATCGGATATATTACTTCGCAGGTTTAATATTTTCTTGACTTCTAATACAGATACCCAACGTGTATTAGAACAAATCAGACAGTTTGCTATTCAGAATAATACAACTGGAGCTACCGATTTAGACAAAATCATAATGTTAGAAGCTACTGATACCAGAAAAATTAAAGACACATTAGCGATGTCGTTAGAGAATTTTAGAAAACAAGAGCAGCAAAAACAACAACATGAACAACAAATGCTCCAACAACAACTAGAAGCGCAAGCTGCTGAAAAAGAAAAAGATAGACAATTCGAAGCGGATCAAAATGAAAGAGATAGATTAGCTAGAATGTATGAAGCAGAAGTAAAAGCTACAGGTATGGCTAGAGAAAATGATATTGACCAATCAGGAATTAATGATGCTTTAGAGGTTTCAAGATTTAATTTGGAACAAGAAAAGTCATATGCTGATATTATTAATAAAGAACAAGATAGAAATATTAAACAAAAAGATTTACAAACAAAATCAGTCATAGAGAGGGAGAAAGTTAATTTGAAAAAACAAGAAATAGCTTCTAAAGAACGTATGAAACAAATGGAAATATCTAGAGATTTAGCAAATATGAAAAATGATGAAAAAGTGGCACTTATAAACAAACAAGGTAGAGACAAAAAGAAATAGAATATTAAATTATTGTTAACATATCAATAAAAAATTCTATTTGTAACAATAACTTATTAAATTATTAATGACGAAGAAAAATTTTACAACATGGCAGAAATAGAAAAAGAAATGGGGGATATTTTTAACCCTACTGAAATCGGTTCTTTATTTGAACCAATTGCTCCAGAAGAATTAAATAAAGAAACACCAACTTCAGAAAGTTTATTTGAAGATGAACCTAAAGAAGAAAAAAAAGAATCCATTGTAGATACACCTCCTTCTACATTATTTGAAGAAGAAGAACCATCTGATAATGGAGAAGAACAAAGTACATCTGAAGGGAATGATTTTGGGAAAGTGGTTCAAACTATTCTAAAACACAATGAGGATTTTCAAATTTACGAAGGTGATGACCCTGAAAATTTACAATACAATGAAGAACAATTTGCTGACTTATTTAATCAAAATGTGCAGTTAAAGGGAGAGAAGATCGCTGAGGCAGTATTAGAAGAAGCATTATCTCGACTTAGCCCTACTATGCAAAAATTAGTTACTGGCGAATTACAAGGAATTAAAATTGCAGATATTGTTAAAGACTTAGAAGACTATCAAGAAATTGAATCAATTCCAGAAAACCCTACACCAGAACAAAAGGAGAAGATAGTAAGAAAATACTACCAGCGTCAGGCAAAAGAAAGAAATAAAGACCAAGATTGGGTTAACAAGCAAATTGAAAAGATTATAGATAGAGATGAATTAGATAGCGAATTTGAAGATGCGAAAGATATTATTTCTCAAGATTTGGATAAAAAACAAAAGGAAAAACAAGAAGAAATAATTAAACAAAAGCAGGAGAAAGAACAGTTCAAAAAATATCACAGCTATTATGTAGGTGAAGCATTGAAAGAAGAAAACATTTTTGGGTTGAAATTAACAAAACCAGAAAAAGAGCAAGTTGCAACAGTATTATCTTCTTTTGCTGTTAGACCTACAGATAACAAAGAAAAATTAGGATTGACAGCGTTAATTGATTCTTATATTAATAGTGAAAACCCTAAAGAAACTTATAAAAGATTAGTTTTAATGACTTTGGCAGCTACAGCTCCTGATAAATTAATTCAGAAATTGAATATTGAAGCAGATAAAAAAGTAACAAAAGAGTCTATCCGACAATTAAAAACAGTTTCTAAAGAAACTACTGCTTTAGATACTAGTAAAAAACAAACTATTAAAAAACCAGGAAACATTTTCTAATTATGACAAAAATGACTAAATCTGTAGGTAAGAAAGTTTCGACTAAATTACCTGCACCAAAAATGACAAAAAACAAAGCCTCTATGAAAGGGGGAATGAAAGTAAAAGGCGCATGCTAAAAAATTAAACAATTATTAAATTATGTCAACACCAAATTTATTACAACAAGGGGTCTTAGTACAAGACAAACAGTATTACAGCCCAAACACTCACATTACTGAAAGCAATTTATTTGCTGCGGGTATCAGAAAAGAAGTTCCTATGGATGATCTGGGACTTGTTAAAACATGGACACAAATTTTTAGAAATGTTCAACCTCTTTACAATTTTGACCAAATTGCAAAAACTACAGTATCGGTAGAATCCGATAAAGGTTTTACTTGGACAACTGCAATTGCATTGGAAAACCCGATGGTTGTAGACGATTTGTCAGAAAGCGACAAACCAGGTATTGATGGTCAAGAGTTTAAAGTTGCTTTTAACAGACCTTTTTCTGTCACTAATGTAATTACTTATGACCACATTCACAACAAATTCCAATTGATTGTAACTAAAGAACCTTATAAAGATGGTGATCGTTGGGTACATCATTTGAAAATTGATGGAGTTGCTGCTAAAAATGCATACTTATCAAAAGAATTCTTGTCCCCAGGTACACAATATTACAAAATTACATCTCGTAGAGGTGATAACAATGATACTGTTGCATCTACATTCCAATCTGAAGTTGGTGAAAGAGTTTGGCATTATAGACTCTCCAATACTGAAATTGCAAAAGGTTTCTCTATTGATAAGAAATCTTTGATTCAATTACAGTCAGGTAAGTCTAAGGACATGGGTACAGATTTCCGTGTATGGGAATTGTATAAATTTGCACCAGGTTCTGATGCTTATAAATATATGATAGGCGAACCTTCTACCAACATTACTAAAATTGTTAATGAGGTTTATAAAGGTGATGCAAAGGCTGCTAAAAAAGACATTGTTGGTAAAAACTGGTTCATGGAAATTGAACGAGCTACTATGGATCAATTAATGTACGAGTGGACTATGAACCTTATGTGGGGTACAGGTGGTACTACTTCTGTACAATTTGATACTATGCAGACATCTCCAGGTCTTTACTGGCAGCATAGAAATTACGGTACTGTAGTTAAGTATAACTTCCCTACAATGTCTTTAGATTTCTTGAGAGCACGTATCGAAGAGCATTTTAAACATCGTATTGATTTCCAAGCAGAAGGCGAATTCTTGTTTAAAGTTGGTGCTGGTTTATATGAGTTCCTTCAAAAAGAAATCAAAAAAGAATTCATTGCTGCTGGTTTAGTGGTTCAAGTTGGAGAATCAGAAAGATTCCTTTCTGGTAATAGACAAGAATTAGATTTCACTATGAGATTTAAATCTTTCTTCTTGAAAACTTTCCCTAAAATCAAAATCACTATTGTTCATGAACCTGCATTAGACCCTGTATTTGCAAACAACATTTCTAATCCTAAAATTGACAGAAATTATCGTTTGTCTTCTTTTACAGGTATTCTGTATGATTTGAATGATATTGAAGCAGATAATATCAAATTGGTTAAATGGGCTTACGATGATAAATTACGCTATCAAAAATTGATTGGTAATATCGACTGGGCTGACCAAAATGCAACCTTCATTTCTAGTGGTAATTTCTCAGGTATCAAAGGTACTATGTCTATGAGACATGCTAATATGTGGTTGGTAGACCCAACTAAGTCTTTGATGTTTGAATTGATTAACCCAATGACAGGTTCAAAATAAGATAATCTCAAAAGGAGTGGGTGAGAGAAAACCCACTCCTATTTTTTAATCAAGCAAGAAAAATAAAATAAAGAAAAATGGCAGCACTTATTATTAAACCCTTTTTACAAAAAGAAAATGATTCGATTGGATTAAGTGAATATGGCTTTGCAGCCTTTCCTGGTTCAAAAACTTATATCGAAGTTCCAGCATTATATGGAAAATATCTTACTGGATTTGATGCAGATGCATTCTATCTAGATAAACTAGATGAAAAAACAAGAGATAAGGAACGAAAAGCTATAAAAGAAAAAGTAGCAGATTTAAATAGAAAGTTCCCTCATTTCAGATTAGACAATGTAGCTGTTCCTCAGAAACCTGATGATGAATCTGTTAAGCCTAATCCATTTTATGCTAATATGGTAATTGAGTTAAAATCTGACATAACAGTATTTGATTCAAATGACCCAGAATCATTAGTCAAAATAGAGATTATTAAGACTAATGCAAAGCATAATCCCTTTTTTGAAATTGCTCCAGATTTATCTACAGCAAGGGAGTCAAATAAGGAATACAAATATTATATTGCAAACGCAGATAGAGATGTTGAGCAAGAAGTTTCTCTGAAAAAAGAAATGAATAAAGCTACTTCAATTCTTGATAATCTATCTTCAAAAGATAAAGAAAAATTCATTTTAGTCATTAAACATTTATTACCTGCTAATAAAGGATATAATGTTGAATCTGAAATGAGATTGTATAAAAGAGCTGATGATTACATTAATGGTATAATTGATGGAGAAAAAATTAAAGGTGGGGACACATTCTATAAAAACTTCATCAAGGCTTCTGAAATGAGTAAAGAAGAGTTGCTTGCTAAAGTAATTATTAAATATGCTATTTTAACTAATGTAATCAGACTTAATACAAAAACAAAGGATTGGGAATACAGTAAAACTCTACAATCGCTTGGTAAAACTGCTGATGAAATGTACTATTATTTAACAGATGTCAAAAATATGGAACTGTTTAAAGAAATTAAAAATGATGTTCAAGAAGAAGTTAGAATTGTATAATGATTACTAGTCTAGACATAGCACTCAAAATCAAGTATCGCTTAAACAAAGTCGATACACAAGATGACGAAAATATATCTGTTTACAATATAGTTGAAGCATTCAATAAAGCTCAATTAAATATTGTAAACAGATTATATGGAAAAAATAATAACTATAAAACTGGTATAGAATCAAGCAGGAAAAGGGTAGATGATTTGAAAACCCTTTTAAACTCTGAACCTAAAATTTTATCAGTTTCTAAAAAAGATGGTTATTATTTGTCTGAAGGTCTACCAAATGATTATTTTCGTTTAATTAGGGTAACTTGCTTGGCATCTAGAAAAGATTGTTCTAAAAAAGAAATTTTTATTTATTTACAAGAAGAGTCTAATCTAAACACTTTACTTAGAAATGAAAATACTAATCCTAATTTTGAATGGGGGGAGACAATTGGTACAATTGTAGAAAATAACATCAAAGTTTTTACATTAGATAAATTTGAAGTATCTAAAATATTTTTAACATATCTTAGAAGACCTATAGCAATAGACATACCAGGTTATATAAAACAAGATGGTTCATCATCTATTCAAATAAATCCTGAAATGCCTGATGACATAGTGGAAATGTGCATAGATGAAGCAGTTAGGATTTTATCAGGAGATATGCAGAATCAATTTTCTAATCAAATTTCTCAACAAAATTTGCAAATGAGCGAATAAATTTTTATATTATAAATGAAGAAAGAGTTAACGAATCATTAAAGAAAAATTTTAACACAAAAAACATTATTAAAAAATGACAAATTCCGCACAATCTACAACCTTTAACTATTTTGTTGGTTCAGGTTTAGTACTGACCGATGGGTCAAAAACCACTGCTGATTTAGTACCTTTGCAATTAGGTATTTTTAACAGTAAAAACTACAAAGCTCTTAGCGCAGCAACTGCTAATGCAAAAGTAGTTCCAGAAATTATTATTGCAATGGGTTCTCCCAATGCTGAGAAAATTTCATGGACAAATGCAGCAATGAGTTTTAAATCTGTTCCTATTCAAGCATCTAAGTTGATTGCTTGGCGTAAATCAAGTCCTGTTAAACCTAAACAACATAAAGTTGTTATCGGATGGGATGGAACAACTGATTGTAAAACTATTGATGCAGAATGTGATAAAACCTACACTCTTCATTTGCAATTAGAAGGTTCTCCAGCAACAAGATTTTTTGGAGCAAAACCATTGACTGAAACATTTGTTTATCATACTCCTTGTTGTACTGATTGTGTATCTGGGTGTACAGCAGATGTAGAAGCAATGGTAGATGATTACATTAATCAAATTAATGTTCATCCTCGAACCTCCCATTTTGTAAAAGCTGAGAAATTAGTTTCTTATTCTTCTGCTCCTACTACTGAAACTGTTGCATACGAATCTTATACTTTAACTATCGCTGATGAAGGAACTATTCAAGATTTGGCTAAAATTCAAGCTACTTATTCAGATGCTACAGTCACACGAACTAAGCGTGAGGGAATTTATAGCACATATACTTTAGTGCAAATTGCATCTGCTGGAGCACCATCTGCATATAGTAATGAATCAAATGTAGTAATTTCTAACTGTTCTGATTGTCCTTCTGGATATACTTTAGTCCCTGCTTATGATAAATTCAAAGTAGAATACTTTGATGAAGGGATGGATGACACTTCTGCAATTGAAGGATTTTCTGCCGATTTTGTTAAAGTAACTAAAATCAATAAAGGTGCTTCTGTAGGTACTTATATTATTGAGGCTACTGCTGGAGAGTTTACATCTCCTGAAGATGTCGCTACTAAAATTGCTGACGAAGGTTCAGGTTCAGTACCAGTTGTAACTTCTTTAGGTTCAACATCTTCTTATTGCGTCCTGACTTCTGCAACTACTATTGCTTGGGTTGAAGGGGATGCTTACTACAAAGAAGTTAGAGAACTCTGCTTAGTGTTAGGGGATGATGATTGTGATGACGTATCTGGTACATCTCAATTAGCTGCAATTGTTGATTTCTACTCTGGAAATGAATATGTTGTTGCAGACTCTGTTGCTCAATCTAGCAATGGTACATGTGCAAACACATATACTTTAAAACAAGTTTCTGAAAATCTTTTGACAGAATCTGAATGTTATACAGGTATTGCTACTTATAAACCTTTAGATGCTTACAAAGGTAAAACTTGGGATGTATGTTGTGATGCAGAATCTACAAAAGGCACTATTGACAAAATTGGTATTGTTTTGACAGGAGCTTATATCGACACTCAGTTTGGTAAATGTTCTTTCAAATATGATGATTTTGTTGAATTGGACATGGTGAGAATCATTGTTCGTCAAGGTGATTATGTAGAACTGGAAGACAAATGTGCTACTAGATGGGCAGTAACTGAACTTCAAAAACCAGTATACCCTACAGGAGTTGGTACAAATGTATTAAAAGAATACATTGCAATTCAACAAACTAAGGGTCAAAGATGGTCTGATGATCCACGTTGGAGAGAAATCTATGGTTATAATTATGATTTTATCAAAAATGATAAATTCTATAAACATTATTACTTAGAATTTGAAGCTCTGGATAAATTCAATACTTCTACAGGATTTGGTGGAAACGACTTTAAACAAACAATTGTGTTTGCATTTGAAGAAGATACTGATACCTCCTCATTCGAAACTTTGATTGAAGCTTGGATTAACTCCGCTAGACCAGATTTAGTATCTGCCGATACTCAAGAAAATCTTTATAGATAAATTAAAGTAGTATCCATATTTTTTTGTTGAGGAAGGGTTGGTTGGAATATATCAACCCTTCCTTTTTTATAAGAAGAAGATTATGACACATATAATTCAAAAAGGAGAAACATTGCTTCAAATAGCTAAGAAATATAACACATCTTTAGCTAAATTGATAGACGAGAATAATATTAAAAACCCTAACTTAATATCTGTAGGGAGTACTTTAGTTATATCAGAACCAAACCAGAAAATAGTAAATCATCCTGAATTAACTCCAGACAATATAGATGCTAAAATTGAAGACTTTTTAAATTTTATAGAAGGTAAAAAATTAAAGAGACCTCTAACATCTTTAGGTAGAGACTCGGTTAAACTAATTTTTCACACCTGTCTTAATTTAAATGTAACTGATTTAAGAATGGTTGCCTATGTTTTAGCTACAGTACATTGGGAGACAGGAGCTTATGGTCAAAAATTTATCTATGAACCAGTCCCTGAACAAGGTAAAGGAAAAGGTAGACCCTATGGTTTACCTCATAAAAAAACAGGAAAGGTTTACTATGGTAGAGGGTTTTGTCAAATAACATGGTTTGATAATTACGAAAGATTTACTAAAATTCTCTATAGATTAGGTTATGAAGTAGACCTTATAAATAATCCTGATTTAGCTCTTGACCCAAAAATAGCTGCATTAATTTTAGTTATTGGGATGAGAGATGGAAAATTCACAGGAGCAGATTTAGATGATTATTTTGACCCTATAAAATCAGATTGGTTTAATGCCAGAAAAATAATTAATGGTTTAGATAAAGCAGTCATAATCAAAACAATAGCTGAAGAAATTTATTACATTTTAAAATGATCTCACAATTAGACATAAAAGTTGAAGAGTTATTAAACTCCAAAATCCTTATAGTTAAGGATGCTTCTTGGTATAATCCCGAAATAGCTGTAACAAATGCTAGAATAGATTTACAATACCCGGGCTCTACTGATTATTTTTCTATACCTGTGGGTAAGAATTTTAATTATGTTATAAATTCCAATACTCTTAATATTACTAATGTAACTCATTCTGATAATTTGAGTGAATTACCTGATGGTATTTGGACTATTAAGTATTCTATTTGTCCTAATGATGAGTTATTTGTAGAATATACTTTTCTTAGAAATACAAAGCAGCTAATTAAATGGCATAATCTTTATTGCTCCATACAAATAGATAGATGCGCTAAGAAAAAATATTTCGAAGAATTGAAAAAAATAAGAGAAATTAAAGATATTATTGATGCTGCAAAATATTTAGCTGATTGTGGGAAATATGAAAAATCAATTGAGCTTTATGATTATGCAGATTCACTAATAGATGAATTTAGTTCAAATTGTAACTGTTTTTGATGAAATGTTCAAATTGTGGATATAGAGCAGAGTGTGCTTGTGAGTTTGAAAATGGTTTATGTTTAACCTGTCATTATGGTTCTCCTAAGATAAATAGACATAATAAACCACTCGGAGATAATTATTGTAATCAAACAATTGAGAACTTAGAACAACTTAAATCAAACCTGCAAACAAAGCAAAGGACATCATTAATAACTTACCAGATAGCTGTAATTAATTCTCAAATAAAAATGATAGATGATTACCCTTGTAAATTTAAACAAATTTTAGATTCTATTCAAATATGAGAATAAATATTGAACGACTAAATGAAATTTTGTTGCATTTGAAATGCAAATTTGCTGATACAATTTACTCTAATTACATTAAAAACATGTATGCTATTAAAGGATGTGATTCAGAAGTAGACCTCGAAGAAACTAAAGAATTCATAAACCTTTTAGAAGAAAAAATTAAATTGTTGGAATATAATTTTATTTTTTTGGAAAAAAATTGTATAATAGAACCTTCAAGGTTAAAAAAAATAAGTTTAGAATACTTTTTTGAGAAAGATAAATTTTTAACTTCTTGTGATCGAAAAATTTTAGAAAAAATATTATGACAAAAATAAAAAACTCATCTCCAAAAACTAACATAACTACTACTAATCAAATAGTTTATACTGGGGAAATACCTACATGTGCTCTAACTGGCGACTGTTCTATAGACGAATCCAATTTGAGTTATCTTATTTACATACTTTTGAAAAGGTATTGTGAAGAAGGCAATGTAATTGATGCAGACCTAAGTTCTGTAGATTTAACTTGTTTGATATCTTCTAATCCTGATGTGGAAGTTCCTGAAGGAATAACAATAGAAACTTTATCAACTTATTACAAAAATCATTTTTGTGCAATTTATTCTAAAATATCAGATTTGCAAGATATCTTAGACTCTTTAGTAGGTATTCAATGCTTTAACGATATTGCTCAAGTAGACCAAAATGAAGACGTCACTATAGATGTATTATTTAATGACTTAACATATGAAGTATCTGGAACTGTAATAGTAGCTATAGAAACTTCTCCAATTAATGGAAGTGCTGTAGTTTCATCTAATCAAATAGTCTACACTCCAGATGAAGATTTTTACGGCAATGATGTATTAATATACAAAGTAACCAAGGGTGCTTATGAATGTACTGCTAAAGTATCTATACGAGTAAACCAGATTATTTCTACTCAAACAATAGAAGATATTGTTGCAGAACAAATTACTACCATTTTAACCTCTGATGAATATTGGGATATAGGTATTCCTATAGGGACTAAATTAGCCATTACTGAAGCACAATTAGCCAACTTTAACTTAGTTGGAGGTTCATGGGGAGCAGGTTCAGGTAAATATTCTAAATGGAGTATTTGTAATGGTAATAATGGTACAGATGATTATAAAGGATTAACTACTAGAGGATACGATGTAAATGATTCTGATTATGATGATGCTTCCTCTACTAATTCAGCAGGAAGTGATTCTATAACTTTAACAATAGGGAATATTCCTGCACATAGACACACAGGAGTTGCAGCTATCACAGAAGATAGTTCTGAAGCAGTGTCTTTATTTGCAGATGCCAATACTTTGGCAGGCATAACAAAAATGAATAGAGAAGGTAGGAGAGGTGCTAAATACGGTTCAGGCAGTGATCAACAAGAAGGTGTAGTGTATTATAATTCTGGAGATGGTACAAATAATATAGACAATGAAGATGAATTATTATCTTCCCCTTCTTCAATTAACATTAGAAATAAATATTTTACTGAAATAATGATTCAAAAAATAGCATAATGAGTAATTGCAAAACAATAACAATATCAACATGTCCTCCAGAAGATTCCTGCGAAGCATGTAAAGAAATTACAAAATCTCAATGTATTAAATATACAGGGGAAGATTTAGCTACTTTAGGTATAGAAAATGGAGATACTCTTTCTCAAATATTAGTAAAACTTGAAGCAATAATAACCGAGCTAAGTGGCTCTTAAAAAATTAACAACATGTCTTGTAATGATTGTCCAGAATTAAACCCTAATCCTAATGAAGGTTGTTTACAACCAATTAATAGTTCTTGCGTTACTTATGATGGTAACGATATAGATTGTGCAGGAATTGCTTCAGGTGAAACAATTAGTCAAGTTATTGAAACTTTGGCTAACAATGATTGTAATCTTCAAGAACAAATTAATGACTTGAAAGGCGATTTGCAAGAATTAAGTGGAGTAGTGCAAGTCATAGATAATAAAATTGAGGAACTTTCAGGTTCTCAATATGTATTTGATTGTAGTGAATTATCAGCTTGTTCAATAGACAGTTTATCTGATGTAGATGTAAGTCCTGTTTCAGGAGATTCTCTAATTTTTAATGGAGAAAAATGGGTTAATTATACACCTGAACAAAAATATCAATTTTCATGTCAAGAATTATCAGGATGTAATATAGATAGTTTAGGAAATGTTATAGAAAGCACACCTGTTTCTGGTCAATGCTTGATATATAATGGCACAAATTGGGTAAATTCAAATATAGAAACAGGTAAAACATATAGTGTTCAAAATGGATTAACTGAATCTCCAACAGACGTATTTAAACTCGGAGGAACATTATTAGAAAATACATCGTTTAATGGTAATTACGATTTTTATTTTGGTAATAGGAATTATATTTTTGGGGATGATTCCTCTCTTATTAATTCAACTGGGTTGAAATTTGCACACAAACTAACTAAAGGGTTGGGGAATTTGACAGGAGGTTTTTCTACTAATTTTAAACATAGTACATTTACAATAAATAGTGACTTTAATTTACCTGGGGGGCAGGGTTTATTTAATGATAATAATTTAACTACTTTGTATGTTAACAATTCTAAATCAATCCCTTTTTCAAGTAAAATGGCGGGACAAACATCTTATTTCCAATTTAGGGGGGAGGGAATACATACTTTAACCATGTCTAATAAAGATGACGGGTCTGCTTTAGGTATACTAGCTAATCATATGAGTATATTAATGCTAGATAATTTAACAAATAATGCAGCTAATGCAGCCACGGTTTCACGTTTCGCAAATTATGCTAGCGCCATTACTTCTCAAAATATAAATCATAATAAAGTAACTAATTTTTGCCATGTTTTTTTAGCGGATATTACTAATAACTTAGCTAACCCTTCTTACGTTACTAATACTTGGGGAATATATCAAGAAGGTATTGTTGAAAAAAACTACTTTGCTGGCGAAATTTTTATGTTGCCAAATTTACCTGTTTATGCAGATAATGCAGCAGCAACATCTGGAGGATTACCAACAGGTGCATTATACAGAACTTCAACAGGGGATTTAAAAGTTAGATATTGAAAAATTTAAAAATCATATTGCGTTGGATAGGATACTTATTAAGTGATTCCAAATTTGCATCTACAAGAAGGTTTATAGGTGTGCTGTCATTCTTTAATTTAATGTTAATAGGTGCGTTAGCCACATTGTGGAAAACTAAATTTCTCAATGGAGATATAATTGCACAACTAGCTAGTTATTTTTTTACAATGTCAATAGCTACTATAGTAGGTACAACATTAACAGATATGGCAGCTACAATAAAAGCTTCTCAAATAAATTCTAAAGAACCTGAAGACCCTTTTACTATATCTAAGGATGGAGATAACTATAGATAAACAAGAGAAAAATTGTTAAACCCATATAAAGAATACAACATCACAATTGATACACAAATAATTTTAAAAGCCAATTAATTTTTTTATGCAAACATTTTATTATTATTCCACAGCTTTAGAAATACTACAAACTTCAATAATAGCAGGAGGAGGGTTAGCTACAGCTATTTTAGCAATATGGGGTCTTTGGTCTAAAATAATAAAACCTTGGTTTGAAGAATCTAGGGATAAAAGAGAGAAGTTGGAAAAAATTGTAAACCATATTGAGAAAATGGCTGACAAATTATCAATTGTTTCTAAAGAATTGCAAGCAAATGGAGGAGGTTCAATCAAAGATCAAATCAAACAAATTGCAAATGATGTAAAAATTATAAGGATAGAAAGAGATGCTACTTTTTATTTATCTAAAGAACCTATGTTCAAAACAGACGATAAAGGGTATTACATATCAGTGAATACTTCATTATGTAACTTAATAGGTGCTACAGAAATTGAGCTGTTGGGATTAGGATGGTTAAATTATGTATCATTACAAGATAGAGATAGAGTATGGGAAGAATGGGAAAATATTATAGAATCTGGTAAAGAAATATCTACTTATTTTACTATAAAAAACCCTCAAACAATGGAAATGATTCCTGTAAAATGTAGGGCTGTAATAAATAGGTCTGAGGATTCAATTATATCTATAATAGGTTCTATAGAAAAAAACCTCAAATAAAAACTTAAAGATTGCATAACAATGTATTTGAGAAATAGCTTTAACTTTGAACTTATGAAGAAGTATTTGTGGATTCTATTAATACCAGTAGGTTTTGGAATGTTATTAACTGTAAAAAGATGTCAAAACCCAGATGAAGTAAAAACTACGTCTTCTAAATTATTGGAACAACAAATTAAAAAACAGGATAGTTTGTATAAAGAATTAAAATTTAAAAATGAGAAAACTATTGATTCTTTAAACAAAGTAATAAAGCAAAAAGATTTATACTACTCAAAAAAGATAAAAGATTTAAATAAAAAATATGCAGAAGAGTTTATTCACATTAATAATACTCCTATTGATTCAACTATACTCATTAGCAGGAGATATTTATCCGAAGAAATTGATTATACAAAATTCCTCAAAAAATAAAGATACTGTAATAGCATATACTAACGAACAAGTTCAGCAAATAAATAAAGAACACCTTTTATTAAAATATTGTATAGAATATACAACATTGCAAGATTCTATAATTAAAGACGATAAAAGTACTATTATTTCATTACAAAAACTTAACAATTCTTTAATTACACAAGATTCCTTATCAAGGGAATTTATTATTTCTCAAACTCTACTTATTGAAGAAAAAGATTTACAAAAAAAACAAGTAGAGGAATCCTTTAAAAAATATGTAAAACAAACTAAAAAGAATAATCTTAAAACATGGTTATTCAGCAATTTGATTGTAACACCAATATTAATAGGTGGTACAGTCGCCTTAACTAAATTTTTAATTAAATGACAAAAAAACAATTAGTTGACAATTATTTGTCTAAAAATGCTGAGAAAGTAGAAATGTGGAGAAATACTAAAGATTTCTCTTGGAAAGAAGTAGCAGAAGATTTAGGGAATAAATCCGTAGATGGGGAGTACATTAGAAGTAGATACAAATGGTTTAGAAAGAAAGGAGGCGAATTTATAAAAACACCTTTGTTTATTCCAAGTATAGATGAAAAAAAATATTCTTTTACAGATGGTAAAGAAGATAAATCTAAAGGAACGAAAGAATTTACTTTTACAGCAGATAATATCCCTACAGAAGAGGAAATAATTTCACATTTTAACATTGATTTAAAAAAATATAGAATTGTTCAAATATGGCATAAAACTACACCTGGAGGTAAATATTCAATAAGTGTTAATTTACAAACCCTAAAAGGAAATGAAACTATTGAAATCAATACAGATTTTCTATCAAAATTATCTTTAATTAAACCAATTGAATTCCCTCTACCAAAAGAGGTTTCAGATTTACCTAATGCTTGTTTGTTAATTCCCAAACAAGATAGTCATTGGAATAAGTTAGATATAGATGGGAACAATTCTATAGATGAAAGATTTTCTACCTTTAGTAAAATTATGTTTAATCAGTTAGAGAAGGTGATTAAATTGAACAGTTTGGAAAAAATAATTTATATAGTAGGTTCAGATGAATTTAATTCAGAATGGACTATTGCAACTACCAAAGGAACTCCTCAACAAAACATTTTAAATTATCAAGAAGCATTTGAAAAAGTATCTGAATTCAGTATAACATTTATTAAAATGTTAGCTTATTATACTAAAAATGTTGATGTTATTTTATTAAATGGTAATCATGACCATAATGTTTCTTGGCATTTAGCCAATTTATTAAAACATGTTTTTTCCACAAATCCTCATGTAACAGTAAATACTGAATTAGTTAATACTAAGTTATTAGAATATAAATCAAATCTAATTCTTCTCAATCATGGAGACGAAATGAAGCCTAAAGATTTAGCAACTAAATTTCCAATAATTGCTAAAGATAAATGGTCACAATTTGATAATTATTTCGTAATTACAGGAGACAAACATCATGAACAAGCATATGATTATAACGGTATCAGAACATATCAAGTACCTCAATTATCTAAAGCAAAATCACTTTGGGATGATAAAAAAGGGCATATTTGTTCAAAAGCAGAATTAGTTACTTTTTTATTTGAAGAAGATGGGTTATCAAATATTTTGAGAAAAGAAATCAAATGACAGAAATAGAAAAATTTACAGGATATAATAAAACTTATTTATCACAATATGGTATATATAAAATATACTTTATAAACGACCTAAAAAATCGAGTTTATATAGGTTCTGCTCTGAATGAAGGAAACCCAAAGAATAAAAAAGTTGGATTTTTAGCAAGATGGACGAATCATCTATCTACATTAAAAACTAATAAAAATAAATGTCCTAAATTACAAAATGCTTGTAATAAATATGGTATTGATAATATGAGATTTGAAATAGTAGATATTTTAAATATTGGTCATTCTAATGAGTATTATAATAAGATAGAGACAGATTATATAACAAAATTTAATTCTGTTAAAAATGGGTTTAATGTAGCTAAAAATGGTAAAAATAGAAAGGGGATACCTTGTTCTGAGCAAATTAAAATTGCTATTTCTATAGCAAATTCTGGAAATAAAAATGGTATGTTTGGTAGATTAGGAAATAAGCACCCAAATGCAAAAAAGGTCTATCAATATTCTCCTATGGGTAACTTTGTAAAAGAGTGGGACTGTGCAAGAATTATTCAAAATGAATTAGGATTTAATTATAAAGATATTTCTGCTTGCTGTTTAGGTAAGAAAAGAATTTGCAGAGGATATAAATGGTTTTATAGCTATCAGGGAAATAAAATAGAACCCTTCAAAGTTCAAAATTATAGAAGAAGAGGAAAATAAAAAAAATAAATGAATA
>ERZ1645187.1452-NODE-1452-length-21759-cov-60.703741_pt1 | contig 21759 bp, 17 predicted proteins | sample MGYA00575352_ERZ1645187 | MGnify/ENA primary metagenome ERZ1645187 (study PRJEB40837, sample SAMN11349314) | freshwater sediment metagenome | isolation source: river sediment | host: Sediment | place: India: Wazaribad , New Delhi | collected 2017-02-21 ... | reverse complement strand
TGCTCGAAGCCATGCCCGAGTTCCTGTCGCTCGCCGACCAGGACGTGGCCAAGGAAGCGCTCAAGGTCTTCACCAAGCAGGGCCTCAAGTTCAACCTCGGCGTCACCATCGGCGAGGTCAAGGTGGGCAAGAAGGGCGTCAGCATCGCCTACAAGGACAAGGACGGTGCCGAGCAGAAGCTCGAGGCCGACCGCCTGATCGTCTCCGTCGGGCGCGTGCCCAACACCCAGGGCCTCAACGCCGAAGCCGTCGGCCTGAAGCTCAACGAGCGTGGCCAGATCGAGGTGGACGACCACTGCAAGACCAACCTTCCCGGCGTGTGGGCGGTGGGCGACGTGGTGCGCGGCCCGATGCTGGCGCACAAGGCGATGGAAGAGGCGGTCATGGTCGCCGAGCTGATGGCGGGCCAGGCCGGCCATTGCAACTTCGACACCGTGCCCTGGGTGCTGTACACCAGCCCCGAGATCGCCTGGGTCGGCAAGACCGAGCAGCAGCTCAAGGCCGCCGGCGTGGCCTACAAGGTCGGCAAGATCCCGTTCATGGCCAACGGCCGTGCGCTCGGCATGGGCGACTCGACCGGCTTCGTCAAGATGCTGGCCGACGCCGCCACCGACCGCATCCTCGGCGTGCACATCATCGGCGCCAATGCCTCGGAGCTGATCTCCGAGGCCGTGGTGGCGATGGAGTTCGCCGGCTGCTCGGAAGACCTGGCGCGCATCTGCCACGCCCACCCGACCCTGTCGGAAGTGGTGCACGAGGCCGCGCTCGCCTGCGACAAGCGACCGCTGCACTTCTGAGCGAGGCGTGAGGTGCAAGGGGTGAGGTGCGGGGCTTCCCTGCGCCCACCCCTTTTCGCGTCAACCCGCCCTTCCTTTTCAACGCTCCCGACCGATTCTCCATGCCCCATCGCATCCTGAACGTTCCCCAGCACGGGATGATCGACGCTTACGAAGCCCTGCTGAAGACGCGCGGCTACCAGTCCGATCCCGCCCAGCGCGCCGCGGCGCAGCGCCTGCAGGGCCTCTATACCGAGCTCGTCGGCTTCAAGGCCGCACGCCAGGGCAGTCGGATCAAGCAGTTCCTCAACAAGCCCAAGATGCCGCGCAGCGTGTATTTCTGGGGCGGGGTGGGGCGCGGCAAGAGCTTCCTGATGGACTGCTTCTACGACTCGGTGCCGTATCGCCGCAAGCGCCGGGTGCACTTCCACGCCTTCATGCAGGAGGTGCAGAACGACCTGCGCAAGTTCAACAACGCGCCCGATCCGCTGCAGAAGGTCGCCGACCGCATCTCCGAGCACACCCGGCTGCTGTGCTTCGACGAGTTCCACGTCTCCGACATCGCCGACGCGATGATCCTCGGGCGCCTGCTCGACGCGCTCTTCGACCGCGGCGTGATCTTCGTGATGACCTCGAACTACCCGCCGGACGGGCTCTATCCCAACGGCCTGATGCGCATCAACTTCCTGCCCACGATCGAGAAGATCAAGCAGCGCTTCGACGTCATCGAGGTCGACCACGGCACCGACTACCGCCTGCGCACGCTCGAGAAGATGGAGATCTACCTCGTGCCGCACGACGACGCGGCCGAGCGCAAGATGGCCGAGGACTTCCGCCGCCTCGCCGCGAGCGAGGGGCGCGGCGGCAGCGTCGAGATCCTCGGGCGCAACATCGACGTGGTGCGCCAGGCGCCCGGGGTGATCTGGTTCGACTTCGCCAGCCTGTGCGGCGGTCCGCGCTCGCAGAACGACTACCTCGAGATCGCGCGCGAGCACCACACGGTGATCCTGTCGAACGTGCCCAAAATGCTCGTCGGCAACGCTTCCGAGGCGCGCCGCTTCACCTGGCTGATCGACGTGCTCTACGACCACCGCGTCAAGCTCATCATGAGCGCGGCGGTCGAGGCCCACGACCTCTACACCGAGGGCCACAACGCCCACGAGTTCGTCCGCACGGTCAGCCGCCTGATCGAAATGCGCACGCGCGACTACCTCGCCGAGCCGCACCGCACCGAGTAGTCGGCATGCGGTTGCCGTGCCGGTCGTGCGGTGCCGCCTCCCGCCGCCGAGCGAGCTTGCTCGGCGGGTTCCGGAGGCGTTCAGGAAGGGCCGGTCGTGCTCGAATCTCAGCCTCCTGGCATGTCGTGATATAATTGCACAAATGTAAACGGTCGCAGCCCATCGCGGCCGACTGCCGTCCGCGCCCGCATCCGGCCGGATGGCAGGCCGTGCAGGCGTCCCGACCCCTGGTGATGCCGCGCTGCCCCGGCACCGCCCGCGCTGCCGAGACCGATCCTTCCCGACTACAGGAGCCACGCTGTGACGCACAAGCTCACGGCCTTCCTCGCGCTCGTCTTCGCGATCGCGATGCTGGGCCTCACCCCCGCACCGGTCCACGCCGCCGAGCCGGCGAGCGGGGCCGCCTCCGAACAGGCCGGCCACCAGCGCCTGGCCGATCTCCTCGAGGACGAGGCCGCGCGCACCGCGCTCGTCGAGCAGTTGCGCAAGCTCGGCGAGGAGGAGGCCGCGCGTGCGATCGAGTCTGGTGCGCCCAGCCAGACCATCGCCGGCCAGATCGCCGGCCTGACCCAGAGCGTCGCACAAGGCGCGGTGAGCGAGAGTGCCGCCGCCGTCGATGCCCTGGGCGTGGCCTGGGGCCAGATTGCCGAGGCCGATCCACAACCGCTGGCTTGGGCGGCGGGCGAGTTCGCCGTATTGGTGGCGGTCACCTGGATCGTGTTCCGCCTGCTGAGCGCCGCCGTCGCTGGGGTCTTCCGCGCCCTCGACCGCTACGCTGGCGCCCGTGACGGACCACGCGCGCTCGGCTGGGTGCGGCGCAGCCTCGCGCTCGCCGGCGCGGTCGTGCTCGACCTGTCGATCGTCGGCCTGTCCTGGCTTGCCGGCTATGGCGTCGCCCTCTTCATCATCGGCGAGACGGGCAGCATGCGCATCCAGGAGTCGCTCTACCTCAACGCCTTCCTGCTCGTGGAGCTGATCCGGATGGCGCTGCGCGTCCTGCTCTCCGGGCGTGGAGAGAACCTCGGCATCCTGCCGATCGCCGCCGAGGACAAGGCCTATTGGTCGGCCTGGGCTTCACGCATGGTGTGCTTCGTCGCCTATGGTCTGATGCTGGTGGTGCCGGTCATCGACCACTACCTCACTCCGGCGCTCGGTCGTGCGGTCTTCATCGCGATCCTCCTCGGCGCGGTGCTGCGCGCCGCAGTGGTGGTGATGCAGAACCGCCAGCGCGCGAGCCAGGCCCTCGAGGGGCTCGCCGGGCGCATGCAGACGCCCTTCGGGCGCATCGCGCTCACCATCGGGGCACGCATCTGGCACGTTGTGGCGCTGATCTACCTGATGGCGATCCTGGTCACCTCCATCCTGTACCCCGAGCAGGCGCTGCCCTTCATGATCGCCGCCACCGGCCAGACCCTGCTCGCGGTCGGGCTCGGGATCGCGATTGCGGCGCTGCTCACCCAGGTCATCCTGCGTCGGATCCATCTCGGCGACGAGCTGCGCCTGAAGTTCCCGCTGCTCGAGGCGCGCCTCAACGCCTACGTGCCCAGCGCGCTCAAGATCGCACGCTTCGTCATCCTCACCGTCGTGGTGGCCTTCATCGTGGACGCGTGGACGCCGTTCGATCTCGCCGCATGGATCGCCTCGGAGGGGGGCGCACGCCTGCTCGGCCGTGCACTCTCGGTCGCCGTCATCGTCACGCTCGCGCTGCTGGCCTGGCTGGTGGTCGCGAGCTGGATCGAGTTTCGCCTCAACCCGCAGGCCGGCATGGCTCCGAATCCGCGCGCCCGTACCCTGCTGACCATCTTCCGCAACGCCATCGCGATCGCGCTGGTGGTGGTCACCACCATGGTGGTGCTCGCCGAGATCGGCATCAACATCGCGCCCTTGCTGGCGGGTGCCGGTGTACTCGGCCTGGCGATCGGCTTCGGTGCGCAGAAGCTGGTGCAGGACGTCATTACCGGGGTCTTCATCCAGCTCGAGCGCGCGATCGACGTCGGCGACCTCGTCACCGCCGGTGGCATCACCGGCACGGTGGAACGCATGACCATCCGCTCGCTCGGCATGCGCGACGTTTCCGGTACCTACCACCTGCTGCCGTTCTCCTCGGTGGACACGGTGTCGAACTACAACCGCGACTTCGCCTACCACGTCGGCGAGTACGGCATCGGCTACCGCGAGGATACCGACGAGGCGATCGTGCACCTGCGCGCGGCCTTCGATGAGTTGCTTGCGGACGAGGACCAGCGTTCGCAGATCCTCGACCCGGTTCTGGAGGTCCACGGCGTGACTGCGCTGGCCGACAGCTCGGTGAATCTGCGTGTCCGCATCAAGACCCTGCCGGGCGCCCAGTTCGGCGTCGGCCGTGCCTACAACCGACTGGTCAAGCGCCACTTCGACGCTGCGGGCATCGAGATCCCCTATCCGCACATGACGCTCTATTTCGGCGAGGACAAGCAGGGCAAGGCCGCGCCGGCGCGGATCCACATCGATGGGGCGGCGGCGCCGGTGCTCGCTCCGCGCGGCTGACCGGGTTGGTGTGAACGAAAAAGAACCTGCTCCGCGCACTGGAGGGCGCGCGGAGCAGGCCAGGTTCAAGCTGCCGTGGCTGAAGCCAGCCCCGATGCTCAGGAGCCGATCACGCCGCCGTCGTTCTTGGTGATGATCACGGTCGCCGAGCGCGGGCGGGCGGTGCCGCCGCCGGGCCAGTTGCTGTTGCCACCTTCACCCGGGTGCTGGATGTTGATGAACAGGGTCTTGCCGTCCGGGGTGAAGGTGAGGCCGGTCACCTCGCATTCCTTCGGGCCGACGAAGAAGCGTCGGATCTCCTTGCTCTCCGGATCGGCACACAGCATCTGGTTGTTGCCCTGGCCGGCAAAGTCGCCACTGTTGCTGTAGTTGCCGTCGGTCTGGATCCACAGCCGCCCTTCCTTGTCGAAGCCGAGGCCGTCGGGGCTGTTGAACATGTTTTCGGCCGTGACGTTGCTCGAACCGGCGCGCAGGTCGCTGTGAACGGTCGGGTTGCCGGCGAGGACGAAGAGGTCCCACTCGAAGGAGGTCGCCGCCGGATCGTCCGCAGCCTCGCGCCAGCGCACGATCTGGCCGAAGCGGTTGCTCGCGCGCGGATTCGCATCGTCGGTCACGGTTCGACCGGAGTTGTTGGTCATCGTGACATAGACCTCACCGGTCTTCGGATGGACTGCAACCCATTCGGGGCGGTCCATCTTGGTGGCGCCCACCGCGTCGGCTGCCAGGCGGGTGTTGACCAGCACCTCGGCTTGGTTGGCGAAGCCGGCGAGGGCGCCGTTCGCCGCCTTGTCGAGCAGGATCCACTCGCCGGTGCCCATGAAGTCGCCGGTGGCCGTGCCATCGTTGAACTTGGCGACGTAGAGCTTGCCCGAGTCGAGCAGGTTGGCGTTGTTGCGGATGTCTCCGGCGACGTATTTCCCGTCCGAAACGAACTTGTAGACGTAGTCGTTGGCCTGGTCGTCACCCATGTACACCACCACCGTGCCATCGGCACCGATGCGATAGGCGGCATTCTCGTGCTTGAAGCGTCCGAGCGCGGTGCGCTTCTTGGGCGTCGAGCGCGGATCGAAGGGGTCGATCTCGACGATCCAGCCGAAGCGGTTCGACTCGTTCGGTTCGAGCTGCCAGTCGAAGCGCGGGACGTACTGCTCATACTTGCGCTCGGTGCCGTTCGAGTCGAGACCGTAGCGGACCTGGGCCGCGTTGCGGGAAGTTCCGAGGGTGTTCAGCGTGCCGAAGTACTGGTTGAAGTTCTCCTCGCAGGTCAGGTAGGTGCCCCACGGCGTATAGCCGTTGCCGCAATTGTTGAGCGTGCCGAGGGCGATGCTGCCCGTCGGGTCGGCAGTAGTCTGCAGCAGCGTATCTCCTGCGGCGGGACCGGTCATCAGCATCGGTGTGCTGCCGGTGATGCGGCGGTTGTAGGTCGAGTCCGGGACGATGTCCCAGCGCCCGGCGGTGCGCCGGATGTGGATCACCGAGATGCCATGCGCGTTCAGGTCCTTGTTGGCGTCGTCCAGGCTGTCGACCTGTCCGTTGGCGAACAGCCAGCGTACGTTGGTGTACTCGTGGTTCATCACGAGCAGGCCTTCGTCGTTGTTCCCCTCGGTCAGCGGGAAGAAGTGCAGGCCGTCGTGGTTGTCGCCGACCTGGCGTGCCTGGTCCGCGGCGGTCTCGCTCGCGTCGCCCGCCCAGATCGAACCGGGGCCGGAAGAGAACAGCGGCGTGCCCCAGGGCGCGAACACGGTTGCGGTATAGCCGACCGCAACCGCGATGTCGTCCGCGGTGGAGGTCGCTATGCCCTCGAAGCCGAGGAGCGGCTCCGCAACCGGTGCGGGTGCAGGCGCAGGGGGCGTCCCGGCCGGCGGCGTCTGGGCGACGGGCACATCGTCGTCCGAAGTACAGGCAGCGAGCGAGCCCGACAGGAAGGCGGCGGCCGAGAGGCCGAGGCCGCTCTTCAGGAAGCCGCGGCGGCTGAAGGCGCGCTCCACGACGGACTGGAAGTGCTCGTTGGCCGAGAGGTTGGTCGGAAAGTCATCGAGCGTTGCGGGCTTCTTCATTGCTTCACCACTCCAGTTGCAGGGTCGAGGAAGCCGGAAGTTTTCATCCGCGGGATTACGCGGGCATTAAGGGATTCTTACGATTCCAGGGTGCGGACGCGGAGCGCGTCCCCCGTGCGCATCCGGTGTCCGAATTCGAGTCCGTCGGGCTCATCCTCCAGTCCGTGGGCGAGGGTCTCCGCGAGGCGTCGCTCAGAAGCGGATCTTCAGACGTTCGCCGTTCCGCGTCGGGCCAAGTTCGGCGAGCATGCCTTGCAGGCGGCCGAGCAGCTGCGCATCGCCACCGATCTCGAGGTCGACGCGCGGCCGTCGACCGGTGGCGAGCTCGAGTTCGCCGTTCACCGCGAGCGCGAGCCCGCGCACCGCGCTGATCTCGATCCTGGTGGCGGATTCGTTGAGCTGCGCGACGATGCGGTGATCACCGAGCGCCTGGGCGGGCAGGATGTCCACCCCGCCCGCACGCCACTCCGCGTGCACCGTGCCTGTGCAGTTTCCGTTCCAGCGGCAGGTGAGCGTCGGGATGTACAGCTCGAGCAGTCCCCGCCAGCCAGCGCGGGCAACCGCATGCGGAACCGCGGAGAGTGCGGCGGCGGGCGGCAGCTGCGCCTTGGCACGCAGCAGCGCGAATCCGCCGGGGCCGAGCTCCAGCGTCGCCGGGGCGCCGCCGTCGATCTCCAGCACCCAGCGCAGCCGCGCACCGAAGAGCGCTGCCGGCTCCAGCTGCCAGCGCAGGCGAGTGACCGGACTCAGTGTATCGCTGCTGTCTGCGGTTGCCAGCCGTCCCTGTCCGTTCCACAGTGTGCCTTCCGTGAGGGCGAGGCGGAAGCGCCCCGCGCTGGCGCGATCGAGTGCGGCATCGAGCAGCGCGGCGGGCGCGCCCGTGATGAGGAGGACTCCGAGCGCAGCGGAGAACAGGGCCGCTGAAGCTGCAGTCCTCACTTGCTGCCCACCTCGAACACCGCCTCGAAGCGTGCCCGGCCGTCCGCCGAAGCCGATTGCAGCTCGAGGCGGCCGGGGCGCAGGCGCTGCTCGGCGTGCAGGGCGGCAAGCCAGTCGATCAGGGCGGGCAGGGTGGCATGGCCGCTGACTTCAACCCGATCGCCGGCGACCCGCGCTTCGGCCTCGATCGCCCGTGCGTTTGCGGCCGCGCGGATCGAGTCGGGCAGTGCCTCGAGCGGGGTGGCCGCCGCGGGAGGGCGCTCCCGCAGCGCGGCCAGGCCCAGGCTGTCCTGCTCCATGCCCAAGTAGGCGAGGCGTGCCGCAGGAAGGCTGCGTGCGAGCCGTTCGCGCTCGTCGGCGAGGTGCTCGGCAACCGCGACCAGGCCGCCACCGACCAACACCATCGCCGCGAGCAGCAGCAGGCGGCGCTCCCGCGGTGCGCGCGCGGCGTACCAGGCGAAAATGCGGGCGGTGGGTGAAGCGGCGGGAGGGGAGGAAGGGGAGGAAGGGGAGGCGTTCATCGACGTGGACTCGTGCGGCAGTGGTTGCGTCGGCTCGCTGCGCTCGGAGCAGGCCTGTCGGGAAGGTCGGTGCGCACCGGAGGGCAGTTCATCGCGGTTCAGGGACGTGCAGCAACGATCAGCTTGCTGCCCTCGGCGCGCACCGCCATGCCGCGTGCGTCGAGGCGTGCGAGCAATTCGGTCGGTGGTACGCCGGCCAGCTCGAGCGTGAGCCTGCCGTCCTCGTAGCGCAGTGCGCGCGGCTGCGGCGCGCCGGCTTCGAGCGCGGCGTCGAGCAGGCTCAGGAGGTCGCCGGCGGCGAGCTGGCCGTGTGCCTGCAGTGCACGCTCATGGGCCCGACGCAGCTGCATGCGCGGATCGAGCAGGGGCTGACCGGGCAGTGCCTCGGCCGCGAGGCGCTCGCCGCGCTCCCGCAACATGCGCTCTTCTCGGCCATCGACCAGTACCAGCCCTGCCTGCGCCAGCAGCCAGACCCCCGCAGCACCCGCAGCGAGCATCGCCGGCTTGCGCAGGCTCCGCCACCACTCGTCGCCGCCATGCGCGGGGGCGAACTCTCCATGCAGCAGGTTCGCTGCGTCGGGCCCGAGCCGCCACCATTCGAGCGCCGGTCCCTCTTCGACCGCTAACTCGATCCGCGCAGCGAGCGCCGTGGCCAAGGGTTCCGCTGCGCCGGCAGGGGTGCGCAGTTCCAGCCGCGCCGGACGGGCCTCGGCAGTGGTCGCGTCGAGTTGGAGGTTCAGCCATTCGGCCAGCGAGTCTGCGCTGTCGGCGTCGAGCGCCATGCCGGCCCGCGGGCCGGTGCGCAGCACCGCGGTCGCGCCCGGCAGCACCGCCAACACCCACTCGCCGCGGGCGGGCGGGACGAGCTGCAGTGCGCTGCGTACCCCGTCGAGCGGTCGGCCGAGTGCCTTGCAGGTGGCGACCAGTGTGGCGAGCTCGCTGCGCGCGACGACGAGCACGCCGATGCGCGCGCTCGCGGGGTCGCGCCCGCTGACGGTGAGATGCTGCAGGTCCGGGTCGCGCGCGAGATGGCTCTCGAGCGCGTAGCGGATCAGCTGCGGCTGTTCGCGCTTCGGTGCCGGCGGCAGCTCGAGTTCGAGCCATAGCGCGCGGCTGCCCGCGAGCACGAGCTCGTGGCGCTGTGCCGGCGGCCAGTGGCGGGGATCGCTGCGGCCGGTGTCGAGCGGTCGGCGCGCGGCGTCGAGCAGAACCCAGTCGGCGACCGGATCCTGCGGCCAGCGCTCGCCGGCGAGCAGCATCAGGGTGGTGGTCATGGCGTGTGGTACCAGAGGATGTCGGGCCAGTTCGACTCGCGGTCGAGCATGGCCTGCAGGTTCAGCACCGCGTCGCCGTAGGTGGCGGTCACGGTGACGAGGAAGTAGCGGCTGCGTACGTCGAGTAAGCGGCCGGCGGGCAGGTCGGCGCCCTCGGGCAGGCGGCCCTGGAGGTCGCCCAGGTTGCGGAACCAGGCGCGCTCGCGCGCCGCGACCAGGTTGCGTGCCACGTCGAGGCTCAGGCCATCGATTACCGCGGCGAGCACCTCCGCGCTCGCCGTATTGATGTTGATCGGGGCCCCGGCAGGCGCGGCGACGACGTGAGGCTCGAGCGCCGCGAAGGTGGCGGCCGGAACAAGCCCGAGCAGGACGAGCTCGCGTGTCTCGACCAGTGCGCGTCCGCCGCGCGCGATCGCCCCGGCGCCGGTAGCTGCCTCAGCGGCCGCTGCGGCGTTCGGGTCGGTTGACGGATCGGCGTCGGTGGGACCGCCCTGAAGGTGGGTGGCGAGCGCCTGCGCGGTCACGTTCGCGCCCGCGCCGCTCATGCCCACCAGGCCGAGCAGGCGGGCGAAGCGGGCGATCGCCCGGGGGTCGGGGCGGCCGTTTCGCGCGAGGTCGTTGAGATTGAAGCGTCCGGACAGGTCGCGGATCGATCCGCCCACACTGCCGTCGGCGGTGTCGCTGCCGATCGCGGTGACCGGGATCTCGGTGGTCCAGATCTCCGCGAGATGATCGGTCGGCGTGCGACGCGCATCGTCGGCGAGGATGTTGCGCGACCAGTCCACCGCCGCGCGGCCGAGCTGCCAGGCCTGGGCCTGGTCGTGGCGGCCGCCGAGCATGTCCAGGCCGTGGCCGAAGTCGGCCAGCGCCGCGGCGGCGAGCATGGCGGCAAAGCTGACCGTCAGCAGCGCGAGCACCACCGCCGCGCCGCGCTGCGCGGCCCGCCTAGCGCAGCGCGAAAACGCGGACGACGGTGCCGACATCGGCGAGCTCCAGGGTGAATTCCACCGCCTCGGGCAGCGGGGTGACGATCGCGACGCGGCCACGCCGGCGGCTGCGGTTCTCGGCGGCCGGCCACTGCGTGTGCGCCTGGCCGGCTGCGAGCAGGCGCCAGCGCAGGGCGTCGACGCCATCGAGCAGGGGCAGGCGCACCGCCTCGCCGCGGGCCTCGCGGTCGGGCCAGACGAGGGCCTCGAGGCGCTGGTCCTGGTGGCGCAGCTCGAAGCGACCGAAGCCCTGTTCGCCACCGACCACGGTCCACGCCAGCCGGCTGCGGCGGCCGTCGGGGTCGGCCTCGAGCTCGAGCGCGGGGAGCGTGGCGCCCGCAGCGGCCCCGCTCGGGCCGGTGCCCTCGGCGAGCGCCGGCGGGGCGATCTGCATCAGCTCGCGTTCGATCAGCGCGCTCGCGTGCACCACCGCCTGCCAGCGCGAGAGCTCGGCGCCGATGCGCTCGCGGGCATCGACGAGCTGGCTGGTGGCACGCCAGGTGAGCACGCCGACCACGCCGAGCAGCGCCATCGCCACCATCAGCTCGATCAGGGTCAGGCCCACGCCGCGCCGGCGCGCGGGGCGGCGCGACGCAGCGCGCGGGGAGGCGGGGAGGTGGCCGCGAGGCATCGCTTCGCTCAACGCAGCGGCCGCACGGCGAAGCCGCTCAGGGTGGCGAGGGTGCGCTCGCCGCGCGCGTCGAGCACGCGCACGTCGATGCGGCGGAAGAGCGCGTTGGGCGTGCCGCTCACCTTCTCCTCCCAGCGCATCTTCACGCGCGCCTGCTCGGCCTCGCCGCGGTACTCGCCGATCGTCGGCCAGGCCGCGGTGGCGCGGTGCATCGCCAGGCGGTTCTGCGCCACCCAGCTCGCCAGGGTGTGTTCGCGCAAGGCGGCCGTGGACTGGGCGGTGGCGCCCATCGCGCGCAGCGCGGAGACCAGCGCGATGGCGACGATCGCGAGCGCGACCAGGGTCTCGAGCAGGGTGAAGCCGCGCGCTCGCGTGGGGTCGCGAGGGCGGGCCCGATTGCCGTGCCGCGCCGGGTGGGTCGCCGGATTCACCGCGCCGGCTCCGCGCCGGCCAGGCGCTCCACCCGGCCGTCGATGCGGCCGGCGATGCGGTAGCGCTTGCCGTCTTCGGCCAGCTCGAGCTCGAAGGCCGGTGCGCGCGACCCGAAGACGATCCGCCGGCCGCTGCCACCTTCCAGCGGGGTTGCGAGGGACTCTCCGGCCAGGGCGGCCGCCGAGAACGCGCCGTCCGACCCCGCGTGCAACGCCTGCCGGGCGCCGCGTTCGCCCACGCGCAGCGCGGCCACGCGCAGGCCGCTCGCGAAGGCGCGCGGGGCGAACTCGGGCGGCGTCTCCAGCCGCTTCCAGCCGCCGTCGGGCTGGCGTTCGCTGAAGCGGTAGCCGTCGGGGAGGAAGTCCACCGCCAGCGCGCGGCCGCGCAGCTCGGCGCGATAGGCCGCGCCCTCGAGCGCGCGGCGCAGGCGCTCGACCTCGCGCTCGCTGTCGTCGGCCTGGGCGCGGTCGAGCGCGAGCGCGATGCCGCCACCGGCGATGCCGACGATCACCAACACGACCAGCAGTTCGACGAGGGTGAAGCCGCGCTGCATGGGCTCGCGATCCCGGGGGGCGGGGGCGCGGCGCTCAGGGCTGCCAGGAGCCGATGTCGGCGTCGAAGCCTTCGCCGCCCGGGCGGCCGTCGGCGCCGTAGCTGAACACATCGACCTCGCCGTGGACGCCCGGCGCCAGGTACTGGTAGGGCTGGCCCCAGGGGTCCGCAGGCAGGCGCTCGACGTAGGCCTTCCAGTTGTCCGGCGCCGGTGCGGCGCTCGGGCGCACGACGAGCGCGCCGAGGCCCTGCTCGGTACTCGGATAGCGCCGGTTGTCGAGCTTGTAGAGCTTGAGCGCCTGCATCAGCGAGGCGATGTCCTGGCGCGCCGCGACCACGCGCGCCTCGTCGGGCCGGCTCATGATGCGCGGCACGACCAGCGCGGCGAGCACGCCAAGGATCACGATCACGACCATGACCTCGATGAGCGTGAAGCCGCGGGAGCGGTGGGGGGCACGATCGAAGCGGGCAGGGCGGGCGAAGCGTTGATGCATGGACTTACCTCATCAGGGTGTTGATTTCGATGATCGGCTGCATGACCGCGAGCACGATCAGCAGCACCACCGCGCCCATCACCAGCAAGAGCAGCGGCTCGAGCAGGCTGGTGAGGGTGGCGGTGCGGGTCTCGAGCTCCTGCTGCTGCAGGCGCGCGGCGCGGTCGAGGAGCTGGTCGATGCGGCCGGTGGCCTCGCCGTTGGCCACCATGTGGATGAGCATCGGCGGGAAGGCACGCCCGGCGGCGAGTGCGCGTGCCAGCGGGCGGCCCTCGCGGACCTGCTCGGCGGCCTCGCGCACCGCGGCGCGGATCGGCAGGCGCTGCACCACGCGGCCGGCGGCGTCGAGCGCGGCGAGCAGCGGCACGCCGCTGCCTACCAGGATGGCGAGGGTGCTTGCGAAGCGGGTGGCGTCCAGGCTGCGCAGGTGGCGGCCGAGCACCGGCAGCGCGAGCAGGCGGCGGTCGAAGGCGTGGCGGATGCGCTCGTCGCGCAGCAGCGCGAGCGCGCCGAGCAGGGCGGCGGCGCCCGCGGCGAGCGCGAGCCAGCCCCAGTCGCGGATGAAGTTCGACACCCCGATCATGAGGCGGGTCAGCAGCGGCAGCGCCTGCTTGCTCTGCGCGAACACGCCCACCACCTGCGGCACCACGAAGACCATCAGCCCGGTCACCACCAGCAGCGCCACCATCGCCACCAGGGCGGGATAGATCAGCGCCTGCAGGGTCTTGCGCTGCAGGTCGGCGCCGCGTTCGAGGTGGTCGGCGAGCTGGTTCATCACCGCGGCGAGCTCGCCGGACTGCTCGCCGGCGGCGATCGCCGCGCGATAGATCGGCGGAAAGGCGCCGCTGTGGCGGTCGAGGGCGATGCGCAGGCTGTGGCCGGAGACGATGTCGGAGCGGATCGCCGCCAGGGTGTCGTGCACGCGCTCGCTCTCGGCCTGCTCGATCAGCGCCGACAGCGAGTGCTCGACGGTGAGCCCGGCGGCGAGCAGGGTCGCCCACTGCCGCGACAGCAGCGCGAGCTCGTTCACCGGCAGGCGGCGGCGCGCCTGCACGCGGGCGAGCCAGCCCGGGCGCTCGGCGGCGGTGCGCGCCTGCTGGCCGAGGTCGATGACCTCGACCGGATGCAGGCCGCGCTCGCGCAGCGCGCTGCGCGCGGCGCGGCCGGAGTCAGCCTCGATCACGCCGGTGCTCGGCGTGCCCTGGAGGTCGAAGGCGCGGTAGCGGAAGGCGCTCATCGCGGCGGCCTCAGGCGCGGATCACGCGCTGCAGCTCGGCGGCGCTGGTCAGCCCGCTGGCGACGTGGCGCAGGCCGTCCTCGTGCAGGCTGCGCATGCCGGCGGCGCGCGCCTGGGCGCGCAGGCGGTCCTCGTCGGCGCCGTCGTGGATCAGCCGGCGCATGGCCTCGTCGACCACCAGCAGCTCGTAGATGCCGGCGCGCCCGCGGTAGCCGCTGTGGCCGCAGTGCCCGCACTGGCCGGCTTCCCAGCCCTGCACGCTGGCGGCGGGTTGGCGGCAGTCGGGGCAGAGCTTGCGCACCAGGCGCTGGGCGAGCACGCCGCGCAGGGTGGAGGCGAGCAGGAAGGGCTCGATGCCCATGTCCACCAGGCGGGTAAGCGCGGCGGCGCTGTCGTTGGTGTGCAGGGTGGCGAGCACGAGGTGGCCGGTGAGGCTGGCCTGGATGGCGATCTGCGCGGTCTCGAGGTCGCGGATCTCGCCGATCATGATCACGTCCGGGTCCTGGCGCAGGATCGCGCGCAGCGCGCGCGCGAAGTCGAGCTCGATGCGCGGATTGACCGCGATCTGGCCGACGCCGGGCAGGTCGAACTCGACCGGGTCCTCGACCGTGACGATGTTGAGCCGGGCGGCGTCCAGGCTCTGCAGCGCCGCGTACAGCGTGGTCGTCTTGCCCGAGCCGGTGGGGCCGGTGACGAGCAGGATGCCATGCGGCTGGCCGAGCAGTTCGGTGAAGGCGGCGCCGGTCGCGGGTGCCATGCCGAGGCCGTCGAGCCCGATCTGCCCCGCCTGCTTGTCGAGCAGGCGCAGCACCAGGCGCTCGCCGTGGGTGGTGGGCACGGTGGACACGCGCACGTCCACCGCGCGCCCGGCCAGGCGCAGGGTGATGCGGCCGTCCTGGGGGAGGCGTTTCTCGGCGATGTCGAGCTGCGCCATGATCTTGATGCGCGAGGCCATCGCCGCGTGCAGGCCGCGGCGCGGGCGGGCGATGTCGCGCAGCACGCCGTCGCGGCGCAGGCGCACCACAGACTCGCGCTCGTAGGGCTCGATGTGCACGTCCGAGGCGCCATCGCGCACCGCCTGGGTCAGCAAGGCGTTGATCAGGCGGATGATCGGCGCGTCGTCCTGGGTGTCGAGGAGGTCCTCGACCGCGGGCAGCTCGGTCATCAGGCGGTCGAGGTCGACCTCCTGGCCGACGTCGGCCACCACCTCGGCGGCGCTGCCACCGGCGCCGCCGTAGGTCTCGGCGAGGCGGGCGTCGAAGAGCGCGCGCGGCACGCGCTGCAGGCGCAGCGGCAGGCCGACGCTGCGGCGCACCTCGGCGAGCGCCTGCGGGCGGGCGTCCTCGCGCACCAGCACCTCGGCGTGCTCGGCGCCGAGCGCGGCAACCAGTACGCCGTGGTCGCGGGCGAAGCCGTAGGGCAGCTCGAAACCCATCAGCGCGGGGCCACCGGCGAGGCGGCGGGCAGCAGCGGCCGGAAGGCGAGGTCGACCACCGGCGCCGGCTCGCCCGGCGGCGGGTCGCGCAGCAGGTTCGACCCGGAGGGCAGCTCGTCGCGGCGACCGATCACGTAGTCGTAGCGACTGTCGGTGAGCGCGGCGTAGCTGTCGCGGTCGCGCAGGATCACCGGGCGCAGGAACACCACCAGGTTGGTCTTGGAGCGCTTGCGCGTGTCGTAGCGGAAAAGGCTGCCGGCGAAGGGCAGGTCGCCGAGCACCGGCACCTTCTCCTCGCCGCCGCTGTAGCTGTCCTCGACCAGGCCGCCGAGGGCGAGGATGGCGCCGTCGTCGACCAGCACCATGGACTCGATCGAGCGCTTGGTGGTGACCGAGTTGCCGGCGGCCGCGCTCTCCGCGCTGCCCACCACCGCCGAGGCCTCCTGGTAGATCTGCAGGCGAATGGTGCCGCCCTCGGAGATCTGCGGCTTGACATGCAGGGTGAGGCCGACGTCGCGGCGCTCGATGGTCTGGAAGGGGTTGGCGGGCGTGGTGCCGCCGCCGGTGTTGGCGTACTGGCCGGTCACGAAGGGCAGGTTGCGGCCGACGACGATGCGCGCCTCCTCGTTGTCGAGGGTGATCAGGTTGGGCGTGGACAGGATGTTGGCGCTGACCTCGTTCTCGAGGAAGCGGGCGAGCACGCCCAGGCTGAGCACCTCGCCGAGGCCGGGCACATTGACCTTGCCACCGCCGATCACCACGTTCATGCCGTTGCCGGGCAGGGTGGGCGTGCCGTTGCCGGCGCTGCCAGCGATCAGCTGGCCGAGGTTGCTGCCGCCGCTGTTGAAGAGCTGGGCGCCCAGGATGCCGACCTCGCCCGAGGAGGCGCCGCCCACCCACTGGAAGCCGAACTCGGCGGCGCGCTCGGTGGAAATCTCGGCGATCAGCGCCTCGATGTAGACCTGCGCGCGGCGACGGTCGAGCTGGTCGATGACCGCGCGCAGGTTGCGATAGACCGCGTCGGGCGCGGTGATGATCAGCGCATTGTTGACCGCGTCCGGCTGCACCATGCCGCTGCGCGTGGCGGAGGAAAGTCCGCCTGCCGCGCTGCTGGTGGTGGCGCCCGTGCCGCGCAGGGGGGCGCTGGCGGCGCCCATCCCCGCGGCGCTGGAGCCGCCTGCGCCAGTGCCGAAACCGCCACCGGTACTGTTGCGCGACAGCAGCGGGGTGGTCGCGGCCTCGCTCGTTCCGCCCTCGCCGGCGAGCGCGGCGTTGAGCGTGGCGGCAACCTGGGTGGCATCGGCGTTGCGCAGGTAGACCACGCGGATGTCGCCACCCGCGCCCGGACGGTCGAGCGCGGTGACGAGCTGGCGCAGCGCGGCCAGGCGGCTGGGCGTGTCGGCACGCACCAGCAGGCTGTTGCTGTTGGGCTCGGCGACGATCTGCGGCGGTGCAAGGCCGCCCGTGTTCTGGCCGCCGGCCTGCTGCTCGACGAGCAGGCGGGTCAGCACGGGGGCGAGGTCGTTGGCCATCGCGTGCTGCAGGTGCAGCACCGCGACGTCGCCCTGCGGGGTGTCGATCGAGTCGATCACCGTCGCCAGCCGGCGCAGGTTCTCGGCGTAGTCGGTGACCACCAGGGTGTTGTTTCCGGGGAACGCGGTGACGGCGTTGTTGGCCGAGACCAGCGGGCGCACCACGTTGACCATGTGCGCCGCCGACTCGTGGCGCAGCGCGAAGACCTGGGTCACCAGGCGGTCGCCACGCGCCCCGGTCGCGCCCTGGCGGCTGTTGACCACCGGCACCCCGTGCAGCTTGGCGTCCGCTTCGGGTACGAGCTTGGTCACGCCCGCCTCCTCGATCGCCGCGTAGCCCTGCAGGCGCAGCGCCGAGAGCAGGATCTGGTAGGTCAGCTCGGGCGCTACCGGGGTGTTGGTGACGATGTTGATCTTGCCCTTGACGCGCGGGTCGAGGAGGAAATTCCGCCCCGAGATGCGCCCGATCGCCTGGATCACCGCGTCGATCTCTGCGTTCTGGAAGTTGAGCGCAACAGGCTCGCCGGTGGCCAGCGCCGGAGGTGAAACGAGGCCGAGCATGGAGAAGGCGAGCGCGCACAGCACATTGCGCAGCGCGGTCTTGCCGCGCGTGGGGGAGGGGCGTGAAGGCGGTCGTGGGCTGGAGAGGCGGATCATCAGGGATTGCGTCTGGGCCCGCTTTCGGCGACGGGCGTGGGTGGGCGGAGGGCCTCGCCGGGCTCGCCGCCGCGTGCGGGCAGGGCGAGGCTGCTGCGACGGCCGTCGAGCTCGAATTCGGCGGATTCAGGTCGCAGGCGGATCAGCGTGCGGCCGTCGGGCAGGGTCTGGCCGGGGCTCAGGCTCAGGGTGGATCCATCGTCGGCCTGCAGGATCACAAAGCCGGGCAGGGCGCCGAAGCCGGTGGCGATACCGGTGACGGTGTAGCGCACGTCCACAGCGACCTGGTGCATCGGGGCCTGGTCGGTGACCGGAGATGCCCGGCCGACGTGCAATCCGATGCGGGCGGCCACCTTGCGGGCGTCGGGCTCATGCTGCGCCACCGCCGCCACCGTGGGAGGTGCGCCTAGCTGCCAGAACAGGTTCGCGACCACCCAGGCGCAGAAGCCCGACGCCAGCACCCAGGCCAGCGGTGGCAGCGCCTTCGGGAGTGAGTGGAGGGGGCCGGCAGGGCTTCGGGATAAGGTCGGCATGGGTGGGGTCGGGGGGCGGCGAAGCCCGCAGGCGCAGGCTTCGGGCCTTGCGGAAGGCCCGCAAGTATATGCCAGCGGGGGTAGGTCAAGCACATCGGCAGATCACGCGCAAGCGACCGGCTCCACTTCCTGGACAGCTTTCGCCGCGATGTTTCCCGCGGTCGCAAGGCTGCCGCGAGATGGACAGGGATCATCCTGCGAGCAAGCGTTCGTTCGCTGTCGCCGCGCTGACCCTCAAGCTGCGGGAGGATCCCCGGGTAATGTTTCACGGGTATTCCGGATGTCTTGCAATTCGATGAACGTAGCCTGGCTTGGCTGCAAAAACAAGACTCTGTCCAATCCACCGGGTATCGGCTGTTCCTTGTCCAAAGGGAAATTTCGGTGTCCGTGGGAAATGTCACGCTCGGGTCGAGAAGGCTCCCGGTGTCGCTTGCGCGGCGGATACTCGCTGCGCATGATCCGCGCTGCTGCGAGCACTGCTCCGATCGGTGGTGATCCGCAGCAATCAATCGATGCGGACCTCTCTGGAAGAATTACGAATGAATAAGAAGATCTCGGCGATGGCGCTCGCGGTGGCAGGGGCGATGCTGGTGGCGGGTTGCGGTGGCGGTGGCGGCGGTGGCGGCGGTGGTGGCGGAACGGAGTCCCCCGCGGCGGCCGTCAAGGCGTCGATGACCCTCAGCCCCTCGCTGGGCCAGTTCAGCACCAGCTGCTCCGTCGAGGCGCTCGATGCCGCCGGTAAGGTGCTCGACGCGGTGAAGGTCGGGGCGGATGGCAAGGCGATCTTGTCCTTCGTCGATCCCAAGGGGCCGATCGTGGCGCGCGTCAAGGGCGGCGAGGGCTGCACCTATTTCGACGAAGCGGCGGGGGAGGCCAAGGCATTCCCCGTGGGGCGCGTGCTGAGCGCACTGCTCGCGGAGTTTCGCTCCGAGGCGGGCGTGCACCTGCTGACCCACCTCGCGGCGCGCGATTTTCTCAAGTCCGACGGCTCGCTCGATGCCCAGCGCTATGACGCGCAGAAGGTGAAGGAGGAGGCCGACAAGATCCGGCTGGCCTTCCTCGGCCTGAGCAGCGACCTGTTCGCGCCGCCGGAACTGATCGGCAGTGCCGATCAGAAGATCGGTGGCACCGACTGGAGCAGCCGTCTGGCGATCGTGCTCGCGGCGCTGCCAGGGGTGCTCGGCGACATCTCCAATCCCGATGCGGCCGCAGAGAGCCTGCTCGGGAAGTGGGAACAGACGCCCGCAGAGATCAACACCGCGATCCGCACCGCAGTTCTCGAGTACGCCGTGCCGGCGATCCAGTCCGCCTTGCAGTCCGTGATCGAAGAGGTCAGGACGCCGGCGCAGGTCGAGCAGCTGGTGGCGGAGTTCCTCCAGTACGAGAACGAGATCGCTCAGGCGAAGACGATCTTCCGCGCGCTGCGCGAGCAGGTCCTGGCGATGTCGAACGAAAGTGGCACCGGTTCGCTCGACAAGCAGTGGGACCGCATGCGGGAAGAGACCACCCACCAGCTCGAGATCCTCGGTGCGATCGACGAACTGGAGGTCCTCATCAAGGGGGCGAGCGTGATGCTCGGCGTGTATCCCGGTGCCGGCCCGGTCGACACGACGCAGACGGTCATCTGGGGTTACGACGGTGAATGCGTGATCGCAGCGGGTCGTGCCTCGGCAGAATGCAGCGTCTACCGCCGGGACTCGGGCCTGCTGGTGAACCTGACCCAGGCCGGTCCGGCGCGTGTCGAATGGGATCTGCAGCGTGAGGAATTCATTGGCGGCGGCTTGACCACGTTCACCGGTTACACCGGAACCATCGATCTGACGTCCGCGACTGCCAAGCTCTCGGGGCGCTATGCTCCGATGTCGGGCAACGCGAAGGCAACGCTGGTCCAGGCCGACGTGACCGTCTCCGGCGATCAGGAAACCGTCAAGGACTACAAACTGCAGGGAACCGGCGTGCTCGACTCGGTCGATGCGCAGGGTGCCAGCCTGTTCAAGACGGAGATCTCCAATCTCGCCTTCGACATGGGCGGGAACGCGGGCCAGATCGTCAGCCCGGTGCTGGATCTCACGCTGGTGGCGAGCAGCCCGAACTTCCGCTTCACCGGCAGGATCGGGACGACAGGTGTGCTCGAGAGCCAGGCGCCCGGCCAGGACTGGATCGACTACCAGCCTGCCACGGCCACACTCTCGGGCAAGTTCGAGAACACGCAGGAGCAGTTCACGCTCTTCGATGGGCTCTTCACGCTGGGCCAGGACTGGTCCAACGGTTACAAGCCCTACGAGGACGAGTCGGCGAGCAACTTCGCCAAGCTCCAGGGCAGCTTCTCCGGAACCCTGTTCGAGGCCAAGGACAAGGCCGGCCTCACGCTGAATCTCCAGGCCAGACGTGAAGGCTGGCTGGGGGAGTCGCTGAGCTTCGACTTCGCCACCGGCAACGGCGTCGCCCTGCAGGGGACCGCTGCCCGGACGGTTGGCGCTCCGGCCGATCCGGAATGGGTCTGGAGCCTCGCCAACAGCAACGGCGTGAAGCTGAGCTACTCCGAGTACAGCAAGACTGGTGAGGTGCTCGCCGCGGATGGTCGCCAGCTTGGGGCGATCGGTCGCGACATGGTGAGCTTCGTCGACGGGACCAGCGAGTCGCTGTTCTAATCGGGGCCTGCGTTTGTGCAGACCAAAGCGGGCGCTCGTCGCCCGCTTTTTTTCGACTTTCCTGGGATGCTTCGATGAAATTTCTCGCCCTCTCGCTGGGCATTGCAGTGGCTGCCAACGCAACTGCAGCCGACTTGCTGGCGGTATCGACCGCACCCGTCGGGGACTTGCCACGCGGCGTGTCCTTCTCCGCGACGGCCTTCGCTGCCGACGACTTCATCGCAGCCAAGGACATCGATGACCATTGGTCGCAGCCGGCGAGCCCGCGCCCCGGGCGCAACCTGGCGGTCGCCTTCGGGCGCGCAGGCATGGACTACACCGGGCACGGCTGGAGCGTGGGCGTGTTCGCCCGGGGCGACGCCTTCGGCAAGACCAATCGCGACTCGATCGAGGTTTTCCAGGCCGCCGCCGACCCCCTGCAACTGCTCGATTCCGATCGTCGCTACGGCCTCGATTACGAGTTCACCGGTTTCAGCGCATACGGGCTGCGCCTTGCGCTTGCACTCCCGCTCGCTTCCGAGACCGTGTCCGGATCGGTTGCACTGAATCTGCTCAAGGCCGACCGGCTCCGCGTCGAACGGGTCGTGGGCGAGGTGGTCGTGGAGGATGGCAAGGCGAACATCCACGGCGTGCGTACGCTGTTGTACGACGGGCTGGATTACACCTCCCCGCTCGCACCGAACCCCGGTCGCAGCGACTTCCGGCCCGCGACGCGCGAAGATGGCGATGTCGGTTACGGCTACGCGCTGGACTTTGCGCTGCGCTGGCAGGCGAGCCCTGAGTTGCGTGTCGACCTCGCGGTCAATGACTTGCTCGGCAAGCTCAGCTGGAAGAACGTCCCGCTGCTCACCCAGCGCGTGGATGTCGATGGGATCACCGCGACGCAATGGCCGACGCGGCCGGGCGGGGAGGCGAGCTTCCGCAATGCGAGCCGTTATCAGGACGTCGACCTCGACCTCGACCCGCGCATGCGCCTGGCCGCGGCCTGGACCCGCGACGCCGTGGTGCTCGGCGCCAGCCTCTCGGCGCGCAGCGGCGTGGTGCTGCCCGAGTTCTCCGCCGGCTGGCGCTTCGCCGAAGAGGGTATCATCGCGCTCTCGTACGAGACCCGTTTCGACAGCATCGGCATCGGGGTCCGCTACGGTCCCTTCCAATTCGCCCTGCGCGCAGACGATGCCGATTTTGGCGCGGCCAAGGCGCTTGGAGCGACGATAGGCCTGAACTACCACTTCTGAGTTTCGATGTCCGACCCCGCCCCGATCTTCGCCGCCGAAGGCCCGCTCGCTGC
>ERZ1645187.1451-NODE-1451-length-21765-cov-38.373653_pt1 | contig 21765 bp, 15 predicted proteins | sample MGYA00575352_ERZ1645187 | MGnify/ENA primary metagenome ERZ1645187 (study PRJEB40837, sample SAMN11349314) | freshwater sediment metagenome | isolation source: river sediment | host: Sediment | place: India: Wazaribad , New Delhi | collected 2017-02-21 ... | reverse complement strand
GGCATCAGCCCGGATGGCGCTGTACGGCGCGACCAGATGAACAAACCGACTTCGGCGGCGCGGTTTTCACGCGCCTGCCCGATCTCCTCGATGGCCTTGGGCAGGCGGTACGAACTGTCTTCCTTCATTTCACAGACAATCTTGACCCCGGCGGCGGTCGTATCCGGCCCCAGCGTGATCACGGCATCGCCCACTTTCTGATTGCGAACTCGCCCCGTGTGGTTCGCCACATGCTCGATGATATCGCCAGCGTTCAAACAGGCCGTTTCGATCAGCATATACGCCGCCTCCTCGAAATCCTGGCCATGCTGGACGCCGGCTCGCCGTTCCGCCTTGCGCGCCTGCATCGCCGCCAATGCCGCGAGCACTTCTTGCCGGAAGTTCGCACTGTCCGCCCGGTGCGCATTGGTGATCTCAGCCAGTTCCGCCCGCACCCGGGAGAGAGCCGAATCCTTGTTATCCAGGGTAAATTCCGCCTTGACCTGTTGCTGCGTGCTCTCAATCCGTTGAATGAGCCTATTGAGCGCGGAATCGGCTTTGTCCAGCGAAAGTTCCTGCGTCATGGCCTGCACGGTGGATTGCAAATCGCCGGACAGTTGGCCGTTACGGGTATGGACTTCCTCGATCAGGCGAACCAATACGCCCTCCCGATTGTCCAGCGAAAACTCGTGCAGAACCTGCGATAGATGGCTGGCGACCAGATCGTTGACGGTCTGATGGAGCGTCGTCAGCAGGGTATTCGATTCATTGGGGGTCAGCAGTCGGGCGATGTGGCTGTCGGTGCCGAGATAGGTTTCCAGCGCACTCTGCAAGGTCGCCCTGGCCGCTTCAGTCTGCGAGCGCATCAGGCTTTCCAGATCGCCGCCATCCCGCACCAGGCGCTCGACCCGTTCCGCAAACCGACCATCACGGGGATCGAGATAGTCCTTGAGCGTCGTGGTCAGCAGAGTACCGATTCGGTCCTGGAAGGTATTCAGATGGCTGCCCAACTGGCTGATGAAATGTTCGCCCTCGCGGCGCACGCTGTCGGTATCAATGCGCGCCTGCGCTTGTTGCAGCGCCAGAATCCCGATCCGCAACGCTCGCCGGGCGAATTCATCCCGTTCCCGACCTTCGGGGTACTCCAACAAGGGTTGTACCAAATCGGCGTCCCGTAGCCAAAGATCGAGGTGGATATGGTCGAACCGGTCGCTGGCCGAGGTGAAAGTCAGTTCGGGCTGGTCGAAGGGGGCTGATTCAAGCGATTCAATCATCGTGTCCATGGTCTACCTGCGTTCAACACAAGGATGTGGGTTGGCAGGTGGACTTTGCAGGGGGTGTGCCAATCATTGGCTTGTATTTTTGTCTATACGATACAATAGCTTGTAATAGATCAGCGATGTGAGGGCTGATCCGTGGGCGGCTGGAAGCATAATATTTTTTATTCTGACAGAAAATTTTTGTTATCGAACTCGGTTTGATCGCCGGGTTCGCGCTTCAGTTTGCTGAGCTTGACCAGATTATCCAGCGGAGTTGAGGTCATCTTCGGTACCCACGATCCAGATTTTCGGTTGCGCCCCGATCCGGGTGACAAAAGCGTTGCCCTCGGCCTGTTTGCGTCGCCACTCCGCCTCGTCGTACAGCGTCGGATTCACCGGGCGGCCCAGTTGTGGCTCCACCGCCGCCAGCGCGGCGTAAACCTCGGGGTAGCTCAGTGCATCGGCGACGATGAGCAGGTCCACATCGCTGCCGGCGGTATCCTCGCCCCTGGCTACCGAACCGAAGACGAAGGCAAGCTGAATCCGGTCCGCCAGCCCGGCCAGCGCCTGCCGCAGCACGCCGGCCACGCCGAAGGTCTTGAGCACGATCCCGCGCAACTCGTTGAAAATCGGCGCGGCCCGGTTCGCCTGATAGTGTTTCTGGTTGCCGATCCGGACGACGGTGACCAACTCCACCGCCGCCAGCCGCGCCAGTTCGCGCTGCACGGCGCCAACCCCGGAGTGCGCCAGACGGATAATTTCCCGACTGTGAAAACTCCGGTCCGGTTGGCCGAACAATACCGACAAGATCCGCTGTTGCACTTTGGAGAAAAGCGCATCCGCCAGACCTGTTATTTTCGTTCCCATATTGGGAATTATAGACCCCAATAGGGGAACGATAATGCGAAAGCGATCAACGCCCTTTCTGCGTCAGTCCAAAGTCCCGTACTTCTTCAACCAGTTATTCAAGGTCTGGTAACTGGGCAACCCCAGCAAGTCCGCCGCCCGCGTCCGGTTGCCTTGCGCCTCGTCCAGCGCCCGGTACAGGTAATGCCGGGCGACTTCCCCCATTAAATCGGACAGGCTGAAACCCGGCGTCAACGGGCGGCCCAGCACATCGTCATCCTCGCAGGCTGGAAACGGCAGCAGCGCCTCGCGCAGTTCTTCCTCAGTGATGGTTGCACCCTCCGACCATAGCGTCGCCCGCTGCAAGGTGTTCAGCAACTCGCGCACGTTCCCCGGCCAGGGATGCGTCAGCAGCAGATTCCGGGCGCCGGGAGAAAGATTTTTATGCTGATGGCCGGGATCTTCCACCCCTTCCTGGTTGACCTGCTCCAGCAACCGGTCAATCAACAGGGTCAGATCACCCTCGCGTTCCCGCAACGGCGGCAGTTTCAGCACCGCCACCGCCAGCCGGTAAAACAGGTCCTCACGGAACCGCCCCGCCTGAATCTCCGTTGCCAACTGCCGATTCGTGGCCGCGATGATCCGGGCATTCACCGCCACCGGTTGCGTCGCGCCGACCCGCGTCACCGTCTGCTCCTGCACCACCCGCAACAGCTTGACCTGCGCGGCCAGCGGCAATTCCCCCACTTCATCCAGAAACAGCGTCCCTCCATCCGCCGCTTCAAAGACGCCGCTCCGGTCCCGCGTTGCCCCGGTGAACGCGCCTTTCACATGGCCGAACAATTCCGATTCCACCAACTCAGCGGGAATCGCCCCACAGTTGACAGCGATGAACGGCCGATCCCGGCGCGGGCTGGCCGCATGAATCGCCCGCGCCAGCAACTCCTTGCCAGTCCCGGATTCGCCTTCGATCAGCACCGGCACGGAACGCAGCGCCACTTTTTCCGCCCGCAGCAACAACCGGCGCATCACCGCGCTGCGATGGAGAATGGCGCTGAATTCCGCCCGCGCGGGCGCTTCCCCGGCGCTCAACTGAGCCAGACGCCGATCCGCCTGATGCAGCACATCGGGCAGAAATTCGGCGGCGATGTCGAACGGCACCGAAGCGATTTCGACCCCGTGCGCCATCGAGGATTGAATCAGTTCAGCCGGAAAACGGGTCTTGGCCAGGAGGATCCAGACCGCCGCCATCGCTGGCGTACCGGGACTGAGGTGGATCGTCAGCGCCGACGCGGGCGACGGGCCAGCGGTCAGTTCGCTCAATGCCTGCCGCGCCGCTTTATAGATTTCGCCGAAGTGCATCGGACTGGACAGGACGACCGGGCGCACGACCAACTCGGCGTGGGTGCGCGCCCCCAGCCAGGCCAGATAGCCCTGCGTCCGCTCGGCGGGATAGTCGCTGAGCAGCACGATCCGGGCGAAATCCCTGAACGCGGCGGCTTGCGCAATGGGGCCGATGCCCGTTGTGGCGTCGTTTTCAGCCGCTTTGAGGTCGGTGGCGCCGATCCAGCTCACCAGTACGGATTTCAGGGAAGCGATTTGAGTACTCCTCAAGGCGGTGGCGGTATCGGTCGCAACCGGCGGGTCAGCAGCACCCGCGCCATGATAAAGGCCAGCAGCGCCAGACCCAGCCGCGTCAGATTGCGGTCCGGGCCGAGGATGAAGTAGAAACCGGCCATGCTGACCGCCAGCCGCAGAGTAAAGCTGCCGAACACCCACAGCGCGGGATGCGCCTGTTCCGGCAAGCGCCGCAGGGTGAACCACAGGCCGGCGTAATAGAACAGCCCCAGCGCCGCGCCGCCCAAAACGGCCAGCAACCAGCCTAGCAACTCACTCATGCGGCGGCCCCATCCGGTCCACCCACTGCCAGGCGGCGATGCACCCCAGCGTCAGCCCGCCCAGCAACAGGCTCAGGGTCCAGGAAAAGCGGCCGGGATGCGCGTGATCCAGCCAGAGGCCGAGCAGCGCGCCCAGCACTGCCGGCAACGCCACGCTCCAGCCGATCATGCCGAACAGGCCCAGCCCGAACCAGGGTCCTGGCGATCCGGCGGCGCGCGCCCGCAACTTGCGGTCGGCCTTGCGCGCGACTTGCGTCGGCAGATGGTTGGGAACGCGGGATGATTTCATCGAGGCGGCTCCTGTAATTCCAGAAAACGACGGATGACGCCGGCCTCCAGACGGGCGACGGCGCTGCGCGCGGCTTTTTCCTGATCATCGTACCGGCGGAAGCGGGCTTCCACCACGCCCCGCAGTTGCCGCAAATCGCCGTCACGCACCGCCCGCCGCACCGACACCAGCACTTCATCGCCGCATTTGACCAGGACGCCCTGATCCACCGCTACGAAGGCTTCGCCGCCGTCCGGGGTGGTCAAACCGAGAATGCCGGGAACCAGCGTCGCCACCCAGTCGCGGTGGCGCGGCAGCAGGCAAAACAGCCCGTCCGGCCCCTCGGCGTTGATCTTGACCACGACTTCGTCCATGACCGTTTCGGTGGGTGTGAGCAGCTTCAGACGCATGGCCGCGCCTCGTCGAGCCGACCGATCATGTACAACGCCGACTCCGGCCAGTCGGCGCAGTCGTCGTTGAGCAACCGTTCGCAATCATCCAGCGTTTGCCCCAGCGGTACGCTGACGCCGGCCCGGCCGGTGAAGTGTTCGGTGGTGAAAAACGGCTGGGTCAGATAACGCTCCAGCCGCCGCGCCCGGTACACCGTAGCCCGGTCGCCGGGCGACAGTTCTTCCAGCCCCAGCATGGCGATGATGTCCTTCAGTTCCTCATATTCGGCCAGAGTGCGGCGCACCGCCTGGGCGATCCGGTAATGACGGTCGCCAACGACCGCCGGCGTCAGCAGCTTGGAATCCGAGGCCAGCGGGTCCACCGCCGGGTAAAGGCCCTGGCTGGCCCGCTGCCGCGACAGCGCCAGCACCGCCGACAGGTGGGCAAAAGTATGGGCGGCGGCCGGATCGGTGAAGTCGTCGGCGGGCACGTACACCGCCTGCACTGAAGTCATCGCCCCGTTGGCGGTGCTGCAAATCCGCTCCTCCAGTTCCGCCAGTTCGCTGCCCAGGGTCGGCTGATAACCCACCCGCGACGGCAACCGCCCCATCAGCCCGGAGACTTCTGCGCCCGCCTGCACGAAACGGAAAATGTTATCAATCAGCAGGAGCACATCGCGGTGGGCGACATCGCGGAAATATTCAGCAATCGTCAGCGCCGCATGGCCAACCCGGAACCGCGCCCCCGGCGGCTCGTCCATCTGGCCAAACACCAGCACCGCCTGATCGAGCACGCCGGCGTCGCGCATTTCCCGGTATAGCTCTTCGGCCTCGCGGCAGCGTTCGCCAATGCCGCAGAACAGACTGACGCCCTGATAATGCCCAACCATGTTGTGAATCAGTTCGGTGATGATAACGGTCTTGCCCACGCCCGCGCCGCCGAACAAACCGGCCTTGCCCCCGCGCTCCAGCGGGCAGAGCAGATCAATCACCTTGACGCCGGTCTCGAACCGTTCGCGCCCGATTTGTTGTTGGGGCAACGGCGGCGGCGGTTGATGAATCGCCCGATATTCGACCTCGGCCAGGGGCGGCCCGTCGTCAATCGTCGCGCCGAAGACGTTGACCATCCGCCCCAGCAGCGCCGGCCCGACCGGTGCGGTCAGCGGCGTTCCGCTGTCCCAGACCGGTTCGCCGCGCCCCAGCCCCTGGGTGGCGGTCAGGGCGACGCCGCGCACGGTATCGGGGCTGAGATGCTCACTGACTTCCAGCACGATGTCCGAGCGCCGGCCAGCCAGCAGGCGTTGCCGCAACGGCGGCAGGCGGCTGGGAAACCGCACGTCCACCACGCTGCCGCGCACAGTGGTGACCGTACCGACGCCATCAGGGTCAGTGATCGGAATGGGGACCAGATTTGGCACGCTGGAAACTCCAGCCCATCTTCAGCACGGGCTTTGCCGGTAGTGGCGCTGAGTCGGCTTTCCCACCCAGCGCACGATTCGCGTTTCCGGTTCCGGTTGCAGGGTGGCGTGCTGGATGCCGAAACGTTCGACCAGCAACGCATGGCAGGCGTCAAGCACCGTTTCCCACTGGCGCAGATCGCGCACCACCAGATGGGCGGAAAGCATGACTCGTTCCGAAGCCACGCTCCAGATGTGCAGATCATGGATCGAGGCCACGCCGGGCACAGCCGCCAGCGCGCGCCCGACCTCTTCCGGCGCGAGGGCGAACGGTGCGCCTTCCATCAGCCCGTGCAGGCTCTCGCGCAACAGGCGCAGGCTGGAAACCAGAACGAGCGCGCCGATGCCCAGCGACAGCAGCGGATCAATGGGCGTCCAGCCGGTGAAGGCGATCACGACGCCGGACAGCAACGCAGCGACCGAACCCAGCAAGTCGCCGAGCACGTGCAGCAGCGCCGCGTGAACGTTGAGGTTCTTTTCCCCCCGACTGAGCAGCCACGCCACCAGGATGTTGATCGCCAGTCCGGCGGCGGCGGCCAGCGACACCGCAGCGCCGCTGACCGGCTGCGGGCTTTGCAGGCGTTGAACGGCGGACACCGCGATCCAGGCCACCAGGACCAGCAAGCCCAGACTGTTGACCAGCGCCGCCAGAAACTCAGCCCGCCCAAACCCGTAGCTGTGCCGCGCCGAGGCCGGGCGACGGGCCAGCCAGGCCGCGACCGCCGCCAGCGCCAGTGCGGCGGCGTCGTTGACCATGTGCCCGGCGTCAGCGACCAGCGCCAGCGATCCTGCCCACCAGCCGACGCCCGCTTCCACCCCGGCGTAGCCCAGGGTCAGCCCGGTCGCCAGCCACAGGAGACGGCCGGTGGTTTCGGAATGGTGATGATGCGCGTGTTCGTGGGGCGAGTGCATAGCGGTTTCGGCGCAGACGCTTAGCGCGCCGGTTCCATCGCAGTAATGACGTAAGCGCCCTGGCCGCCTTCCTTCATGTCGAATTTCACCTGGTCGCCGGCTTTGACCTTGCTTGCCATGGCTTTGTCCGCCAACTGGAAATCCATGACCATGCGCGGCCACTTCAGCGCCGGGATCGGATCGTGATCAATCACCACCTTGCCCTTGGCCGCATCCACGCTCTTGACCGTCCCGGTCGCCGCAATGGAGGTGCTGGCGGACGTGGGGGAGGCGCTGTGATCGTGGGATTCCGCCGCCAGAGCGATGCCGCCGACGCCCAGCAGCGCGGCCAGGATAAAGGGAGTTAATTTTAACTTTTTCATGCTTCCTCCAGGGTTGCTTGGGTTGAGTTCAGGATTCGACCGCGACCGCCGCCGCGTTACGCCGCCGGTTTTCCCGGCGGATCGCCATGCCCTGCCAGATCAGATACACCGCTGGAATCACCACCAGGGTCAACAGGGTGGCGCTGACGATGCCGCCGACCATCGGCGCGGCGATTCGTTGCATGACTTCCGAACCGGCGCCGATGCCATACATGATCGGCAGCAGGCCGACGATGATGGTGGCGACGGTCATCATCTTGGGCCGCAGCCGCAGCAGCGCGCCTTCGACCACCGCCTCGCGCAGTTCGGCCAGCGTCACCGCGCGACCTTCCGCCCGCGCGGTTTCCCGCCGTTTGGCCAGCGCCTGATCCAGATAGACCAGCATCACTACGCCGGTTTCCGCCGCCACCCCGGCGAGGGCGATAAAACCGACCCCGACCGCCACCGACAGGTTGTAGTCCAGCCAGTACAGCAGCCAGACCCCGCCCAACAGGGCGAAGGGCAGGGTGCCCATGATCAGCACCGCCTCGCCCAGCCGGCCAAAACTGAGATACAGCAACAGGAAAATGATTCCCAGGGTCACCGGCGTCACGATCTGCAACCGGGCCAGCGCCCGTTCCAGATACTCGTACTGGCCCGACCAGCGCAGCGAATAGCCGGCGGGCAACGCGACCTGCTCCGCCACCGCCCGTTGCGCCTCAGCGACGAAGGAGCCGATGTCGCGGCCCTGAATGTCCACGTAGGTGATGCCGGTCAGCCGGGCGTTCTCGCTCTGCAACATCGCCGGGCCGTCGGTGATTTTGACTTCGGCGACCTGGCTCAACGGCACGGCGGCCCCGGTCGGCGTGACGATGGGCAATGCTCGCAGCCGTTCCAGCGAGTCGCGGACTTCCTGGGGATAACGCAGGTTGACCGGGTAGCGTTCCAGCCCCTCGACCGTCTCGGTCACGTTCATCCCGCCGACGGCGGTGTTGATCACCTCCTGCACGTCGCTGACGTTCAGTCCCAGCCGGGCGGCGGCCAGTCGGTTCACGGCTACGTCCACGTAGCGACCACCCGCCACCCGTTCGGAATAGACCGATGCTGCGCCGGGAATCGCACGGATGACGTGTTCCAGCCGTTCGCCGACCTGTTGAATCACCGCCGGGTCGCTGCCGGCCACCTTGACCCCCAGCGGCGTTTTGATGCCGGTGGCCAGCATGTTGATCCGGTTCTTGATCGGCATCACCCAGGCGTTGCTCAGGCCGGGCAGCTTGACGATGCGATCCAGTTCGGCGATCAAATCCGCCGTCGTCAGGCCGGGGCGCCACTGCTCGCGCGGTTTCAACTGAATCGCCGTCTCGATCATGCTCAATGGCGCCGGATCGGTGGCGGTTTCCGCCCGCCCGACCTTGCCGAACACCCGTTGCACCTCCGGCACCGCCCGGATCAGCTTGTCGGTTTGTTGTAAAACTTCCACCGCCTTGCCGATGGCGATGGCGGGAAAGGTCGTCGGCATGTACAGCAGATCGCCCTCGTCCAGATCGGGCATGAACTCGACGCCCAGCCGCTGCAGCGGCCACCAGGCGGTCAGGGTCAACAATCCGGCCAGCAGCACCACCGGCCAGGGATGGCGCAGCACCAGATTGACGAAGGGCCGATAACCGGCCATCAGCAGCCGATTGAGCGGATTGCGGTGTTCCGGCAGGATGCGCCCGCGCACCAGCCAGCCCATCAACACCGGCACGAGGGTGATCGCCAGACCCGCCGCCGCCGCCATGGCATAGGTCTTGGTGTAGGCCAGCGGCGCGAACAACCGCCCTTCCTGCGCCTCCAGCGCGAACACAGGCAGGAAGCTGAAGGTGATCACCAGTAGCGAGAAAAACAGCGGCGGCCCGACCTCGATAGCGGCCTGCTGGACGATGCGCCAGCGTTCGGCAGCATCGCGGGGCGTGTGCTTCTCCAGATGCTTGTGCAGGTTCTCCACCATGACGATGGCCGCATCTACCATGGTACCGATGGCGATGGCGATGCCGCCCAGCGACAGGATATTGGCGTTGATGCCCTGCCAGCGCATGACGGCGAAGGCGGCCAGGATACCGACCGGCAGGCTGATCAGGATCACCAGCGAGGAACGCAGATGAAACAGGAACAGCGCGCAGACGATGACCACCACCACGAATTCCTCGACCAGCTTTTCGCCGAGGTTCCGGACCGCCCGCAGGATCAGGTCGGAACGGTCGTAGGTGGCGACGATCTCCACACCGTCCGGCAAGCCGCGCCGCAACTGTTCCAGCTTGGCCTTGACCGCTTCGATGGTGGTCAGCGCGTTTTCGCCGGACCGCATCACGATGATGCCGCCCACCACTTCGCCTTCGCCATCCAGTTCCGCCGCGCCGAGTCGCAATTGTGGACCGATGCGCACCTCGGCCACGTCGCCGAGCAGGATCGGCGTGCCGGCGGGGCTGACCGCCAATGGCACGCGCTGCAAATCCTCCACGCTTTGCAGATAACCGCGCGAGCGCACCATGTATTCGGCCTCGGCCATCTCGATCACCGAGCCGCCGACTTCCTGATTGGCGTTCTGGATCGCCATCCGCACCTGGGCCAGTGGCAGACCATAGGCGCGCAGCCGGTTCGGATCGAGCACCACCTGATACTGTTTGACCATGCCGCCGACCGTGGCGACCTCGGCGACACCGGGCAGGGATTGCAACTCGTATTTCAGGAACCAGTCCTGCAGGGAGCGCAACTGGGCCAGATCGTGGCGGCCGGTGCGATCCACCAGCGCGTATTCGTAGACCCAGCCGACCCCCGTAGCATCCGGTCCCAGCGCCGGTTGAGCCTGCGGCGGCAGGCGCGGCGCGACCTGGCTCAAATATTCCAGCACCCGCGACCGCGCCCAGTACAAATCCGTGCCGTCGGCGAAAATCACGTAGACGAAGGAATCGCCGAAGCCGGAATAACCGCGCACCGACACCGCGCCCGGCGCCGCCAGCAAAGCGGTGGCCAGCGGATAGGTGACCTGGCTTTCCACCACCTGCGGGGCCTGGCCGGGATAGCTGGTTTTAACGATGACCTGCACGTCGGACAGATCGGGCAGGGCATCGAGCGGGATGTGGCGGGCCGACCAGGCGCCCCAGCCGGCCAGCAGCAGAGTCGCCAGCGCGACCAGCAGGCGGTTGTGGATGGACCAGCGGATGACGGCGGCGATCATGGCCGCGATGCCGCCGGCTCGATGGCGTCGATGACATACCGCCCATCGTCGCCCTCACGAATGCGGAAACGCGCCTTGCCGTCCGGTTTCAACCCATCGAGTTTCACGCCTTCGGCGACGGGAAAGTCCATGGTCATGGTCGGCCAGCTCAGTTCCGGGATCGGTTCGTGGGTCACGTTCAAGGTACGGGAGTCAGCCTCAACCGTGTTGATCACGCCCTTGGTCCAAATCTCCGGCTTTGCTGGCTTGGTCAGCCGTTGCAGGCTGGCGCGGACGCTGCTTTCGGAATCGAGCAGGAACTGGGCCGAAGTCACCACCCGCTCGCCTTCCTTCAACCCGGCGCGAATTTCCACCCGGTCGCCTGACTCGATGCCGGTTTCCACCGGCCGCGCCTCGAACCGGCCGTTGCCGAGTTCCACGATCACCCGCTGTTCGACGCCGGTGTGAATCAGCGCCGCGCGGGGGATATTCAGGACTTTGGCGCGCGGCGCGGCGTGAATCGTAACATCGGCGAACATGTTGAACTTGAGCCGCTCGCCGGGATTGGGAAAGCGCAGTCGGGCGCGCACCGCACGGGTTTTCGCATCCACGTCGGGGTAGATGTACTCCAACGTTCCTTCCCACTTTTCGCCAGGCGCGTGCGGCAACCGCACCTCGGCTTTCTGGCCGACCGCCAGCCAGCCGGCCTGTTGCTCGAACGCCTCGACCTTGACCCAGACCGTGGATACGTCAGCCAGGGTCATCAGTTCCATTTCCGGCTGAACGTACATGCCCTCGCGGATGTTGAGCGCCGAGACGATGCCATCCTGCCGGGCGTACACGGCAGTCAACTGGGGCACGCGCCGCTCTTTCTCCACCTGCTGGATCTGGCTCTCCTGCACGCCCAGCGCCAACAGACGGTCGCGGGCCGCAGTTTTCAGTGATTCGAGAATGCCGCCGAGCGCCTGCAGATATTCCTTCTGGGCGTTGACCAGATCGGGGGCGTAAACCTCCAGCAGCAAATCGCCCTTGCGCACCCGTTCGCCGAGGGTGCGAACCTTTAAGTTTTCCACCCAGCCATTGGCGCGCAGATGCACGTGGCTCAGGGCGCGCTCGTCGTAGTCCACGTAACCGACGGTCTCGATGCGCCGGCTGAGATCGCTGCGTTCGACCGGCGCGGTGCGCACCCCCAGGTTGTTGACCACCTCCGGCGCGATGGTGAAACCGGGACCCTGGGCGCTCTCCTGCCTATCGGCGTAGACCGGGATGTAATCCATGCCCATGTCGTCCTTGGCCGGCGTGTCCGAGAAAATGGTGGGGTTCATCGGATGCCGGTATTTGACCGGCTGGCGCTCGGTCGTTGGCACGGTGGCGACAGCAGACACGGGCGGCGCATAACCGAGATGGGCCAGGAGGGGTTGCAGGCGAGGCGCCAGCAGCACGCCAGCGCCGAACAGCAGAATGGCGATGAGGGTCGCCAGGAAGGTTTTCATGGCATTCGGGTTCCCTGAAGACACCGCAGGGACCCGGCTGGCCCCCTGATTCGGGGACTGGAACCCGGATGGAAAGTTCCCCAGCCTTTCAACCGCGCAGCGACTTCATCCGCCGGTATGGTTCATGTGGCGCAGGATGACGGGCTGACCGCCAGGCTGAAAATCGTGGCCACGCGGCCTGAGCGCCATGGCAGCGACAATGGTTTTTTTCAACCGCTCGCGGTCGCCGGGATAAGCGCGCAAAACATGGAGCAAGTCAACCGAGTGTTCCCGGCCCAGGCAGAGCAAGAGCCGGCCTTCGGCGGAAACCCGGACTCTGTTGCAGTCGTTGCAAAAATTGTGGCTATGCGGAGAGATGAATCCGATGCGACTGTCGGTTCCCGGAACGCGGTAATACCGGGACGGACCGCCCGTACTTTCGGTTGTGGGCGTCAATGTAAAAACCCGTTCCAGATCGGCGCGAATAGCGTCGCTGGAATAATACGCCTCGGCCCGGTCGTGGTCAGCGATGTCCCCGAGCGGCATTTCTTCGATGTAGCTGATGTCCAGTCCATTCTCGATGGCGAATCGGGCTAGTGGAATCACTTCATCGTCATTGCGGCCCTTGAGGATGACGGCGTTGAGCTTGAGCCGCTGGAAACCCGCCGCCTGCGCGGCCCGGATGCCGCGCAACACCGCATCCAGCTCGCCGACCCGGGTGATGCGGCGGAAACGTTCCGGGTCCAGGCTATCCAGGCTGATGTTGATCCGCGCTACGCCGGCCGCCTTCAGGTCGGTAGCCATCCGCTCCAGTTGCGAACCATTCGAGGTCAACACCAGTTCTGCCAGGCCGCGTTCCCGCAACCGGCCCAATTCCTGGAACAGCCACAGGATATTGCGCCGCACCAAGGGCTCACCGCCGGTGATGCGAATCTTGTGCACGCCCAGTTCCACGAAAGTGCGACCCAGCGTCACCAGTTCCTCCAGCGTCAGCACCCGGGCGCGCGGCAGAAAGGTCATGCGCTCGCTCATGCAGTAGACGCAGCGAAAATCGCAGCGGTCAGTTGCGGAGAACCGCACGTAGTTGATCTGGCGACCCAATGGGTCAATCAACGGGATAAAAGCAGGGTTGGATTCGCCGGTCGGGACGGGCATCCGGAATATCTTTTCAGGGGTCATAATAAAATTTAACTTACCATGAAGTCGGCCTGGAAAGTCATCACAATTTGCTGGAATCCCTCTTCAGAGATATGAGGGCATATACCTGTGTGGATAAGATGCGCGCACCACTGCAAATCAGCATTTGAGAGCGTCAGAAGGCCTGTTGTGCGTAGCCAACTTGATTGGACAAGGTGAAACTCACCACTTATGCTGTGTTTCATGATAAAGATGATTATAATCAAGCAGTGACGCCGTAAAACACCTGAATAACCGGGGAAATCGCTTGAAACGAATCCATGGGTTGGGCAATGCGATGAACGTCAGTGTGGGTGCGGACCACAGGATAATTCACTGGATGCTGGCGCTGGGGCTGGCGTGGTTGGCCAGCAGCGCGCCGTCGCCTGTTTTGGCGGCGCCAGACGCGCCGGCGGTCGTCGCTGAATCCCGAGACCACAATCCTGGCCATGACTCATTCGCGTTTTGGATTGGTGGCGGGTTGGTGGCCCTGGGACTGGGCGGCGGCGCGCTTGCGGCTTTGCTTGAACAGCGCCGCCGATTGCAGCGAGCGCGACAGCAGCTTGAAACCCTTGGCGTGGAGCTGGACAGCCGCCAGCATCGCCTCAGTGTGCTGGAAGCCGAAATCGAACGGCAACGGCAAGCCATGGACAGTCTGCGCGACAACGAGCGGTGCTTTAACACCCTGGTCGAACAGCTTCCGGTAGGCGTTTTTCTGACCAATGCTCAGGGGGAGTGTCGCTATGTGAACGATTGCTGGCGCCAACTGGCTGGCTTGACTACGCAGCAGGCGCTCGATTTAGGGTGGACCGGCGCCCTGCATCCCGAAGATCAGGAACCGGTGACGGGGGCATGGCGGCAAGCGGTTGCAACCGGCTCCGAGTTGGTGATCGAGCATCGCTTTCGCACCCCTTCCGGCCAGGAAACCTGGCTGAGCACCCGCACCGCGCCATTGCGCGATCGCGCCGGCGGCGTCACCGGCTATCTGGGCGCACACACCGATATCGCCGAACTCAAACGGATCGAGGAGACACTGCGGGCCAGCGAAACCCGATTCCGCAGCTATTTCGAACTGCCGTTGATCGGTATCGCCCTGACCAGCCTCGACCGGCGCTGGTTGGAGGTCAACGACCGGCTGTGCGAGATGCTTGGTTACCCCCGCGCCCGACTGCTGCAAATGAGCTGGGCCGAGCTGACCCATCCCGAGGACCTGGCCGCCGAGATAGCGCAATTCGAGCGGGTGCTCAATCGCCGGATCGAGGGTTATTCGCTCGACAAACGCTTTGTGCGCCAGGATGGCGAACTATTGAATGTCAGCTTATCGAGCCGGTGCTTGCGGCGCGCAAACGGTGTGGTGAATTATTTCGTGACGGTGGTGCAGGACATCACCGAACGCAAGCAGGCCGAAGAGCGCATCCAGCACCTGGCCCAATACGATGCGCTCACCGGCCTGCCCAACCGGGCCTTGCTGACCGACCGACTGCAGCAGGAGGTGCTGCGGGCCGGGCGCACTCATGGCCTGGTGGGCGTGATAATGATTGATCTCGACCTGTTCAAACGGATCAACGACACCCTGGGCCATGCGGTCGGCGACCGGTTACTGCGCGAAGTCGCGGTGCGGTTGCAGCAATGCGTGCGTGAATGCGATACCGTCTCCCGCCAAGGCGGCGATGAATTCGCCGTGCTCCTGCCCGATCTTGCCTCCGGCGACGAAGCGGCCGTGATCGCACAGCGAATCCTGGAGGCCGTGGCCGAACCTTATCGGCTGGATGATAACGAATTGCACTCCAGTTGCAGCATCGGTATCAGTCTGTACCCCCGCGATGGGCGAAATTCCGACGTGTTGCTGCGTAATAGCGATATCGCCCTGTATCGCGCCAAGGACATGGGGCGCAATAACTACCAGATCTATTTGTCCGGGGCTACGGTGTTGTCACGCGAGCGGCTGAGTTTGGAAACCCACTTGCGCCACGCTGTCGAGCGGCAGGAACTGGAGGTGTACTACCAGCCGAAATGGGATTTCCATGCGAACGCCATTCGGGGCGCTGAGGCGCTGATCCGCTGGAACCATCCTGAGCTGGGCCTATTGTCGCCGGTTCGGTTTATTTCCATCGCCGAAGACAGCGGATTGATCCTGAAAGTCGGGGAGTGGGTATTGCGCACAGCGGTGCGCGAGTTCGGCCAGTTGCATCAGGACGGCTGCACCGGGCTGCGGGTGGCGGTCAATCTGTCAGCCCGACAGTTCCGACAGGCCGGCCTCGCGGATCTGGTACGCAACGTGCTGACGACCTCAGGGTTCGATTCCACCTGCCTGGAACTGGAGTTGACCGAGAGCATCCTGATGAATCCCAGCGATGAAAATCTGGCGACGCTGAGGAACTTTAAAGAACTGGGCGTGCGCATCGCGATTGACGATTTCGGCACCGGCTATTCTTCGCTGGGCTATCTGCAGCGCTTTCCGCTGGATGTGCTCAAGATTGACCGCGCCTTTGTCATGGACCTGCCCACCAGCACCAGCAGCGTCGCCATCACGGACGCGATCCTGACCCTGGCCCATGGCCTGGGGTTGGAGGTGGTGGCAGAAGGGGTGGAAACGATTGAACAACTGGCGTTTCTGCGCGATCACGGCTGTGATGAAGGTCAGGGTTACTATTTTGGCCGCCCACTGCCACTGACTCAGTTCAAGCAGTTGTTAGCGCCAGATTCGACCAGAGCGGCAGCGGTCGCGCCACCCGTACCGGCAACCGACGGAGATTCGCCATGCTCGTAGCCGAGCGCCATGTTTTCTTCACCGCCGGCCCGTTGCGCCTGGAGGGCCAACTGTATCTGGCGCCCGGCCCGGATGCGGCGATCATTACGCACCCACACCCGCTGTATGGCGGCGCAATGAGCAACCCGGTGGTGACGACTCTGGCCGAAGTCTATCAGCGACTGGGCTACAGTACGCTGCGGTTCAACTTTCGGGGCGTCGGCGCCAGCGGGGGCGATTATGACGACGGCGCGGGTGAGCGGGATGATGTGCGGGCGGCGGCGGCGTATCTGATCGGGCTGGGCAAAACCGTCACCGATCTGGCGGGCTATTCCTTCGGCGCCTGGGTGAACCTGGGCCTGAACCCACCGCTGGCCAGCGTAGGGCGGCAGGTGCTCATAGCGCCGCCCGTCGTATTTCTGGATTTTGCGCCGGTCGCGGCGCCGCCCGCGGAGTTAGTGGCGCTGGTCGGCGACCAGGACCGCATGGCGCCGCTGGATAGGCTGCGGACGCTGCTGCCGTGCTGGCATCCGGCCGCCCGGCTGTCTGTCATCCCGGGAGCAGATCATTTCTTCGGAACCGCACTGGACCGGTTGGCGGCGCAGGCGACAGAGGCGCTGCGCCGCGTCTGATCAAATCTTGATCGGGGTGACGATCATCTGGATTTCCCGCAGGTGCAGGCGGCGCTGCATGGCAATGGCGGTGTGGTTGTGCAGCCATGAGATCAGCCAGCTTTCGTTATCGAAAATCAGCTTGCTGCCCAGGCATACGCTGTTGGGATATTCGGTCACGACCTTGACCACCAGTGTTTCCAGTTCTTTTTCAACGTCGGTGCCAAAGGCAGCGTAGGACGCAGCCGCCCAGCCCTCGCTGTGGCAGTAGTTGACGTAGTAGCGCAGCGAATTCTCGATCTGGTATTGCAGGGAACGCAGCGCACCCTTGCCGCCGTAGCTCTCGGCGTCCACCTCGCCGACGCTCAGGAAAATGAAGTTCTTGAAATGGCCGGTGAAGACTTCGTTGAGCCATTTGAGGGTATACATGCCCAGTCCGCGATTCTTGCCGACCAGGAAGATCGCGGTGGGCAGTTCCGGATTCAGCGGGGGTTCGGGCAAGTCCTCGCCCCAGTTGGGGCGCGGCGCATAAAGAGTGTCAATGGTGCGCAACTGCAAGCGAACCTGTTCGTAATGGCGCTTGATCAACGCGCAAACCCCGATGATCAGACCGGTGATCAGGATGGTGAGCCAGCCGCCCTCGGTGAATTTCTCCACCACCGTCACCACCAGGATGCCGCCGGTGACCGTGAAGCCCAGCAGCGCCAGGGCCAGCTTTGATCTCCAGTTGTCCTCATCGTAGCGACTGGCCCACCAGTGCAGGCACAACCCCAGCAATGAGAGCGAAAAGGTGATGAACACGTTGATGCTGTACAGCACCACCAGCACCGACACATCCCCCTGAGTCCACAGCAAAATGCCGATAGCGCCCAACCCCATCAGAAAGATGCCGTTCTGAGTCACCAACCGGCCGGACAGATTGCGGAACTGACGCGGCACCCAGGAATCCACTGCCATATTGGCCAGCACCGTCGGCCCACCCAGGAAGCCGGTGTTAGCCGCGATGAACAATAACCCCGCTTCCAACAGCAGCACGATCGCCAGCAAGCCATAATGGAGGAGCGGATCGAGTTGCCAACTGCCGATGATGGCGTCAAAAGTGACGGCGTTCAGGGTCTGGTGGGCGCTGGGCTGAGCGTTCCAGAGCAGGTATAGCAGGATGACGCCGCCGGCGGTGAAGCTCAACGACCCCGCCATATAGAGCATGGTGTACCGCCCGGTGCGGACCCGAGGCTCGCTGAGCATGTTGACGTTGTTGGAAACCGCTTCCAGCCCGGTGTAGGTGCCGCCGCCCAGTGAGTAGGCGCGCAGGAACAGCGAGACCGCGAATATCCAGCCCATCTGCTGGGTCAGATGTTCGGTTTCGGCGATGGTGTCCGGGATCAGATGGGGCAGGCCCTCGGCATGGGCGATCACGCCGTAGATGATGAGGCCGGCGTGGATCAGAAAGAACCCGATGAAGATGGGCAGCAGCACCCGAATGGATTCCTTGATGCCACGCAGGTTGAGCATGATCAGAAGGATCCCCAGCGCGATCTCGGTCATAAGCTTGTAGGGCTGGGCGCCGGGTGGCAGCAGGCTGAACAGGGCGTCCACGCCGGCGGCGATGGAGATGGAAATGGTCAGCACGTAGTCCACCAGCAGCGCCGAACCCGAGACCAGTCCAGCGCGCGGTCCCAGCAACTGGGTAGCGACCTTGTAGCCACCGCCGCCGGTCGGGAACAGTTCGATGACCTGGTTATAGGAGAGTGCGATGACGAAGACGGTCAGGAACGTGGCAGCAGCCAGATAAAGGCCAAAGTGCGTGTACTGGCCCAGGGCTAGAAACGCTTCTTCGGGGCCGTAGCAGGCTGAGGACAGGCCGTCGGCGCCCAGACCAACCCAGGCCAGGAAGGCGACCAGGGCCATGTTGTGGTGGGTTTCCGGATGAAGCGGGTTTTGCGGCTTGCCAATGACCGCTTCCTTAAGCTTTTCGGTGAATGGCATGGGGGTTCTCGTGGTTTTTTTACGCCGGCTACTATCCCATAACCGGAGTCCCGCCGCTATTTGTGCAAGCCATTGCGCATCGCCTGAACCGCCGCCCTTGCTGGATTCGGTGATGAACACCGAGCGGATCATTGCTCAATAACGCCTGCATGAGGCCGCCCATGGTCAGGCCGCTGCGAAAGATGATGCTTCCATGGGATGCAATCACGGGGGACGCTGGAGCGTCTGGATGTGCTCCCACGCTGGAGCGTGGGAGCCAGTGCGTTTGCAAAATGAGAATGGCTGGGTCTTGAGCGAGTTATCCACAAAAGCTGTGGATAACTCGCCGTGCGAAGCCAGGGCGGGGAAAGATCAGGCTTGAAGAATCGTGGACTTGCCTGCGCAGGCTTGAGTTGGACAAAAAACGAGCACCTGGCGGCGTAGGTGCGGTATAACGAACTCTGTGATTCAGAAAGGCCGTGCGAAAACCAGCTCTCACAACCGATTGAGATCACTGATATTTTTCAACAAGTTGAGGTTCTGGGCATTGCTGAGACGATTCAGAAAAAAACAAGGCGCGTAAGAACGCGCCTTGTAGATTTGATGAAGAAGCAACTATGAAGCCGGCGGTGAAGCCGCCACCTTTGCCGGTGGTGCGGTCATCTGCTCCGCCTCCCCGACCCAGCCGCCGCCCATCGCCTTGTACAGACTGACCATGGCGCTGAACAGATCGCCCTGGCTCTGGACGTACTGGAGCTGGGCGGAATACAGGTTACGATCGGCATCCACCACCGTCAGGTAGTCGGAATAGCCGTTCTGGTAGCGGAGCGTCGCCAAATCCAGATTGCGCTGCAAGGCGCTGACCTGCACCACCTGATCCTTCAACTGCGCGCGCAGCGTGCTGACCGCGATGAGGCTGTTGTCCACCTCGGCGAAAGCGGTCTGAATCGTCCGCTGATAATTCAGCAGCGCCTGTTTCTGCACGGCCTCGGCGGCCTGTAACTGCCCGGTCAAGGCGCCGCCAGTGAAGATCGGTTGCGTCAACGCGCCGGCGAACTGCCAGGTCTTGGATGGCCCTTTAAACAGATCGGACAGGTCGGCACTGGACACTCCGAGCAGTCCGGTGAGCGAGATGCTGGGGTAAAACGCCGCCTTGGCCACCCCGATCAGGGCGTTGGCGGCGATCAGTTCCTGCTCTGCCTGCCGGATGTCCGGACGGCGCGCCAACAGTTCGGAAGGCAAACCGCCAGGGACTTGGGGTAATACCAACTGATCCAGGGCCAGACTCCGCGTGATCCTGCCGGGATTGCGTCCCAGCAGCAGGCTAATGGCGTTTTCCTGTTGGGCGATCAACCGCTCCAGCAAGGGCACCTGGACCGCCGCGTTCTGGTATTCCGCCACGGCTTGCTGGTAATCCAACTCCGAGATCAGTCCTGCCTGGAAGCGCAGGCGGTTGATCCGCACCGATTCGCTGCGGGTTTTTAACGTCGCGTGAGTAATAGCCAACTGCTTGTCGAAGTCGAGTAACTGCACATAGCTGTTGGCCAACTGACTGACCAGGGTCAGGATCACCGTGCGCTTGGCTTCCTCGGTGGCGAGCAGGTCGGCGCGGGCCGCCTCGGTGGCGCTGCGCAGCTTGCCCCATAAATCCAGCTCGAACGACACCCCTAAATCAACCTGGAAGGTGTTGATCGGGTTTGTCCCTGGTGGCAGAGCACCATTCTCGCTGCTGCGGGTGCGCGCCCCGGCGGCGTTGGCGCCGACCTGCGGGAACTGCGCGGAGCGGGTCACGCCGTAGCGGCCCATGTACTCTTCCACCCGCGCCGCTGCGATCCCTACGTCCTTATTCTCTTGCAGCGCAATCTGGATGAGATTATCCAGCACGGAGTCCTGGAACTGATTCCACCAGGCCGTATTGGCCAAGTCGTTAGCCGTCTGGATGCTAACCTGCCATTGCGCCGGAATCGGTACCTCCGGACGCTGATAGGTCGGGCCGACGGCGCAGCCGGCCAGGGTCAGGGCGGCCAGCAGCGCGACAGGGAGGCCAGCACGGCTAAATCCCCCCGCGCTTCGCGCTCCCCCCTTTTTCAAAGGGGGGTTGGGGGGGATTTTCGCACTCATTCGCTTAAGCATGGCTACCTTCCTCCTTGAGCGGAGCCGGCGGAGTCGCTTCGGTCGCGGCCTTGCTACCGCCGCTGAACAGCCGATAGAACAGCGGGACGAAGAAGATGGCGATGCAGGTCGCGCCCAACATGCCGCCGATCACCCCGGTGCCGATGGAATGCCGGCTGAATGCGCCGGCGCCGGTGCTGATGGCCAACGGCACGCAACCAAGAATAAAGGCCAGGGAGGTCATGACAATGGGCCGGAAGCGCAGCCGCGCCGCTTCCAGCGCCGCGTCGATGGCCGACATCCCCTCTTCCCGCTTCATCACCGCAAACTCGACGATCAGAATGGCGTTCTTGGCCGCCAGGGCGATCAGCGTCACCAGGCCGATCTGGAAATACACGTCGTTAACCAAACCACGCAGCAGCACCGCCAGCAGAGCGCCCGCCACCGCGAACGGCACGGCGGTGATGACCGCGATGGGCAGCGTCCATTTCTCGTACTGCGCCGCCAGAATCAGGAACACCATGACGATGCCGAACACGAAGGCCATCGCCGAGGCCGCGCCCACCTGCTTCTCCTGAAACGCCTGGCCGGCCCAGGCGTAGCTCATGGTTTCCGGCAGAGCTTCCCTGGCCAGCGCCTCCATCGCCGCCAGCGCCTGCCCGGAACTGTAGCCGGGCGCGGCGTTGCCGTTGACGCGAGCGGCGGGGAACACGTTGAAGCGGGGCACGTTGTCCGGGCCGGTGATGTATTTCACCGTGACCAGCGCGCTCAGCGGCACCATCTGGCCGGTAGTCGAACGCACGAAAATCTGGCTGATGTCCTCGGGACGGGTGCGGTACTGGGTGTCCGCTTGCAGCATCACCCGGAAGGTTCGACCCAGCTTGTTGAAGTCGTTGACGTAAATCGAGCCAAAGATGCCCTGCATCAGATCGAACACGGTGTCGATTGGCACGTTCAGCGCCCGCGCCTTTTCCCGGTCGAGGTCCACGAACAACTGCTGGGAATTGGCCCGGAAAGTGGTGGTGAGCGGCGCCAGTTCCGGTTTTTCCTTGGCTTTGGCGATGAATTTCTGCACCGCTTCCTCCAGCGCCTTGGCTCCCGCACCGCCGCGATCCTGAATCCAGAACTCGAAGCC
>ERZ1645187.1444-NODE-1444-length-21839-cov-7.552286_pt1 | contig 21839 bp, 22 predicted proteins | sample MGYA00575352_ERZ1645187 | MGnify/ENA primary metagenome ERZ1645187 (study PRJEB40837, sample SAMN11349314) | freshwater sediment metagenome | isolation source: river sediment | host: Sediment | place: India: Wazaribad , New Delhi | collected 2017-02-21 ... | reverse complement strand
GCGTCAGCGACATACTGTGGCACCACAAGTCCGTAGCCCGCGCCTTCAAGGTTAGCCGGCTGCAGCTGCTCAACGGACTTGTCGTCGAAATAGGGTTTCACGTCAGCGCTCATGGAGGGCATCCAGTTGCCGAGGAAAACGTCAATGTCCTTGTTCTTCATCGAGGCGTATGTCACGGGAACCGACAGCGTCTTGACCTCGGACTGGTAACCGAGTGCATCGAACAGCGTCGAGGCAATGCCCGTGATCACCTGGATGTCCGTCCAGCCCACATCAGCAAAGCGCACGGCCTTGCAGCTTTCGGCATCTCCTGCATTGGCGGTCGATGCAGCCAGCGCCAGAAGGCCCGCGGCAGCGAAAAGTGTCTTGGTGAAAGTCATGACAGTCTACTCCCTGTGTCGTCATTTTCTTGGGACGCGGAATGATCTTCAACGCCCTGATTTCTCAAGATAAGCGCGGGGGAGGCCATAGCGTCAAGGTGCCAATGCGCCGTGCGCTGGTCCGGGAACGACCCTTAACCTTGCAGCCGACTTGCGCCATAACCATCACCGAGAGGAGACAGCATCATGAAGAAGATCAAATGGGGCATCATTTCCACGGCCAACATCGGTGTGGCAAAAGTCATTCCGGGCATGCTGAAGAGTGACCAACTTGAAGTTGCCGCAATCTCGTCCCGAACACTGAAATCGGCCCGCGAATGGGCTGGAAAACTCGGTATTTCAAAGGCTTACGGCTCGTACGAAGAGATGCTCGCAGATCCAGACATCGACGCTGTTTACAATCCCCTGCCCAACCACCTGCATGTTCCGCTCACGCTGGCGTCAGCCAAGGCCGGAAAGCACGTTCTTTGCGAGAAGCCCATCGCCATCACCGCCAAGGAAGCGGCGAAGCTGCGGGCCATCCCAAAGAAGATTGTCGTCGCCGAGGCCTTCATGGTGCGCCATGCGCTGCAGTGGATTGACGTCCGCCGGCGTGTGAAATCCGGTGACATCGGTGAGGTGCGTGCCATCCAGGTGATGTTCAGCTACTTCAACCGGGACCCGAAGAATGTGCGCAACATGGCCGCCATCGGCGGCGGCGGCCTGCTCGACATTGGCTGCTATCCGATCACGGTGTCGCGCTTCATCTTTGGCGCGGAACCTGTGCGTGTCGCGGCCACAATCGATTTTGACCCGAAGTTCAAGACCGACCGCCTGATGGGCGGCATGGCTGACTTCGGCAAAGGGCGTCACCTCGGCTTCACGGCGTCAACACAACTTGCGCCCTTCCAGCGGGTTCAGATCATGGGCACGAAGGGTAGGCTGGAGGTCGAAATCCCCTTCAATGCGCCTCCTGACATGCCAAACCGGGTGTTTGTGCAAGGCATGGAGATGAATGTGGGGGAGTGGCTCTCCTATCCGGTGTCCGACCAGTACATGCTGGAGGCGGAAGCCTTTGGCCGTGTCATCCGCAAAGAGGAAAAGCACATCTGGGGCATCGAAGATGCCATCCAGAACATGAAAATCATCGATGCCTTCTTCAAGGCTGGCAAGTCCGGGAAGTGGGAGAGAGTCTAGCCCGCCGCCTTGCGCTTGTGGCGGTAGTAAGTCACGACACTCACCGGTATCATCGCGGCGTAGAGAACTGCGGCCAGAAGCAGCGTTTCCCACGGAAACGTGATCAGGCAGACAACGACCAGGGCGGCCGCCGCCAGGATCGGCAGCACGAGTTCGCGTGGCACCTGCGTCACCGTCTTGCCAGAGAAAGTTGGCACGCGGCTCACCATCAGCACGGCAATGACGACAATGTAGGGTGCGATGAATTTCGTGTACACATGACCGTCCTGCACCACATCAAGGAAACCGAGATACATGGGCGCCATGGCAAGGCCAGCGCCAGCGGGCGCTGGAATGCCCGTGAAGAAGGCGTGCGCATAGGCCGGCTTGTCCGGATCCTCGAGTGCCACGTTGAAGCGGGCAAGACGCAGCGCGCAGGCCATGGAAAGCATGAGGGCGACGATCCAGCCCAATGGCTTCATGGCATTCAATGACCAGACATAGATCAGGATGGCCGGGGCAACGCCAAAATTGACAAAATCCGCGAGCGAATCCAGTTCTGCGCCGAAACGGGAGGTGCCCTTGAGATAGCGGGCGAGACGGCCGTCCACGGCATCCAGAAAAATGGCGAGAATGACAGCGGCCACTGCTACCTGGTAGCGGCCTTCAACGGCAAGACGGATCGCCGTGACACCGCTGCACAGGGCCAGAAGCGTGATGAGATTGGGCAGGAGATAACGCACGGGCACGGGACGGAAAGACCGCGCAGGAGCCTGATGATGCTCGGAATCGGCCGCCATCAACTCTTGCGTCCCTGGCGCTGGCTCTCTGCGGCCGCAAGATCCGCAAGCACCGTTTCACCGGCAATCGCCCTCTGCCCGACACAGGCCAGCGGCATTACGGACTGGGGGAGGTAAACGTCCACACGGCTGCCAAAGCGAATGAGACCAAAACGTTGGCCTGCTGCCAGCCGCTCGTTCTCGTCCACGAATTTCACGATGCGGCGGGCGACAAGGCCAGCGATCTGCACCACACCGATCTTCACGCCATCGTCCAGAACAAGAGTCAGGGCCTGGCGCTCATTGTCTTCGCTGGCCTTGTCCAGTTCGGCATTCAGGAATGCGCCTGGAACATAGGAAAGGCGGGAAATGCGGGCATCAACAGGCGCGCGGTTCACATGGACATCGAAAACATTCATGAAGACCGACAAACGCACATGCGGCTCACGCGGCAAGTCCAGCTCTGGCGGCGGGATCACGGTTGCAATAGCGCTGATGCGGCCATCGGCAGGTGAAATGACCAGCCCTTTGCGGATCGGGGTCACACGTTCGGGGTCACGGAAGAAGTATGCACACCACAGGGTGAGGACCACGGCAATCCAGGCGGGCGCATCCCATCCCACGAGAAAGAGTACCAGGGTGACAGCAGCAGCCCCCAGCACAAACGGGTAGCCCTCCCGGTGGACGGGGGCGAGGGACGAGGTGATGCTGGTGACGATGTTCATGGCCAGCGCCCCTTACAGCAAGTCTGGCCAAAACAAAAGAAACTGCCGCACAGCCCCCCGGCTTGCGGCAGTCTCTTTGCAATCACGTTGGGGCAGGGCCTTTCAGCCTGCTGCACGCATCCGGAAGGGCAGAATCACGGCACCGGCGTCATTGGCCGCAGCCATTGCGGGCATGGCTGCGGGAACGGCCTGCACTGGCAATGCAGGTGCCATGGCAGAAGTCCTGACGGCAGTGCCCATGGCGCTGGCAGAAAAGAGGCCTGCCCCCATCTCGACGATTTCGAAGCGCACGCCAATGATCGAATCCGCGCCCATGGCTTCAGCCTGGCGGATCAATGCCGCCTCTGCGTCATCACGGGCCTTGTTGAGACCATCGGACACATCGGACGTGGTCATGTACTCGACGGCGCGAATTCCGCCCCGGCTGAACTTTTTCAGGCCGCGCGACCACACGATTGTTCCGCGCACCACACCGAGCGTTTCGTCCACCACACGCCCGGCAATCGACTCAAGAGTAGAAACTCGCATTTGACTATCCCCAATTTCTTGTTCGCACCTGCCCCCTTGTTTTGCGAAGGCTGGGTGCATGTCCCAGTTTTTGTTTCGCACGTTCCACCGTGCTGATGGACAGACCATGCGCCCCGGGGCGGTAAACAAGTGTGAATTGCACGGCATTTGATTCAAGTTTTCGGCGATTTTGGAGGCTTTCCGAGCGGCAGCGTTAACAGCGGACTCGCGCCCGTGGTTTCGGAAAGATTGATTCAGCCGGTGTTTACCGTGACAGGGCCAGTTGCTCGGCCGTGGGGCCGCGGGCGTCGAGGTTTTCGGCCAGTTTGCGCCGGGCTTCGTCTGCTTCGCGTTGGCGGTTCCACAGGGCCGCGTAAAGCCCCTTCTTGCGCAACAACACCGCATGCGTACCACGTTCGGCAATGAGTCCCTTGTCGAGGACGATGATTTCATCGGCATCAACGACGGTGGAAAGACGGTGGGCGATCACAACCGTCGTGCGGTCGCGCGACACATGTTTCAGTGCCGACTGGATTTCCTGCTCGGTGAACGTATCAAGAGCCGAGGTCGCCTCATCAAGGACAAGAATGGGCGGTCCCTTCAGGATGGTGCGGGCAATCGACACGCGCTGCTTTTCGCCGCCCGAGAGCTTGAGACCGCGCTCGCCCACAACGGTTTCGTAGCCTAGCGGAAGCGACATGACGAAATCATGGATCTGGGCGAGGCGGGCCGCCTCCACAATATCCTGCTCGCTGGCGCCGGGACGGCCATAGGCAATATTGTACCGGATGGTGTCGTTGAACAGCACCGTATCCTGCGGCACCATGCCCAAGGCCCGGCGCAGGCTTTCCTGCGTCACAGTCCTGATGTCCTGCCCGTCAATGCTGACAGTGCCAGACGTCACATCATAGAATCGGAAGATGAGGCGCGAAATTGTGGACTTTCCCGCTCCTGACGGGCCGACGATGGCAACCGTCTTTCCCGCCGGCACCTGGAAGGAAACACCGCGCAGGATCGGGCGCTCCTCGTCATAGGCGAAATGGACATTGTCAAAGGCAATCTCGCCCTTGGCAGGCACGAAGGCCCTGGCGCCCGGCCTGTCGGCAATGGCGGTGTTTTCGCGCAGGATGGAGAACATGCCCTCGACATCAATGAGGCCCTGCTTTATCTCGCGGTAGGATGACCCGATGAAGTTGAGCGGCATGTAAAGCTGGATCATCAGGGCATTGACCATGACGAAATCGCCGATGGTCAGCGTGCCAGAGAGGATTTCACGTGCTGCCATGACCATCACAATAGTCAGGCCGATGGAATAGATGATGGCCTGGCCGGCGTTGAGGACTGCAAGCGAAACCCACGTGCGGACAGCTGCGATCTCATAGCGCGCCATGGCACCATCATACCTGTCGGCTTCGTGTTTCTCGTTGCCAAAGTATTTGACTGTCTCGAAATTCAGCAGGCTGTCGATCGCCTTTGTGCCTGCATCATTGTCGGCATCGTTCATGTCGCGGCGGATGTTGATGCGGCGTTCCGTGGCCCAATAGGTGAAGCCCACATAGGCGATGACCGTAACCGCAACCACCCAGACATAGAGATGGCCAAAGGAATAGCCGATCACGCCACAGACGAGGGCGATTTCAAGCGCCGTCGGGAAGGTGTTGAACAGGGCGAAGCGCAGAACCGAGTCCACTCCGTTGATGCCGCGCGAAATGATCCGCGACAGCGCACCGGTGCGGCGGCCAAGATGGAAGGACAGCGAAAGCTGGTGCAGGTGGCGGAAGGTGGCATAGGAAAGCTGGCGCACGGCGCGCTGACCGACCTTGGAGAAAATCGCGTCACGCAGCTGGGCAAAAACAACCATGAAGATTCGGCCCGCGCCATAGGCCAGCACCATGAAGACGGGGACGGCAAGCAGGGCGATTTCCGCCCCGCTCCTGGCATTCAGCGCATCGGTTGCCGCCTTGAAAGCGTAAGGTGTCACAACAGTGACGATCTTGGACAGTACAAGAAGAACAAGTGCCACAACCACGCGAAACTTGAGGTCGGCGCGTCCTTCTGGCCAAAGGTAAGGCAGGAGACGCTTCATCGTCTGCCACTGGCTGACGTCAGCAATCTGTCCGCTGCCGGGTGATCCGGTCACTTTTCTCATGGTGCTGCGCCGTATCCCGTCCGCTTCAGCTCTTTGGGGCCGCGAGAATCTGGCCCGGATATATGCGGTTCGGGTTCTTGATCTGGTCGCGGTTGGCCTCCCAGATCACAGTGAAGAGCCGACCCTTGCCATAGACCTCGCGCGAAATGCGCCAGAGGTTGTTGCCGGGCTGGATGACAATGCGGGAGGGCAACCCTGCCGACGCCACCACTGCGGGCTGGGCACCAGCCTGAGGCTCGGCTCCGGCACCTGCGGCCGTTCCGGCTTCCGGTGCTGCCGCGGGAGTCTCGGTTTGCGCGGCTGGAGCAGTGGCCACCTGATCGGTTCCAGTGGCTTCAGGTTGCGCGGCGGCCGGCTGGGCCTCGGTTGCGGCGATGACCTTACCCGCTTCTTCCCGGAGGAATGGCAACTCGGCCCGGCTGATCACCTTGCCCGTGCCATCAATCTCGTCGGCGCGCAGTGTATGGGTACCCGGCGCGATCGGTGCCGTGCCCTTGAACAGCCAGTTGCCCGAAGCATCTGCCGTCACATCTCCCGCCACCTTGTTGTCGACGTAGAACCGGACGGTTCCGCCGGGTGTGACCCGGCCCTGAAAGACGATGTTGCCGTCCGCGTCATAGTCGACGGCTGAGAGCTGCACATCCTTCGGAACCTCGCCTGCCCGGGCGGCTGGAGCCTGCACGATTTTCGTGGGTGCTTCAGGCGCGACCTTGGCGACCAGCGCGGGCTTTGACTTGTCCACCACGACGGCAATCTGGTCCTTTGAGGTCAGTGTCTTGCCCCCGACAGCACTTTCCAGTGTCAGGTCGCCCGCACCCTGCGGCAAGGGCTTGTCCGGCACAATGGCAAAGCTGCCATCCGCACCTGCCGTGGCGCGGCCCACTTCGACGCCGCTGAACTTGAGAACAACTTCGCTGCCGGGCTTGCCGCGACCAGCCACAACGGTTTCTCCCGAGGGCATGACATTGACAGTATCAAAGGAAGGCATTTCGGACTCGGTTGCCGCGGCAGGAGCTGCTTCCGGCGGTGTGGCCGCGTCCTGTGCGGGAGCTGTGGCCACCTGGTTTTCCGCCGGGGCCGCCACCGGAGCTTCAGCCTGTGTTGCTGCCGATTGTTCTGCCGACGCTGGTACCGCTGCCGGGGCAGCGGCGGACTGCTGTTCGGCACCCGCAGGCTGCTGGGTTTCGGCGGCAGCAGGAGCTTCGGCCACCGGGGCCTGAGCGGGTGCTTCGGCCGGAGCCGTAACGGCTGGCGGCGTTTCGGGTGCTCCGGGATAGTTGCCGGTGATCATGGCACCAAGGGTGCCAGCTGCCACCACCGCCAAACCGGTGAAAATCACGAGTGGGGTCTTTTTCTTCTGCTGCATGTCTGCCGTTCCTGCAATGCGTTGGCGCTGGCCGCAGCCCGCCCCCTCTTTCCTGCTAGCTAGCGCTTATCCATGGCCGTATTAAGCCGGGACACACGCATTTGCAAAGTTTATGGCCCGGAAAAGTTCCATGACCACGCCCCAACACCGTCTCTGCGTCTACTGCGGCTCCGCAACCGGAAATAGGCCCGCCTATGCCGGGGCCGCCCGGGCACTGGGAGCAACGATGGCCAAGGCTGGAATCGGACTGGTCTATGGCGGAGGCGGCGTGGGCCTGATGGGTGAGGTGGCGCGCAGCGTCCTCTCCGGGGGCGGACATGTCACCGGCATCATCCCGGATTTCCTCGTCTCCAAGGAGCGCATGCTGGATGGCGTCAGCGAGCTGATCGTGACGCGCACCATGCACGAGCGCAAGATGGGCATGTTTGAGCGATCGACGGGCTTTGTGGCCCTGCCCGGCGGCATCGGGACACTGGAGGAACTGGCGGAGATCCTGACCTGGGCGCAGCTGCAGCAACACGCGCGGCCGGTCATACTCGTGAACAGCGAAAACTTCTGGTCGCCCCTCATCCGGATGTTCGAGGACATGAAAAGCAATGGCTTCATCCGTCCGGGCTTCGAGGTGAAACTTGATGTCGTTGACCGGGCCGAGGATGTTGTGGAGGCCTATCTGCACCGGCTCTCCGTGACGAAGGACAAGCCACCTGTCGCCATCCTGAAGGACAAGCTTTAGGACTGGCTCAGGCCGGGGCGGGAACAGGCTTTTCACTGCGCAGTGCGGCTATGGAATAGATCGCCAACGCCACCCAGATGCAGGCAAAGGACAGGAGCTTCCAGCGGTCCATGGGTTCGCCGAACATGAAGATGGCGGTGAGAAAGACCAGCGACGGCGAGATGTATTGCAGGATTCCCGCTGTCGAATAGCGGATCCGCTTCAGCGATTCGGCGAAGAAGAGCAGCGCCCCCGCCGTGAGGACGCCACAGCCGAGCAGCATCAGGGTGTCTTTGGGATTTGTACCGAACCTGGCGACACCTTTCTGCATCAGCCAATACTCCACCGCCAGCAGGGGCGGCGTGATGATCATGACTTCGACGAGAAACCCTTGCGTTGCGCCCACGGGGATCATCTTGCGCAGAAGGCCGTAGATGCAGAAGCTGCCACCGAGCATCAGGCCCAGCCATGGAAACACGCCGGTTGCCACCGTCTGGATGACCACACCCAATGCGGCCAGTGCGATGGCGACGATCTGGGCGCGGGTGAAACGCTCATGCAGGAACAGATAGCCTGCCACCACATTCAAGAGGGGATTGATGAAATAGCCGAGACTTGATTCAAGCGTGCGGCCCACTTCAATGGACCAGACATAGAAGCCCCAGTTGAAGACGATGATGGAGCTGGTGAAGGCGAGAATGGCAAGCTGTTTCGGGTTACGGAAGATGCGCGCGATATCAGGGAACTGGCCGAACCAGCCGACAATGGCGAGCGCGATGGGCAGCGACCAGACGCCCCGGTTGACCGCGATCTCCATGACGTTGACGTGGCGCATGAAGCCGAAATAGGGCGCCATGCCACCCCAGAAAAGGTGGGCAATGACGCAAAACAGGATGCCCTTCTGGGATTCGCTCAGGCCGTTCATTGCGCCGCTCTAGCGGCCCCCCAAGCCCGGTTCAATTCGGGGCCCGTGCATGGCAGTGCGGCGTTTTTGCGCGGCAAGACCCTCAAGGAGTCACGCCCTCGCGCTGCAGCTTGAAGACGATGGCATCGAGCAAAGCCTGGAAGGAGGCTTCCACGATGTTGGCTGAAACACCCACGGTGAACCAGCGGTTGCCCTTGCCATCCCGGCTTTCGATCAGCACGCGGGTTGTGGCACCTGTGCCGCCATTGAGGATACGAACCTTGAAATCCACCAGTTCCATGTCGGCAATGAATTTCTGGAATTTGCCGAGGTCCTTGCGCAACGCCACATCGAGTGCATTGACCGGTCCATTGCCTTCTCCGGCGTTGAGATAGGTCTTGGAGCCGACCTTCACCTTGACCACGGCCTCGGTGTGCATCTCGCCGTTGAAGCGTTCAACCGAGGTGCGGAAAGACAGCACATCGAAATAATGCGGTACCGTGCCCAATGCGCGCCGGGCGAGAAGTTCAAAAGAGGCATCGGCGCCGTCATAGGCATAACCTTGCGTCTCGCGCTCCTTCACGTCACGCAGCAGGGCATCAAGTCGCGTATCATTCTTGGCAACGTCAAGGCCGATGCGGCTGAGTTCGGCCAAAAGGTTGGACTTGCCCGCCTGATCCGAAACCAGAATGCGGCGGCGGTTGCCCACGGTTTCCGGCGGTACGTGCTCATAGGTCTCAGGTTCCTTGGCCAGCGCCGAAGCATGAATGCCGGCCTTGGTGGCAAAGGCACTCTTGCCCACATACGGCGCCTGCGCATTGGGGGAGCGGTTGAGCAACTCGTCGAAGCTGCGCGCAACAGCCGTCAGTTCCTTGAGGCGGGCCGCGTCAACGCCGGTTTCAAAGCGTGATTTGTAATGCGGCTTGGTGGCCAGCGTGCCGATCAGGGAAATGAGATTGGCATTGCCGCAGCGCTCACCGATGCCGTTGAGCGTGCCCTGGATCTGGCGGACACCCGCGTCCACGGCAGCGAGCGAATTGGCGACGGCCTGTTCGGTGTCATTGTGGGCGTGGATGCCGAGATGGCTGCCGGGCACGGATTTCGTCACGGTACGGACGATTTCGGCCACTTCGGATGGCAGTGTTCCTCCGTTGGTATCACAAAGCACGATCCAGCGCGCGCCTGCCTCATAGGCAGTTTTCGCACATGACAGCGCATAGTCTGCGTTGGCTTTGTAGCCATCAAAGAAATGCTCGCAGTCCACCAGCACTTCCTTGCCCGCGGCCTTTGCCGCTGCCACACTTTCGCGGATAGTATCGAGGTTCTCCTCGTTGCTGCAGCCCAAGGCCACGCGCACGTGATAGTCCCATGACTTGGCAACAAAGCAAGCGGCCTTGGCCTTCGCCTGTAGGATGGCCTGAAAGCCCGGATCATTGGCGGCAGAACGGCCCGCCCGCTTGGTCATGCCGAAGGCGGTGAAGGTTGCCCTTGTTTCGCGCGGCGCGGAGAAGAGGGCGTTGTCGGTAGGGTTACCGCCTGCATAACCGCCTTCAATGTAGTCGATGCCGAGCTTGTCCAGCATGGACATGACCAGAAGCTTGTCATCAAGCGAGAAATCCACGCCCGGTGTCTGCTGGCCGTCGCGCAGCGTGGTATCAAAGAGATACAGGCGTTCGCGGGCCATCACACCAGCCCCTTGTATTTGAGGGCGACGTAGATGACGAGCGCCAGCACAATGACCTTGATGGCGATGTAACCCAGCCAGTGCTTGGGGAACGGCAGGTTGTCGTACCAGGATTTCTTGACGGGTTCGGTCATGACTTCATTTCCCAAGTGGTGGTGCCATCCTTGTTGTCCTTGATCACAACACCAAGGGCCGCGAGTTCATCACGAATGCGGTCTGATTCCTTCCAGTCCTTGTTGTGTCGCGCCAAGAGACGATCCTCAACCAGACGTACGATTTGTTCTCGGGAAACTGTACGCAATTCCACGCCGTGCCCCATGATTTCCATGGCTGTCTCGCCCGTCCACAGCCCCAGAAACTGAAGAGCAGCAGCAAGGTTTTCACACGCCGCGGCATTCGATCTGGACTTTGCGTCGCGGTAAAGTGAGTGGAGAAGTGTCAGGACGTCCGCCGTGTTGAGATCATCGTCAAGTGCTTCAAGCAAATCTGCGGGGACATTGCCTTTATTCCCGTAACCCGTCGCAGAAACGACCCAGTCATGAAGAAGTTGACGCGCTGTGACCAATCGATCAACCGTCCAATCGATGGGTTGCCGATAATGCGTCATCAGCATTGCAAGGCGAAGAACCTTGCCATGCCACATCTGCGAGCCGAATTCCCGATGACTCATGAGTTGCTGGATTGTGTAGAAATTCCCCAGACTCTTGGACATTTTCTGTCCTTCAACCTGCAGGAAGCCGTTGTGCATCCAGTAGTTCGCCATCACCTGCGTGCCGTGGGCGCAGCGGCTTTGGGCGATTTCGTTTTCGTGGTGCGGGAAGATGAGATCAAGACCGCCGCCGTGGATGTCGAAGACCTCGCCCAGATGGGCCTTGCTCATGACCGAGCATTCGATGTGCCAGCCGGGGCGGCCGCGGCCCCAGGGGCTGTCCCAGCCCGGTTCTTCCGGGGATGACAGTTTCCACAGCACGAAATCGGCAGGGTTCTTCTTGTGGGCTTCGACAGCGATGCGGGCCCCGGCCTGCTGGTCTTCCAGCTTGCGGCCCGAGAGCCTGCCGTAGTCCGGCATGGAACCGACATCAAACAGCACTTCACCGTTGGCCTCATAGGCATGTCCGCGCTTGATCAGTGTACTGATCATCTCGGTCATGCCCCTGATGTGTTCGGTGGCGCGCGGCTGCTGGGTGGGGGGCAGGCAACCAAGGGCCGCCACATCCGTCTGGTACTGGGCGTAGGTGGTTTCCGTCACCTTGCGGATGGCTTCGTTGAGGGGCACGCCCGGATAGTCCCGCAGGGCCCGGGCGTTGATCTTGTCATCAACGTCGGTGATGTTGCGGACATAGGTGACGTGCTCCGGGCCATAGAAGTGGCGGAGCAGGCGGAAAAGCACATCAAAGACGATTGCCGGCCGGGCGTTGCCGATGTGGGCGAAATCATAGACCGTGGGCCCGCAGACATACATGCGCACGTTCTTGGGGTCCAAGGGCTTGAACTCTTCCTTGGTCCGGGTCAGCGTATTGTAGATGCGCAACGACATTATGGCTCTCTGTTGTTTGCCCAAACCGCTGCTCGCGCAGGTGATGGGCCCTCGGAGGCTGGCTCCGGGATCGCTTTGCTAGGGGTGAGACAAGCGGCGCCGTGCCAGCGGTGTGAATGCTAGGTGCTAATGATAATCGCGCAAATGTTAACGCGAGGCTGGCGGGCGGTGGTCATGACCGTTAAATGCGCGAAACCGCCCTCTCCCGTCAAGTGCGGCGCATTTGCAGGGTTGCCATGCCGTTTCCGGGCTGGCTGGTCCCTGCCGCCCTGATAGTTTGCCGGACGTGAACGACACCTCCTCCCACCGCCTCGGCCTCATCCTCACGGGCATGGCCGCCCTCAGCTGGTCCTCCGCCGGGGTCTTTACCCGGCTCATTTCGGCTGACCTGATGACCATGCTGTTCTGGCGCGGGCTCTTCTCGGGTACTGCCATTTTCCTCGTCTTCCTCTTCCTGGAGCGGGGCAAGGCTTGCCGGGAGTTCCTGCGCATGGGCTGGCCGGGGCTGTTCGTCGCCCTGCTTTCGGCAACAGGCATGGTGACGGGAATCGGCTCCATCCGCTATGGCAGCGTCGCCGATGCCATGGTTATCTACGCAACGGTGCCGTTCGTCACGGCAGGCGTTGCCTTTCTGCTGATTGGCGAGAGGACGTCGCGCTCCACCATCATTGCCAGCCTCGTGGCACTGGCCGGTGTTGTCATCATGCTGCTGGGCTCGGACTGGGGCGGCTCGATGCTGGGCAAGGGTCTGGCCGTGCTGATGACGCTGAGCATGGCAGGCTTCTCAGTCATCATGCGCGGCCATCGCGATCTGCCCATGTTGCCGGCCATGGCGCTCTCGGCTTGGCTCTGTTCCGCCTTCTGTTTCAGCTGGGCCAGCCCGGCGGAGATTTCGGCCACCGACCTGATACTCTGCGCGGCCTTTGGCACGGTCCAGAATGCAGCAGGTTTGGTGTTCTACACATTCGGCACCAAGCGCATTCCGGCAGCGGAGGCCACGCTTCTCGCTGCCCTCGAAGTGCCGTTCACGCCCTTCTGGGTCTGGCTCTTCCTCAACGAGACGCCCGCCACCATGACGCTGATCGGCGGCGGAGTCGTTCTGGTGGCACTCTTCACCCATATTTTCGGAGAGTTTCGCCGGGGCGGCAAGGCGACAGAAGCCGAGTTTGCGCCCACGCCCTGATCAGGGCTTCACGGTGGAGGCATCCTGGCCGAAGAGAACCTTGCGTTCCTCTTCCGTCATGGGCTTGCGCTCTCCGGCGAGCGCATAGGCCCGCACGACGGCAGGCCGCGCCGCGATGACATCCTGCCAGCGCTTGAGATGGGGAAAGTCGTTGATGTCCAGACCGTGGTTCGTCCAGGCCAGGGTCCATGGATAGATCGCCATGTCGGCAATGGAATAGTCTCCGGCCACAAAGCGCCGGTCCGACAGGCGCTTGTTCAGCACGCCAAACAGGCGGCCTGTCTCTTTCGCATACCGCTCCATCGCATAGGGCAGCTTTTCCTTGGCATAGACGTTGAAGTGATTGCTCTGCCCGGCCATGGGCCCCAGGCCACCCATCTGCCAGAAGAGCCACTTCATCACTTCGAAGCGGCCACGCACGTCCTGCGGCAGGAATTTTCCGGTCTTCTCGGCGAGATACTGCAGGATGGCACCTGACTCAAATACATCGATTGCGGTGCCACCATCCGCCGGAGCGTGATCGACAATGGCGGGCATGCGATTGTTGGGCGCAATCTTCAGGAACTCCAGCTTGAACTGGTCGCCCTTGCCGATGTCGACGCGGTGGATGGTGTAGGGCAACCCCATCTCTTCGAGCGCGATGGTGATCTTGTGGCCGTTGGGTGTTGGCCAATAATGCAGGTCGATCATGGTGCATCCATTCTGTAATATTCAGCATTACATAAATATGAAGCGCGGCCCTTCACTGCAAGGGCCGCGCTTCCCATTCACGTCATCACTGTTGCGTGAGGCTTACTCTGCCGCCTCGACAGCGTCGTCATCGCTGCGGCGCGGACGAAGCGCCAGTTCCTTCTTGATTTCTTCGGCCACCAGGAAGGACAGTTCCAGTGCCTGCGCCGCATTGAGGCGTGGATCGCAGAAGGTGTGGTAGCGATCATTGAGGTCTTCATCACGAAGGGCGCGCAGGCCTCCGGTGCATTCGGTCACGTCCTTGCCGGTCATTTCCACATGGATGCCACCAGCATGGGTGCCTTCGCCCCGGTGCACGGCCATGAAGCTGCGCACTTCCTTGAGGATCGAATCGAACGGCCTCGTCTTGTAGCCGCTGGTGCTCTTGACCGTGTTGCCGTGCATGGGGTCGCACGACCACACAACCACGCGGCCCTCGCGTTTCACGGCGCGAACCAGATCGGGCAAGTGCTTCTCCACCTTGTCTGCACCAAAGCGGGCAATCAGCGTCAGGCGTCCCGGCTCGTTCTGCGGGTTCAGAGCATCGATCAGGCGGATCAGTTCATCCGGCTTGAGCGAGGGACCACACTTCAGACCAATCGGATTCTTTACGCCCCGGCAGAATTCCACATGGGCGTGGTCCGGCTGGCGGGTGCGGTCACCGATCCAGAGCATGTGTCCGGATGTGGCGTACCAGTCACCGCTGGTGGAATCGACCCGGGTCAAGGCCTGTTCGTAGCCGAGCAGCAGTGCTTCATGGCTGGTGTAGAAATCCGTGGCACGGAGCTGCGGTGCCGTTTCTGCTGTGATGCCACAGGCCTTCATGAAGCCGAGAGTCTCGGAAATCCGATCGGCCAGATCCTGGTACTGTTCGAAGGCAGGTGAATCCTTGAGGAAACCCAGGGTCCACTTGTGGACGTTTTCCAGGTTGGCATAGCCGCCCTGGGCGAAGGCCCGGAGCAGGTTCATGGTCGCGGCAGATTGGCGGTAGGCCATGATCTGGCGTTCCGGATCGGGCTCACGACCTGCCAACGTGGCCTCTGGTGCGTTTATGATGTCGCCGCGGTAAATGGGGTACTCCACACCATCAATGGTTTCCGTGGGCGAAGAGCGCGGCTTGGCGAACTGTCCGGCAATGCGGCCCACTTTCACCACGGGCTGTCCGCCGGCAAAGGTCAGGACCACGGCCATCTGCAGGAAGACACGGAAGAAGTCACGGATGTTGTCGGCCGAATGCTCGGCAAAGCTCTCGGCACAGTCACCGCCCTGCAGCAGGAAGCCGCGGCCTTCGGCCACGCGCGCGAGAGATTTCCGCAGTTTGCGGGCCTCACCAGCAAAGACAAGTGGCGGGAAGCCGGCAAGGCGGGATTCCACGGTCCTCAGTTTGTCTTCGTCGGCGTAGTCCGGCAACTGGACGACGGGAAACTTGCGCCAGCTGTCGGGGGTCCATGCGGTTTTCATCAGTCTTACTCCAAACCAAGCCCGGGCTTATATCGCAGTGCAAAACGGATTGCCAGTGGCCGAAACGTCACCATCGAGGCGAAGACCCCGCGAAAGGACCCGTTAACCTATCCCGCCTATTCTCGCCGCGACGGCACTGTTTAGGAACCCGGGGAACAACTGTGTCATTTACCAACCATTTTTGGGCTGCCGACTGGGACGGACTTTACAGGATTCTGGCGAGCGGCGAGCCTCCGCTGGCGTTCCAGCTTCTTGCGGTCAACACCATTTTCCTGGTGATCTACATTCTCCGGCGCGCCACAACCAAGCACCGCATGCAAAGTCATACCGTCCAGATCGTGCAGGCACTGTTGCTCATCACAAACATTGCGGTGGTGTTCCAGGATGGTGCCTATCAGTGGTTGAGCAAGGTCACCTCTGAACTTCTGTCATGACCAGAGACAGATATGCGGCAAAGGCCTGCTCTGCTGATTTGTAGGCAACCTGTTTTTCGGTTGACCAGTAGCGAAGATTCTCCAGCCGGATCGGATCGCCCGTAACCGCACAGCGTACAAAGTCGCCCTCCGCCAGCACTTCAAAGTCATGGTCGAGGTAGCGCAGCTTCGCCTCCCGGCGCGGGGACAACAGGGGATCAAACCGGTTCATGGCACAGCCATAGCGCCCTCTCATCCCTCATGAAAGAGGGAGCCTTGCCCAGTCTCGCGACCGGTCTTGTCAGCGGTTGCCCGAATGTCGCCATCGCCTAATTCTATGATCAACTTTCTGCCTGGCTGGATCTGGGTGGCACTTCGCAGGGGTCTGCCGCCTTGCTCCCTTACCACGGCAAAGCCCCTCGCCAGCACCGAACGGTAGCCAAGGGACTGCAGCAGTTTCGACTCACCCACCAGCTGGATTCGATGGCGTGACATGTACTCCTGCAAGGCACGCACATGGCGTTGGCCCGTCTCGGAGACACGCCGCCGCACTTCGGCCAGATGCTGCCGGATACGGCTGAGAGACAACCGTCCCTTCTGGTTTGCAAGCAGAACGGCGTGATGCCTGAGGTTAGCCATCAGGCCGTTGGGGAGGCGTATGACGGCCAGGTCGAAGCGCTGGCGCAATCCCGCGAGGATGTCGTCAGGTGTTGGCAATGTGCTGGCGGCGGACTGCAGCCTCAGGCGCCGTTCCGATGCCAGGCGCAGCATCGCGCGCCTCTGGCGTGCGTCCAGTGAAGCAATTTCCGCGCGCAGTTCCGCCCGGACAGGAACAGCCTTTTCGGCCGCCGCCGTCGGTGTCGGTGCCCGCCAATCGGCAACATGGTCTATCAGCGTCGTATCGGTCTCATGACCAATGGCAGAGATGACGGGAATGGCACTCGCCGCCACGGCCCGCACGATGGCTTCGTCGTTGAAGGGCCAGAGGTCCTCCAGTGAACCACCGCCACGGGCGACGATCAGCAGGTCAGGCCTTTCATCCATAGCATTGAAGCCGCGCAAGGCGGCGGCGACCTCTGCTGCTGCAGTCTCTCCCTGAACACGGACTGGCCAGACGATCACATGGCGCGGAAACCGGTCCCCGAGGCGGTGGAGAATGTCGCGGATGACGGCTCCCGTGGGCGAAGTGATGACGCCAATCCTCTGCGGCAAATAGGGTAGTGGCCGTTTGCGGGACGCATCAAACAGGCCCTCGGCAGCGAGTCTCCTGCGGCGCTCCTCCAGCAACGCCATGAGCGCACCCACGCCAGCAGGCTCCACGGCCTCGATGATGATCTGGTAGGAGGACTTGCCCGGATAGGAGGTGAGCTTGCCTGTGATGATGACCTCAAGGCCTTCCTGCAGTTTTGGCCTGAGCCTGCCAAAACTTCCGCGCCAGATGACCGCGTCCAGCTTGGCTCCCTCATCCTTGAGCGAAAAATAGCAGTGCCCTGAGGAATGCGGCCCCTTGTAGCCCGAGATTTCACCACGCACCCGCACATGGCCAAAGCGATCCTCAATGCTGCGTTTGAGGGCATGAGAGATTTCCGAGACGGAAAACTCAGCGACATTTGCCGCTGCAGCTTCGCGGATTTCGCCTGTCTCAGGGTCATGGTCCGGTGTGTGTGACATCATGCTGGTCTAGCAGCCACTGGCCATGCAGACAACGCAAGGGCATCCGGATTCCCAGCGGTTGACCGGCAAGGCTGTCTGTCTGATTGTCACTCGACAGAACAGGAGAAAGACATGTCGAATTGGGAGAAGCGTTTTGGTCTTGCAGGCAAGACGGCACTGGTGACAGGGGCGACCAAGGGTATCGGGCTCGAAACCTGCAAGGTGCTCGCGGACGCCGGTGCAGACATTGCAGCCGTCGGACGTGATACTGCGGGACTGAAAGAGGCTGAAGACGCGGTGAAAGCTGCAGGGCGGCGCTGTGTCACGATTGCCGCCGACATGTCCAGTGCGTCCGGTCCGGTTGAGGCTGCAGAAAAGGCGCTGAAGGCCTTTGGAGCCATTGACATCCTGGTGAACAATGCGGGGATCGCCCTCATTGACCTGCTGGTCGATGCAACAGTCGAAGATTGGGACAAGACCATGGCGGTCAACCTGCGGGCACCATTCCTGTTGGCCCGGACACTTGTGCCCGGCATGATCGCACGCAAGCAGGGCAAGATCATCAATGTGTCATCACAGGCTGGCGTCGTCGGCCTGGAAGCGCACGGTGCCTATGCGGCCTCAAAGGGTGGCCTCAACATGCTGACCAAGGTGATGACCGTTGAATGGGCAAAGCACAACATCCAGATCAATTCCGTCTGCCCCACTGTCATCCTCACGCCGATGGGCGAGCAGGTATGGGGCGATCCGGTCAAAGGCGATCCGATGAAGGCCAAAATTCCTGCAGCGCGCTTCGGCCGTCCGGTCGAGGTGGCTGACATGATCCTCTATCTCGCCTCTTCAGCGTCCGGCCTCGTGAACGGCCAGGATCTGCTGATCGACGGCGGCTACACAGCCGTGTAGGCCGCATCAATAGGTGGCGCGGCCACCCGAGATATCGAAGACCGCACCCGTGGAAAAAGAGCACTCTTCCGACGCCAGCCAGCAGATCAGGCTGGCGTTTTCTTCCACGGTTCCGAATCGTCCTTTCGGAATCTTCGAGAGCATGAAATCAATGTGCGATTGCGGCATCTGGTCGAAGATCGGGGTGCGCACGGCAGCGGGGGTCACGGCATTTGCCGTGATGTCGTGTTTCGCGGTTTCCTTCGCAAGCGACTTTGTGAAGCCAATGACCGCCGCCTTGGAGGCAGAATAGGCGGAGGCGTTGGGGTTTCCTTCCTTGCCGGCGATGGAGGCAATGTTGACGATCCGGCCATAGTTTTGCGCAATCATCAGCGGCAGGACTGCACGGTTGGTGAAAAAGGTGCCATTGACGTTCACGGCCATGGTCTTGATCCAGCCATCGATGGGGAATCCGTCAACCGGGACGGTCGGCCCGGTTATTCCAGCGCTGTTGACGAGAATGTCGATGCCGCCAATCTGTTTCACTGTTTCTGCAACAGCGGCTTCCACCGAGGCGTAGTCGGAAATGTCCGTCGGGATTGCACTATTGACATCCCAGATTGCTACCTTGCCACCCTCGGCAGCAATGCGCCTGGCAACGGCTTCGCCAATCCCCGAGAGCCCCCCGGTGACGACGGCACGACGGCCTTTGAATCTCATGACTTGACCTTCCATGTCTTCATGCAGTGGAGCGTGTGTTCGAATGAGCGGATGCCGGCATCTGATCCGAGGCCCGTGGCAACCAACCCAGCCGCGGCTTGGGCAAAGCGGAGCGATGTCTCGATATCCATCCTGTGGTGGATGGCGGCAATCATACCGGCATCAAAAGCATCCCCACAACCCGTTGTATCGGCAACCTGAACGTCGAAGGCCGGAGAGAGGATGCGTGTCCCGTCATCGCTGGCGTAGTAGGCCCCGTCACCGCCCATGGTGAAGGCACAGGCCGAAGCGCCATGATCCAGAAAATAGCGGGCGCAATCCTCTGGCACATGCAAGCCAGACAGTTCCCTTGCTTCCTCAATGGATGGCATGAAGTAGTCGATATGGGGCAAAAGTGGCATGACATCGCGGGCCGTTTCCGCATTTGCAGCAATGAGATCAAAGGTCACTGTCTTGCCTCGCGCCTTGGCGTCCCGAAGCAGCTTGAGGCTCGGGGCACCATCCAGTTTCTTGAGCAGTCCGGTTCCGCCGAGATGCAGGATCGGAGCATCGAATATCCGGCTGTACATACCCTCCGGCACATCGAAATGGTCAGACGCCCCCCGGACATGCAGTGCCGGCCGGTCTCCATTGGGCCTGATGTTGAGAATGGTTGATGACGTGGGCACGCCGGCGATGCGCTGCATGGCAGCTGTGTCAATGCCATGCTTCTGCATGGTCATGAGCATCCAGTCGGCCTTTTCATCATCACCCACGGCGCCAACTGCAAGGCTCTTCAGGCCCAGCTTTGCGACATCGACGACGGTTCCGCCCGCCGTTCCGGCAACCGTAAGCCTGATTTCCTCGATGAAGTCCACGCCCCCCTTGTCAGGTATGCGCAGCACCGGGCGGCCAAGGATGTCCAGGATGTAGAGTCCGACAACAGTGATGTCGTGAGCCATTGCGGCTTACGCCTTGTTGCCGGACCGCCGCGAAATCAGCCCGGATAGAACCGCCGCAATCACGGCAATGGTCCAGGTAAAACTGTGCATGTACCACGGCGCTGCCGCCAACTGCATCTTGCCTGCCGTCGTGTTTGGATCCGGCGGCTTGAGAAAGAATGTACCGTACAGGGAGGCCGCAAAGATGGCGATCAGCAGGACAATGCAGAAGATCATGGCCACCACCATGGCGACGGTCACAACCGACCGGACGGGCACTCCCGGCTGTGCCATGGGCAGGAGATTGTTGACCAGACCTGCCACAACGACAACGATGCTGCCCAGTGTAAACAAGGTGATCGAGAAGGGTTGAAAGATCATCAGCAGAGCAAGGATGCCGAGGCCGATGATGAAGAACTCGAGGCGCAGGGCCGATTGGATGCCCATGCCACCACTTGGGTTGCCTTGATTCATGCCCGCACCGCCCTTCCACCTTCTGCAAACACATGGGTCTGGGTGGCGTCTGGCTCGAGATGCAGGACCTCGCCCATCTTCACCCTTCTGTCGCGCGGCACCACCACCCGGATATCGCTGCCGGCCTTGGTCCGGGCGTGAATGAGGGTCTCTGCTCCCATAGGCTCTATCAGTTCCGCCATCGCGGTGATGGCCGTCTTCGATGGGTTGACCACAGGCACAAAGGCGCGTGGACGGATGCCGATTGTTACCTTTGACGGCTTGAGACTGGAGACTGCCGGATTCACCGGAATCACGAGTGGCGCATCATCAAAGTCCAGTTCGGCCTTGCCGTCCCTGACAGCACGAAGGTCAACCTCAACAAGGTTCATCTGAGGCGTGCCGATGAAGCTGGCGACAAAAACGTTGATCGGCTTGGCAAAGACCTCATGCGGCGTGCCGACCTGCTCGATTTTTCCGTCACGCATGATGGCGATGCGGTCGGCCATGGTCAGGGCTTCAAGCTGGTCATGGGTCACGATGACGGTGGCTTTTGACAAGTTGGACAGGACGCCCTTGATCTGGCCGCGCATGGAGTGGCGCAACTCCACATCAAGCCGTGACAGGGGCTCATCAAACAGGAAGCAGTTCGGATCTCGGACAATCGCGCGGGCCACCGCGACGCGTTGTTTTTCGCCTTCTGATACCTGGCCCGGCAAGCGGTCAAGTACACCCGTGAGATGCAGAATGTCCGCGACCATCCCGACTCGGGCTTTCATTTCCGCAGGGGAGACCTTCTCATAGTGCAGCGGCATTGCGATGTTCTCGCCTACCGTGAGTGCCGGATAGAGCGCGTAGAACTGGAAGACCATGGCGATGTCGCGCTTCTCCGGCGGCAGTTCGTTCATGCGCTGGCCAGCGACGAGGACGTCGCCGTCCGTTGCCCGCTCAAGCCCCGCAATCATGCGCAAGGTTGTGGTCTTGCCGCAGCCTGACGGGCCCAGCAGACACACGACCTCGCCCGCCGCCACCGAGAGATCTGCATCCTTCACGGCGACGAAATCGCCGAATTTCTTGGTCACTTTCCGGATTTCAATTGTCGACATGTTTCAGCGCTTCACGGTTCCGAAGGTGACACCACGCAACAGATGTCCTTGCAGGAAGAACGTCACGAGGAATACAGGGATGAGAAAAAGGGTTTCAATTGCCGCAAGCAGGGTCCAGTCGGTGCCGCGGCCACCTGACGAGACGGCCTGGTTCATGGCCACCGGCACGGTTCGGGTATCGACACCTGTCAGCAACAGGGCGAAGAGGAACTCGTTCCAGGTGAGGATCAGGCCGAACACGAAAGTCGCAGCCAGACCCGCCACAACTTGTGGCAGGCAGATCTTGAGGAAGACGCGTGTCTCCGAAGAGCCATCGATCCGTGCCGCATCCTCTACATCAGTCGAGAGTTCATCGAAGAAGCTCTTCATCATCCAGATCGTGAAGGCGAGGTTGAAGGCCGTGTAGAGCAGGATGATGCCG
>ERZ1645187.1443-NODE-1443-length-21853-cov-10.839068_pt1 | contig 21853 bp, 17 predicted proteins | sample MGYA00575352_ERZ1645187 | MGnify/ENA primary metagenome ERZ1645187 (study PRJEB40837, sample SAMN11349314) | freshwater sediment metagenome | isolation source: river sediment | host: Sediment | place: India: Wazaribad , New Delhi | collected 2017-02-21 ... | reverse complement strand
GTCAAATGGGGCCGAAACCGAGATCGTCAAAAAATAAACGGGACAGCCCTGACGTGCTACGTAAAAATCGGCGAAATGTTTTCCATAGCATGGCAAACCGGCGGGTGCGAACGAGCCGCGATTCCCGGAGCCGTGCGGCGGGATCAACCGAGAGGGATTTGGTGGACGGGGCGGCCGGCGAGATAGGCGCGCAGGTTCTCCGCGGCGACGTCGATGAGGCGCTGGCGGGCGGCATCGGTGGCCCAGGCGACGTGCGGCGTGACGAAACAGCGCGGGGCGGAAAGCAGGGGATTGTCCGGCGCGGGGGGTTCGGTGGAGAGGACGTCGACGGCGGCGCCGGCGAGGCGGCCGGCGCGCAGGGCGTCGGCGAGATCCTGTTCGACGACGAGCGGCCCGCGCGAGGTGTTGATCAGGAAGGCGGTGGGTTTCATTTGCGCGAGGCGCCGGGCGTCGACCAGTCCCGCGGTGGCGGGCGTGAGCGGACAATGCAGGCTGACGACGTCGCTCTCCGAGAAGATCCGGTCGAGGTCGGCGTATGCGACGCCGTCGGGCGGCGGCTGGGAGCGATCGCGTCGGTTCGCCAGCACGCGCATGCCGAGGGCTTGGCCGATGCGCGCGGCGGCTTGGCCGATCTGGCCGAAGCCGACGATGCCGAGGGTCGCTCCCGCCAGTTCGATCAGGGGCGAGAGGCGATAGCAGTAGTCGGGATTTTTCGCCCAGCCGCCGGAACGCGCGTCGGCGGAATGCAACGCGACCTGGTTGGTCAGCTCCAGCAGGAGGGCGAAGGCGTGCTGCGCGACCGAATCGGTGCTGTAGCCGGGCACGTTGGTGACGACCAGCCCCCGTTTCTTGGCGGCGGCGAGGTCGATGGTGTTCCAGCCGGTGGCGAGAATGCCGACGTATTTCAGGTGGGGCGCTTGCGCGATGGTGCGGGCGTCGAGCACGGCCTTGTTGAGCATGACGGCGTCTGCATCGCCCACGCGGGCAAGGACATCGGACGGAGCCGTCCGGTCGTGGATCGTGCAGTCGGCCAAGGCTTCGACGGGTGCCCAGGACAGATCGCCGGGATTGGCGGTAAAGGCGTCGAGAATGACGAGTCGAAGGCGTTTCATGGGCGCAATGTAGGAAATCCGCGGCGGGGTTTCAAGCATGGGGAGGCGCGCCGGCGGAAATCGAACGAGAAGACCCGAAGTTGGGCTTGCGGAAAACGTCCCTTTACGCCATATTAACAATATGAAGCAGGCCTCTACATCGGTCTCGGTGCGTGCGTATGCCCTTGTGCTGGGCTGGTTATGGATGGCCGCATCGGCGGGGGCCGCCACGCATCCGCTCGGTTGGGGTCTGAATGCGGACAAGCAGGCTTCGCCGGTTCCCACAAACGTCATGACGGACGCATCTTCCATTGCGGGGGGCTATTATCACAGCCTAGCCATTAAAAGTGGGCGCGCATGGGCATGGGGAATGAACACGTACGGGCAGACCACCGTGCCCGTTGCGGCGCAAAGCGGCGTTTCCCAGGTGGCCGGCGGCGGCACGTTCAGTTTGGCGTTGAAATCGGACGGTTCGGTGGTGGCGTGGGGCACCGGGGCGGTCGTGACCAACTCACCGGCGACGGTTGCCTCGGGCGTCACGCAAGTGTCCGCGGGAGAAAACCATGCTTTGGCCTTGAAGGCCGGCGGCATCGTTGCATGGGGCAGCAATACCTATAACCAATGCACCGTGCCCGATGAACTGACCAATGGCGTGTCGGCCGTTTCGGCGGGCGGATTCTACAGCTTGGCGCTGAAGAATGGCGGCGCCCAGGTGTTTGGTATCGCCGCGACCAGCAGCTTGGCCTACGGCATTCGGGGCGTGCCGCCCGAGGCGACGAACGGCGTGTCGGCGATCGCCGCCGGGCGTTGGCACGCGCTGGCGCTGAAAGACGGCGGCGTCATCGCGTGGGGCGCGCCGTTCTACGATGCCACCAACGTGCCGGCCGAAGCGACCAGCGGCGTCACCAACATCGCGGCAGGCGATTGCTTCAGCGTCGCGCTGAAGACCGACGGAACCCTCGTCATCTGGGGAGACGACACCAAAGGCCAGACCGTGATACCGAACTACGCCAGCAACGGCGTGTCGGCGATCGCCGTCGGCGTGGGGCACTGTCTCGCGGTCTGCACGGCGATGCCGCCGCGATTCGTCGCCTCCTTTACGCCGAATGCGTACCAAGACTACCCGTACACCAACAGCCCGAATCCCTACGTGCTGGCGGCCGGCGATCCTGCCGTTCGGTATTATCCCTTCGGCTCTTGGCCGAGTTGGCTGACGCTGGACGCCGATACCGGCGAATTGGGCGGCACGCCGCTCAGTTTGGGCGTCAGTTATTTCTCGGTCATTGCCAGCAACGCCTTTGGCTGGGTGACGAACAATTATCAGGTCAGCGTCTTGGAGAAACCGCTGGGCCCGCCGATCTTCCTCACGACGAGCCCGCTGTCGAACGGCGTGGTGGGGGCGTACTACGCCCAGCAGATCATCGTCACCAACGGCGCCTCGTTCAGCTTGGTGTCGGGCGAAGGCAATCTGCCGTCCGGGCTGACGCTGGCCACGAACGGCTGGATCACGGGCACGCCGACAGCCGTGGAATCGCCGCAGTTTACCGTCTGCGCCTCGAATCCAGCCGGCACCAGCAACCGGATCTTCGAGATTACGATCGAAGCGCCGGCCGCGGCGCCGACGTTCGTCACGACCAATCCGCTGCCGTTCGGCGTGGTGGGCCAGCCCTACTCGTTGCAGATCGACGTCAGCAACTATCCCACGGAGATGGGGCTGGTTTCCGGCGCCTACCCCGTCGGACTGGGAATGACGACCGCCGGATTGATCACCGGCACGCCGGCGCAGGTGGAGTCCGCCACCTTCACGATCTTTGCCACGAATCTCGTCGGCGCGACCAACGCCACCTACGACCTGCAGATCCTGGGCCCGCCGGCGTTCCTGACGGAAAGCCCGCTGCCGGACGGCTCGCTCGGCATCCCGTATTCGCAGCAGATTTCGGCCACGGGCGATCCGCTCTTCTATCTGGCGGCCGGCAGCCTGCCGGACGGGTTGTCGTTGGGCACAAACGGCTGGGTCGACGGCACGCCGACCAGCGTCGGATCCTTCAACTTCACGGTAATGGCGACGAATGACTTTGGTTCGACCAACCGCATGTTCGATCTCCTGGTCGGCGCGCTGCCGGTGTTCTCCACGACGAATCCGCTGCCGAACGGACAGGTGGGCGCGGCGTACTCGGTGCAAATCGTGGCGTCGGGCAGTCCGATCTTCAGCTTGTACGACGGCAGTCTGCCGGGCGGTTTGAATCTGGGCGTCGATGGTCTCGTGAGCGGCACGCCGACCGCCGACGGTCTCTTCAACTTCACGGTGCGCGCCACGAACGACTATGGCTGGAGCAACCGCGTCTACGACGTGACCATTCTCGGCCAGGATCCGCCGGCGTTCACCGCGATGCCGCTGTATACCAACGGCAACGTCCGCTTGGCGTGGACGAATCCCAACGCGAGCGGCAACGTCCAGATCTGGCAGAGCACGAACATCACCCAAAACAACCCGCCCTGGATCAACCTCGGCGTGCAGGTTTCGCCGTGGACCAACCTCGCGCCGCCGACGCCGTCTTACTACCGGTTGATTCTGGTGCCGTAGCCTTCATCCGCCGGCGCGGAGCGCGACCGTCCGTTCAGCCTTTCGCGACGCAGGCGCGTTCCATTGCGCAGCCGCTTGCGGATTTTCGGTTCGGGCGGGGGATTCACTTCCCGTAGACGGGACGGGCTTCGGCCGCGATCGCCAGCGGGGTTTGAGTTCGAGCGTAGCGGACGGAGCGCGGCCGCAGGGCTTTTTCGAGCTTCGCGAGGACCCGGTCGGGCCGCTTGAGCTGGCACGACCAGACGACGACCACCCGCCAACCGAGCCGGCGCAACTTGCGCCGGTGGCGGACGTCGTTCGCGACGTTGCGCCGGAATTTTTCCTTCCAGAACCGGACGTGGCTGTGCGGCATGGTCGCGACTTTGCAGCCCCGGTGCCGGTGCCAAAAGCAGCCGTGGACGAACACCACGGTCCGGTATTTCGGCAAGACGACGTCGGGCGTGCCGGGCAGGCCGCGGATGTGGATCCGAAATCGGTAGCCCGCCCGGTGGAGCAGGGAACGCACGGCCCGTTCGGGGCCCGTGTTCTTGCCCTTGATCTTCGCCATGAGCCGGCTGCGTTCCGCGATGGTCAGCGTGTCCGTCACGGGGAGGATCATAGGCCAGGCGGATCGCGCTGGCGAGTCCCGGATGCGGGCTTTTCTTCGGCCGGAGCAACCGCTAGGATCGATTCCGTCGATTCAGCAAAGGAGTCCGGCATGAACAGATGGCAGGCGATCGCGGGAATGGGGCTTTGCGTGGGGTTGGCGGGTTGTGCGGGGACGTCGCGGGACACGTTGTACCAGGTGTCGACTATCGATGCGCTGCTGGCGGGGACGTACGACGGCGACGTGTCGCTGAACGCATTGCGCCGGCACGGCGACTTCGGCATCGGCACCTACGACAACCTCGACGGCGAGATGATCTTGCTGGACGGGACGTTCCACCAGGTGAAGGCCGACGGGAAGGTCTATGCGCCCGATCTCCGCGGCGAAACGCCGTTCGCGGGGGTCTGTTCGTTCCGGCCGGAAAAATCGTTTGGCTGGACGGAGCGCGTGGACATGGCCGGTCTCCAGCGGCGGATCGACCGCGAAGCGCCGAACCCGAATCTGTTCTGCGCGATCCGGGTCGACGGCCGGTTCAAGACGATGCGCACGCGCAGCGTCCCGCCGCAGCAGCGGCCGTTTCCGCCGCTGAAAGAGATCGCCGCCTCCCAGCCGACGTTCGACATGGCGGACGTCGCCGGCACCATCGTGGGCTTCCGATGCCCCGCCTTCGTGGCCGGCGTGAACGTGCCGGGGTATCATCTCCATTTCCTGAGCCGAAACCGTTCGCAAGGCGGCCATATTTTGGCCTTCGAGCTGGAGACGGGCACGGCGCAGGTGGACGTGCTGGATCGCTTCACGATGCAGCTGCCGGAGACGGAAGACTTCGCGGCGGTGGATCTGGCGCAGGATCGCCAGCAGGATCTCCACGGCGTGGAAAAGGAGAAGGCGAAGCGCTGACCGCGCCAGGCCCTTAGCCGAGCAGGGTGCGGATCACGTCTGCGGCGGAATAATCGGTTTGGTCGCCGCCGCAAAAACGGGAAACGTTTTCGAAATCGTCGCCCAGGGTGACGAGGGGCAATTCATGGCTGCCGTCGGCGAGGCGTTGGGGCATGCCGATGTTGGCGACGAGCGCGTTGCACAGGCATTTGCGCCCGTCCAGATTTTCCTCGTTGCCGCCCTTGGCGAGATTGGCCTTTTCGGGTTCGGCCGCGCAGCGGTAACCGAGCGTGCCGTCCGGCTTGCGGTAGGCTTCGCGCAGGAATCCCAAGTCGCAAATGCGGCGGCGCTGGCGATAGACCGATTCGTCCGACAACGTGCCTTCCAGCTCGGCCACCTTGAAGGGGAAACCCGTGGGCGAGGCCTTGGCATCGGTGAAGACTTTGGCCTTGCCGGTGCGCGCCTTGGCGATCAAGGCGCGGCGGAGTTCGGGCGCCAGGCCGGATTCCCGACAAAGCGCAAAGGGCGTGCCGACTTGCACGCCGGCCGCGCCGGCCGCGAGGGCTTCCTTGCGCTTCTCCGGCGAGCCATATGCGCCGGCCAGCCAGAACGGAAGTCCCAGGCGGCGGAACGTTTCCAGATCGATGGCGTCGCGCTCCCCGTAGAGCGGTTGGCCGTCCGCGGTGAATTTCATCTGCCCGCGCGGCGGCGCGTTGTGGCCGCCGGCCAGGGGCGTTTCGACGACGAAGCCGGCCAGATCGCCCTTGATCCGGCGGACCAGCATCGTGGCCAGCGTGCCGGAAGAAACGATGGGCAGGAAGGACGGGCGCGCCAGCGGCGGCAGGGCTTGGCCGGGTTCCGCGAACGTGGCGGGGTCGAGCGTCATGGCAACGGGCTCCTCCGCCCGGGAACCGGCGACGTTCAAGGTGTAGGAGGCCGGCCGATGGTCGGCGAGCGCGGCGATGGCCGCGGGAAACTCCATGGGGATGCCGGCGCCGACGACGACGACGGCCACGCCCGCCAACATGGCGCCATACAGCGAGGGCAGGTGGGGCAACTGGATTTTCTCGAGGAAGTTGATGCCGACCGGATGGTCATGGCCTTCGCGGGCGAGGAAAACCTCGACGAAATTCGCCGCGATGCACAGCTCTTGCGCCGGAACGTTGCTCTCGGCGGTGTGCATGCGGCTGGTTTTGTAGGGCTTGGCGGCATCGCGACCGCCGGGGATGAAATAGGCGTCCAGGATCTTGCGGGCGATGCGCGGGAAAGGGAAATGCTCCAGCGCGCGGCGGACGTGGCCTTCCTGGTCGCCATCCTGCAGGCGGCGCGACATGATTTCGTCCAGGGCGGTTCCGGCGACGACGCCCAGTTGGCCCAGCCAGGACACGGCGCGGGCCAGTCGCCAGTTCGAAACGCCGGCGCCCATGCCGCCTTGGATGATTTGAGGAATCGAGTTCATCGGGACAATCTACTCTCGTTTGGGAAAATAGCGAGAAAAGGTTTTGGCCGTCTGGATTTGAAATTGCGGTTTTCGGCGGTTCGGCGCATGCTGGGGTCGCATCGGCGTTCGCAGGATTCATGCTAAGGAGGCAGCCATGGCGATTGGCAATCAGGCAAAGGGTTGGTTGGCGGGGCTCCTGATCGCGTTGGTCGGCTGCAGCGCCGGGGAATCACCGCGGGGCGAAGGCCGGGCGCGGATCGCGCCGCCGACCTTGCAGCCCTTCGACAACGGATTCTTTTCCATGCAGGTGCCGGCGAACTGGCTCATGGTGCCGGCGGGCGATTGCGCCTCGCTGGCGTTCGTGCTGCAGGATCCGCAGGAACCGTTGCGCAAGATCCTCTATTTCGGCGCGGTGGGGCCGGTCTACCAGACGCAGGCGCAAAAGCAGATCGATTGGCAGTACATGTCCGGCTACGGCTATCCGGTGGAGTGGGCGGACATGCCGGCGGTAGAACCGCTGACGCCGGAGAACCTGCTGGCGAATTTTTCGCAGATCGCGGCGAGCCAAATCGCCCAGCGCTTCATGCCGGGCTGTCCCCGGCTGGATGGCTTTCAGGTGGTTTCGTCCGTTCCGCTGCCGTGTCCCTTGCCGGTAGCCGGAGCCCGCAGCGCGCTGGTGCGGGGGCTGTTCGTGGAAAACGGCCGGGTGGCCGAAGGTCTGTTTTCGCTGACGACGGCGCCCTACATGCCGATGATGGGCGGCCCCGGGGGCGGCACCGCCTATGGCTATCTGCTGGCGGGCATCGCCGCTCCGAAAGGCGAGCTGGACGCCTTGCTGCCGACGCTGTCGCGTTCGCTGGCCATGTTCGCGGTGCGGCCGGACTACGTGCAGAATTGCCTGATGCGGTCCGATGCGGCGTTCGGCGCGGTGATGCGGGCCGGCCAGACGCTGCGGGAAACCTCGGACCTGATTGCGCGCGGCTGGGAAGAACGGAACCGCATCGACGACGTCCTTTCGGAAAAGCGCTCGGACGCCATCCTCGGCAAGGAACGCCTGTACGATCCGGGGACCGGCGAAGTCTACGAGTTCGACAACGGCTTCTACGATGCCTATAGCCAGAATCCCCAAGGTTATCGAAACCCCAACCTGCAGCCGCTGCCCAACGGCGACCACGGCTTGTGGACTGCCGCGACCCGCAACGGCTACCGGTATCTGGGCGACTGACGGCCGGTCAACCCCGATCTTGACAGCCCGCGGGAACGGAGTAGAAGTACATCTCCGTTTTCCCCGAACCAGCGAGATATCCGTATTTTATGCAATTGAGCGTCAGGGACGCCGCCCGGCTGCTGAACCTTTCCGAGCGCGCATTGATGGAACGCGTCGAGAAGGCCGAGATTCCTTCCCAGCGCGTGAAAGGTCGCTATTTCCTGAATCGGGATGAACTCGTCGAGTGGGCAACGGCCCGAGGACTGGCGGTTCAATCTCCTGCCGATGTCGGGGAAACGCGCCTGCCGACGCTCGGCGACGCGTTGGTGGCCGGGGGAATCGTCCACGGGCTTCCGGGGCGGAACAAAGACGCGGTCTTGCGCCACTTGGTCGAAAGCATGCCGCTGCCGGCCGATATCGATCCCGATTTCCTGCACAGCGTTCTGCTGGCGCGCGAGGCGCTCGGTTCAACCGCGGTGGGCGACGGCGTGGCGGTGCCGCATCCGCGCAGCCCGATTCTGTTGCGCGTGCCCTCCGCCCTGGTGACGCTCTGCTTTCTCGAAACGCCGATCGATTTCGGCGCGGTGGACGGCAAGCCGGTGCAGGCCTTGTTTTCCATGATCAGCCCGACGACGCGCATCCATCTGCACCTGCTTTCCAGGCTGGCGTTCGCGTTGCGCGATCCGGGCTTCAAGGAATGCATTGTCCAGCGGGCGAGCGCGACGGAAATCCTGGCGGCGGCGCGCCGCATCGAAGCCTCCGCGCCGGCGGCGAAATAAGGCGAAGAACGTGCCGCCGTCAGCTTCCATTCCGTTGTTCGTTTTGCTTGGCGCCCTGGGGTTGCTGGCGGCGAGCGGCGTCGCTTCGGCCTGGATCGGCCGGTGGTCCGAGCGAGGTTCCGTTTGGCTCGGGGTTTCCGGATCCGCCGGGGCCTGTCTGGCCGGATTGGGCGCCGCCTTGGCCGCGCTGGCATTCCGCGCGGAGGGCACGCTGTCGTTTCCGTGGAGCCTGCCCTATGGCGCATTTTCCGTCGGGATCGATCCGCTCAGCGCGTTCTTTTTGATTCCGACCTTCCTGTTGTCCGGATTGGCGGCGGCGTATGCCGTGGGCTATTTCCGGCCGTGGAACGGCCGCAATCCAGGACGCTTCTGGCTCTTCTACAATGCGCTGGTGGCCAGCATGGCGCTCGTGGCGCTGGCGCGCAACGGCGTGCTGTTCCTCGTGGCGTGGGAGGCGATGTCGCTGGTTTCGTTTTTTCTCGTGGTCCACGACGACGCGGGGGCCGGCGTCCGCGAAGCGGGTTGGATCTATCTGGTGGCGACCCATATCGGCACGGCGTTTCTGCTCGCGCTGTTCATCCTCCTGGGCCGCGCCGGCGGTTCGCAGGATTTCGCGGCCTACGCGGTTCCGGCGGGTTCGGCGGGCGGGTTGTTTGCGCTGGCGCTGGTCGGCTTCGGCACGAAAGCGGGCCTGGTGCCGTTCCACGTGTGGTTGCCCGAGGCGCATCCGGCCGCGCCCAGCCCGGTGTCGGCGGTGATGTCGGGCGTCATGATCAAGACGGGCATCTACGGAATCGTCCGCACGCTGGTTCTCTTGGGCGCCGTTCCAGGCTGGTGCGCATGGCTCATGCTGGGAATGGGAGCCGTCTCCGGCGTTTTCGGCGTGCTGTTCGCTTTGGCGCAGCGCGATCTCAAGCGGTTGCTGGCCTATTCCAGCATCGAGAACGTCGGCCTCGTCGCGATGGGCATCGGGCTGGGCATGCTGGGCGTCCATCACGGCCTGCCGGCGGTCGCGGCGCTGGGATTTGCCGGCGGTTTGCTGCACGTGCTGAACCACGCCGTTTTCAAGGGGCTGCTCTTTCTCGGGGCGGGATCGGTCGCGCATGCGACCGGCACGCGCAACGTCGAACGAATGGGCGGGTTGCTCCGGCGCATGCCCTGGACCGGGGCGGCTTTTGTGGCCGGCTCGGTCGCGATTTGCGGTCTTCCTCCGTTCAACGGGTTTACCGGCGAATTCCTGATCTACGTGGGTTCATTCAAGATGCTGCTCGGAGCGGGATCGGCGGCCTTGGGTGGATTGCTGGCGCTGGTGGCCCTGGCGTTGATCGGCGGTCTGGCGGCGGCGTGCTTCACCCGGGCGTTTGGAATCGCGTTCCTCGGCGAGCCCCGTTCTTCCGCGGCCGAACAGGTTCACGAGGCGCCGCTTTCGATGCGCGGGCCGATGCTCGTGCTGGCCGCGCTTTGTCTGGCGATCGGCCTGGGAGCGGGAGGGGTGGTTCGGCTCATGGAACCGGCGGTGGCGATGCTGGTCGGCTCCGCGGCGGTGGATGCCGGCCGGAACTCCGCCCCGTGGCTTTTCCCGATTGCCTGCGGGGCGGTCATGTTGCTGTTGCTGGCGTTGATCGGAAGCTTGGCCTTGCTGCGCCGCCGTCTGCTGGCGGGGCGATCGGTTCGCCGCGCCGTCACGTGGGATTGCGGCTATGCGGCCCCGGCGGCGAGCATGCAATATACGGCTACTGGCTTCGCGCAGCCGTTGACGCAGGCCGCCGCGGCCCTGTTGCGGCCCGAAATCGAAAGCCGACCGCCGGAGGGAATCTTTCCCGCCGCCGCCTCGTTCCATGCCGAGACGCCGGACGCCGCGCGGGAGCGCCTGTTCGATCCGCTGTTCCGCGGCGCGGCGAAATGGCTGGGCCGCCTGCGCTGGCTGCAACAGGGTCGCGTCCACTGGTATATCCTGTATCTCGTCGTGGTCCTGGCGGTTTTGTTGGCATGGGCGCTCCGGTCATGAGGGTCGCTTCCATGCTGCATCCGGTCCTGGCCGTGCTGGTGGCGCCCCTGCTGCCGGGCGTCATCAACCGCACCAAGGCCTATTTCGCGGGTCGCCAGGGCCCGCCGCTGCTGCAGGCCTATTGCGACTTGGCCAAACTGTTCCGGAAAGGAGCGACGTACAGCCGGACGACGACCTGGATATTCCGCGCGGGGCCGATCGTGAATTTCGCCTGCCTGCTGGCGGCGCTGGCGGTGCTGCCGCTGGGGCGCGTGGCCGCGCCGCTGCCGTTCGCGGGCGACTGGATCCTGCTGGCCTACCTGCTCGGGCTGGGCCGGTTCTGCACGGTGATCGCCGCGCTGGACACCGGATCGAGCTTTGAGGGCATGGGCGCGAGCCGCGAGGTGCAGTTCGCGGCGTTCGCGGAACCGGCGCTGCTGGTTGGGCTGGCCGCGCTGGCCCGCCGCGCGCAGGAGCTTTCGCTGACGCCGATGTACGCGGGGCTGTCGGGGGCCGAATGGGCGCAGGCCATGCCGATGCTGGCGATGGTGGCGACGGGATTTTTCGTGCTCTATCTGGCGGAGAACTGCCGCATTCCCGTGGACGATCCCAACACCCATCTCGAACTGACCATGATCCACGAAGCGATGGTGCTGGATCACGGCAGCGTGGATTTCGGCTTCGTGCAGTGGGGGGCCGCCCTGAAACTGTGGGTGCTGGGGGCGCTGCTGGTCGGCTTGTTCCCGTCGGCGCCGGCGGATCGTCCGCTGGCGAATTTGGCGGTCGGCCTCGGGTGGATGCTGGCGTTGGCCGTGGCCACGGGCGTGGCGGAATCCAGCATGGCGCGCATCCGGCTGTTGCGCGTGCCGCAGTTGCTGGTGGGCGCCGGCGTGCTCTGCGCCTTGGGATTGTTGTTGGGCTTCCGGTGACCGCATGGGCAACGCCATCGACATCCTGCTGGTTTTGCTCGTCCTGACGGATCTCGTCCTGCTCGGATCGAGCCGGTTGCGGAACGCCATCCGCATCGTCGCGCTGCAGGGACTGGCGCTGGGATTGCTGCCGCTGCTGGCGCACGGCCGGGGGCGCCTATGGCCTGCGATCCTGCTGGGGGCGGGCAGCGCGGTTCTCAAGGGATTCGTGTTCCCGGCCCTGTTGCGCCGCGCCCTTCGCGAGACCCGCGCGAGCCGCGAAATCGAGCCGTTCGTCGGCTATATCGCCTCCCTGCTGCTCGGGGTGGGGGCGTTGGCGCTGTCGTTTGGATTCGGCGCGCGCCTGCCGTTGCCTTGGGCGGCGCCCTCGCCCTGGATGGTGCCGGCGGGTCTGTTCTCGGTCTGGACGGGTCTGTTCCTGATCGTGGCGCGCCGGAAGGCCATCACGCAGGTGTTGGGCTACGTCGTGATGGAAAACGGGATTTTCGCGCTGGGCATGGTGCTGGTGGAAGCCATGCCGCTGCTGGTCGAATTGGGCGTGCTGCTGGACATTTTCGTGGCGGTGTTCGTCATGGGCATCATCGTGTTCCACATCAACCGCGAATTCGACCACATCGATTCGGATCAGCTCGAGGCGCTGAGGGAAGGTGCGCCATGATCTGGGCGCTCGTGTTCCTGCCGCTGGCGTCCGCGCTGGCTTCCGTGCTGATCCGGTCGGACCGGATCCGCCGCGCGATGCTGGTCGCGACGGCCGCGGCGCACTCGGCGCTGACGGGCATCTGCTGGATCGCGCCTCCGGCCGTCGCGCCGGGCGCCTGGGTGGGGCTCGACGCGGCCGGGCGCCTGTTTCTCGGCATTTCGAGCCTGCTGTTCCTGGCGGTATCGGTCTACGTCGCGCACAGCTTGGGCCGCGAATCGCGCGGCCGCCAGACCGAGGAAGACACGGGTGCCGTCTTCGTGAACGCGCCGGAGGCGGTCTTCACCGCCTGCCTGCTGATGTTCCTATCCACGATGACGCTGGTGGTCGCCAGCCGCCATCTGGGCTTGCTTTGGGTGGCCGTGGAAGCGACGACGCTGGCCACGGCCCCCTTGATCTACTTCCACCGCCAGCCGAGTTCCCTGGAAGCGACCTGGAAATATCTGCTGGTTTGTTCCGTGGGCATCGCACTGGCGTTGCTGGGCAATTTCCTGATCGTGGTGGCTTCGGCGTCGGCCGACGGCTCGGGCGGGACGCTGCTGGCGCCGGATCTCGTGGCGCGGGCCGCGCAGCTGCGGGCGCCTTGGCTGAAGGCCGCCTTCGTGTTCCTGTTGGTGGGCTATGGAACCAAGATGGGCTTGGTGCCGATGCATACCTGGCTGCCCGACGCGCACAGCGAGGCGCCGTCGCCCGTTTCGGCGCTGCTGTCGGGCGCGCTGTTGAACTGCGCGTTCCTGGGCATCCTGCGCGCGCATTCGATTTGCGCGGCGGCGGGCCTGGGCGATTTCAGCGGGACCTTGCTGGCGGGCTTCGGCCTTCTGTCGATGGGCGTGGCGGCGGCGTTTTTGGCGAATGCAACCGACTACAAGCGGATGCTGGCCTATTCGAGCGTGGAGCACATGGGCGTGCTGGCGCTGGGGGCGGGCCTCGGCGGCGTCGCCCTATACGGCGCGATGCTCCACGCTGTGAACCATTCCGCGGTGAAAGCGGGCCTGTTCCTGCTGGCCGGCAATTTTCTCGCCGCCTACCGCACGAAATCCATCGCGCGCGTGGGCGGCGGCGCCCGGCGCTTGCCGGCGAGCGGCCTGCTCTGGCTGCTTGGACTTTTCGCCATCACCGGCGCTCCGCCGTTCGGCACGTTCGCCAGCGAGTTCACGATCCTGAAGGCGGCCTTCGCGCAGGGCCGGACGGCGGTGGCGGTCGTCGCTTTGGCGGCGCTGGCCATCGCCTTCGCGGGCATGTCGAAGGCCTTTCTCGGCATGTCGCTGGGGCGCGCGCCGGAAGGCGAGACGTCGGCGCCTGAACGAGAAGCCGCATCGGCCGTTTGGCCCGCGCTGGCGTTGCTGGCCGTTTCGCTGGTCCTGGGTCTTTGGATTCCGCACGGCTTGCAAGCGGTGCTGGTGCAGGCCGCGCACTTGCTCGGGGGCGGTGCGCCATGAGCATCCTGGCCTTCCGCCATCTGGAGAAGATTCCCTCCGATCAGATTCCGGCGGTTTCCATCGACGCGTTCCGGCGCGACGTCCTCGGCGCCATCGCCGAAGGTTGCCGTCTCGTCGCGTTCTACGGAATGCCGCGGGCCAACGCCGCCGTCCGTCTCGTCGCGGTGCTGGCCCACGACCGGTCCGGCGAATTGCGCGCCGTGGCGGCGGATCCCGGCGAATCGTATCCCGCGCTGGCGCCGGACTGTCCGCAAGCGGCCGGCTTCGAGCGCGAAATCGCGGAACAGTGGGGCGTGCAGCCCCGCGGCCATCCTTGGCTCAAGCCGTTGCGCTTCCACCGGTCGTATCGGCCAAGCCGCGATGCCTGGGGCCGGACGGGTCCGGAATCGCCGCCGCCTTCCGTGCTGGATTTCTTCCGCGTGGAAGGCGAGGGCATCCACGAGGTGGCGGTGGGGCCGGTGCATGCCGGCATCATCGAGCCGGGCCATTTCCGCTTCCAATGCCATGGCGAACAGGTGCTGCATCTGGAGATTTCGCTGGGCTACCAGCATCGCGGCGTCGAACGCGCGCTGGTCGGCGGTCCGCATCCGCGCACGATCCACCACGTGGAGACGCTGGCGGGCGACACGACGATCGGCCATGCGCTGGCCTATGCCCAGGCGGTCGAGTCGCTGGCCGGCTGCCGCGTGCCGGCGCGGGCCCAGGCGTTGCGGGCGGTCGCCCTCGAACTGGAACGGCTGGCCAACCATACGGGCGATCTCGGGGCATTGGCGGGCGACGTGGGCTACCTGCCGACGTCTTCGTTCTGCGGGCGCCTGCGCGGCGATTTCCTGAACATGACCGCCTTGCTGTGCGGCAGCCGGTTCGGGCGCGGCTTCGTGCGTCCCGGCGGCGTGGCGTTCGACGTGGATGCCGCCTTGCTCGCCGATCTGCGCGGCCGGCTGGAGGCGACCTTCCGCGACGTGGGCGGCGCGGTGAACCTGCTGTGGGATACTCCGTCGGTCATGGCGCGGTTCGAAAACACCGGCGCGGTGTCGCCGGAAACCGCCGCGGCGTTGGGGCTGGTCGGACCCGCGGCGCGAGCCAGCGGGCGCGAGATCGACGTTCGCCGGGATTTCCCCTCGGGCATCTACCGGTTCGCGCAGTTGCCGGTTTCGGCCGTCGCCGGCGGCGACGTGTTCGCGCGGGCCTACGTGCGCTGGCTGGAGATCCAGCGGTCGGTCGAATTCATCCGCGGCCAGACCGCGTCGCTGCCGGGCGGCGCCGTGCGCGCGCCGTGCGGGCCGCCGGCGCCGGATGCGACCGTCGTATCGCTCCAGGAAGGCTGGCGCGGGGAAATCGCCCACGTGGCGACGACGGGCGCGGACGGGCGTTTCGCCCGCTACAAGGTGGTGGATCCGTCGTTCCGCAACTGGCCGGGCCTGGCGCTGGCGCTGCGGAACCAGGAAATCTCGGACTTTCCGCTCTGCAACAAGAGTTTCAACCTTTCCTATTGCGGGCACGACCTATGATCCGGGCACTCTTCGAACGTTGGCGCCAGAAACGTCGCACGGTGGCCTATCCCGCCAAGCCCCCGTCGATTCCGGAGCGCTACCGCGGCGCGCCGGAAATCGCGCCTGCCGCCTGCGTCGCCGGCTGCGACGCCTGCCGCGCGGCGTGTCCGGTGGACGCGATCTCGCTGGCGGACGGCTCGATCCGCATCGATCTGGGCAAATGCCTGTTCTGCGGCGATTGCGCGGCCGCCTGTCCGCAGGGGACGATCCGGTTCACGCGCGACCACCGGGTGGCGGCGCGCCGGCGCGCCGATCTGGCGGCGGGGCCGGGGGAACGGCGGTTGGCCGAGGCGCTCGACGCAAAGATGAAGCGCCTCTTCGGCCGCTCGCTGAAGTTGCGGCAGGTCAGCGCCGGCGGATGCAACGCCTGCGAAGCCGACGTCAACGTCTTGAACACGGTGGTGTTCGATCTGGGCCGTTTCGGCATCCAATTCGTGGCTTCGCCGCGGCACGCCGACGGCCTGCTGATCACGGGCCCGGTGACGGAAAACATGGCGCTGGCGTTGCGGAAAACCTACGACGCGCTGCCCGAGCCGCGGATCGTGATCGCGATCGGCGCCTGCGCGATTTCCGGCGGCCCCTACGCGGGCCACGTGGAAGTCCGCAACGGCGCGGACGCCGTCGTGCCGGTGGATCTGTACGTTCCCGGTTGCCCACCGCATCCCGTGGCGATACTCGACGGGCTCTTGCGTTTGCTCGGGCGCTTGGAACCGGGCCGCTAGGCGGTCAGCCCTTGGCGGGGAAGAGCACGCGGAACAGGGAGCCTTTGCCGGGGGCGGTTTCCACCTGGATGGCGCCCTTGTGGCCGCGCACGATGCCGAGGACCGCCGGCAAGCCCAGTCCGCGGCCCGTGAATTTCGTGCTGTAAAAGGGTTCGAAAATCTTCCCGAGCTGATCGGCGGAAATGCCGGTGCCGGCATCCTTCACGTCGATGTGGACGTAGGGGCCCGGCGGCAGCGTCGCGTGGGGCCAGACGGGGAGCGCCGGCAACCGGCGGCTTTCCATCACGCCCGCCGACAGTTCGATGGTGCCCGGCCGGCTTTCCATGGAATCCACCGCGTTGGCCACGAGATTCATGATCACCTGGCGCACTTGGCCTTCATCGGCCTCGATGGCGGGCAGCGCCGGAGGCACGCGCAGCTGGACGGTGGCATGGGCCGGCAGCGACGTGCGGATCATCTGCATGGTCCGGTGCAGCATGGCCGCCACGTCCACGGATTCGATGACGAAGCGGCTCTGGCCGGAGAAGGCCAGCATTTGCTGGATGAGTTCCGCCGCTCGCTTCGTGGAGAGCCCGGCGGCCAGGATGTCGTCGCGGATCGGGGATTCCTGGGGCAGCGACATCAAGGCGAGATCGAGATTGCCCATGATGGCGGCCAGCAGATTGTTGAAATCGTGGGCGATGCCGCCGGCGAGCAGGCCGAGGCTTTCCAGCTTCTGGGCTTCCTGCATGCGGTGTTCGTTCTGCCGGCGTTCGTTTTCGGCGGCTTTCCGGTCGGAAATGTCGCGCACGCTGACGATCAACCGGCGATGCGGCCCGATTTGGACGTGGCGGATGCCGACTTCCACCCAGAAGGCATGGCCGTCGGCATGCCGCGTTTGCCATTCGAAGACCTGCGGTCCCTCCTCCCGGGCCTTGGTCATCCAGCGGCAGGCGTCGTCTTTCGAAAACGGCGGCTCGCCGTTGGGCATCTGGCTGAAGGCTTCGATCGCCTCTTCGCGCGACGGATATCCGTACATCTCCAGCATGCGCCGGTTGACGTCCAAGACCTGGAACGACGTCGCGTCGTGGATGAACAGGGCGTCGTTGATGGCGTCGAACACCGACGCGAAATACTCGTGGGACGCGCGCAATTCGGCGGTTTTCGAGCGGACGTGGAAGGACAGGACCGCGTTGAGGGCCGCCAGCCCCAGCACGACGACGGCCGCCAGCAGCAGATATATGCCCCAGCGGCGCGCGATTTCCCGCAGCAGGAAGGGGGAGCCCAGCCACTTCCGTTCGATGGCGCGGTACTCCGCCCGCGTAATCTGGCGGAATCCGTTTTGCACCAGATTCAGCAGATCCGCCCGGTTTTTCCGCACCGCGCGGTGGAATTCGCCCGTATAGAGCACGAACGACTGCCGGAATTCGCGTTCGATGCCGTACTTGTACATGAAATAGACCGCGGCGGGCTGGTCCACCGAGAACACCTTGATTTCCTCGTTTTTCGCCGCCTGGATGATGGCCTCGTAGCTGGGATACTCCTTCAGCGTGTCGATGCCACGCTGGGTCAGGTGCCCGATGACGGCGTCGCCGGCCTTGACGCCGACGGCGAAGCCCTTCAGCGAGGCGACGTCCGCGATGCCGCCCAGGCTTTCATGGGCGTAGATCGGCACTTCGATCCGCGCATAGGGGGGGGTGAAATCGTAGAGCTGGACGCGTTCCGACGTTTTGAAGACCGTGTCGATGACGTCGGCCTTGCCTTCCCGCATGAATAGCTGGGACTTGCCCCAATCCATGGCCTGCAGATCGACCTTCACGCCCGTCTTCTTTTCCCACAGCGCCCATTCGTCGGGCAGGATGCCCTTCAGGGTCCCCTCGGCGTCGCGGAACACGTAAGGCGGGTAGTTGTCGTCGAGCGTGACGACCAGCGGGCCGCGATTCGTCCAAACCGGGTCCTGCGCCGCGCTGGGCAGGCTGGCCAGCGCGCAAACCGCCCAGAACCAACCGGCGAGGATTCTCCCGCGCCGATTCGCCTGCGGCCGCGGGTTCATGTCGGCTCCGGACCCAGTTCGGCGACGCTTTCCTTCAGGATCTGGGCCGAACGGGCCAGCTCCTGCATCTCTTCCGGCGTAAGGCGCGCTTCGATGATTTCCTCGATGCCGCCCGCGCCGACCACGCACGGAATGCCCAGCGTGACGTTTTCCAGGCCGTATTCGCCTTCCAGCGGCGCGGAAACGGTCATCACGCGCCGCTCGTTGCGGAGGATGGCGCGGACGATCTGCGTCAGCGCCATGGCGACGCCGAAGCTGGTCGAGCCCTTGTAGCCGATGATGTGGTAGGCCGACCGCCGCACCTGTTCGAGAATCTGCGGGCGGCGATGGATGAAGTCGCACTTGCGGCAAACGGAACAGTAGTCGTCCATGGGCAGGCCGCCCACGTGCACGAGCGACCACGCCGCGAATTCGCTGTCGCCGTGCTCGCCCAGGATGGAAGCGTGGACATTCTGGGGGGAGACGCCGCAGTGTTCCGCCAGCAGCCAGCGGAACCGCGCCGAATCGAGCACGGTGCCCGAGCCGAGGATGCGCCCGCGTGGCCACTTCGTGCGCAGGCGCGCGACGTGCGTGAGGACGTCGACCGGATTCGTCGCGATCAGCACGATCGCGTCGGGATTCACCGTTTGGACGTCGGCCACGATGGAGGTGACGATCTTGGCGTTGATCTGCATGAGCGCCAGCCGGCTCTGGTCCGGTCCCGCCTGCGCCTTGCCGGCGGTGACGACGACGATGGCGGCGTTGCGGTAGGCGTCCGGGGCGGCGGCCGCATGGATGTTGACGGGGCGGTAGAACGGCGCGCCGTGGGCGAGGTCGAGCGCCTGCCCCTTGGCGAGGTCGGCGTTGACGTCGACGATCACGATTTCTTCCGCGATGCCCGCCTGCGCCAGCGCGAAGGCAAAGCCGGAGCCCACCGCGCCGGCTCCGACGATCGCCACTTTCCTCGATTTGAAATTCGCCATGCGTTCTGCGGAGTTCGCCTCCACGGACGGAAGAATACCTCCGATTCCGGCTCGGGACAAAGGAAAAATCCGGTTTCCGCCGGTTCGTTCGGGCGTCAGGCGGCCGCGGCGGGGGACGGAGACAGGCGGTTGAGAAGCGCGGAAAGGACGAATCCCGCCGCCAGCAGGAGCAGGCAAACGAGCCCGAGGTGCCCGCCGGGCCAGCCGGGATAAACGAGCCCAATGGAGCCGACCACCAGCCCGAGGACGCCGCGGGTGGCGGCGCTTTCGGCCTTCCGGAAGAGTCCATCGGCCACGCGGGCGAAAAGCAGGATCGCCGCGCCGGCGCCGAGGACGACCGGCAGGAGAATGCGGGGGTCCAGGCGGGCGACGCCATCGAGCAGGGGCTGATAGATGCCGAAATAGATCAGGACGAAGGCGACGCTGGCGCCGGGCACGATGCTGCCGAGGCCGATGCCCGCGCCGGCGGTCGCCCAGACGGTCCAGTTGTCGGCGAGCGCCTCGCGGCGCGGCACGAGACGGGATTCCAGCGCGGCCAGCGCGAGACAAAGCAGGAGCATGCCCGCGAAAGCCAGCCAGTTGGCGGGATGGCCGCCGGTACGGTGGGCGTGGCGGAACAAATCGGGCAGCGCCCCGAGCATGAAGCCGATGAACAGATAGAGCATGGGCAGCTCGTGGCGCGCGAACAGCGCGGCGAGCGCCCAGCTGCCGACGAGGATGCCGACGCCCGCCGCCAGGAAAAAGAGGCCGAAGTCGGCGAGGTTGCGGCGAACGTTCGCGAAAGGATGGGCGAGGGCGGCGGTCAGCGGGCGGTAGAGGCCGAACAGGACGAGCAGCGTGCTGCCGCACAGGCCGGGCAGGAGGCCGGCGAGTCCGACGAGAAATCCGCGGAAGATCTGGAGCGACACGAGCACGGCCGGTCCGTTCAGACCGCGCCGCCGCCGGGCAGATCGTGGATGATCGTGTCGCGGCACATGCTTGCGGCGAGATAGGGATAGTCCAGCGTGTAGTGGAGGCCGCGGCTTTCGCGCCGCAGCATCGCGGACCGGATGACCAGTTCGGCCACGGCCGAGATGTTGCGCAGCTCCAGCAAATCGGCGGTGACGAGGTAGTCCCGGTGGTAGGCGCGGATTTCGCGCCGCAGGTTCGCGATGCGGCGCCAGGCGCGCGCCAGCCGGCGGTTCGTGCGCACGATGCCGACGTAGTCCCACATCACGGTGCGCACTTCGTCCCAGTTGTGCGTGACCACGACGGCTTCGTCCGACGGCACGGCGTCGCCGGTCTTCCAGGCCGGGATCTTGATCTTGCGCGCCTTGGGGCGTTCGGTTTCGAGGACGTCGCGCGCGGCGGCGTGGCCGCAGACGAGGGCTTCGAGGAGGGAATTGCTGGCGAGGCGGTTCGCGCCGTGCAGGCCCGTGCAGGCCACTTCGCCGGCGGCGTGGAGTCCCGCCATCCCGGTGCGCCCGCGCGTGTCGGTGGCGACGCCGCCGCAGAAATAGTGCGCGGCCGGCACGACGGGGATCGGCTGTCTCGCCATGTCGAAGCCGTATTTCTTGCAGGTGGCGACGAGGTTGGGGAACCGCCGCCGCAGGAACGCCGGGCTCTTGTGCGTGATGTCGAGATAGACGCAGGCGTCGCCGCGGGATTTCATCTCGTGGTCGATCGCGCGGGCGACGACGTCGCGCGGCGCGAGTTCGGCGCGCGGATCGTAGCGCTTCATGAACGGCTTGCCCGCGCCGTTGAGCAGGCGCGCGCCTTCGCCGCGCACGGCCTCGCTGATGAGGAACGACTTGGCCTCGGGGTGGTAGAGGCAGGTGGGATGGAACTGCACGAATTCCATGTTGCGGATTTCCAGCCCCGCCCGCCAGGCCATGGCGATGCCGTCGCCCGTGGCGACGTCGGGGTTGCTGGTGTAGAGATAGACCTTGCCCGCGCCGCCCGTCGCCAGGATCGTGTTCGGCGCGCGCACCGCCAGGATTTCGCCGGTCGCCCGGTCGAGGAAATACGAGCCGATGCAGGCGTCGTCGCCCGCCACCTTCAGCCAGCCCGTCGTGATCAGATCGATCGCCATGTGGTTTTCCAGCACCTGCACCGACGCCTGCTCGCGGACGCGCTCCGCCATCACGCGGATCACCTCCGCCCCGGTGATGTCGCCGCTGTGCAGGATGCGCCGGACGGAATGCCCGCCCTCGCGCCCCAGGTCGTATTCGGCGTCCGCCTCGCGCGGATGGCGCGGCTTGCGCTCGAACGTCACCCCCCAGCTTTCCAGCGCGGCGATGCGCGCCGCGCCGCCGGCGATGATGGTGCGCGCGACGGCGGCATCCGTCAGCCCCGCGCCCGCGACGAGCGTGTCTTTCAGGTGCGCTTCGATCGTGTCGTCCTCGGAAATCGGCACGGCGATGCCGCCTTGCGCGTGGGAGGAGTTGCTCTCCTCCAGCGTCCGCTTGGCGCAAAGGATCACGCGCCCGTGCGGCGCCAGCTCCATCGCGGCGGAAAGCCCCGCCAGCCCTCCGCCGATGATCAGGAAATCGCAATCGAGCGTTTTCATGCCCGAACCCTAGCAAAGCCCCCGGGCCGGGGCAAGGTTCCCGCCTGCCCGGCCGGTTTTACGTAGCGTGGAAACATTTTTTCCACGGTGTGGAAAAATCGGCCAAACTTTTTACGTAGCGTGGAAAAATTCCGCAAAGTTTTTACGTTCTACGTAAAATCCGCCGAAAGTTTTTACGTAGCGTGGAAAAATCGGCTAAGATGCCTCGCGTGAGGAAGGCGCTGGCATTTTCGTTCGCGGTGCTGGGCGCGACTTCGCTGGTCGCGCAGGTGCTGTCGATCCGCGAGCTGCTGATCGTCTTCACCGGCAACGAGTTTTTCATCGGCTGGACGCTGTTCGCGTGGCTGTTCTGGACGGCGGCGGGGGCGCTGGCGGGCGGCCGGCTGGGCGGGGGGGCGGGGGTGCGCCTGCTGGTGGCGG